>WNFC01029113.1_pt1 | contig 10000 bp, 6 predicted proteins | sample 5400541 | NCBI WGS metagenome assembly WNFC01 (sample SAMN13153342, study PRJNA577476) | soil metagenome | isolation source: 120 cm saprolite under Douglas fir tree site 2 hole 2 replicate 1 | place: USA:California | collected 2015-04-18 | reverse complement strand
CCTACGGCTGGAAATACCGCCACAACTCTGGCCCGGGCGCTGATGCGGAACAAGGTGATGAGCTGGTTCGATGAACCCGGGAACGCATCCGCGGACAAATCCATTGCCGGGTTGAACCGTTCAGGCCTCGAGGCCTTTTTCCATTTCCAGGTTAAGTGCGATGGCACGCATACCAAAATGCCATCCACCCAAGAGATCGATTCCGCGGCCGCAAAGTTTCCGGAAGCCCTGCCGCTTGATCTTTACGTCGGAGACGAACTGAATGGCTGCCCCGAGAGCTATGCGGCTCTGAAAACCATCGGTTCTCAGGTGCATGCCGCGAATCGCACCGTGAAAACCATACTGACCGTGAACGCACCCGACGCGAAACTTTTCGACGATGCCCACGGGCGGAGCGTCATTGACCATTGGGTGCTCCTCTCTTCGATGGAGAAGTGGCCCGCGTTGCCGTTTGCAAGCGGAGGCGATCTCTGGAGCTATACGAGCTGCAACACCGGCTACGGCAACACCCCGGAATGGCTGGTTGACTATCCACCGATCAACGAGCGCATCCAGGCGGGATTTCTGAACTGGACGCAAGGCGCCACAGGCATTCTTTACTACCGCTCCGACGGGTGGACCGCTGGGAACACCCTTGGCAGTTGGAACAATCTGGACACCAGCGCCTGTGGCCCCGGCATCGGCAGGCCGGGCGACGGGATCTTCCTTTATCCGCCGGGCCCGATTGCCTCCAGCGAACCTGCCCCGGGCATACGCTTGAAGGCCATCCGGGACGGCATTCAAGACTACGAATACGCGCAGATGCTCAAGAATCAGGGGCAATCCTCGTACGTGGATTTCGTTCTGAAGCCGATTGCTGCGAGCTGGACCAAGTGGACCCACGAACCCGGCGAACTCGAAAGCGTCCGGCAGAAATTCGGCCAGCAGCTGCAACAGCGTTCGCATCCCGAGTGATTTTCTTCTCAGGTCAAATTCAGATTGTTCAAACACTTTTCTCAAGACCGAAAAATCAGTCCAGCAACAACCAACTCTATTTCGAACAGGAGCAAACAAATGACAGGGTGTGACATCGCGATTATCGGTGCAGGGCCGTACGGAATTGCTGCCTCGGCTCACTTGCGCACGATCAAGGGCCTGGACGTTCACACATTCGGCGAACCCATGGTTTTCTGGCAGCGCAATATGCCGAAGGGCATGTTGCTGCGCTCGGGTTGGGAGGCCAGCCATATCGCCGACCCGAACCAGTTCCTGACACTGGATATTTTCCGCAAGGAAAGCGGCAAGCACTTTTCAACTCCCGTGCCGCTCGACCGGTTCGTGAACTATGGACTCTGGCACCAGCGGCATTCCGTTCCGGATCTCGACCGGAGAAAGATTGTTACCGTCGAACCCGCTGCTCGGGGATTCCGTCTGGTCCTCGAGGACAGCGAGTCGGTGCTGGCCAATCGGGTCGTGATTGCCGCCGGAATTTCTTCGTTCACCTGGCGTCCGCCTGAATTTGACAATCTGCCTTCTTCGCTGGCCACGCATACTTCGGAACACATCGATTTCGAAAGGTTCGCTGGACGGGAAGTGCTGGTGATCGGCGGCGGTCAGAGCGCGCTCGAATCCGCGGCTCTGCTGCACGAAACCGGCGCCAATGTCGAAATCGTCGCCCGCGCCCGCGAAATACGCTGGCTCGGTGGAATCGTGTCGCGGACGATTCACCGCGGCTTCGGTCCCACGATCTCAAAGCTTCTCTATGCGCCGACGGACGTAGGCCCCGCGGGAATCAGCCAGATCGTGGCGCGGCCCGACCTGGTGCGGCGTTTCTCGCGTCCGGTTCAGGACTGGCTCCGAAAGCGATCTATCCGGCCCGCCGGCGCGCGGTGGCTCGTGGACCGGCTGAAAGACGTGCCGATGCATCTCGGACGCACGGTGGTGTCCGCAACCTCGAAAGGAGCGCGCGTCAAAATCCGGCTCGATGACGGAAGCGAAAGAGACTTCGATCACGTTTTCCTCGGGACCGGGTATCGCGTGGACGTTTCCAAATACGATTTCCTCGCTCCCAAACTTGCCGGCTCCATCAACCGTCACCAGGGATACCCGCGGCTAACTGACGGCTTCGAAACTTCGGTTCCGGGTTTGCACATTCTGGGGGCGCCGGCGGTCTGGAGCTTCGGCCCGTTGATGCAATTTGTCGTTGGCGCCCATTACTCTTCGCGCGCGCTCATGCAGTTCGTCGCACGCAAGGCGGCGGGCAATCGCGCCAGAGTTGACGAACCGCGCGTGGCTAAGCTGGAACTCTCCCGCCCGCTGGATTAATTAACACGAGATCCGAGCCGTCAGGCGCTTTGCGCCTCGAAGGAAATTCCATTCATGAATAAAACCACAGGCGCATTGGTCGTCGGCGGAAACCTCAACGGGCTTTCGATCGCCCGAAGCCTGGGCCGCCATGGTGTGCCGGTTTGGGTGGTGTCTCCACCCAACGTCCGGCTGGCCAGTTTTTCCCGTTACACGCGCCGGACTTTACCCTGGCCGGCGGGGGATGACGAAACACAGGTCGAATACCTGTTGGAAGTCGCCGCACGCAACAATCTCGACCAGTGGGTACTTTTTCCAACCAGCGATGAATCCGCCGCACTTCTCTCGCGCTTCCATTCGAGGCTTTTGCGCCGGTTCCGCGTGTCGGCTCCGACCTGGAACGTTTTGCGCTGGGCGTACGACAAGCGTCTCACTTACCGGCTGGCCGCCGACCAGCACGTCGACTTTCCCACAACATTTTATCCCCTCACGGACGCCGATCTTGAGAAAGTGAACTGTGAGTTCCCGGCAATTCTGAAACCCGCCATCCACGCTTCGGTCAACCGCCTTACCGAAGACAAGGCATGGCGCGTGGCGAATCGCGATGAACTTCTTGCGAAGTATCGCGAAGCCCGCGGCCTGATGCCTGCGGATCTGATTCTCGTCCAGGAAATGATTCCGGGTGGCGGTGAAGCGCAATTTTCCTACGCGGCGCTCTGGTGCGATGGAAAACCGATCGCCTCGCTTACCGCGCGCCGCACCCGGCAGTACCCGATCGATTTCGGCTATTCCAGCTCGTTTGTGGAGACGCTCGACGTTCCGGAGATTGTCGCCCCTTCCGAGCGTCTTCTCGGCGCCATCCATTACAACGGAATTGTGGAAGTCGAATACAAATTCGATGCGCGCAACGGACGTTATAAATTGCTCGACATTAATCCCAGGCTTTGGACGTGGTCGCCGTTGGGCGGCCGCGCCGGCATGGATTTTCCCTATCTGCTCTGGAAAATGATGCAGGGTGTGCCGGTGGCGCGGCAGACAGCGCCCCCCGGCGTCCGATGGGTTCGCATGAGCACCGATGTTCCAGCCGCGTTTCAGGAACTGCTCCGCGGACGCCTGAATTTGCGTTCGTACTTGCGATCGTTGCGCGGGCCGCTGCAATTTGCGCTTGTTAGTGCGGACGATCCATTTCCCGGCCTGATGGATCTGCCGATCTTTACGTTCAAGCACATTTACAGGATGTACTCGAGCCTGCGAAAAAGCGGCCCGGCCGCGCGAGGCTGTCCCGCCAAGAGTTGAGAAGTGAAGCGAGATTTCTGGCCCAATTTAAATCTGCAAGGAGCCCTTCATGTGCCGTCAGCCATTCTGCAATGCAAAACTTCCACAGCCAATGCACTACAAAATCCCGCACCGTGAATCGTGGAGAAAGGAACGTTCGGCGAATCAGGCCTTCTGCCAGGCGCAGCGCGCTTTCCGGAAGCACAATTGGCGCATGGCGCGCGTGGTTCCCGCGATCAAGGTTGGAGAGTAAATGACCAGACCGACGGTTGTCATCAGCCTGGATCTGGAGCTCAGTTGGGGGAGCTTCGATCTTTTTTATAACGACGAACTTCTCAAAATGGGCCGGTGGGCCCATGACGTTGGCGCGCCCAATCTGCTGAACCACCTGACACGCAACGGCCTCTCCGCGACCTGGGCTATCGTCGGCGCAATGATGCGCAGCTCACTGCCGGATGTCTCCGGGCTTCCGGAAGTCCGCTATCCCCACTTTCCAAAGCCCTGGTTCAGTTACATCCCGAAAGACGGCACGGAACGGACCCACCCCGAGTGGTTCGGCGCGAGCCTCGTGGAAAAAATCCGTAGCGCAACGCCCGAGCAGGAAATCGGCTTCCATTCGTTCTCGCATGTCCCATTCGGAGTGCGTGGCATGACGCGGGAACGCGCCATTGCCGAGTATCGGCATTGCGCCCAGATCGCGCAAGAACTCAGAATTCAGAAATCCTCTTTTGTTTTCCCGCGGAATTCAGTGGCGTATCTTGCAGAGTTGCGCGACGCAGGGTTCAGCTGCTTCCGTGATGTGGATAAACTGCCGGTGAGGTTTTCGAACCGCCTGCTCAATTCCCTCAGCATGATCTGGGCGGATTTTGCGGGCAGCGCGCCTTGTACGATCGAGCCTTCGATGAAAGAGGGGATTGTTTCCATACCCGGCTCGCTCTTGATCCGATACGCGGCCGGGTGGCGCAAGTTTATTCCTGATTCGAGTCGCTTGCGGCGATTGCGAAAAGGCCTCGAACGCGTGCGCCTGAACCGTGGAGTATTCCATGTCTGGTTCCATCCGGAAAATCTTTACGCGGAATGGCCGCGAGTCGAAAACGTCGTCGCACATTTTCTGGAAGAACTCGGCGCCCTGGTGCGGAATGGAGACGTTCGGTGTGTGACGATGGGGCAGTTAGCCGAAGAATTCCACGCCAATTCGGCCGCGAAACAAAAGCCCCACCAGCTTGCAGCCTGCGCGGCAGCCGGGCAGGTGAATTCCACCGCTTCCAGTAGCGGCCAACGCGACCGTTCGGCAATTTCAGTATAACCACGCGCGACCGGATCCTGCACGGAGGCCGCCGCCCGCTCTAAAAAAACAAATCGGGCCTCGGAATCTGTGTGGCGCTCCCTCTCACTATCAGATGCGCCACACAAACCCTTCAGCCCGACTCATAGACAACTTCATTCGGTTTCAGACCGCGTGAAACCAATCCATCACTTGTTCATCAGGGGGCGAGCTGGTGAAGCAGTTGCCCCAGTTGAGTGCGCGCATTCTGCAGCGCATGCGGGTCGTGGCTCCAATTGCTCCAGCTCGTCGCAATCGGAAGAAGAGTGGTATCCACCACGCTGAGTTGTCCCACGTTCTTGAGCATCTGCGCGTATTCGTAGTCCTGAATACCGTCGCGGATGGCCTTCAAGCGAATGCCCGGTGCGGACTCGGTCGAAGCAATCGGCGCCGGCGGATACAGGAAGATTCCGTCGCCCGGCCTGCCCAATCCGCCGCCGCAAGCGGTCGTGTCCACGTTGTTCCAGCTGCCGATGGCGTTGCCGGCAGTCCAGCCGTCAGCGCGATAGTAGAGCAGCCCCGTCGCGCCTTGCGTGAAGTTGAGGAATCCCGCCTGAATGCGTTCGTTGATTGGCGGGTAATCCACCAGCCATTCCGGAGTGTTCCCGTAGCCGGCGTTGCAGCTTGTATAGCTCCACAGGTCGCCGCCTGCGCTAAACGGCAAGGTGGGCCACTGTTGCAAGGAATCGAGTAGCACCCAATGATCGACATAGCCATACAGATTCGGGTCTGTCGCATTGAGGGTCATCATCGTCTTCACGCTGCGATTCGCCGCGTGCGCATTTGCGCCGAGGGTCCGGATGTCGGAGTAGTCTCCGGTGCAGCCGTTCAACTCATCAGCCATGTAGAAATCCAGACCAAGGCCCGCCGGGAAATTTGCGGCGGCGGTATTGATCTGGCCGGTCGAAGGAATGCTGCTGTATGCACCGTTGCACTGGATGCCGATGTAATAGTAGCTGTCCAGTCCGGATCGGTTCAGCCCCATGTTGGTCACATCCGAAGAGGCGTTGCCCGCCGGATCGTACCAGCCCATCACTTTGTTGCGCATCAGTGCGCGCGCCAGAGTGGTGGTGGTGTTTCCGGCTGCGGGCGGAAAAAGCGTCCACAGGGAAAGTTCCGAAGGCTGCATCGGCAATTCGAAGTTCCATACTGTCAGCGAGACTGGAATCGTCGACGTTCCTTGAGACGAAGAGACCGTCACGCTGCCTGCAGGCTTTCAGAGACGCCGCACTGCTGCAGAGCGCCGCGCCGGTTTCCGGATCGTTGAACGGAATCAGCGGCTCAGCATAAGTTCCCGAGCCAAGCGGAGGATTGCTGCCGCCGCCGTAGCTCGCGGTGCCCGTGACCGCGAGGTAGTACTCGCGGTAGAGCGTCACGTTCGACGCCGGGATGGTGACTCCGTTGGGACCGGTGAGAGCCGTCGCGCTCACGTTGACGTTGGACAAGCCGCCGGCCGGACCTTGCACCACAACCTGCGTGTCCACGGTCTCGCTCCGGGCGCCAGACAACGCGATAGAAGAAAGTGCCCCAGGCGCATCCGTCTTCCCAACTCTGGTCAAGCTGGGCGCCACCCAGGTGCTGAAGTTCGTCTGCACGCCGGTGCCGGTCATCGAAATAGTCGCTGGAGAATTGGTAGCGTTGCTCGCGACCGTAACGCCGCCCGTCACACTGCCCGTCAACGATGGAGCGAAGGTTACGTTCAAGGTAGCGGACTGTCCGGGAGTCAGTACCGTGCCGGAAGACACGTTGCTTGTGCTGAAGCCCGTGCCCGTAGCACTGACGCTCGAAATGGTCACGTTGGAGTTGCCGGAGTTCTTCAGTGTCACGCCGAGCGTGCTGCTCCCGTTGGTGTCAATGTTTCCGAAGCTCAAGCTCGTCGGACTCACGCTGAGCGAGGCGGTAGCGGCATTCACCGTCAGCGTGGCTGCGCTGCTGGTAACGCTACCCCCTGTGTTGCTTACCACTACGGTGAATTGCGCGCCGTTGTCCGTGGTTGTCGTTGCAGGCGTGGTGTAACTCGCCGCAGTCGCGCCGCTGATGGCGGTTCCGTTCTTGCGCCACTGGCAGCTGAGCGGGGCAGTGCCCGAGGCTCCCACCTGGAAGGTGGCGGTCTGACCGGCTGTGAGGGTCTGGCTGATAGGTTGCGTGGTTATGGAGGGCGCCACCACCGTCGTGCCGACGTTAAGCGTGGCGGCGCTACTCGTGACACTTCCCAGCGAGTTGCTGACCACAACGGTGAATTGCGTCCCGCTATCCGATGCGGTTGTAGCCGGTGTCGTATACGAGGGCGAGCTGGCTCCGCTGATGGCTACTCCGTTCTTTTGCCACTGGTATGCAAGTGGAGCGGTGCCCGTGGCGGTGACCGAGAACGTTGCCGTCAGTCCCGCTGCGATGCTTTGGCTCTGTGGTTGCGTCGTGATCGACGGACGAACGGCCGCATTGTTGATTGGCGTGTTCATTTCGCTCTGGATCTGGGTCGGAGTCAGCGCTTGCTTGTACAAGCGTACCTCGTCGATCGTGCCGTTCAAGACGCGGGCTATTCCCCCGCGGTTCTGCCCACCGATCCGAAGTGTGTTGATACCGCTTCGGAAGGGATTCGCGTCTGCCGCGGCGCCCAATGTCGCATCCAAGTTGCCGTTAATGTAGAAGCTGATCGCCGGACCGTTTCTAACGACCGTGATGTACGTCCATGTGTTCAAGGGAACTTGGGCAGTTCCAGTGACGAGATTGTAGGAAGGCTGACCCCACACATTTCCGCCCGTCGTCTGCCACGCGAAAGCGAGATGATTCCCCGAATCCAGACCGAACAAATACTCGTCATCGATGGTCTGGCTCCACTTGTTGATGACCGAGGAAATGTTGGCATTGGCGCCAATCACCTTCACCCAAGCCGAGAAGGTCGCCGCCGTTCCTGGATTCAAGGAGTTGGAATTGGCCGCCTCGACGTCGGCAGTCGTTCCATTAAAGCTAAGACCGTCTCCGTAGCGCCCCGCCGTCGTCCAGGTTGCACCCGACAAAGTTCCCGTGTTCCCGTTGCCGCCGGCATCGGCCGTTGTCGTGCCGCTTCCCTCATTGAAGCCATAGGCAGCGGTCGCAAAGGCTGGCGCGGATGCACTCTTGAAAACCACGTCTACCCAGTAGTTCGCAGCCTGATGCGTATTCGCGGGATAGGCGCCGAGAGTTCCATAGACCCCGTTTGGTGTTTGCAAGGCATGCAAAGGAACATTGTTGAATCCCACGGTCGCGAAGTAGCTCCAGTCGGCGCTGAAATGTCCAATCGACGTGCCATACGAGGCTACATAGACGGTGTTCGCCGTGATGGCTTCGGGCGTTGAAAAGTTAGCCTGCTGCCAGCCCGAAGCGGTCTCCCCCGTAAATGTTACGCTCGCCAGAAGAGCGCCGGTGCTGCTCCAGAGGTGGCCCACATGGGTTCCCGTGTTGGCCGCGCTCCTGTAAAAGCGAATGCCCGTGATAGTGCCGCTGACGTCCGACTTGAACGAAACTCCCAATTCCAGCGGACCGCTGGCGCCATTATCAATCGAGGCCGGCACGGTGGTGCCCGGCCAGATTGTTTGCTGCGCTGCCGCACTGCCGCAGCAACCCAGGACAAACAGCATGCCCACTAGCGCCGCTCCAGTGTGTTTCAGCAACCTCAAATAAGAATGATTTGAATGTCTTTGTATTCTGGTTTTCAAAAGTATTCCCCTAAATAAAATTCGCGGGCATCTCGAGGCCGGCGTCTCGATAGGGCTGGGGGGCTGGGCGAGCTAACGCGATTTGGAGGGGCAGGTTGCTGAGATCTGCGGATGACCTGGATTTCTCAGCCACTCACGCCCACGCTGAGAGGCAAATGCTCTCCAAACGTTGCCCCCATGGATGAGAGGTTAGTTCGAACGGAGTTTTGGGTCTGTCGGCAGGGAAATGATTTTCATGTCAGACGATTGTTTCAAAACTGCCTCCTGGAGTCTTACACTGGGTCAGCTGTACCAGGACCGTGTCAGAGCTTTCCGAGCTTCTCCAGCGGAAATGTTCTATATTTGAATGGGGTATCCCAGCTCACCTCGGGCCAAGTTCCGCCCGAATCCCCGGCCACCTGACTTCACTTAAGAGAGTTTCTATGAAAACCCGCAGGTTTGCCGGTTTTGCTATCCAGGAGGATCTTGCTGGATCCCCGCTCCCCAGCCAGACGGTGCTTGGTCTATATCCCGAACTTCTGCGGGAGCTGCCGGTCGGAGTAGTCCTTTTATCGTTGGAACATCCCTCGGACCCCGAATCCTTTCGAATCGTGGATGCCAATCGCGCCGCGGCGGAAATTACCCGGTCGAGGTCACCCAAACTGCTCGGCAGAAGTCTGGCCGACTTTCCCAAGTTTCTGGAGACGCCACTCCCAGGCCAGTTCCTCGCCACACTTCGGAGCGGAGAGGCCCGGAATCTGGGGGAGATTTCCTACGGTGACGATCTTATTCGACAGGGCGTTTACTCCGTGCGTGCTTTCCCGCTTGCCAATAATTTCCTGGGCGTAGCTTTTGAAGACGTCACCGATCGCATTCACGTGGAGCGCACGCTCCGGGACAATGAAGAGCGTTTCCGCCTGCTTGTCGAAGGTGTTCGGGAGTACGCCATTTTCCAGTTGGATACCGACGGCAACGTGGTCAGCTGGAATGCCGGTGCGCAGCGCCTGAAAGGTTACGATTCGGTGGAAATCATCGGCCACCATTTCTCCATCTTTTATCCCCAAGAAGATCAGATGAACAATAAACCGCGCGATATTCTCGCCCGTGCCGCCCGCCAGGGACAGACCGAAGACGAGGGCTGGCGCATCCGCAAGGATGGCTCCCAATTCTGGGCCAACGTGGTCATCACCGCTCTCCGCGACGCGAACGGAAATCTCCTTGGTTTTGCCAAGCTGACCCGCGACACTACCGAAAACCGCGAGCGAGCCGAAGCCCTCACCAAAGCCAAGGAACTGCTGGAACTTCGCGTCGAGCAGCGCACCGCCGTCCTCTCCCGCGTGAACAACGAGATGCGCATGGAGATCGCCGAACGCATGCACGCCGTGGAAGAGCTCCGGAAATCGCGCGATCAACTTCGCGCGCTGGCGGCCCGGTTGCAAAGCGT
>WNFC01022870.1_pt1 | contig 10000 bp, 10 predicted proteins | sample 5400541 | NCBI WGS metagenome assembly WNFC01 (sample SAMN13153342, study PRJNA577476) | soil metagenome | isolation source: 120 cm saprolite under Douglas fir tree site 2 hole 2 replicate 1 | place: USA:California | collected 2015-04-18 | reverse complement strand
AGTTTCCCGGCCCGGCGTGCTACTGCGGAAGGAACGGCTGTATCGAAACGTGGATTTCCGGAACGGGCCTGGAAGCAGATTACCATCGCTCAGCTGGTGGTTCCCTCAGTGGCGCGGAGATTATTGCGCGAAGTGCTGCGGGTGAAACGGCCGCGCTCGCAGCCCTCGACCGATTCGAAGATCGGCTCACGCGGGGATTGGCGCAAGTGATCAATCTTCTCGACCCGGATGTAATTGTGATGGGCGGAGGCGCTTCCCAGATTCCGCGACTCTATCAAAATGTTCCGGCCCGTCTGAAGGAATACGTTTTCGGCAAGGAAGCGGAAACGCCGATTCTTCCTGCGAAGCATGGAGATGCCAGCGGCGTCCGAGGTGCGGCGTGGTTGTGGCCGTAGGAATAAAAAAATGAAAGGCCCGCTGGTCCGTTCGCAAGCGGCGGGCCTTTCAACGGAATCAAAGCGGAATGTTTCAGCTCTGGCCCGCGGCTTTAGCCATTTTCGCCGTCCATTCTTCGGAGCGGCGCTTCATCTCCTCGGGAGCGACGTCTTCGACATGCTGCGCAAGGCCCCACTGCTGGCCAAACGGGTCCGTGAGCTTCCCGTAGCGGTCTCCCCAGAACTGATCCATGAGCGGCATGTCCACTTTGGCACCCGCGGCAACGGCACGGTTGAAGGTTTCATCCACATTTTCCGTGTACAAGAAGATGTAAACGGGATTCGTGGCACCGGGCGTGGGCGCGCAGGACATGCCGGGAAACTCGTCAGTGACGAAAATGACGGAGTCGCCGATTCTGAGTTCGGCGTGCATGATCTTGCCTTCCGGGCCAGGCATGCGCATGATTTCAACGGCGCCTAAGACATTTTTGTAGTAATCGATAGCGCGGGCCGCGTCTTTGCACGTCAGTCCCGGCGTAATGGAATGATACCCCTCAGGGATAGCTCGGACAGGATTTGGCATAATGCCTCCTAAATTGTTTTGGACGTGCGCGCGCCAGAAACGGGAGGTAGCAACAGCAGCGCGCGTCAGGGGTGTAGATACTCCTCTGAACGGCTGGTGTCAATAGATTCAGGCGACTGGTGACCGGCACGGATCGTCAGCCGCGACGATGTTCCGCAAAGTTATTGCACCAAGCGGATTTCATCGAACGTGCATTCGAAGCCGGTGCCTTCGGGAGAGCAGCACATGATGCCGACGTCCACAGTGGATTGCAAAGGCAAATAGCCGAGACGCGTCGAAGTGAAATTCTTGCCGTCGAGAGAATAGAGAACTTCAAGCGAAGATCCTTTGTGAACCATGCGCCACCAGAGAGGAGCTTTTGTGGCGATACCGCGGACAGTGGACCAATCTGAGAAATCGCGGGTGACGACAACACTGGCGTGACCGATTCCGTCGACCAGTTCGAGGCCGCACTTCAGCCAATTGGCGGAGTCGATGCGGGCCATCAGGCCGGCCTGGTCATAGAGCGCGGCGTATTTTCCCGCGACGCGGCTTTCGAACGTGAAATCTCCCGTCACCGGAAGAAAGAAGAAGTGACCGTTATCCGTTACGTAGTCATAAAAGGTTTTCCGCCAGAAGTCCGTCTTGGGCTTGGTGGTGACGATGAAGAGGTCATTGGTTTGTTTCACGGAAGCCGGCTCGTTGAGCCATTTCATTTTGGCGAGAAGGGATTTGCCGGAAACCTGAGACTCCGAATTAGGCGGCACGAGGGCGGCAGCGAAAGTCTTCACCATTCTTGAATCTCTCCAAAAGGCTCCACAACTCAATGTGGCTGCCTGCGTGAGGAATAACCGGCGATTCGCGTTGTTCATAAAAGGCTCCGAAAGAAAGATTTCCCGATTAGACGGAGAGGGTATCAATTGAACTCAATCTTTCCAAAGAATATTTGTTCACCCGTCGTGAAGGAACAGCACGTTGACGCAACGATTTCCAGGAGAGAAGATTCGCGTCGAAAGCGCGCGGAAGGACAGTATTTATGAAATATGGCTTTCTTGTGGAAACCTATGAGACCGAGCGGATCAAAGTGGTGAGCGTGTGGAGTGAATTCCGCGACGAGGATCTTCCAGTGCGTCCCAGGGCGGGCGACCCGCGAGGGCGCAGCGTGCGCGAACAGATGGTGCACCAATGCGTGAGCGAGAATTTATGGTTCGTCGATATGCTGGGAATTGACGTTGGCGCGGCGCCATTGCCGGCGGCAGAGACTCGATTGGAATTCATGAAGCGCTACGCGGAGGACAGCGGAAAGCGGCTGTCGGCGCTGCGGGAGAAAGATGATGCCTGGTGGGAGTCTGAAACGAAATTTTTTGATGTGCAGCGATCGCGGGCATGGGTGATGGTTCGAAGAATCGCGCACACTGCGCACCATCGGGGCCAGCAGATGGCGATGTTACGCATGCTGGGAAGGGAATTGCACAGCAATTACGGCCCCACGGCGGACACCGGCGGGCTCATGCAGAATCGTGCACCGACCATCTACAGCTATCCGAGCCTGAACGCGCTTCTCGATGGAGAAGCTGCCGGCGGCAGGAAGACACGGCTTCCGGGCGCCGCCGGCAAAGCCGTGACCGAACGCCCGGACAAGAATGACCTTTGAGAAATCGTGCGTGCCGGGGTTATTGCGCCTTGGTGATAACGCCACAGGCGATGCGCAGCGGAGCACCGGTGCCGGTCCCTCCAGAAACGGCGTGAATGACAATCGCGGTCCCTCCATTGCTGAAGACAGAGTTTTCGTCCGCGCCGAGAGTGACATTCGGCGCGATGGTGCTGACGTGGGCGGTGCCGTCTGCGCCGACAATCAGTGCAAAGTCCGGGATATCCCCGGCTGGCATACCTTCATGGGCGTGTCCCCCACCAAAGTGCGGACCGGCGGACTTGAAGTCAGGAGGCTCGCATTTCGCAACCTGGTGAATGTGGAGGGAGTGCTCACCCGGGGGAAGATTCTTGATATCGATGGAGATTTTGACGCCCTTGGCCGCGGACGTCAGAACCGCGGTGCCGATGCTTTGGCCTTGCGCATTCTTGATGTCCACGGTGACGGGCTTTGCAGCTCCCTGGGCACGACTATCCTGCGCAAAAACCAGACCCGATGCCGACAAAAACAGCGCGGCACAAACGAGAGATTTCATTTGAGGTTCTCCTCACGGCGAATTGTGTTCCAGGATTTGGACTCCCTCTGAAAAACGCCCCATTTCAATCTAGCGCATAGCCGCCATGGATGTAACAACTTGTCCTCAAATAGATAGCCTCGATAGGGGGGAGGAATGCGCGTCAGTGGAGAGATCTCGCTCGCGGAATTGCGGTGGAACAGGAGGAACCGCGGAATCGGTCAGACGCACAAAGTTCTTCGCACTAGGGCTGATAGAGGCCCGGAAAATCCTTTTTCAGATTTTCCAGCTTGGGCAGATCGTTGTAGACGATGTAGGGATTCTCGGGATTGTTTTTCAGATAATCTTGGTGGTAGCTCTCGGCGGCGTAAAATGCCTGGAATGGCTCGACCTTTGTGACGATTTTTCGTGAATAAACTTTCGCGGCATCGAGCTGTGCGATATAGGCCTGAGCGATGCGCATCTGATCTTCATTGGTGTAGAAGATTGCTGAACGATATTGGGAGCCTGTGTCCGGACCCTGGCGGTTCCATTGCGTGGGATCGTGGGCGACGGAGAAGAAAACCATCAAGAGCTGGCCGTAGGTGAGCTGAGACGGATCGTAGATGACTCTGACAGTTTCGGCGTGGCCGGTAACGCCCATGCTCACGCTTTCGTAGGACGGCGACTTGACGTAGCCGCCCGAGTAGCCGGAGGTCACGGAAGAGACTCCCTTGAGATGCTGGAAAACGGCCTGGACGCCCCAAAAACAGCCACCCGCGAAAACCGCGGTTTGCTGGGTCTTTGCAGGAGCCAGCGGTGCATCGATGGCCGGCGCGGGGAAAGGTAATTTCGGAGTTTCGGGTGGCCTCGAGCCAAGAGCACGGAAAGCGGTCCATGCGATGAGACCGACGATCACGACAAACGCGATGCCGCGACCAATATAGGGGCTCTGCATGGCTCGCCTCCGTGAAAACCTGTGCTAGTTTACTACTCCTATTCCCGATTGGATGCGGATCGAAGCGCTTGGATGAGCAAAGATTCGCCGCCATTCAGCAGTCCCGGCTGGTTCGCCGACACTACCTTGGGGGAGCGGCGGCATTTGGAAACGAGCCTCCGCCTGAGGCATCATAGGGAGCGAAAGCATAATCCTGTTTTCTGAAAGGCTACTGCCATGCGTACGCGAAATATCCTCGCTTTAGCTTGCACAATTTTTCTGCCTTCTCAGATCTCGGCGCAAGTGACGCACGGCCAGAAGCCGAAGCTGCCGGCGCCATTCGCGACGAAATCGGCAGGGAATGGACCGGACAGGGCGAAACCTCCGGCGGGATTTCTCCCCACCGTGCCCCAGGGATTTCGCGTGACGCTATTTGCGGCGAATTTCAAGCGTCCGCGATGGCTGACGGTGGCGCCGAATGGAGATATTTTTCTGGCGGACACGGGAGCAGGGGAAATCGTCGTGATGCGCGATCCCCAACATACCGGCGGAGCGCAAGGGCGCGAAGTCTTCGTGGACGGCATGAAGCGGCCGTTCGGCATCGCTTTCCACGAAGACTACGTCTACGTCGGAAACATGAACGAGCTAGTACGTTTTCGCTACGATCCCAAAACGTCGAAGCGACTTGGTGAAAAGGAGCACCTCCTGGACTTGCCGTCGGGCGGGCATGACACGCGATCGGTGACTTTTTCCGCGGATGGGAAGCATCTGTTCGTGGCTGTCGGGTCCGGTTCGAACATCAATACGGGAGAGCCAGCGATCCGCGCGGCCGTGACGATTTGTGATCCCGATGGCAAGAATGCGCAGCTGTACGCTACCGGGCTGAGGAATCCGGTAGGGCTGGCGCTCGAACCGGTGACGGGCGAAGTCTGGACGACCGTTAACGAGCGCGACGAGCTGGGTGACGATCTTCCTCCGGACTATTTCACTTCGTTGAAAGACGAAGGATTTTACGGCTGGCCCTACAGTTACATCGGCGACAATGTAGATTCGCGCGTAAAACCGCAGAAACCGGAGCTGGTGGCGCGCGCGATCATTCCGGATGTCCTGCTGGGCGCGCATGTGGCGCCGCTGCAGTTTGCGTTTTATACCGGCAAGCAATTTCCGGAGAGCTACTGGGGCGGCGCGTTTGTCGCGGAGCATGGTTCGTGGAACCGCGCGACGCGCGCGGGATACCAGATTGCGTTTGTGGCGTTTAAGGATGGAAAGCCTGCGGCCGATCCCGTGCCATTTATGACCGGATTGGTGCCGGACCCTAGCGGATCTGATGTGCTCGGACGGCCAGTAGGCGTGGCGGTTGCGCCGGATGGATCTCTGCTGGTGTCGGATGATGGGGCGGGCGTGATTTACCGTATTTCCGTGGCGAAATAATCCCGCCACCCGGCAAAGGCTTCTGTATCAGCCGCGGCCAGATTCCTCCCAATCCATAATGCCGCTAAAGCCTGTTTTGACGGCGCTATTTCACTGTCAGCGTCAGCGGAATAGCCTGCAATTGGAGCGGCTGCCCCGAAGAAGACATCGCCGTTGGCGTAATCGTGATCGTCGAAGTTCCCGATGGCGTGACGACGGATGGCGGCGTGACGGGCGCCGGAGTGACCGTGGAGCTTCCGCCGCCGCAGCCCGCCGCATAGAACACTGAACACAGGAATACTACAGCGAGAGCACCACTCCACGCTAAATGCCGCGCGCCGGCCGCGCTCTCAAACATCCAGCGATTCTTGATGGCTCTCACCAAAATCAGAGCGAGCGCCAGAAGCAGAAGCATGGGAATTCCGGTCGGAGGAACCAAGCGTCTCAGAGTCGCAGGCGGCAGCATGGCACTACCACTAGTTGTTACGGTTACTGTGAATGGCGCCGGATTGCCATTCGCGAGCGACACGCTTGCGGGAAACTGGCACGCTGCGCCGAGTGGCGCCCCGCCGCACGCGAGCGACACTGTCCCGCTATAACCAGCCCCGGGAGTTAATTGCAGCAGGTATTGCGCGGTCTGACCGGCTGATACGGAAGCGGTCGTCGAACCGTTCGGAGCGGCCCCTGCCGCAAATGCGGGATTGGCGGTGGCGGCGAGCGAAACGAGCTGAGGCGAACCCGGCGCATCGTCTGTGATGGTCAAATTAGCCGCGCGTTGGCCAGGACCAATTGGGTTGAAGACGAGCGAAATCGCACAGTTGGCGGCGGGAGCAATTGGCGCTGTGCAGTTGTTGGTGAAGCTGAAATCCGAAGGATTGGGGCCACGGAGGGAAACCGAAGAAACATGGAGCGGCGCAGTCCCCGAGCTAATCACAGTTAGCGTTTGGGCTGCACCTGAAGTTCCCTCGGTGATCGTTGGGAACGAGGGAACTGTGGGGGAGAAGGTGATCGCAGCGACAGGGGCGACGCCTGTGCCGCTCAGGGACAAAGTTTGCGGGCTGCTCGGAGCGTCATCCGAGATCGTGACGGTTGCGGAGAGCACGCCGGGGGCTAGAGGCGTGAATGCGACGATGACCGTACAGGTCGAGTTGACCGCAATAGGTAAGTTACACGTGGGACTCGAGGAGTTGAAGTCGTTGGCGTTCGTCCCTCCAAGAACGATACTCGTGATTTGCAACGCCGCCGTGCCCGAATTCTTCACTGAAAAATTCAGCGACGTGCTGGTTCCCTGCGTGACACTGCCAAAGTCGAGGCTGGCCGGGATGTGCAGGTCGAGTTGACTGCAATTGCGGAACTGCACGTAGGACTCGAGGAGCTGTAGTCGTTGACGTTCGCGCCTCCAAGAACAACGGACGTGATGTGCAATGTGGCGGTGCCAGAATTCTTCACAGAAACATTCAGGGATGCGCTAGTTCCCTGCGTGACGGCGCCGAAATCGAGGCTGCCCGGGACGATTGTTACCGCGGGAGCGGGGGTCAGGCCCACGCCGCTCAATTGTGCGGACTCCGTTGGAGGAGAAGCGTTGCTCGTGATTGTTACTGCCGCGGTACGGCTGCCTGTTGCCGAAGGAGTGAAGGAGACAAGGACGGAGCACGAATTGCCGGGTTGCAGAACGGTCGGCGCGTGGCAGGTGTCTCCGGTAATGGCGAAGTCGCCGGCATTCTGGCCAGTGATGGCAACGGTGTTCAGGCTCAGCGCTTGGCCGCCATTGCTCGTGATCGTCAATGTCAGTGCACTGCTTATTTGCCCGAGAGACAAGCTCCCAAACGAAAGGGATGTGGCGCTCAGCAGAGCAATGGGGCCAACGACGGGCTGAGAACCGGGAGGCTTGCTGAACACTGCCGGTTTGGTGATGGGACTGGTCGAAAGGATGGAACTTGGAATCCCAGTTTGTGGATCAACCTGATAAACCTGATCGGCGTAGAGGAGCGGAGCCGTCGGATCAACGATCCACGTGCCTGGCGCGGGGAAGCTCGAAGGCAGAGGGGAGTTGGAAGTCTCTAGCAGTGTAGCCGGCGAGATGATATGCACACTCGTTGAGTTTGTCTGCGGTATCGGAGAATCCACATAGAGAAATCGGCCGAAAGTGTCGAACGCCATCGAAAGCGCGGCGTTGGAAGAGCCCGTGGCGGGATTTGGTGCGAGAGTTCCATCGGCGAGGAGGCTGTACAGGGTGAGTTGCCCCGTTTCGAACGCGAGGCTCTTTCCTTGAGGGTCCAGGGCGAAGCAGCACCCAAAAGTTCCGATACTTGAGCCAATGTTGGGATTGGGAATGGTGAACTGTCCGGTGGAACTGTTGAAAAGCAGGAAGAATGCCTGATTGGGAGTCGAAGAGAGGGGAGCGTTGAGAAAGGCGTAGAACGAATTGCCGCTTGGATGTGTAGCGCCGGTGAGGAACAAGCCAGGGAGCTGGGTGGCTCCGCTAGCAGAAGGAATCAGGGCGAGGTTCACAGCATCAATTTGAAACGATTCTACCGAGCTGGCGCCGGCCTGGGCGCCGTTAAAATTGATGACATAGAGAAACTGGCCGCTGCTTTCCGTGGAGAGAAACACCGGGTCGTTCGTGGAAAGGGACGCAAACGGCGAATTCGGAACCTCTTGAAGGGCGCCCGTATTGGGGTCAACACTAAACATGGAGATCGTGCTGGGATTACTGCTGGCAGTAAATAAGAACCGCCCCTTGAAATCGAGAGTCATCACGTTCACGGGTTCCTTGCTCGGAAACGGCGAACCGGGAACAGGCGTGAGGATTCCGGTGAGATCGTTTCGAGTGTAAACAGCGACACTCTTAGGGTTAACGGGATTGGCAGAGAATACGAACGGTTGTTGGAGCTGCGCGCGTGCCGGAATGGAACAGAGGAACAGGCCAATGAGCAAGGCAACTGAGCGGAGTACGTTCCAGCGTCCTGCGCGGCCTTTGTGGGACACTGCGGGCACGAAGGGATGGAATACGACTTGAGTGGCCATAGGCATTCCTCGGCCGTTAGTCGAGCGGCACATTCTTGAATCTGAGAGGGAACCAGCTGCGGGGTGACGTTACTGCCGAATAGCGCCCCCGTCAACATTAATTTTCTAAGAAGGTAAATCAAGGGAGTAGTTTATTCAGAAGGCTCAAATTTCGAGATGAATTATTAGAGAATTGTGGTGTTCAACGGGCACGTTTTGAACTACTCTCCGTGCCTTATGCAACCAACTCACTTGGATTTGGAAAAACAGGCAGGATCCAATGGCAGTCCGATCGTGATGCGGCTCAATGGCAAACTTTGCCTCGAGACGGTCCACAATTTCATTCAAACCTTGCGGCCGGAACCTGCGGCTCATCTCATTCTCGATTTGGCTGGCGTTTCGTTTCTCGATTCCGCGGGTGTGGGCGCGCTGGCGCAGCTGTTCGTTCACCGGAGAAACCAGGGGCAATCCTTCGCGCTGACCGGACTGACGAAACAGAGCGGCGCGGTGCTCCAGGTTGCGGGACTCAGCAAGCTTTTGCCGATCCATTCTTCAGTAGAAGAAGCGCTCGCCCAGCACGCTTAGACCAGAGACTTTTCCCGCGCGCTGCCCGCCGGCCAAAGCGCTGGTATACTCCCGCGTAATGAACATTCGGAATTTGCGGCGAGGGCCGGTCTCGAACATGGAAAGAACATTCTCAATGGGATTTGCTAGAACATGTTGGAACGGCACTAGCTGGGCGTCCAATGAGGATGATCGGCGAACAGGCCGCTGACGAAACCGATCTGGTAACAAACAAACATCCCGAACCCCAAACTAAGGAGCCCTGATCCAACCACGAAGCCACGATTCAGCCATGCGAATCTGGAAGCTGCAAAGGAAAACGGCAGGGCAAGTGCCGAAGTGACCAGCATCATCCCGGCGATGGTGCCGACTCCGAAAATCAGCAAGTAAAGAACCGCCCATTTCGGATCGTGAATCGTGCCCAACACCAGAAGAGCTACTGCGGCCGAACCTGCCAGGCCGTGAACGATGCCGACGAAGAGAGGGCGCAGGGCGTGAAAAAGCCCGAGCCGCTCAAAGGGTCCGCGCAGCCAGCTTGGCGCCGTAAGTCCATCGCTGTGATGCTCCGAGGCCGGGGCGTGAGAGTGCCAGTGAAAATGGACGTGGGAGTCGTGCTCGTGGAGGTGAGCATGTTCTCCAGTCACACGCGGGTGGGCAGGAGAAAGTTTTTGGCTGATCCATTTCATCGCGCCGGTGAGGTTGAGCACGCCGAGCAGAATCAGCATCAGGCCCACGGAAAATTCCATTGTCAGGCCGGCACGCACAGGAATTGCCAAGCCAAATAGAATAATGGCTGCGCCGACGGCGACGATGGTAACCGTGTGACCGCAGCCCCAGAGGATGCCGATGAGCCCCGCTTTGGCAATCGAGCGCTCGCGGCTAACGATCGTCGACACAGCGATCACGTGGTCCGGATCGGTGGCATGCCGCATCCCCAGGAAAAATCCGATCGTCAGAATGGCGAGTCCGCTGGTCAAGCAAGCGCACCTTTTTTAGAATTTCA
>WNFC01015828.1_pt1 | contig 10000 bp, 9 predicted proteins | sample 5400541 | NCBI WGS metagenome assembly WNFC01 (sample SAMN13153342, study PRJNA577476) | soil metagenome | isolation source: 120 cm saprolite under Douglas fir tree site 2 hole 2 replicate 1 | place: USA:California | collected 2015-04-18 | reverse complement strand
TGATCATCTTGCCGCGAGCCTTGATTACCTCGATTACCTCGCAAGCGCTCAGCAATAGCTGCTCTCGCAATAGCTGCCCCCGAAACCTAGCGGCAGGCATGCCCCCCTGTCGACGCAAGTCCGCCGTTAGGCTGAGTCCCCATGGCTCATCTTACCGCGCTTCCACGTGGTAGCCATGGGGCCTCTACTGCGGCGACCCGATCGCTTCATACCACCAAGCATCGGGCGCCGCCTTTTTTAAGGATGTGGTCGAGAAGTCGATTGACTAAGCGGCCATCGCAACACGGTTGCGGAGGTTAAGTCATGGGCATTCGCGTACTTGTCGTCGAGGACGAGCCCATCATTGCGCTCGACATCCGCCAGCAGCTTGACGATGCCGGCTTCGAAGTCTTAGGGCCGGTAACATCCGTGGCAAACGCGCTCCAGCTTATTGCCGAGCCGGGGTGCGATGTCGCCGTCCTTAACGTCAATCTTGGTAACGAGACATCCGAGCCGATCGCACAGAAACTCCAGGCATCAGGCAAGCCGTTCGTTGTTTTGTCTGGATACCCCACGGATAATCTTGCACCGTCGCTCAAGGGCACGACCTTCCTTACCAAACCTGTCCTCATGGCCGAACTCGTGGCGGCTGTGCGCAAGTGCATCTAGCTAAAGCGGCAGCGCTGATGATACGGCGCGCCCGCCGGAAGCCGGAGGGATGCCTATTCGGCGCAACTCCCCGAAGCGGCGCGCTTCTGATCGCAACGCCCGTAAGTACGCGTCGGAGAATAATTGCATCACTTGCGTGTCATCGCCCGCGAAAGCGGGCGATCCAGTAACCACCTGATTGGCCGGGGGTACTGGATGCCCCGCTTTCACCGAAGCCGGCCTTGGCCGACTTCGGCAGTTATTAGGCGAGCGAAATCGGAAACATCCGATTTCGCGGGGCATGACAAGACTGTGATTCATTTGATCACTGACGAGTCCTAAATCGGCGGCCGCGGAGCGGCCTTGCCCTCGAATACCAAAGCGATCAAGCTGGCACTCACAGCAGGGGCGGCGGCGCACGGCCTTCCAGACGACGCACCAAGAGTTCCGACCAGTCACAAGGAGTGGGGTAATGCCAAGGCATTTCACGACCTTAATCCTTATCGCCATGGTATTGGGAATTGTGGTCGGCTATGCCTGCCACGAGGCGTTCCCCGACGCGAAGACAGCGGCCGGCATCGCGGGCTACATCTCGCTCGTCACCGACCTGTTCTTGCGGCTGATCAAGATGATCATCGCGCCGCTTGTCCTTTCGACGCTGATCGTCGGCATCACCCATATGGGCTCGGGGTCGTCGCTCGGCCGCATCGGGCTCAAGACCATGGGATGGTTCATCACCGCATCGCTGGTCTCACTTCTGCTTGGCATGCTGATGGTCAATCTTCTTCAGCCCGGCGTCGACCTTGGCCTTCCTATCCCGGATGCGGGGTCCTCTCCTAACCTCAGAACCTCCGGCCTAACCCTTAAGGAATTCGTCACCCACCTGGTACCGAAGTCGATCGTCGAAGCGATGGCCAATAACGAAATCCTGCAGATCGTGGTGTTCGCAATATTCTCAGGCGTGGCGATCGCTTCCCTCGGTGAACGCGCAAAGCCGCTCGAGAACCTGATCGAGCAGGTCTCCCACATGATGCTGGAAATCACCGGCTATGTCATGAAGGCGGCGCCACTCGCCGTTTTCGCCGCAGTCGCAGCGACTGTCACCACCAATGGCCTCGGCATTCTCGTTACCTACGGCAAGTTCATGGGCGGATTCTATGTGTCGCTCGTCATCCTCTGGTTGATCATCTTCGGAGCCGGGTTCCTTGTCATGGGACAGCGCGCGTTTCGTCTTGCCCACCTGGTGCGAGAACCGATCCTGCTCGCCTTCTCGACGGCAAGCTCTGAGGCCGCTTATCCGAAGACGCTGGAGCGATTGGAACAGTTTGGCGTGCCTAACCGGATCGCAAGCTTCGTGTTGCCGCTCGGGTATTCGTTCAATCTCGATGGCTCGATGATGTATTGCACTTTCGCGACGCTATTCATTGCCCAGGCATACGGCATTACGCTGGGCGCCGGCGAGCAGATCACCATGTTGCTGCTGCTCATGTTGACCTCGAAGGGTATGGCCGGAGTCCCGCGCGCTTCGCTGGTGGTGATTTCAGCGACGCTCTCCACGTTCAACATTCCGGAGGCGGGGTTGCTGCTCATCATGGGTATCGACCAATTCCTCGACATGGGGCGCAGCGCCACCAATGTGGTGGGCAATTCCGTTGCTGCCGCCGTGGTCTCCAAATGGGAAGGCAACCTGCGTCCGGAGCAGCCCGGCATCGACGAAGGCGCGACGCTTGAGCATCCGATCCCAGCCGCGGCGGCCGCTGAATAGGGTGGTGAGCCATGATCCTCCGCGAAGCGTTTGCAATGAATCATATCGATTTCATCCCTCAGCCTCGTCCTGAGGAGCGCGCACCCGAAGTCGGGCCTGCCCGACTTCGGCACGTAAAGAAGGATCGAAATCGGCAACAGCCGATTTCGATTGCGCGCGTCTCGAAGGACGGCCACAAGCGAGATCGTGCCCGCGGCCATCCTTCGAGACGGCCGCGCGAAGAGCGCGGCCTCCTCAGGATGAGGTCCGAGTGTTTGATTTCGACCGTTCGATGCGATTGGTTTCATGGAATCGATCGGCTAGTTGCGACCGCGTTTCGTATCGGCGTCGTCATCGCCGCCGCATCCGTCGGCGCTGCGACCGGCCACGCTCAAGTCGAGACGAACGACCCTGGCATCGTGTCCGGCACCCTTGCCCGGATCAAGACGACCGGCACGGTGCGGCTCGGCTACCGCGACGCTTCGATTCCGTTCTCCTATCTCGATCGATCCGGGCGGCCGATCGGCTACTCGATCGACATCTGCAATGCCATCGTGGAGGAGATCGGGCGCCTGCTCGATCGCGAAGATCTCAAGGTCGATTTCGTCAAGGTCACGTCGGAAACCCGGCTGCAGGCGATCGTCAATGATACGATCGATCTTGAATGCGGCTCCACAACTAACAATCTGGAGCGCCGCAAGCTCGTCGATTTCTCTCCCATGATCTTTGTCAGTGGCACCAAGATCATGGTTCCGGTCGGGACCGTCTGGCGCGACTTTCGCGATCTGAAGGGCCGCAAGGTGGTCGTGACGCGGGGCACGACCAACGCGCAGGCGCTCAACGCGCTCGACCAGAAATTCAAGCTCGGCATTACGCTTCTCGAAAGTCCCGATCATGAGGAGTCCTACCGCGTGCTGGCAGACGGCGAGGCCGACGCCTTCGCCACTGACGACATCCTGCTGTATGGCCTGATTGCCCAGCATCGCTCTCAAAGCCGGTTCAAGGTGGTCGGTGAATTCCTCTCCTACGACCCGTACGGAATTGCGTTCCGCCGCAACGAGCCCGACCTGCATGCAAGCGTCGAGCGCGCGGTCCGCAATCTCGTGATCGCGCGCGACATCGATGCGATCTATGCAAAATGGTTCGAATCCCGGCTGCCGAACGGCGAACGCTTCAACATTCCAATGAGTCCGCAGCTTGAGGAATCGTTCAAGGTCCTCGGGGAGGGCAGCCAGCCAAATTGACGGCCCAGCGATCACAAGCCAGCTCCAAGAAAGAACGATCAGGCCGCGGCGGGCTGATGGAAACGGCGGGACCGCCGATCAGTTCAATTCCGTGGTTTGACACGGAAGATAATCGGCATGCTGAAGCTCAGCCCTTCATCGGCTACCAATGGCGGAGGCGGCGGCACCGGGTCGGCGCGGCGCATCATGGCCAATGCCGCATCGTCGAAGGCCTGGTCGCCTGAACTCTTCACAATGTTGGTCGACACGACGTGTCCCGTCCGGTCCAGCTCGAATTTTATGACAATCTCCGCACTTTGGTGCGACCGGTCGCCCGGATAACGCTTGTATTTGTCCAGATGGGCGGCCAGTTCTTTCTGCCAGGTGGTGCGCAGCCGTTGCATGCTTTCGCCGGTTCCCAAGACGGGAGCGACCGAACGGGGAGCCTCCTGCGCGGTTTGCGGGCTCGGCATGGCGGTGGCTTCGGCAGCGACAGACGGGTTCGATGGGGCAGTCTGCACGGCCGGTACTTCAGGATCATCGTCCTTGGGCTTGTTCGCCTCGTCCGGAGCGACTACTCGGTCCGGGTCCTCGGTCTCGGTCGGCGTCGCTTTCGGCAGTTCGGTCTGTTCGATAACCGCGCGCTGTTCCACGACAGCCGGAGATGCGGCGGAGGCCTCGGCTTCGGGTCCGGGTGGCAGATCGTTCGACTCCCGGCGTGGCGCCATCAATTCGATGCCGACCTCGATCGCCAGGGCTCCAAGTTCCTCACTGACTTCGTCGGACTTGAGATACTCAAACGCCAATGCGACGCACGCGGCGTGGATCAAGACAGCGCCTAGCGCGGCCGCAAGCCAAATTGACAGCGAGGCCCGTTGCGGGGCGTCAATTTCGGACGCCGGCTGCGCCGATGCCATGGTGCCTTGTTGCAACGCCTCGTCGGGACATCCTGCGATGGAATCGGCGGCGCGCATCGTCATGGCCTCGAATCTGCCGGCGATGGCGGCGCGGGTGCGGCCTCAAGCGCGACCAGCGCGACCTTCGCGTAGCCTCCGGAACGCAGAATCTCCAGCACGTCCATCAGCTCGCCATAGGGCACCCCGCGGTCCGCGCGCAAGAAAACGCGGCGATCGTGGTCGGGCTCACCGGTTGCATCGAGCGAGCGGACAAGATCGACCCGCTTGATCGCAGTCTCGCCGATCGCGACCGATAGATCGGGCTTTATCGTTACGTAGAGCGGCTTATCCGGCTTCTTTTGCGGGCTCGCAGTCGAAGACGGCAGATCAACCGGCAGGTCGACAGTCGACAATGGCGCCGCCACCATGAAGATGATCAGCAGAACCAGCATGACGTCGATGAATGGCGTGACGTTGATCTCGTGGGCTTCTGGAAATTCGTCGTCGTCATCGACACCGTCGAAATCCGCGCCATCGAGGCTTTCGCCTACAGAAGTTCCCACGGAATCACTCCGCTCTGCGTGCAAGAGCGCCGCCATAATTGCGATCGAGGTCGCGCGACAGCAGACGGGCGACCGCGCCGGACGTCCGGCCGACGAGGTCCAGATAAGATTTCGTCGCCCGCACCAGGTGGTTGTAGATGATCACGGCTGGAATCGCGGCGGCGAGACCGATGGCGGTCGCCAGCAGCGCTTCCGCAATGCCAGGCGCGACCACGGCGAGATTTGTCGTCTGGGCTTTGGAAATGCCAATGAAGCTGTTCATGATGCCCCACACCGTGCCGAACAGGCCGACAAAGGGCGCGGTCGATCCGACCATGGCGAGAACACCCATGCCGTATCGCGCCGAGCGGGCTTCGGCACGTACGATTTCGGCAAAGCGCGATGCGGCCCGCGCCTGGATGCCGTTCGCGGTGCTTTCCGACGATATACGGACCTCGTGGATCGCTGCCGCCACGAGCGACGCGGGCAGGCTGCTGCCGCGGCCGGCCGCCAACTGGGCTTCGGTCAGCGTCCTGGTGTTGGCGACGCGAGCCAGCGCCTTGCGCAACCCCCGCCGAGCCAGAAAAAGGTGAGCGGACTTGGCAAGGAAAATCGTCCAGGTCATCAGGGAGGCAAATGCCAGGCCGATCATCACCGCCTTCACGAGTACGTCGGCGGAAAGGAACATCGACCACGGTGACAGTTCATGTGGATTCATGCTTCGGCCCAATAGCGGATCAGGTTGTGATAAATGCCGGTAAGCTTCACGGTTTGCGGATCGTCTCGGCCGATGCGCTCGACCAGCCCCTGAATGGCGGTATCGAGGTCGAATATCAGGCTGCGCGCATGGGCATCGCGGATCATGCTTTGCAGCCAGAAGAACGACGCCACCCGGACACCACGGGTGACCGGCGACACCATATGCAAGCTCGACGCCGGGTAGAGGACCAGATCTCCGGCCGGCAGCTTTACCGCATGGGAGCCGTAGAGGTCCTCGACAATCAATTCTCCGCCGTCGTACTCATCCGGCTCCGAAAGAAACAGCGTGACCGACAGATCGGTGCGCAAGCGCATGCCCGTCAGAGGATCGCCGCGGATCGCGTTGTCGACATGAACGCCGAAATGATGCCCGGCGCCGTAGCGGTTGAACAGCGGCGGGAAGATACGCAGCGGGATCGCGGCCGAGATGAACAGCGGGTTTGCCGTGAGGGCGCGAATGACACGTTCGCCCAATTGCCGTGCGGCGGTGCTGTCCGGCGGCAATTGCTCGTTGTTCTTAACTATTGCTGACTGTGCGCCGGCGGTCGAGCGGCCGTCTTCCCATTCGCACGCGTCCATGACGCCGAGGAATTCGGCAACATCGGCCTTGCTCAGCACCTTCGGTACACAGATCAGCATCGTCGATTTCAGCCCCTCGAATTTCTCGTCTAGAGTTTGGCCTGCACAATCCAATAGGCGGCCCGGCCCGGCGCGATCAGAACGAACGGCGCCGCGCTCTGGTAGAATGCGTCGTAGTAAGTCTTGTTGAAGATGTTGTTGACGGCCACCTTCGTGCTCCAGCTCTTGTCGATCTTGTATTCGACGAAGGCGTCGAAGCGCCAGTGTTCGGGCAGCACGGTGCCCTGGTTTGCCGCAAGCAGCGTGCCGCCGTAGATTTTGGATGCGTAAATGGCCTGGCCGCCGATCTCGAGGTTGTCGGTAAGCTGGTACTTGGTCAACGTGGTGAAGGATTGATGGGCAATGTTGGCGAGCTTGTCGCCGACATTGGTGGGTACCACGGATTTGGTGACGTCCGACTCCATCAGCACTAATCCGCCGAATACGCTCCAGCGGTCGGTGATCTTGCCGGCTACTTCGAGATCAATGCCCTGAACGTAACTGGACGCACCCGCCACGATCGTACCCGCGCCTGGCCGTCCGGCCGGGACCGTTTCGCGGGCATTCTCTGTCTCGGTCCGGAACAGCGCGGCGGTCGCGAGAAGATGCCGGTCGAACAACTCCCACTTGGTCCCGACTTCGTAGGCCTTGTTGCGTTGCGGAGCAAATATCTGGTTGACCGTTGCGGTCGGATTCAAGCCGCCATAGGTGGTAGACGTGCCGTCGATTTCGGCGCCCACCGGATTGGCGGAGGTCGCATAGGCCGCATAGACGCTGGCAAAGGGCAATGGCTTGACGACGATGCCGGCGTTGTAGTTCACGAGGCCGGACGACAGGGCGACGGTTTTGCCGGCCTTGGTGGCGCTGACATCGTAGTCGTCATAGCGAATGCCGCCATTGAGGATAACGAAATCCCGATAATTGGCGGTCTCGATCAGGTAAAGACTCTTGGTGTCGACGGGAACCACGGTCGGATTGCCGGTCAGTCTCGGCGTGCCGTTGAACGGCAGCAGGTTGGGTGGGTTGAAGACGGATACGTTGAGCAAGGCGCCGGAGCCGGTAAATGCGCCGGCGCCGATAGCTTCCGAAGCGAGCCCGGTGTAGCTGTCGATGCTGACGCGTTCGCGCGAGATTTCGGAGCCTATCACAGCCGTATTGCGGATCGGTCCGGTATCGAACTTGATTGTCGCATCGGTCTGGTCGGCCGTGACGTCGGTCACCTGATAGCGGCTTTGCGGATTGAGATTCACAAAGCCCTGGGGCGGTGGCGGATTGCCGTTCTGCTCGGGGAGCGTGCCGATGTAATTGAGGACCGACCGTCCTTCGCGGAGTTTGTTGCTCACCGTCACGTTATCGTTGATCTGGAACTCGCCGTTGATGGTTGCGATGTCCTGCTTCGTCTTTTGAAAATCGCGGTTCACGAAGCCGTAGAAGGTGTTGCGGGACACCCCGGTGTCTGTCCATGGGGCAAGCGCCGGCTTGTTGTACGGGACGCCGAAGTCCGGCAGTGCATCGAGATCGGTATGGATGTAGTTCGCGGTGATTTTCACGTTATCGCTCGGCGTCCATTTCGCCGCCACCAAGCCGCCCCAGCGATCGTCGAAGACGTAATCGCGGCCCGCCACATCGGCATTCTGGAACATGCCGTCGACGCGCATTGACAGAGTCGGCGTGATGACCTGGTTGGCATCGATGGTAATGCGTCGCGTTGCGTCGGTTCCCAGCGTGCTTTCGGCGTTGTAGAAATTGCGATCGGTCGCCTGCTTGGTAACGATATTGATCGCTCCGCCGGTGGTGCCGCGTCCGGCAAAGGACGAGGCGGGCTGACGCCGGGGTCGCGCACGCCGTCGACGAACACATCGTTGCGTGCGTCGAAGCCGCGGATGAAAAAGCGATCCCCGAAGGCGCTGCCGCCTTCGCCTGTTCCCAACGTCACGCCCGCGGTGCTGCGCCCAACCTCCTTGAGGGTTGCGGCGTTCTTGTCCTCAAGAATTTCCTTGGTCAGAACCGTGACGGTTCTTGGCGTGTTGGCCAGCGGCTCAGTGAACTTTGGCGCCGCAACGCGATCGGCCTTGTAGGGCGCTGCCGGATCTGCGTAGGGATTGCGATCAGGCGGCTGGTTCCCGGCCGTGTTCGCGGCTGGTTTGGGGGCGGCTTGTTCCTGCTTCTGCCGTTCGCGGGCAAGCCGCCGCAGCTCGTTGCGAACCCGGATCTGCTCCGGTGTCGGCTTCGCAGCCGGAGGGCGCGGGCGTGTGACCGGCGCGTCGATCGTCACCGGCGGGAGCGGAGACTCCTGAGCCTCTGCGGCGGTAATCGAGCCCGCTGCTACCAGGCAGGCCACCGTGACTTTCAGTGAAGTGTCGATCTGGATATTGTCGTTTGGCGCAACAAAGGCGATCGGCGAACGCAGCGATCTCGGCGCCCGTACGGCATTTACAGCATTCATCTTACCCCCCAAGTCGATCCCGCGCAGATAGAGTCGCGTCATCGCGTCATTTTTTATTTCGCGGACCGAAGTAAAATCAAATATATTTGTAGATATAATATAATATCTCCAAACTGAACCTCTTCTAAACAAGCGAGATCGTGTATTTACAAATTGGAATAATTAAAGTCGGGAATCGCTCTAAAAAGCTGGTTGTCCGCGCCGCGTGCTGCAACGGCCGGATGACTACGGCGCGACGTCGGAACCACACAAAAGGCACGGGCGATTTTGTTGAAAAAATCGCGTCATTCCGACCGGGGACAATCAGTCCGTGCTGGGCGGCTTCATGAGAGAAAACAGCTCGTCGACGGTCTTCTGCGCCGTCCCGCGCACCCGTTGGGGGTCGGAGATGCCGGAAATTCTCACCTGACTGACCACCGCTTTGATCTCGTCGCGAAAATCGGTGAGGAATGACAACGGGTCCTTTGAATTATTGGCTACCCTTGCGATAAGCCCCGCTATCAGGATTTGGCAGGCGATCATGCGGCCGTTGAGTTCGTCCATACTTGTCCCAATGCTGATGCGTGTCCGAGCCAGCGCAGAAGATTGCAGCAATGGCAGTTATGTCCGGACGGCCGTTCGTGGCAACCATAAATTGGCGAACAGAGAAACATCGAATTATAATAATTTTAAGCAGCTAACGTGCATGCGCGGCGGAACGGTCGCAAATCTCTATATCGATGCACTCCCAAGTTGCCAGCGAACCGGGGCACGGAGCCGTGACAGATGAAACGACGAAGTTGTGGCCGATCGATAGCGATATGCTCGTGATTTCGCCTGCACGCTGCAGCCGAGCGCACAAAGCCGCCGGCAGGGTTGGGAGGTAGCTTGGGGGAACAGCAAAACGATGACGGCGGTGGTGTAGCTCATTCCGTTGACGCCGCGCACCGCGCGGAAGAAACCGCTTCGCCGTTTCAATTCTCAAAAGCCGGAAGCTTAGACGACCTGTTGGCCTCAACCCTTTGTTGATCAAGTCACTCACCTAGGGAGATACCCGGAGTTCCCCCTCTTCGACGTTTTTGTATGACTGGCGGCAGCCTAACTCATTTCGGGACCCTCCCCATGAGTTCGGTCAGGTCCGCCGTGGTCCCACACAGCCACGGCGG
>WNFC01016025.1_pt1 | contig 10001 bp, 9 predicted proteins | sample 5400541 | NCBI WGS metagenome assembly WNFC01 (sample SAMN13153342, study PRJNA577476) | soil metagenome | isolation source: 120 cm saprolite under Douglas fir tree site 2 hole 2 replicate 1 | place: USA:California | collected 2015-04-18 | reverse complement strand
GAGAAGGGCAAGGATGGTGTCTGCCTCGATGGATAAATCCATCGGCGCGATGACCTGGATTTGCCGGCCATCCGGCTGCTCATAGCTTTTTTCGATTTGCCGGGCTTCGATGATGTGCCTCGGGGCGGGCCGGGGGATCGCGACACCCTCTTCTGCGGGTTCGGCCGCTGCGACGGCTGTCGGTGCCTCCGCGACGTGCGTCTCTGCCAGTTCGTTCATCAAGCTCTGCCAGGCTTCTTCGGGGAGGGCATCGAGGAAAAGATCGCGCTCGGAGGGATTCATCGCCTCCATGATCAGGTGCATCTCCTGCACGGGGCGCGAGTGCAGGAGCACGTAAGCGTGAAAATAGGGGAAGTGCCCGATCAAAGAGGCCGCGAAATCAACGGGCATGGCGCGAAACAGAGCCCGCTGCTCTTCAAACGGGAGAGGCAGCATGAAGTCAGCGACGACTGCGGCGTCTCGCTCCAGCAAGATGTCAACGGCAGCATTCCAGCGACCCTGGCTGCAAAGATCACGCACTTTCTCAATGTTCGGGAGAGTCATAGGGCGCTATAGGCCATCGGGATGAAGGAATCTGGCGAATAGGGAGGGATTAGGACTGTCCCTCGCCGAAACTCTGGGAGTAGGGAGCTTCACCCCTTTAACAATGTTACAGGCCTAGCGCAAACTGTTGATTTCAAAGTCGGTCATCATTTTGGCGAGAGACAGCCGACCGGGGTAACCCAACATGTGATCGAACATGAGGAAGGCCATCGCCAGGTCTCGGAATATTACTACCAGACCGCCGACAAACTCGCCGAGCGAATCGCCGCGACATACATGGGCAAACAAGTCGAGATCACCGGCACGAATCTGGGTGCCGAGTCCAGCAAGATGCTCCAACAAATAGCCACCGATATCACCGACGAATACAACAAGGAATTAAACCCAGGACCGACGCAACTGCTCTACGACGCCCTCACCGACCACGGCCGGAATGAGGTCGTCGTCAAGGATGCTGTCGCTCACGCCCTCAAGAACATATCGATCGAGTCAACTCAGCCGACGACAAATCCACGAAATTGAACATGCAGCGCCGAATCCTGGGCCGAACCGGCGTCAAGGTCTCGCCGCTGTAGCCATAGGCATGAGGAACGCGGCGGTTCGAAAGCTGGGCGTTCCGGACCCGACGACCACGGTATTGACGTTGACCCTCACAGGCCTTGCAGCGGATTCTTCCCTCGCCCACGGAAGCAATCCGCGTTGGCAACGACGACTCGCCTCGGTACTGGCGATGTTTGCGGGCGCAGCGCTGGGCGTCATAGTCGTCAGGCGCTCCGTTTTTACGGCCCTCGCTTTTGCCGTCGTGGTGGCGTCAGTTTGTAGCGTCGCGTTGCTTTCCTCGGTTCGCTGGTCTTCACAGGCGCAAGCATCAATGACAGCTGAGCGACATAGAGTGTGAGCGGGGTCGCGCGAATACATCCTTGGCCCGAAGGAGATCGGCTTCACGGAAACTGTTCCGACAGGAGAAAGCAATGCAACAGCCGATTTCAGGGATTCACCACGTCACAGCCGTCGCGGCAGGGAATCGCACTATTTGCAGTGCGCATAGAATTTTGGCGAAGCGGCCGAACAATCAAAAGTCAGTCCTCCATTTTTTCAATTGAGTTTTTCCTTTCTGGAGGCCTCTTAGTATAGTGAGGGGAGTTCTCGCCACGTACTCCCGCGAGCAACGCGACACCGGGTTCCCCGGTCCGCCGCTCTGCATCGCGTACGGCCTGAGGTAAAGGCGAACGCGATCGCGGGACAACGCTGTTTATGGGGCTAAAACTCCAACTGCGCCTCGACACTGATCGGGGCAACGTGGCGTGAACAGCAGACTCCCGCGTCGCCCGAAGCCCTCACGCTATGAACATTGCCCGTGTCCATCTCGATGCTTTGAAGGCTTTCGGCTACACCGAGGCAGAAGCCCGGTTTCTCTACATTGTGGCGACGCATTCCGGGTACTTTGTGGCGCGTCAATTCCTCGCCTTCACCGCTGGGCATTGGGGCGCGCGCACAGCCGCCTTCTGGAACAAGCTTCAGACCAAGAAACATGCCCGGACCGAATGCTTTCCAAAGAGCGGAACGGTCTATCACTTGTTCTCCCGCCGGCTCTACCGCCAGATCGACCGCGAGAACATCCGCAATCGCCGGCAACACGAAATCGAATACATCCAGCGGCGCATCGGAATGCTCGATTTTGTCCTCTCGCACCCGCAATGGAAATACCTGGAAACGGAGCCGGAAAAGATCAGCTTCTTCTGTGACCAATTGCAGGTCCCGATTCACTTCCTTCCTTCGAAGATCTACCACGGACAGAGAACCTCGCAGCCCACTGTTCGTTACTTCGTCGATAAGTTTCCGATGTTTTTCGGCAGTGATGCTTCTTCGCCTGCAGTGACGTTCACCTATCTCCAGGGGACAGAGGCAAGCCTCACGGAATTTGTGCACCATCTCGAGGCTTACCTGCCGCTGCTTCGGCAGCTCTCCGAGTTCCGATTTCTCTATCTGGCGAGAGTCGATTCTCATTTCGAAAAGGCTAAAGAACTGTTCGACTCTCTGGTCGCGATACCACTCGGCTCGGACGCATCGGCGGACCTATTGCGCTACTTCCAAATCCGCAGGGCCTGGGACCTCAGCCGGTACACGTCTTTGACCGAGGCCGACTTGATTTTCCGCAACCAGGCCAAGACCCGATTCGCCGGGGAGCGCTTCGAGCATCTCTATCGCGGATGGAAAGTCGGAAGAGTGACCGAAACCGAAATCCGTCAGGAATTTCGTGGAAGTAATCGCTACACCACCGTGCATTTCGTTACCGAAGTGCTCTACCGGGTTGCGGTTCGTGAGACGGAACCTGAGGGGAAAAGATGAAGAACGTAAGAACTACACACTTCAGCTTCGTCTTCTCCAAATTCTTCACCCTGTGGCGCGAGCAATTTCTTTGCGGAGTAGGAGATAGAGAACCAGTGCAAGCGAAAGTCACCGTGAAAAAAACACCAAAACGGGCGGGAGCGACCCCACTTTTTCGGCTTTCAGCCGCCCAAAAAGTTTTTGGGGTCGCTCCCGCCCTGCGGCATGGTGAGTCGTGCCGGCTGTTTTTTCCACGGCGACAGGGAGTTCGGAAGAAACACACATCAACAGAGGAGGAACACCATGCCGATCGTTAAGAAAGCGCCAGGGATCATGACCAGAGAAGTGAAGCTTGAGGAGCCGGTCAACGAACTCCTCGAAGATTACGCTCGGTTCATCGAGAGCAACGCAGACCACGTCGTTAACGCAGTCTTGAGGAAAGTACTTTGGCGCGACCAGGACTACCGCAAGTGGCGCGAAGGACGACGCACCCCACAGCCCGGGTCCGACAAAGCACAGCCGGTCGAAGCGCGGGGGAGGGCCTCATGAAAAGAACACTCGAATCGCGCGCCTTCATCTCAGCCACCCGCGGCGACGAGCCCGAAGTCGTCATCCAGCGCATCGCCGACTACCGTGCGGACGACAAAAGCGATCCGAATTACTACGCTCGCCACACCGTCACGAAGGCCCGAATTGCACTCGATGCAACGGCGACAAAGACACCAAATGACGGCGAATCGAAGGGCGAAGAGATGGGAGTTGTACCGGAGCACTGAGCTATTTGGACCGATGGCGAGAACGATCATGCTAGAACGATCGACTGACAAAGAGGCGCTGATTTCTCAAGAAAAAAGAATTGAGGGTTCTGTTGAGCAGGAATCCAATCTTGAGATACCATCGCTTCGCCGCCAGTTTCCAGCGACTCGAAAGAGAGGAAAATGCATGAGTCGCCGGGCTGGACAGAATCCCTCCGTCCGAACACGTTTAAACCGGACAAAGGGTATTAAGGAGTATTTCTTCCAATACTGGATTGATGTCCCAGGACGGGAAGAACGTAGAAGAGAAACAGAAGTAATCGGACCTGTTAAGACGATGACGAAGAGCGAGGCGGAACGGAAGAAGTTGGAGTTCATTTTGAATCTAAAAGTAAATTCGAATGACTACCGTGTTCCGTCCTCTGCCACCTTCGCGCATGCGGTAACGCACTATCGGGAAGTGTTCGCCCCCAGAATGCTTCGGGAGTCCACATTTTCAGTTGCGGACGGGCACATCAAATGCCATCTCGAAGCGGATTGGAACGATATCCCGGTAGAGCACATTGACATAGACGCAGTGAATGAGTGGATCTGGAAAAAACGGCAAGAAAACCTTTCATGGGTCACGATTAAGAACATTCTGCGAACCATGCAACGCGTTCTTTCTTGTAGCTCGAAAGACAAGAAACCGCCGTTTTCCCAGGAGGGTCTCGCAATTCCCGAACGTGACAAGTTGCAGATGAAGATCGAAAGTCGTGAAGCGATATCGTTTTCGTGGCTGCAAACGAAACAGATTGCAGATCAAGTTCACAAGCTCGACGTGGACGATACCAGGAAAAAACGATATGCCACGGTTTTTCTTCTCGCTGCTGCAACTGGCCTGCGATGTGGAGAACTATTCGCCTTGAAATGGAATGACATCGATTTCAAGGCGGGCACGATTCGCGTGGATGAATCAGCCGATCAACGGACGTACATAGTTGGGCCGTGCAAGAACGCTGCGGCCTATCGGACGATTCTGCTCGCGGATTCGGAGGGCAGGGAAGTGTTGGGAATTCTTAGACGTTTCCTCAAAGGCGATCGAAAATCGAACGACTTTGTATTCCATTCAAAACGTGGTTCTCCTCTGCGTGAAACGAATGTACTGCATGAATTCTTGCATCCGGTTTTGAAGGCCCTTGGGCTTCCACAAGCTGGAATGCATGCGTTCCGTCACGGATGCAATCGGAGATGGGAGTTAGCCGGAATGAATCCTGCCGTTCTTCGCCAACAAATGGGACACAGCTCTGCGGTGATGACGGCGAGATACACCGGAGAAATTCCACTGGAACAAGTGCGGGCGGCGTTTTCCAACATGGAATTGGAAAATATGGAAAATGGCCGGTCTGTACGAGCAGTCGCTTAGTTGTGTATAATCAGCGAACTAGAGGAATGAGCGGGCGTCGTACAATGGCAGTATAGAAGCTTCCCAAGCTTCGGACGTGGGTTCGATTCCCATCGCCCGCTCCATAACTCACGATGATTCAATTGTCCTTACACGGCTAACCTACCTGAATTCAGTGTAAAAATGGACGTTTTTGGACCCCAAATGGACCCCAATTGGTTCAATTGGACCCCGAAATTCTTGTCGTCGTACGTGCACATGAGTCGGTCTCATCGGTGATCGGATGGCTCTCATCAAAACGCGGTTGCGAGTGCTGCGAGCAGAACGGGAATGGTCCCAGGCCCAACTCGCCGCGCAGGTGAGTGTCTCGCGCCAAGCGATCAACTCTATTGAGAAGGGCAGGTATCACCCCAACCTGCGGCTGGCATTCAAAATTGCACGCGCATTTGGAAAACAGATCGAGGACGTGTTTTCCTACAAAGAATCTGAAGAGTTCGAGCCGCTTGATTCGATATCCTAAAAGTGGGATAATTCCATGACGAGACAAAAGAGGGCACCCGGCGAGAAGCCGTTGTTCTGGACGGGATCGAGCAAGGATGATTTACTGGCTTTCCCGGAGGCGGTTATCGATGAAATTGGGACCGCGCTCAGCGTTGCGCAGTTTGGTGGAAAGCATCCAAGCGCCAAACCTTGGCGAGGGGAAGGACCAGGCGTCTTCGAAGTAGTCGAGGACCATCGCGCAGACACCTATCGGGCGGTGTACACGGTCAAATTTGAGAGCGCAGTCTACGTGCTTCATGCGTTCCAGAAAAAGTCGCCGAGCGGGATAAAGACCGCACGTAAAGATGTCGAGCTGATTGCTAGGCGGCTCAACGACGCCAAGGCGGACTATGAGGTGCGATATGCCAGAGAGAAAAACTAAGTCCAAGGTGGTTCCAAGTTCCGGCAATGTCTTCGCCGATCTTGGTGTTACCAATCCAGAAGAAAAACAGACGAAGGTTAGACTCGCAGTCGCCATCAATCAGATAATTCAGGGTCGGAAACTATCGCAAACGGCAGCGGCGCGACACCTTAAGGTGAATCAACCCAAAGTGTCCGCGTTGTCCAATTACCAGCTGGACGGTTTTTCTGTTGAAAGGCTTATGAATTTTGTCACTGCCCTGGACCGTGACGTGGATATCGTTATTAGGCGGAAGCCAAAGTCGCGGAAGGTTGGCCGGATCGCAGTCACAGCAGCTTAGATCCCTATGGCTCAGATCCCGGAACAACTCTTTCAGCAGCTCCTGCCCCGCGCGGCTGCGTGGGCACAGCACCAGGAAGGAATCATGCTTCGGCACGAAGCGGCCCTCGTTCTCTCTCCCCAAAGGCAAGAGACTGCGCGTCGTGCGGGCGTCCAGCGCCCCGACGCCGTCCGGCTTTTGCCTGTACAGCAAATTCCATTACCCGAAGAAGAAGACCTTCGCGAAGCCGCAGCGGCCTTTGGCCTGATAACCCCGGAAACTGCCGGGTTGACCATCGGCCAGGGAATTTTCGTTCGGGAAGACTGTGCGAACGATGCCAAGCTGATCGCCCATGAGCTTAAGCACGTGGCGCAGTACGACCGCCACGGAAGTATCATCGCATTCTTGCAGCAGTACCTCTCCGAAGTGAACGAATATGGCTACCCCGAAGCCGCGATGGAACAGGAGGCGATAGCCTTCGCGGAAAGTGTGTTTCCAACCAGAACGTAACAGCGAGATTGTCTCTCACCCTCTCCACCCCCCTTGCCGTCATGCTGGCAGTGAATGACGCCGACGCATTTCTTACGCGGTGGTAGCACCGGACCTTCTGCAATGCCGGGCGAATCTGGACAGATCGTATTTCAAGATGGAGTGAATGGGACCACTTTGGCCGCAATGACCTACTCCGCTATCCCAGGCGTTCAGTTCATTCGCAGGCATCATCTGAACATTCGACAAAACCGAACTGTGCTTGTGGGAAGGCAGATTCAGGAACTGGCCACATTATTCGGGAAAACCCGTCGAGCGTAACTCCAAGCGTATGCTGTATCCTCAGTATAGGTTGAGCGTCGGCTAAGAGGTAAGGCTCGTTTTTCCCATGCGACTTTCGTAAACTGTGCAAGAAAATGACGGTGCCGCCAAACAATTCCGGCCTTCGCGACAATTACTCCCGCGGCAATGTTGCTGATTTTTTGCTTAGCAAAATTCGCGAGGGTTCTCAATTGTCGATTGTTTCGGCCTACTTCACCATTTATGCCTACGATGCCCTGAAGACCTGTTTGAATCGGATCGACCACCTTGATTTCCTTTTCGGAGAGCCATCTTTTGTTAGTCGACTCGACCCCAACAAAACACAGAAAAAATCCTTCATCATCGACGCCGATGGCCTTGAGCTGGCTAACAAACTTCAACAGAAGCGCGTGGCACGCGAATGCGCTGAATGGATCGAAAGCAAGGTAGACATCAAAACGATCACGCGAAGCAACCTGCTTCACGGGAAGATGTATCGAGTCGCAAATGCTGGACTCGAAGATGCCATCCTCGGCAGCTCGAACTTCACGGTGCGGGGTCTTGGCCTTGGCAATGGCGACAGCAACATCGAGCTAAACCTGATCGTGGACAGCAATCGTGACCGCCAGGAGCTAAAGCAATGGTTTGACGAACTATGGAACAACCCATCGTTTGTTAAAGACGTGAAACAGGATGTGCTCCAATATCTTAGGCAGCTATACGAGAACAACGCGCCCGAATTCATCTACTACAAGACGCTTTTCCATATTTTCGAGAAGTTTCTCGGCGACACTGGCAAGACTGATGCTGAATTAGGCCAGACAAGCCTTTTTGAAACGCAGGTTTGGCAAACACTCTTCGAATTCCAAAAAGATGGCGCCAAGGGAGCTATCAATAAAATCCTTCGCCATAACGGTTGTATTTTGGCCGACAGCGTCGGTTTGGGAAAAACCTATGAGGCGCTTGCAGTAATCAAGTATTTTGAGCTAAAGAATGAGCGCATTTTAGTACTGTGTCCCAAGAAGCTGCGTGAGAATTGGACGATTTACACAGCAAATAGCCTGCTCAACCCCTTCATTACTGACCGCTTTCGTTTTGACGTACTGTCCCACACTGATCTTAGTCGGGAGCGAGGCTATTCTGGACAGATCAATCTTGAAACCCTGAACTGGGGGAACTACGACCTCGTCGTGATTGACGAGTCCCACAACTTTCGCAATAACGCACCAGGGAAGCGGGACGAAGCCGGAAATCTCATCCGCAAGAGCCGTTATCAGCGGCTTATGGACGACATCGTCAAGTCCGGGGTCCGTACTAAAGTCCTGCTCCTTTCCGCAACTCCCGTCAACAATGACCTCAAGGACCTTCGCAATCAGGTTTATTTCCTAACTGAGGGCAACGATCAGGCTTTCGCAGAAACCCTCGGCATCGGCAGCCTGAAGGAAACTCTCGCAACTGCACAGAAGGCTTTCTTTCTCTGGGCCCGAAAGCAAAGCTCGGAGCGCAAAACCAGCGAACTTCTTGAGAAACTTAGCGCATCATTTTTCAAACTACTGGACGAATTGACGATCGCCCGCTCCAGGCATCACATTTATAAGTATTACAAACACAATATCGCGCAGCTGGGAGGTTTCCCTGAGCGGAAGAAGCCCATTTCTGTATATCCCGACATAGACCTACGCGGACGCTTTCTTTCTTATGACAAACTCAACGATGAAATTGGCGGGTACAGGCTGTCCTTGTTCAACCCTTCAAAGTACGTACTCGACCAGTTCAAACCTCAATACCAAACGGCGACCCATGACCCATTCACGCAAGCCGATCGCGAAAAATTTCTCATTGGCATGATGAAAGTGAACTTCCTCAAGCGGCTGGAAAGCTCAGTGAAGTCGTTTGAAATCACGATGGACCACACCATCGCGAAGATTGAAGGGCTCGAAAACAAAATTCGTAACTTCCAGGCCGTTCCCGTCCAGAATCCAGAGCAGCAGGAATTCGAACTCGACCTCGGCGATCCTGCACAGGATGAGGAACTTGAAGAAGCCTTGCTTGTCGGAGGGAAGTTCAAATACAAGCTTGAGCACCTGCGGCTTAACGATTGGCTCAAGGACCTGAAGAAAGACAGGGATCAGCTTCGCATCCTTTTCAATGCGGCGAAGGATGTGACACCTGAAACCGATGCCAAGATGCAAGAACTTAAGAAGTTGATTGCTGCCAAAGTTTCCAAGCCAACCACGAACAAACTCGGGGAGAAGAACCGGAAAGTTCTCGTCTTTACCGCCTTTGCCGACACTGCTATCTACCTTTACGAGTCCCTTCTCGATTGGGCCGTCAAAGAGCTTGGGATTCACATTGCACTTGTTTGCGGCGGAGGAGAGACGCGAACAACCTTCGGTGTAGCGCCATTTGACCAAATTCTTACCAATTTTTCTCCTAGGGCGAAACGCCGCAACAAAATACCCTCGATGCCTCAGGAAGGAGAAATAGACCTCCTAATTGCCACTGACTGCATCTCTGAGGGCCAGAATCTGCAGGACTGCGACTACCTCGTCAACTACGACATCCACTGGAACCCGGTGCGCGTCATCCAGAGGTTCGGCCGCATTGACCGGATTGGGAGCGCTAGTTACTCCGTTCAACTCGTCAATTTCTGGCCCACGGAGGATCTCAACAAATATATCAACCTGAAGAACCGTGTCGAAGCTCGTATGGCGCTCGTAGACATCGCCGCCACTTTTGAGGACAACATTCTGCGAAATGACGAAATCGAGGATCTTATCCACGAAGACCTTCGTTACCGTGACAAACAGCTCCTTCGCCTCAAGGATGAAGTTCTTGATATTGAAGACCTCGGTGACAGCATTTCTCTTACAGAGTTCACCCTAGACGATTTTCGACTTGAGCTTCTGAAATACATCGAGGCAAACCGCGCGGCGCTCGAAGCAGCTCCCCACGGGCTATACGCGGTGGTTCCACCGAATT
>WNFC01014751.1_pt1 | contig 10001 bp, 6 predicted proteins | sample 5400541 | NCBI WGS metagenome assembly WNFC01 (sample SAMN13153342, study PRJNA577476) | soil metagenome | isolation source: 120 cm saprolite under Douglas fir tree site 2 hole 2 replicate 1 | place: USA:California | collected 2015-04-18 | reverse complement strand
CGCCGGGGTGAAGTTGCTCGGTTACGTCGACGGTGAACGGGTCGTAGCCGCCGCGGTGTGTGGTGACCGCGTGAGCATTGACGTAGACGGTGGCCTCCCAGTCCACCGCCCCGAAATGCAGCAGCCAGCGTGTCCCGCGGGGCACCATGGGCAAGCGAACCGTACGGCGGTACCAGAGGCGTTGCCGGTCGGTCACCGCACGCCGGACCCCAGCGAGCTGGGACTCGATCGGGAACGGTACCAGGATCTTTCCGTCGAAGCGGGCTGGTCGTGGCGCGCCGCTGTCCTGGACCGCGTATTCCCAGGGTCCATTCAGGTTCACCCAGCGGGGTCGGGCCATCTGGGGCCGCGGGTATTCGGGCAGCGGGTGGGTGGAATCGACGGCGGCGGTCCAGCGGGTCCGGAGGTGGGACGGCTCAGGTGCAGCGGGTTGTTGCGTCGCCAGCAGGACGGCGGAGGCCGCAAGGATGGCATTCATGGTAGCGAATCCCAGATCATAAGCTCGGTCATGCCGGATGCAGCGGGGAGATCGTGCTGGAAGACCACCCGCACCCTCGCAGTCCGGACGGGGGCGATCCGCACGGTATTCACGGCGAACGTCGCCGGTCGCGCCGGCGTTCGTACCAGCTCGTGCGCCTCCGCCCAGCGCGCGCCGTCCCAGTACTGGACGGTGTAGGCCCTCGGAGCCTTCACGCCTCCGCCGTCGCCCCACAAGTACAGCTCGAGGGTGCGCACGGTCTTGGGAGCTCCGAAATCGATCTCGACCCAGTCGCTCGGGTTGGAGGAGCCGTACGCCGTCCAGCGGTTGCGGGACTCGCGCGTGAAGGCGATTTGGCCATCATTCACCTCTTCTATCTTGTCCCATCGCGAGGTGAATGAAGCGGACGCCTTCGCGCCGTAGGCGAGGTCGGGCACGGACGCCGTCGGCAGGGCCAGGGGCAGGTCGGTGTGCGCCCAGGACTCGATCTCAGTAAGCCCGGTGGCCGCACCGGGTCGCGGCGTGAAAACGAACCGGAGCTTCGACGTCGTGATGTCGCCGAGGGTGACGACGTTGGGCCGGTGACCCGTCGGCTCGGCAGGCTCACGGCGCTGGCCGCCCCCCGGCACCTCTACCCAGCGACCGGAGGTCCAGGTCTCCACCGTGTAGCGCAACGGCGGCCGTACCTCTCCCGCATTCCCTGTACTGTCGTCCAGAAAGTAGAGCTTCAGCGTCTCGACCGGCCTGGGGACGCCGAAGTCGAGCACGACCCAGTCGCTGGGGTGTGGCGAGCCCGTCGTCGTCCAGCGGTTGGGAGGTGTGGTGTGGTACCAGTAGTTGCCGTCGTTCAGATAAAAGGGCGGAGTCCCGGGCTCGCTGTAGGAGGCCGTGAGGCGCGGGTAGAATCCCCGACCGTTGTTCACGGCGAGGTTGCGGGGGGGGGGTGGGGGACGGTCCGCCGGGAGTTGTGCCGCTGCGGTGCCGAGCAACGCCGTGAGCCGACCCAACCTCGGCGCGTTGGCGACCGCGCGGCTGTCCACGAGGAGGGTGAGACCCGCGCCCCGGTGGTAGCGCCTGCCATCCCTGTCCCATACGACCGACACCAGGTGCCCGTGGTAGGAAACGTTGTCCAGCGCGAAGTAGGCCCAGTCGTCCGGGGCAAGGGGATTCACCTCGAGCAAGCTGTCGGCGCGCGGGCGGAGGCCCACAAGCCCCGTGATGATCGGGTCGACGTACCCGGAGTGAAAATAGTGCTCGCTGTGATAGAAGGAGTTGTGGCCGTCCCAGGAGCCGTTGTCAGGGTTCGCCGCTTCCGCGATGAAGGGCCGCCCGCGAAGTCGCTGGGTGCTGGTGTACACGCGGAGCAGCCGCAGATAGTCGGCCTTGGTGACGTAGGACTGATGGTAGTCGTTCAATAGGTTGGCGAGCGCGACGAGCGTCTGGGTGGTCGCATACGGCCAGGAGTTGCCACTCCAGACGCAACAGTTGGGAGAGATGGAGAACTGCGGGTCGTGCCGCTCGACCGTGGTCGGCCCGTAGGGCGCGAAGAAGTAGGCGGTGTCCATTAGGTATTGCCAGGCGGCTTCGTAGCCCGAGTCGGGTAGCTCGAACTGCCAGGGGACGAATCCGATCTCCTCGCGGCCGTGCGGATTGCCGGCGTAGGGGCCCGTCTGGTAGGTGAGCGTGCCGGCTGCGATCCCGCCCGGCTCGTCATGGGCGAACCGGTGGAAGAAAAAGTGCCGCGCCGGATCCCACAGCTGCTGCTCGACGCGGCGCTTGAGCGCAGTCGCACGCTCGGCGAACGCGCGGGCCGCGGCCGAGTCGCCTAGCAGCGCCGCAGTCCGGGCGATCGCCACTTCGTCGCCGTAGAGATAGCTGTTCAGGGTGGGTCGGTACCCCTCGCCTCCGGCGAACGGGTCCGCGGTCTGGCGGCTGTTGATGTTGGTCTCCATGCCGTCGTGCATGCCGTCCCACCGAAACATGGCGGCGGCCGAGTCCCAGTGCTCAGCCACCCAACCCCGGTACTGGGCCTGCATGTGAGGGTACACGGCGCGCAACAGGCCGGTGTCGCCTAGCACCAGGAACGTGGCCCACACAGCGGTGCCGTACCAGTTGCTGTAGCTGCGGGGCTGCGCGCCTGGCGTCTCGAACCAGTAGTGCGCGAAGTCTTCGATCACGCCGCGGTCCTTGAGCCAGCGCACCTCGTCCAACTGGTGGCCGAGCGGGCAGCTGATGGAGCCGTAGGCGCCGGACCAGAAGGGCCGGTTGATGAACTCGGTGAAGGTGTAGCCAGTCTCGGGGGAGCCGTATGTGAGGTGTTTGGTGACCAGCTCCCAGCGGTAGTAGTACGTAGCGTCGATGGCGCTGTCCGGCGATTCAAAAAACGGGATCTTCGCCGCGTACCAGTCCCAGTCGCGGTTATCCAGAAACGACCAGCGAGCTAGCTGGGTCGCGGGCTCGAGGATCCGCGGGCCATGGGTCGGGAGCGGGAGGGAGGGGGGAGGGGGGGGAGCGACGCGGAGGCGGGGGGCGGCGAAGGCAGCGAGCAGCGCGGCGAGCGGGACGATGAGGTGGCGGATATTCGGCACGCCAGTAATCTGCCCCCGGTCGACCGCCCCGGAAGGGCACGTCCCCTTGCTGCACGGCGCGGCGGGCGCATCTTAGGGGCCGACCGAACGGAGGAGCGCATGCCAGCGACGACGCTGCATTGGATCGACTACGTCGTGATGGTGCTGTATTTCGCGTTCGTGGTCGGCATCGGCGTGGCGCTGAAACGCAGCGTGCGCACGAGCAACGATTTCTTCCTGTCGGGCCGCGCGATGCCCGCGTGGGTCTCGGGTCTCGCCTTCCTCTCGGCTAATCTGGGCGCGCAGGAAGTCATCGGGATGGGCGCCTCGGGCGCGAAATATGGCATCGCGACCAGCCATTTCTATTGGATCGGCGCGATTCCCGCGATGATCTTCATTGCGCTGTTCATGATGCCATTCTACTACGGCTCACGCGCCCGCTCCGTCCCGGAGTACCTGAAGCTGCGCTTCGACGAGAAGACCCGCGCCGTGAACGCGATCTCGTTCGCCACGATGACCGTGTTCTCCTCCGGCATCTCACTCTACGCCATGGGTAAGCTGCTCCACCTGCTGCTCGGCTGGAGCTTCGACGTGAGCATTCTCGTGGCCGCTGGGATCGTGCTCGCCTACACCTTTCTCGGCGGGCTCGCCAGCGCGATCTATAACGAGGTGCTGCAATTCTTCCTGATCGTGCTCGGCTTCGCGCCGCTGGTGTGGCTTGGCCTGCGTGACGTGGGCGGCTGGGCTGGGCTAGTGGCCCGGCTGGCGCCGGTTTCGACGGCCAACGGCTTCGCGCCGGACGCCTACACGCGCAGCTGGGCCTACATGGGGCAGGCGTCCCACAACCCCGTTGGCGTGGAGTGGTTCGGTCTGGTCATGGGGCTGGGGTTCGTGCTGTCGTTCGGCTACTGGTGCACCGACTTCCTCGTCGTGCAGCGCGCCATGGCTGCCAACTCGATGAGCGCCGCACGTCGCACCCCGCTGATCGCCGCGATCCCGAAGATGCTGTTCCCCTTCCTCGTCATTCTCCCGGGGATGCTCGCCCTAGGACATGGCCTCGTCCCGCCGAAGCTCGGGCTCGGCGGGCTGCCACTACACGATCTCCACGGCCACCTGGTGCTCGACTACGACCTCGCCACGCCGATGCTGCTCGTCCACTTCTTCCCGGCGGGCCTGCTGGGTCTGGGCCTGACCGCGCTGCTGGCCTCGTTCATGTCCGGGATGGCGGGCAACGTAACGGCGTTCAACACGGTGTGGACCTATGACATTTACCAGAGCTACGTCCGCCCCGGCGCGCCTGACGAGCATTATCTCGCGATGGGGCGGTTCGCCACGGTGTTCGGGGTCGCGCTGTCCGTCCTCGCCGCTTACGTCGCCGCGTCGTTCAACAACATTATGGACTTCCTGCAGCTGGTGTTCGCGTTCGTCAACGCGCCGCTGTTCGCGACCTTCGCGCTCGGCATGTTCTGGAAGCGGGCCACGGGGCACGGAGCATTCGTCGGGCTCGTCGCGGGGACGCTAGCCGCGGCAGTCCATCACGGGCTCACGCTCCCGTCGGGCGCTGTCGTAGGGGTGAAGGGTGGGTACTTCGGCGTCGTGGCGACGTTCCCGAGCGAACTGGCGCAGACGTTCTGGACCGCGATCGTCGCGTGGACCACCTGCTTCGTCGTGACGATCCTGGTGAGCTTGGCGACCGCACCCCGGCCCGCCGAGGAGTTGCGGGGGCTGGTGTACGGCTTCACCGAGCGGCCGGAAGACGACTCGACGCGCTGGTACCAGCGCCCGGCTGTGCTGGCGGTGATCGTGCTCGCGCTCACCCTGACCCTCAACGTGATCTTCTTCTAGCGGAGGCGGTGTGCGACTCGACGTGCGGCTCCCGATCGGGGTGTTGTTCAGCATGCTGGGTGCGCTGGTCGCGGCGTACGGTGCGGCCACATGGGGTCAGCCCGGCACGGCCCCCACCGGCGTTCCGATCGATCTCGTCTGGGGCCTGGTGCTGCTAGCGTTCGGAGCACTGATGTTGTTGCTGGCGCGGCGCGCGGCCGGGCGGGCTCCATAGACGAGTGTTGCGCCGGCGCCACAGGGGAGCCTGGCATCAGGCGATTGCGCGCATAGTTTAGCGCTAATCCCCATGCTTGACCTCCGGATGCAGTCGGTTCGGTTCCTGCAAGTACTCCGTCCCATGAGAGTTCGTGCGGTCGCGCTCGGCGCGTTGCTCGCCGCGACCAGAGTGCCTGCGATGGCACAGGAGCCGACGTCATCTCCCGTGCTGCAAGCGATGAGGGACGAGCTCGCGCGCTCGATGCAGGCGCTGAAGGCCCTGCCGACTCCGCCGTATTTTCTCAGTTACGACGTCACCGAGCTGCAATCTGTACAAGTCGGAGGGGCGTTCGGCGCGATCACCGAGAGCCAGGAATCGCGCCGGCGTCACCTCGACCTCGACCTCCGTGTCGGCGACTACCGCTTCGATAACACACACGCCGTTCGGGGGGGCTTTCCCGGTATGGGACGGTTCTTCGGCTTCGGCGATCGTTTCGTACAGATCCCTATCGATGACGACCCGCGGCCGATCCGTGCTGCCCTTTGGTACCAGACCGATCGCCACTACCGACAGGCCATCGAGCAGCTGATGTGGGTGAAGACCAATGCTCAGGTGAACGTACTGCCTGAGGACACATCGTCGGACTTTTCCGCCGAAGCCCCGGCCCGGTATGTGGAGCCCGTGGTGCGGCCCGCGGTCGATCGCCGCGTCTGGGAAGCCAAGATCCGCCGCTATACCGCGCCCTTCGCACGCTATGGCGATATCTACGAGGGCAGCGCGAGCCTGTCCGTTGAGGTGGAGACACGGTGGTACGTGAACAGCGAAGGCGCTGAGATCCAGACTTCCCAGCCCATCTACCGGCTCTACGTCTCCGCCTACGCCAAGGCGGCCGACGGCATGGAGCTGCCCCGCTACGAGTCGTTTTTCGCGTTCACTCCTCAAGAGCTTCCGAGTGATCAGTCGGTGCTCCGAGCGGTGGAGCGGATGATCACGGACCTCCACGCGTTGCAGCGGGCCCCCGCCATCGACCCCTATACCGGCCCGGCGATCCTATCCGGGCGGGCCAGCGCGGTGTTCTTCCATGAGGTGTTCGGGCATCGCGTCGAGGGCCACCGGCAGAAGTCAGAGGACGAGGGTCAGACGTTCAAGAACAAGGTGAACGAGCCGATCCTCCCGGATGGATTTTCGGTCTACTTCGACCCGACGCTGCGGCGCCTGGGCTCAAGCGATCTTGCCGGGTACTACCGCTACGACGACGAGGGAGTCAATGCGCGTCGCGTGGTGGCCGTTGACCACGGCGTGTTGAAGAGCTTCCTCATGTCCCGGTCGCCGATCGCAGGCTTCCCGCGGTCGAACGGACACGGCCGGCGCCAGGTGGGGTTCGCCCCGGTCGCCCGCCAGTCGAACTTGATCGTCGAAGTGGCCCGGCCGCACACGCGCACCGAGTTGAAGGAGATGCTGCTAGATCTCATCCGACGGGAGCACAAGCCGTTCGGGCTCTTCTTCGACGACATCGAGGGCGGGTTCACGATCACGGGCCGCGGCATTCCTAACGCCTTCAACGTGCTGCCGGTCATGGTCTACCGCGTCTTTCCCGACGGCCGGGAAGAGCTAGTCCGCGGAGTTGATTTCATCGGCACACCGCTCGTCACCTTCAGCCGCATCACGGCCGCGGACGACAGCGTCGAAGTCTTCAACGGGCTGTGCGGCGCCGAATCGGGCCTCGTCCCCGTGTCGGCCGTGTCGCCGGGGGTTCTGCTCGCGCAAGTCGAGGTGCAGAAAAAGGAGAAATCCGACGAGCGGCCGCCGATCCTGCCACCTCCGCTGGGCCCGGTGACGGGCGCGGCTAGGCGGCGCCCGTGAGACGCTCGACGCTGCTCGCCGGCACTGCCATCTGCCTCCTGTCCGTGGGAAGCAGGGGGCGGCCACCGGCGGAGGATGTCATCCTTCGAGCGATGCGCGACGAACTGGCTCGCACGATGGAACATCTGCACCTCGACACGCTACCGAAGCCCTACTTCGTGGCGTACCGGGTGGATGATATCGATGCGGCCACCGTCGCCGGCAGCCTCGGCAGCCTACTGTACGATGAAGACGAGCGCCGCCGTCTCTTGGTGGTAGAGCTGCGGGTGGGCGACTACCAGTTCGACAATACCAACTTCTTCGGGATGCCAACCGGATTCGCCGGCATGGCCCGCGGCGGCCGGGCGATAGGGCTGCTGCCCCTCGACGATGACTACCGAGAGTTGCGTCGACAACTTTGGCTGGCGACTGACGCGGCGTACAAGCAAGCCATCGAGGCGGTTTCGCAGAAGCGGGCCGCTTTGCAGAATCAGATCCGCTCGGACAGTCTGCCCGATTTCTCCCACGAGCCGGTAGTAGCCATCGCCGACACGGAGTTGGCTTCCGCGTCGAGGCCCGACCTGCGAGCGACTGAAGCCTTGGTGCGGACCCTCTCGGCCGAGTTTCGCGGTATGTCGGACATCTTCAGCTCTCGCGTCCAGTGGACAGCGGGGATGGTGCGCACCAGGTACGTGAACAGCGAAGGCACCTCCTTCGTGCGCAGCAGCCCCTGGACCAGCGTCCGAGCCGAGGCCACGACCCAGGCGGTCGACGGTATGGCACTGAGTGACGTCGTGGCGGCGTACGGTGCCACCGTGGCGGACCTCCCCAGCCGCGAAGCCCTCCGCCTGAACGTCCAAGAGCTCGGCACGCGCCTGACGCGCCTGCGGCAGGCGGCCCCGGCGGACGCTTATAATGGTCCTGTGCTGTTCGAAGGGCAGGCGGCCGCTGAGCTGTTCAATCAGGTCTTCGCACCGAACCTGGTCGCCTCCCGCCGCCCAGTCTCTGGGAACCCCTTACTCGAGCGGCTCATGGCGCGGTCCGGGAATCGCTTTCAAGACGAACTGGGTGCACGTGTGCTGCCGCGCTCGTTCAGCGCGGTCGATAACCCTACCGTCACCACCTTCGAGGGACAGTTCGTCGGCGGGTATCGCGTCGACGACGACGGCGTGCTCGCGCGCGAGACGAGAGTCGTAGATCACGGCATCCTCAAGACGCTCCTGACCACGCGGGTCCCGGTGCGAGGAATGCCGCGGAGCACAGGCAATCGCTGGGGGTTCGGGGCGGTAGTGAGCAACCTGTTCGTCTCCGTGGACAGCGGACTCACCGCGGAGCAGCTGAAGGACCGACTGTTGCGGCTGGCCACCGAGCGGGGTTTGGCGTACGGCGTCATCGTACGGCGGATCGCCAACCCGGCGATGAGATCCAGCGCGGATCCGATGGCCCTGCTCTCGTCCATGGGCGGCTCGTCCTCCGAGGGCACGCCGACGCTCGTCGCGGCCCTGGCGGTCAAGGTCTACGCCGATGGTCACGAAGAGTCGATCCGCAACGCCGACATTTCCGGGATCAGCACCGCAACGTTCAAGGAAATCGTTGCGGCGTCGCAGTCGCGCACGGTGTATACGACTCCTTTCCGCGCCCGCTTTGGACTGGGGTTCGGCGGCGCCGGTCTCGGGTATGCCGCTACCTACATTGTACCGTCGGTCGGGGAGGCCTACGAGGAGCCGACGTCGGTGAGGTGGCGAGCTGCCGAGCGGCTTGCGCCGCTCGGCGAGCCCGTTCAGCGTACGACGACTGTGCCGCTCATCTGCGCGCCGTGCACAGCGCAATTGTACTGATAGGTGCCAGGGGCGGCGAACTTGACGGCGTAGGACTTCCCATCCCCCGTCATCACTGCGCTGCTAGAGAATGACGTCGCCCCCACCGACCGGACGCTGTGGGAGACACCCCCGGTGCTGGTCCACGTCCAGGTAACCGAACCCCCAACCGCGATTGTGTCCACCGCCGGGTTCGCGGTGCCGTTGTGGCCGCTGGTGAAAACGATTCCTCCCATGAATCCCACGATCACGGATCCGACGGGGCCGCCACCTCCGCCACCTCCGCCACCTCCGCCACCTCCGCCCCCCCCGCTCCCCCCGCTGCCCACTCCATATCTGTTGCCTCCTCCCATGGACGGACCGCTTGCCATGTAGCCGCCGCAGCCCGTTAGCGCCGCGAGCGCGACCGCGCCGATGACTGCCTTGAGTAACCCATTGGATCCTCCTCAGCTTGCCGGCTTCGACGAGCTAGACTTTTCCCAGTTGATGAACAGGAACCCGCCCGGCGCATCGAATTTCGGCTCGCCCGGACCAGGTAGGACTTGGAGTTGCAGTTCCTCGATTGGGTTCTTCGAGCAATCCCAACAGGCGAGGGCGAAATCACTGTCGCGCCTCGTGCGCGACAAGAGCATCACGTGCACCATGGCATTGTCGGTCACGAGGGCACCGTTCCTGTACAGATGCCCGAATGCCCACAGCGCCACGGCGCTGTTGATCGTGGGAACGAGCGGCGTGTGCACACCGGTGTTCCCGTGGTAGTAGAGCCCGAGAATCACCCCGCCGAACCGCGGGTGATGGGGGACGTCCTTCGTCTGCACGCGGTCGAGCACCAGCTTCCAGCGGGTCTCGCCCTGCGTGGTGAACTCGGCGACGCCGTCTACGGAGTCACGCACGGCGCCTTTGTCCCATGCGGTGAACGCGAAGCTGCCGGAGCTCGGCGTCACGTTGTTCGAGTACGGTCCGTTCTTCACCTGCGACTCCAGTCCTTCACGTTCATCGCCGAACTGACGGAGGATCGGGGCCGCGCTGTCGGGGAACGGGAAGGGGCCGGGGAGGATCTGGATGACCGGTCCTCCGCCAGTGACTCGAATCGCCTGGCCTGCGGCGATAGGCTCCTGCGCTTCACGCATCGAGTTCGCGCCATAGCCTGAGGATCGGCCTCCGGCGTTTGCGGCGACAACGCGGAGGTGGGACTCCATGCCGAGCTTCTTGTGCGAATCCTCACCCACGGGGCAGTACACCTCGTACATCCCCGG
>WNFC01014546.1_pt1 | contig 10001 bp, 8 predicted proteins | sample 5400541 | NCBI WGS metagenome assembly WNFC01 (sample SAMN13153342, study PRJNA577476) | soil metagenome | isolation source: 120 cm saprolite under Douglas fir tree site 2 hole 2 replicate 1 | place: USA:California | collected 2015-04-18 | reverse complement strand
GGGGCCTGCCCGTCGTGCCACGATACGCACAACGTTCGATGCCACTTGAAGAAAGCCCCCCATCACCTGAAGCCGGGTCAGGCTACCGCCCGATTGGATCTTCACGATTCCCTCCCCCAGGAGGGTCACAAAGGGGGCGTGGCGGGGGAGGATCCCTAGCAGGCCATCGTACGCAGGCGCCACCACAGACTCGGCGTCCCCGTCGAACACGGATCGTTCTGCCGAAATGACCGATACGTGCATCAGGCCGTGGCCATTTTCTTGGCTTGCGCGACCACGTCGTCAATGCCCCCCTGCATGTAAAACGCCTGCTCCGGTAGCTGGTCGAACTCTCCTGCCACCACCCGCTCGAATGATGCGATCGTGTCCTCGAGCTTCACGTACTTCCCTTCGAGCCCGGTGAACTGCGCCGCCACGAAAAAGGGCTGGGACAGGAACCGTTGGACGCGTCGCGCGCGGGCGACGAGCAGCTTGTCTTCTTCCGATAGCTCGTCCATCCCGAGAATCGCGATAATGTCCTGGAGATCCTTGTAACGCTGCAGGATGCGTTGCACTTCGACAGCGACGTTGTAGTGGCGCTCGCCGAGGTACTGCGCATCGAGGATGCGGCTCGACGACGACAGCGGGTTCACGGCCGGATAGATGCCGAGCTCCACGATGGCGCGGTCCAGCACCACGGTCGCATCGAGGTGCGAGAACGCGGTTGCGGGCGCCGGGTCGGTGAGGTCATCGGCGGGCACATAGATGGCCTGCACCGAGGTGATCGATCCCTTTTTCGTCGACGTGATGCGCTCCTGCAGCTCGCCCATCTCCGTTGCCAGCGTGGGCTGATAGCCGACCGCCGACGGCATTCTGCCCAGCAACGCCGACACTTCAGATCCCGCCTGCGTGAATCGGAAGATGTTGTCGATGAAGACGAGCACGTCCTGGCCTTCGACGTCGCGGAAGTACTCGGCGACCGTGAGGCCCGTCAGACCCACGCGCAAACGCGCACCGGGCGGTTCGTTCATCTGTCCGTAGATGAGCGCTACGGAGTCCAGAACATTGCTGTCCTTCATTTCAAGGTAGAGGTCGTTCCCCTCGCGCGTGCGCTCGCCCACGCCGCAGAAGACCGACCGGCCCCCGTGCCCCTTCTGCACGTTGTTGATCAGCTCCATGATGATGACGGTCTTGCCGACACCCGCACCGCCGAACAGTCCGATCTTGTCGAATACTTCGGTCTTTGGCTCGAGGTCGACGAACTTCGGCGTGCCGCGGTGAATGGGCCAGCGCTCCGCATCTTTCGGAATCGGCGGGCCTTCGTCCACCGGCTCGCCGATGACGTTGAGGATGCGGCCGAGGGCCGGCTTGCCGACGGGCACGGTGATCGGCTGCCCGGTATCGACGACGTCCATGCCGCGCACGACGCCGTCGGTCGAGCTCATCGCGACCGCTCGGACCTGATTGCGGCCGATGTGCTGCTCGACTTCGGCCACGAGCTGTCGCGAGTCTACGTTGACCGTCACCGCGTTGTAGAGCTCGGGCAGCTGCTCGGGCTCGAACTCGACGTCGAGGACGGGGCCGATCACTTGCACGACTTTGCCGATGTTGTGTTTTGTCATACCCCTAGCCTTTGAGCGCTTCCGCGCCTCCAACGATCTCCGCCAATTCCTGAGTGATCTGAGCTTGCCTTGCGCGATTGAACGTGCGCTGCAGAATGGCCAGCATGTCGGTGCCGGCGTCGGTCGCGTTCTTCATGGCGGTGCGCCGCGCGCCATGCTCGGCGGCCGCCGTCTCGACCAGCGCGCGGTACAGCTGGTTCTGCACATATAGAGGAAGCAGCCGCTCGAGGATCTCTTCGGCTGAAGGCTTCAGGATGTAGTTCAAGGATCCTTGCGTCGACTTCGCTGGAGGAGTTACCGGCAGGATGCGAAGCGTCGTCGGCGGTGTGCTTACTGCACTGTTGAACTTGGCAAAAACCACATCCACAGCGTCCAGGTCCCCCTTCGAGAAGCGCTCCATGAGAGGCTTCGCCAGCTCGGCCGCGTGCTCGAGCGTCGGGCGATCGCCGATGTCTACACGCTGCGACGCGATGTTGCGCTTGGTGAACTTGAAGTAGCTGACCCCCTTCTTGCCGACGAGGTGCAGCTCGGTGTGGGCGTCCTGGTTCTCCAGCTCTTCCAGCCGCCGCCGCGCCTCGCGAATCAGATTCGCGTTGAACGCGCCGCACAGCCCACGATTCGACGTGATCAACAGCAGCCCAGCACGCCGCACGCTCGGGCCTCGTCCGCTATGGCCCGGCTGGCGCAGCAGCGGGAATCGCTCGGCGAGCTCCGGCGAGTAGAGCTGCCCGATCACCTCCGCCAGCGCCTGCGCGTAGGGACGCGCGCCCACCACGCGGTCCTGCGCGCGCTTGAGCTTCGACGTGGAGACGAGCTCCATCGTCTTGGTGATCTTCTTGGTATTCTGCACCGAGCGGATGCGCCGCTTCAACTCGAGGGGCTTCGCCATTAGAGCGCTTTGTATTCCTCGATTGCCTTCTTCAGGCGGCCGCTCAGATCGTCCGACAGCGCCTTCCGCGTACGGATCTCGTCAGCGATCTCGGGATGCTGGGCGGCCATGAACTCGAGCAGCCCCTTCTCCCACTCTTTGATCTCCGGCACGGCGACGTCGTCGATCAAACCGTTGGTAACCGCGAATATCACGATCACCTGCTGATCGACGGGCATCGGCTGGTATTGCGGCTGTTTGAGGACTTCCACCACACGGGCGCCGCGCGCCAGCTGCCGCTGCGTCGCCGGATCGAGCTCGGACCCGAATTGCGCGAACGCCTCGAGCTCGCGGTACTGCGCCAGGTCGAGCCGCAACCGCCCGGCGACCTGCTTCATCGCCTTGATCTGCGCGTTGCCACCCACGCGGCTCACGGAGATGCCGGCGTTCACCGCCGGCCGCACGTTCGAGTAGAACAGATCGGTCTCGAGGAAGATCTGGCCGTCGGTAATCGAGATGACGTTGGTCGGGATGTACGCCGAGACGTCGCCGGCCTGCGTCTCGATGATCGGCAGCGCGGTCAATGAGCCGCCGCCCATTTCCTCGGACAGCTTCGCGGCGCGCTCGAGCAACCGGCTGTGGAGATAGAACACGTCGCCGGGGTACGCCTCGCGGCCCGGCGGGCGCCGCAGCACGAGCGACAGCTGCCGATACGCCGCGGCCTGTTTCGACAGGTCGTCGTACACACACAGCGTCGCCTTCTTCTCGTCGTACATGAAGTACTCGGCCATCGTGCAGCCGGTGTACGGCGCAATGTACTGCAGGGGGGCCGGCTCCGAGGCGGACGCGACGACCACGATGGTGTACTCCATCGCGTCGTGCTCCTTGAGCCGTTCCACCACGGCCGCGACCGTCGAGTTCTTCTGCCCGATCGCGACGTAGACGCAGATGACGCCCTGCCCCTTCTGATTGATGATCGTGTCGATCGCGATCGCCGTCTTGCCCGTTCCCCGATCTCCGATGATCAACTCGCGCTGGCCGCGGCCGATCGGGATCATCGAGTCGATCGCCTTGACGCCGGTCTGCAGCGGTTCCTTCACGGGTTGCCGCTTGATGATGCCGGGCGCCACGATCTCCACCTTCCGGCTCTTCGTGGTGTGAATCGGGCCAAGGCCGTCCACCGGTCGGCCCAGCGCATCGACCACCCGGCCGACCATGGCGGGGCCGACCGGTACTTCGAGCACGCGCGCGGTGCGGCGCACCTCGTCGCCCTCGCGCAGCTGGAGATAGTCGCCGAAAATCACGGCACCGATGTTGTCTTCCTCGAGGTTCAACGCGAGGCCGGTAATCTTTTCGCCGGTCGCCGAGACGGTGAACTCGAGCATCTCGCCCGCCATGGCAGACGTCAGCCCGTAAATCCGGGCAATGCCGTCCTTCACCTCCAGCACGGTGCCAACTTCGCGGACGTCGATGTCCGCCAGGTCAGCGGCCTGGATTTCCTTGAGGAGGAGGTTTTTCAGCTCGCCCGGACGGAGGATGGAATCGGTGGCCATGTGTTCGCGTGGTTGGAGTTTGTGAAATTTATCACAAGAATGCGAAATGCGGAATGGGGAATGCGAAATTTAGCGGCGTGCTTCGTGCATCGACGCTCGGCTCGAACCTAGCCGGTACATTTCGCATCTCGCGTTCCCCATTCCGCATTAGATCCGAGATCTCGTTCGTCCTCTGAGGAACCTGGTTAGCACACCGCGCGGTCCCAGCTCACGGAGTTCCACCGGCGTCGCCCCCGCGACCCTTCTCGCCGTCCCCGCGAGATGGCTCGGCGACGCATAGCCGAGGATGCGGACGACGCAGCGGACGGTATACCCCGGGTTGCCGAGCAGGTCGGCGGCGCAGGCGGCGCGGGCCAGATCGATGACCCGCTTCAGGTTCGGCGCTCCCCCTGCCCCGAATTCCCGCGACAGATGCTCGCGAGTCACCCGCAGCGCCTGGGCGACGTGACCCGTCTTGGTGGGCGTGCCCGCTCGACGCAGCACCTCGTCCCAAGCCGCCAGTTGCAGGCGATCCGTCAACCGCAGGAGTCGCGGTGCATCCGCGAGCGCCACTCGCCGCGCGACCTGCGCGGTGCGGGCGGCGATCCACTCTCCCGCAACGGCGTTGTCCACCCCTTCTACTAATACGCCGGTAAAGCCGGCGTCGCGGCACGAAGCGAGCAGCGGCCCGTCGTCCGGACGGACTGCACAGAGCGCGTACATCGGAATGCGGGGGAAACGCGCCGGGAGCGTCAGCCCCACGCCATCGCAGTGGCGGACGTCGAGCACGACGGCATCGACGAGCCGCTGCTCGAGCAGCCGCTCCACCGCCTGGATGGTGCGGCACAAACGCACGCTGCCGGCGCCCCGCGGATAGCCGCGCTGCACGGCGCGACGGGCCTCCCGGCGGGGATGAAACACCGGCACGACGGGGTAGGCGGCCGCTCCGGCGGCGCTCATGTCTGCACCAGCGCCTGCTGCATCTCTGCCGCCTGGCGCAGGACGTCGCGCGCATTGTCATAGCTCACGGTTTGCCGGGCTTCGTCGAGCGGATGCCAGACACACGCGGTGATCCCTTCGGCTTCTTCTGGTACGGGCTCGCCGCGCCGCGATTCGAAGAGAAAGAAGTGACAGTACTTGTGAATCGTTTTGCCGCGGAAACGGAAATACCAATCGATCACCTTGATCGGCCCGTGGAGTACCAGCTCATCGAGGCCCGTTTCCTCGGTGACTTCGCGCCGTGCCGCCTCGGCCGGCGGCTCACCGGCCTCGAGGTGTCCCTTGGGGAATCCCCAATTCTTGTACGAGTCGCGGATCAGGAGAAACCGTACCTGCCCCTCGGGCCCACGGCGGAATACGACGCCCCCCGCGCTCGTCTCACGCTGGGCGCGGGGCTGGGACTTGGGGGCCTTGGAGCGACGACGCGTCATGAGAATTCGGAATGCGAAATGCGAAATGCGGAATTTCTCAAGTGAGCGCCGTGCCCCACCGACGCACACGAACTCGCCTCGAGATTTCGCATTCCGCATTTTGCATTCCGCATTGTATCAGAAAACAGAGAACGTGAAATACTTCCGTGGATTCGCCTGAATGTCGGAGAGCAGCTGGCGCAGCTGAATCATCGTGAGCGTTGTCTCGCGATAGAGCGCGGAATCGGCGACGAGCAGCCCGAGCGTGCCGCTGCGGTTGGAGATGCGCGACAGTACGGTATCGGCGTTCTGCAGTACCCGCACGAGGCTCTCCTGATTCCGGTTCGCCGCCGCCATGAGCTGACGGAAGTCCTGCGACGCACTGCGCAGGTCGGTGCTGGTGGCAGCGGTGTTATTGAGGATAGTGGCGAGTTGTCCCTGATTGGTCGCGGTATCCACGCGCCCCAACGTCGTCTTGAGATCGATCGCCGCACGCGACAGCGCCTCTGACCCGTGCTGCAGGTTGGAACCGACGTCGCCGATCACATCCGCCTGCTCGTTCGTCACGCGCGCCAGGCGGTCCGCCACCTGACCGAAGTCGTGGATCGAGCGGCGTAGGTCCATGACCGCCTGTGAGTCAAAAGCGCTCTGCACGCGCGCCGCGACCGTTCCGATATCGGTCGCGATGCGGCTGGCCTGCGCCGTGAGCTGGCCGATATCGGGCAGCGTTGCGCCAGGCCATTTCCCGCCCCCGGCTGCCTCCGCCTCTTCGAGCGCGTGCCGAATGTTCGGATCGACGGGCGGTGGCTCGCCGGAGATCAGCGTCGCAGCCCACTCGCCGAACAACGACGCCGATGCAGCGATGACGGCCGGTTTCGCGGGCGGCGTCACCCCCGCGTAGATCTTGAGATCGGCCTCGACCCAGTTGCCAGCTGCGAGACGGATGGCTTCGATGCGTCCGACACGTACGCCCCGTAACACCACCGGGCTGCCGGCGCCGAGTCCGCCCACGGTCCGGAAGCGCGCCGTGTACACCGTCTCCGTTCGGCCGAAGTGCGCGCCCGAGAGCCACAGCGCGCCGCCTACGACCAGCGCGAGCGCGGCGATGACGACGAGGCCGACCGCGAACTCGTTCTCGCGCTTCACTCGGCGCGTCCCTCGATGAACTGACGCACGACCGGGTCCTCCGTCTGCTGAATCTCTTCCACGCTGCCGACCTGCCGGACACGTCCCTCATAGAGCATCGCGATCCGGTCACCTATCGTATAGGCGCTGCGCATGTCGTGCGTCACGACTACTCCCGTCACGCCGAGGTGCTCGCGCGTGCGGACCATGAGGCGATCGATCACCGCGGACGTCACCGGATCGAGGCCGGTGGTCGGCTCATCGTAGAGGATGTAACGCGGCCGCAGCGCGATCGCGCGGGCGATGCCGACACGCTTGCGCATCCCCCCCGATAGCTCCGCCGGCATGCGGTCGCCGGTTCCCGACAGATCTACCAGCGCCAGCGCTTCGCGCACTCGCTCCTCGATCTCCTCTTCCCCGAGCCCGCGCCGCTTGAGCCCGAGCGCAAGATTGTCGGCCACCGTCATCGAGTCGAACAGCGCCGCGAACTGGAAGACATATCCGATCCCCCGGCGCAACAGTGTCAGGCCGTCCTGATCGAGCGTACTGACGGCCTGGCCGTCAACGATGACGTCGCCAGCATCCGGGTGCAACAGGCCGACGATGTGCTTCAATGCCACACTCTTGCCGGAACCCGAATACCCGATGATGACCACCGTCTCGGCATCACGAATCTCGAGCGAAAATCCCTGCAGCACGGGCTTTTCATCGAACGCTTTGTGCAGGTCCTGAAACTCGATCACAGCAGGACCACGGCCCAGAACGCATCGAGCACCAGAATGAGGATCGCGGAATAGACGACCGTGCGGGTGGTGCTGCGGCCCACGCCCTCCGCCCCGCCCCGCGTGGACAGCCCGACGATGCAGCCGACGAGCGTGATCGTGAACCCGAAGCTCGCGCTCTTGAGCAGTCCAAACCAGACGTCCTTGAAGACGTAAAACAGCTTGAGGCCCTTGATGAAATCCTGCGTGGACAGGTCGAGCAGGACGAGGCTGGTCAACCAGCCCGTGATGATCCCGGTGGCGATGGCGAATGCGACGATCACGGGAAACATCAACGTCCCCGCGAGCACGCGCGGGATGACGAGATAGCTCTGCGGATCGTAGGCCAGCGTCTCGAGCGCGTCCACCTGCTCGGTCACCGTCATCGTGCCAAGCTCGGCGGCCATGCTGGCACCCACTCGACCCGCGAGCGCCAGCCCCGCCAGGACCGGGCCTAGCTCGAGCATCATGGTCTTGCCGACGAGCGTTCCGACGAAGTAGAGCGGGACGGCGCCGGTGAAGGTGTAGGAGGCTTGCAGGGCGAGGACGACGCCGGTGAAGGCGGCGATGAAGAGCGCGACCGGCAGCGAGTCGACGCCGATGCGGCGCATTTGAACGATCAATGGACGCGCCCAGGTCCCGACATCAGGAAGAGCGCGCCCCATATCCATGACGAAGTGGCCGACTCGCCCGACCGCTTCGATGCCAGCGATGGAGCGGCGGCCTATAGCCTGAATCACGGAAAACAAAAGTGGCCAGGATTTCTCCTGGCCACTAGAGGGACTCCGGGGGCGGGGGAGCTTAGGCCGCGAAGCTCGCGAGCGCCTTGCCGACGTCGCCGTCGCGCAGCCGCTTGAGGGCGCGGTCGCGCAGCTGGCGCACGCGCTCTCGCGTGACGCCGAGCATGCCGCCGATCTCCTCGAGCGTATGCTCGCGGCCGCCGTCGAGACCGAAGTACAGCCGCAGGACCTTGGCATCGCGGCGCTGCAGCGTGTTGAGCGCCTGCTCGATCTCGTCGGACAGGAACCGATCCATCGCCTGATCTTCCGTGTCCGGCAGATCCTCGGCGATGAAACGCTCGATCAGCGAGCGGTCCCCGTCGGGATCGAGCGGCGCGTCGAGCCGGACGTCGCCCGTGTTGAGCGCGGCGAGCGACTGCACGACTTCGAGCGACAGCTTCGTCGCATCGGCGATCTCTTCCGGCGTCGGCTCACGGCGCAGGGTCTGCCGCAGGTACTCCGCCGTCCGCACGATGCGCGACAGATCGGCGGTGCGGTTCAGCGGCACGCGCACCGTCCGGCCCTGCCGCGCGAGCGCGGCGAGAATCGCCTGGCGGATCCACCACACGGCGTACGAGATGAACTTGACGCCCTGATCGGGATCGAACTTGCGCGCCGCCGTGAGCAGCCCGACGTTGCCCTCGCCGATAAGATCGGTGAGCGGCAGGCCGCGGTTCTGGTATTTCTTGGCGACCGAAATCACGAAGCGCAGGTTGCGCTTTACGAGCTCCTGCATCGCCTCCTGATCGCCGGCGCGCACCTTCCGGGCAAGGGCGATCTCCTCCTTCTGCGTCAGCAGCGGAGTCTTCGAAACCTCGTGCAGGTACTGGTCGAGGATGTCGCGCTCGTGCTCGTGATGGCCAAGACCCGTGAGCAGACCCCGGCGCCGGCCACGGCGCTTCGCGACGCGTCGTTCGGTCGTCGCGACGGGCGCCTTCGCCTTGGCCTTCGGAGCCGGAGCGGCTGCTTTTGTCTTTTTACGAGTGCGAGGCATTGGTTCGCCCTATTTGGGTGCTCTTTAGTACGCAGAGGCAGCAAAAATGTTCATGAAATAGGCGTGAAATCGCTTGACACCGCATCAACGCCCCGATAAGATGCCGTGTTCCCGTCGGCCGGTTTAGGCCTTCGGGGGCGGCAATATACAGGGGGCGTAGCTCAGTTGGGAGAGCGCGTGAATGGCATTCACGAGGTCAGGGGTTCGATCCCCCTCGCCTCCATCGCAACGCTGGGCAACGGGGCACGGGGCACGGGGCACGGGGCACGGGGTTCGGGGTTCGGGGTTCGGGGTTCGGAAACCGACGCATAGCGGGTCACGGTATACAGTTGACGTTGTTGAGGTTAGATTTTTGCGGCGCGCGGGAATAGCTCAGTTGGTAGAGCACAACCTTGCCAAGGTTGGGGTCGCGGGTTCGAGTCCCGTTTCCCGCTCTCCAGTCGGAAGGTTGGCTAAGCGACGCGGGGTGGAGCAGTCTGGTAGCTCGCCGGGCTCATAACCCGGAGGTCGTGGGTTCAAATCCCACCCCCGCTACTTCGGACGGACGGCCGGACGGGCGGAACTGAGGGACTGAGCTTCACGGTGCAACACAGTCCAACGGTCCAACTGACCGACCGTCCGTTGTCGTTCGGGCGGTTAGCTCAGTTGGTTAGAGCGCCACGTTGACATCGTGGAGGTCACAAGTTCGAGTCTTGTACCGCCCACCTTACGGCTGGTCAACTGGAAACAGGTGCACGTCAACAGACGCAACGGCCGGATGCAGGTTCGAGTAAGCAGGACAAACCTGGTTCGTGAATCCTGTTCACCGCTGTGCGTCCGATGACGACAACCCATTTGCTGTCGACCAGAATTAGGCGCCCATAGCTCAACTGGATAGAGCGCTTGACTACGGATCAAGAGGTTGGGGGTTCAAGTCCTCCTGGGCGCACTGC
>WNFC01011147.1_pt1 | contig 10002 bp, 7 predicted proteins | sample 5400541 | NCBI WGS metagenome assembly WNFC01 (sample SAMN13153342, study PRJNA577476) | soil metagenome | isolation source: 120 cm saprolite under Douglas fir tree site 2 hole 2 replicate 1 | place: USA:California | collected 2015-04-18 | reverse complement strand
TCAAGGTCGATGACCCTTGCGGGGCGATTTCGGTGCATGGTTACTGCGGATGGCTGGGCGCTGTTTCCGTGGGCATCTTTGCCGACGGTGTCTACGGAGCGGGCTGGAATGGCGTGGGCGTGACTTCTTACCTGGGACGAGCCGGCCAGGGGGTAACTGGCTTGATCCACGGCGACACTCGGCAGTTCCTGGTTCAGCTCGGAGGAGCAACGTTGTATGCGCTTTGGGCGTTCGGTGCAACTTACGTTATCTTCTGGTGCGTCAACAAAGCGAAGAGCATGCGAGTAGCGCCGGAGGTGGAAGAGGAGGGTCTCGACGTTCCCGAGTTTGGAATGCCGGGCTATCCCGAAGACGCAGTGATGACGCCCTATTAGTGGCGACGCGGTGCCGAACGCTGAATCCATTGTGGGCTGGCTCTATGCACACTCGTCTCGACCGGCCGCGAAGGGCGGTCCCCGTGACCCTCGCTGCGATTACGCTTGCTGGCGTCGGATTGCTGTTCGCGTGGGATCTGTTTCCCGTGTCTTTTCCCGCCGGAGCGCACGATTTTCTGGCGGCCTTCCCGCTGGCTATGATAGCCGTCTCTTATCTGGTCTACTCGGCCGCGCATCGTCCTGCGCCCCTGGAATTCGTCAAAGCGATCATGCTTGCAATCGCTTTTCTCTGCTGGGCGGCTAATCAACGGTGGCCGGGTCTGCGTCGAGCTACACTGCTCAATGATATTGCGATCGCCCTCTTCGTACTCGATGTCTTGCTGGTCATGATCGGCTGGCCCGCAGCCTCTTCAGACGAATCGCTTGCTAAAACCCATGTCGAACAGGGCAAAAAGCCTTCTGCTCATGCGCGGCCGAACTGAGCGCAATCGACCTCTGTCTGGTCAAAGAGCACTCTGTGGATAAAATCCTGATCGCGGGAAGAAGAATTATCTATTGGACTGAGCTGTGACCTTGGGCGCGAAGCCGGAACAGACCGACCAGACGATCGCAGGAAACGGCCTACCGTCGAAAAACTCTACCAGCCATGCCAAGAACCCATCCAATCTCGCGCTCCTTCATTCGAACCGGGCCTGGCTGCCTTGTGATAGGAGTGATCACTTACGTCTGCTATCAGTTCCGACTGAATCTCAGTATCACCGGCTTTGTGTACCTGCTTGTTGTTGTATTGCAGTCTCTGCTAGGCAACTTCACTTCATCAGCGGCGGTTTCGGTGCTTGCAGTTCTGTGCCTCGATTTTTTCTTCACAGCTCCTCTTTTTTCTTTGAGGTGACCAACCCCCTGGACGTTCTGGCGCTCATCTCGTTCTTGACTACGGGTCTGGTGATTACCCGACTCACCACCAGGGTGCGCGAAGAAGCAGTGAGATCGCACCACCAGCGGCGTCAGGTGGGTCGGCTGTACGAATTGGCGCAACGGCTACTGGCCCTGGATGTTGAAGAGGCGCTGCTCGCGAGGTCGGTCGAACTGTTTCATGATGTTCTTGATCTGCGGGCTGTCTGCTTGTTTGATGCGGCCGAAGTAGAAATCCACTGTGCGGGTAATTCTCTAGACGGCCTCGCCGATGAGATTCCGGCGGCATATTCTGCCGGCCGAGATTGCGAGTATGTCAACTCGGGGATTTTGATTCGATGTTTACGCGCCGCGGGAAAGACAATCGGCGCGATCGGTTTCGAGGGTCTGCGCGAGCCCGAATTAATGGCGGGACCTCTCTCCGCTCTGGCGGCCGCCATGCTGGAAAGAGCGCACACTTTTCGCAATGCCAGCCGCGCGGCGGCCGCTGCTCAGGCCGAGCCGTTTCGGGGAGCTATTCTGGATGCTCTTGCCCACGAGTTCAAGACTCCCCTGGCGACCACCGTGACCGCTGCCGGGGGCCTTCGTGAAGTCGGCCCTCTGCGTCCAGAACAGCTGGAACTGGCAGACACGGTGGAAGAGGAGGCTGCCCGGCTAAGTTCACTCGCATCTCGACTCCTTCGACGACTTGGTTTTACTCGACGTCAACATGCCCGGGATTGGCGGCGTCGAGGCCTGCCGCGAGATGCGTGCGGCGCTGCCGAAGATCGGTATCGTAATGGTGACGGTGCAGGATGGGGAGAGCGAAATCGTGAGGGCACTGGAGGCAGGCGCAGACGACTACATCACAAAGCCCATCCGGCTTCGCGAACTCGTTGCCCGCCTTAGAGCAGTATTGCGACGGCTTCGCAGCGAGGATCCTATCGAGCCGACGTCATTGCAAGCGGGTAGCTTGAAACTTGATATAAATCGCCGTGCACTTTATCGGCAGGGACAAACTGTCCACCTCACTCCGACCGAGTTCGAACTGCTGGAGTTGCTGATGCGGAATCAGGGAACTCCGGTAACGCATACCAAGCTGCTGCGATCCGTCTGGGGTCCGGAGTATGGCACCGAGCTTGATTACCTGCGCTCCTTCGTTAAAACCCTACGCCAGAAGATTGAAGAGGATCCCGCTAAACCAAAATACATTGTGACTGAACCCTGGGTTGGATACCGGTTTTGCGATCCGCTCGATGCGTCGGAGCGGTTGGCAGCTAACTCGTGAGCCCATCAAAGAACTCATGCAAGTTAGTTGAATTATTAATCTCCAATCTTCACGACTTCTTCATGCCGCGCAGTCTACTGTTTCCACCACAATCATGTTCTTGAACGTATGCTTCGCGTCTGGTGGCGCGACTCTCGAGGGGACTCGATGGGTCAGGTGTCTCCGGTTCTTCGACCGCGGTGGTGATAAGGAAATGGGGAAAGCCGCCACCATTACCAAGCACGAAACCAGATGAGACCGCCGCGACTTTCACAATCAGGAGTGCGTGTGGACGAAAGGCTTTATGTGTTTTTTACGAACTCTTAACTCGCTCTTTATGAGTTTTCAGGTGTGATATTAATACAAACCGCGAACCCAAAGCCGGCAGATGGGTCTGAGCCATCTCAGTCGGATCGGACGTGACGAGTTGAAGCTCGGACTGGAAAGGAATAGGAACTTGAGAATCATGAGAACTCTATCCCGCAAGGCCGTAGCAGCTTCAGCGTTTCCGCCAATGCTCATTTTGAGCCTGGCTGTTGGTCGGGCTTCGCTCGGCTATGCACAGACTCGGACGCAGACAGATGCTCCAACAAAAGTGGCGGCCCCGCACGAGCCGTTGCCCGATGGAACAGTCCGCGACGGAGGCGCGACCGGCAATCCTCCAAGCGGAGCTGTCGCTACACCAGATCCGGAGATCACCCCGGCAGTGGCAAGGGAACTTGCCGCGATGAAGGCGGAAATCGAGCAACTGAAAGCCGAACTGAAAGTCCGTAACACGACCGAACCAGCCTCGTCTCCCGAAGGATCCGCTTCGACATCTGCCCTGACGCCAGAGACTAGGGAGCAGCAGCCGCGCCCTCCATTGCGGTCGAGCCACCAGCGCAAGAGGCGCGTACGGGCTTGCCCGAAAAGCCAGCGCCGGCCAACCCTTTTGCCTACGCCGACTGGACTTGGCTGAACGGAACTGCTCGCAACAAAGATGTGGTGTGGGATTCGAAATTCTTCACGCCCGAAATCAGGTTCGACAGCCAGTTTATAAGCAGCCTCAACCATCCCAGGGATGACACGATGGGTGGATCTACGGAGATTTTCCGGTCGAACGAATTTCAGTTGGAGCAGATCAGCTTCGGCGGTGACTTTCACTGGCAAAACGTTCGCGGCAGGGTCCTTACCATGGGTGGGATGTTTGCCGTCACGACGCCGCGGAATGATGCCAGCGTTGGCCGCGGCCAGTGGGACCTGCGCGGCGCATACAAATATTTCTCCGAGGCCTACGGCGGGTATCACTTTAATGTGAACCATGGGCTCAACATCGACGCAGGAATTTTCGTTTCGTACATCGGCCTTTTCAGCTATTACAACTTTGATAACTGGGCGTACCAGCCCTCCTATGTGTCATCCAACACGCCCTGGTTTTTCAATGGGATGCGCATTCAGTGGTTTCCCACCGATAAACTGAAAATTGAGCCCTGGATCATTAACGGATGGCAATCCTACGGCAGATTCGGCAGCAGGCCCGGACTGGGCGGACAGATTTTGTACCGTCCGAAGCCTTGGCTCTCCCTGGTCTTCAATAACTACGGGATGGGCGAAGATACTCTGGGCTCTGGCAACGGCCACTTCGGCCGCTCGCGCATACACACAGATAACAGCGTCGAAATCAAGTACTACGACCATCCGGAGAAGACGCTCGACAAGATGGCATTCTCCGTCACAGGTGACCTGGGGTGCGAATACGGCGCAGGAGTCTCTTGCTTCGGAAATAAAAAGGATGGAGCGGGCAACATCATTTCTCACAAGCAAGCATTCTTGGGCTGGATGGCCTACAACCGGTGGTGGTTCAAGAAAGACACGTACGGCGTCACGTTTGGGGGCGGAATGTTGAACAATCCGGGGCGCTACCTGGTGCTGCTCCCCCCGATTAACGGAGCGGATGCAGTCTCCGGATCGCCATACTTCACGGCGAATCCAGGGGACCCGTTCAAAGCCTGGGACGCTTCGGCTACTTTCGATTGGATGCCCAGACAGTACATCACCTTCCGCTGGGAGTATGGGTATCGCCACGCGAATGTGCCGTATTTTACGGGTCGAGGCGGGATCACACCCGGCGTCAATGGCTCTCCTAGCACGATTCCCAACCCAGGTGCAGGGTCTGTGGTGGGGAGCACTACCTTCGTTCCGGGCCCGTTCTTGTCCCCGACGCCGGGTTCCACCTGTGTTGCAGGAAGCACAGGTTTCTGCCCAGACCTGCGCAAGGATGAACCGAGCATCAGAATGGCCATCATGGTCAAGTTCTAACTCGTTCAAGCACCGGGGCTAAGACGACTAGCATGCGCGATACAAACCGGAGCAGCGTTCGACAGTTGGGCGCAACTGTGGGGCTGCTCCAACTCTTTTGGGTTCTCTTGCTCGCAGCTCTGCTGGGTCTGGCGGGCTGTAGCTCCCAAGCAGACCCTGCAGCAGGGGCGCCGCCGACTGCGACAGTCGTGCTTGCCGCGGAGCCCGCGCTGTTCACCGTGGACCGTCCGGAGCAATTTCCGCTCACCGCGGCCGTCGAGCATTCCACCAACTCCGAACTAGTCGTCACGGGTGCGGTCACTCCTGACATATCCCGCAACGTCCCCGTCATCTCGCTGGCCTCCGGCCGGGTTGTGGCCATTCACGCCCGGCTGGGCGACGCCGTGAAACAGGGCCAACTGCTGCTCAGCATTCGAAGCGACGACGTCGCGGGCGGTTTCTCTGACTACCGGAAAGCGGTCGCCGACGAGATCCTGGCACGCGCGCAACTCGAACGCGCATCCGATCTGTACCAGCATGGCGCCATGGCGTTGAACGACCTTCAACTCGCCCAAGACACGGAGGACAAAGCCAAAGTCGATCTTGAAACGACAGAAGAACACTTGCGATTGCTGGGCAACGACCCCACCAAGCCGAAGGGGGTTGTGGACATCTACGCACCCGTCTCCGGAGTGATCACCGACCAGCAAGTGACGAATGCCGCAGGGGTGCAGGCATTGGGATCGAGTCCCTTCACCATCTCCGACCTGTCATCCGTCTGGATCGTGTGTGACGTGTATGAGAACGACCTGACGAATGTCCGTCTGGGAGATACCGCGGAGATCATCCTGAACGCCTACCCCGATCGCATGTTCAAGGGAAGGGTCAGCAACATTGGCGCGATTCTCGATCCGAGCATTCGCACAGCCAAAGTTCGAATCGAAGTGCAGAACCCAGGGATCATGCGGCTGGGAATGTTCGTCAAGGCCACATTCCACGGTCAAGGCAAACAGATGCATACCGTTGTGCCGGCCTCCGCGGTACTGCGCATGCATGATCGCGATTTTGTCTTCGTTCCCGCCCCCGATAAAAAGTTTCGCCGCGTGGAAGTGGTCGGCGGAGATGTGTTGCCCGAGAACACAACCTTGCAGGAGATCAAATCCGGGCTCACACCAGGGCAGCGGGTGGTTTCAAATGCACTGGTTTTAGACCACGTGCTCGCTCAATAACGGATGGGGCAGAAATCCGATCCGGCCTCGCGGGTACGGCTCACAACGGACATTCCAGAGTTGTAGCGTCAAGGAGCGGTTAAGCCAGCACAGCGCCAGACAGAACAGGACAGGAAATGATTCGGGCTCTGGTAGATTTTGCGCTGAACAACAAGTTTGTGGTGTTGGCGATCGGCGTTCTGCTGGTCGGCTGGGGTGCTGTCTCATTCCACAACCTGCCGGTGGAAGCCTATCCCGATATCGCCGACAACTACGTAACCGTCATTACCCAATGGGCGGGCCGCTCCGCGGAAGAGGTCGAACAACAGGTTACGATTCCCATCGAGATTCAAATGTCGGGAATGCCGCACATGAGTTTTCTGCGTTCCGAGTCGATTTTCGGCCTGTCGTTCGTGATCATGATCTTCGACGATAGCTCGGTCAACGACTGGAACCGCCAGAAGGTTATGGAAAGGCTTACGCAGGTCACTCTGCCTCAAGGTCTGCAACCTCAAATCGGCACGGACTGGAGCACCACCGGCCAGATCTATTGGTACACCCTCAGAAGCACAAATCCCCGGTATGACCTGATGGAGTTGAGGTCGATCGAGGACTTCACTCTTCTCAAGCAATTCAAGTCGGTTCCCAACGTGGTGGACGTCTCTGACTTCGGGGGGACGGTGCGGGAGTACCAGGTACGCGTCGACCCGGGCAAACTCGTTTCATACGGATTGAGTATCAGCCAAGTGGAGCAGCAGCTCGCCAACAACAACATCAATGCTGGCGGCAGCTTTGTGGAAGTGGGTCTCCAGCAGATGAACGTTCGCACCCTCGGGCTCTTCGGCAATGTGCAGGACATCGAGCAGACGGTTCTAAAGACTCAAGCTGGAACCGCTCTTCGGGTGAAAGACATCGCAGAAGTGACCCAGGGTCCCAAGATCCGATTGGGCCACATGGCTAGGGCCAACCACATGGAGGATGGTCGCATCATCGATGAGCCCGATGTCATTCAAGGAGCGGTGCTCATGCGCAAAGGTGCCGAGGAACAGCCCACGCTCGACGCCATTCAAAAGAAAGTGGACGAACTCAACCACGGTATCCTGCCCCCCGGCGTGACGGTCGTTCCCATGCTGGATCGCAGCGATCTCCTGCATTTCACCTTGCAAACGGTGATGCATAACCTGGCCGAAGGCATGATTCTGGTCAGCGTCATTCTCTTCCTGTTTCTACTGAATGTGCGTGCCGCTCTCATCGTCGCATTGACCATTCCATTCTCTCTGCTCTTCGCGTCAATCTGGCTGGATTTGAGCCACATCCCCGCGAATCTACTCTCGCTGGGCGCTCTGGATTTCGGCATGGTGGTCGACGGAGCAGTGGTCATGGTTGAAAACATCGTTCGGCACATGAGCCGCGTGCACAACGGGTCTGGGCCAAAGAAGTCCCCCGCGGAAGCCATTCGTGAGGCCGCCCACGAGGTGCAACGCCCGGTCTTTTACGCGATCGCCATCATCATCACCGCCTACATGCCGATCTTCACGCTGCAACGCGTCGAGGGGCGGCTATTCAGACCCATGGCCTGGACGGTTGCCCTCGCTCTGCTCGGCGCCATGACCTTCTCCGTACTCATCGCACCCGTGCTTGCGGGCACATTTTTCCGCAAGGGCGTGAAAGAACGCCGCAATCTGGTGATGGACTCTCTGACCGAGCACTATCGCAGGGGGCTGCGCTGGGCGGTTCAACATCGCTGGGTCGTGGCCGGGGTGGGCTTCGCCGCCCTGGCGGGAACGATTTACCTGGGCTTTGGTGGCGTCATTGGCGCGGAGTTCTTGCCGCACCTGGATGAAGGTGCGATCTGGGCGCGTGGCACTTTGGCAAATAGCACAAGCCTTTCGGAGAGCGAAAAATTCACCATCAACGAGCGCTACGTGTTCGCGTCTTTTCCGGAAGTGAGAACCGTCGTGTCGGAGGTGGGCCGCCCCGACGATGGAACCGACACCGGCGGATTCGGCAACACCGAATATTTCGTCGACCTGAAGCCGAAGGACGAGTGGAGGCCGGTTTTCCATCGCCATAAGGAAGAGTTGGTCGCCGCCATGAATCGCGCGGTGCAAAAGTATCCGGGCGCGATCTGGAACTTCTCCCAGCCGATCGAAGACAACGTCGGAGAGACGATGACGGGCACGAAGGGTTCGCTTGCACTCAAGATTTTTGGGGATGACTTGAAGCTTCTAGAGCACAAGGGAGAAGAAGTCACCGCTGTTCTGTCGGGCATCCCGGGCATGCATGACATCAAGCTCTTGCGTGATTTTGGTCAGCCAAATCTCGATTTGACGATCGACCGCCGCCGGGCGGCTCGCTTTGGAATCAACGTCGCAGACATACAAGATGCCATCCAGACCGCAGTGGGCGGTAACGCCGTGAGTCAGGTGCTGATCGGGGAGCAGCGGTATGACGTGGTCGTGCGCTACCAGGAATCATACCGCAATACCGCGAAAGCGATCGCCAACGTGCGCCTGCTGTCTCCGACGGGAGAGCGCGTCGCTTTAGCACAGCTGACCAGCGTGGAGGTCAAGGACGGCGCGTACGACATCTACCGGGAGGGCAACAGCCGCTACGTGGCGGTGACATTCAACGTGCGAGACCGGGATTTGGGAACCACCGTCGAAAATGCAATCAAACGGATCGACGAGAGAGTGAAGCTGCCGCCGGGGTATCACATCGGCTGGTCGGGGGAGTACGAGAGCGAAAAGCGGGCGGAGGCGCGCCTGGCCCTGATCGTCCCACTGACGATCCTCGTTATCTTCATCATTCTTTACACCATGTTTCGTTCGTATAAATGGTCGCTGCTCATTTTGTTAAACGTCGGTCTGGCTCGCATCGGCGGCTTCCTGGCCCTAGTAGTTACCGGTACCTACCTCAGCGTCTCCTCTGGTGTGGGAATGCTTGCCCTATTTGGCGTATCGGTACAGACCGGGGTCATCATGCTCGAATACATCAACCAGCTCCGCGCCCGAGGTTACTCGATTGCAGATGCCGCTGTCGAAGGCGCCGTCCTGCGGCTCCGCCCCATCATGATGACTATGCTGGTGGCAACCCTGGGACTCCTGCCGGCAGCGTTGTCTCACGACATCGGATCGGATTCGCAAAGGCCCTTTGCCATTGTGATCGTGGGTGGACTGATTTCCGATCTGCTGTTAAGCATTGTCCTGTTGCCCACGTTTTATGTCTGGATCGCGAAAGATAGCGATCAACTTCCGGAACCGGAGGCGGCCTTTGAGAATTAGTCATCTATTGCTCCGGCGGATGGGCGCGAGTGTGATTGCGCACGCGATGCTCGCGTGCGCTCTGGCGCCCCTGTCATTCGGCCAAGCCACCGGGCCCGTAAGGATCACGCTTGACGAAGCCATTCAAATGGCGCTCCAGCATAACCACAACCAGTTGGCGATCATGACCACGATCCAGCAGGCGCAAGCAGAAGAGATCACTGCGAACCTGCGACCGAATCCGTCCCTTTTTGCGGATTGGGAATATCTGCCGCTCGGCTCTCCTGCCCACCAAAATCCCAACCTATATCAAGGCCAGTCCACCGGCGACTATCTGCACAACAATACCGAAGGCGACATCGGACTCAGCTACCTGGTCGAGCGTGGCAAGAAAAGGCAGCACCGGCTGCAAGCGGCCAGAGACATTACCGCCCAGACCCGATCGCTAGTCGACGACAACGGACGGAATCTCACGTATAGCGTGGCTTCGCTTTTCGTGAACGTGCAGCTCGCCGAATCGACACTCGAACTCGCCGAGCAGGACTTGAAGAGTTTTCAGCAAACTGTCGACCTCGGCGAATTGCGCTTCAGCAAAGGCGCAATCAGCGAGGACGATTACCTGAAGATCAAGCTACAGTTGCTGCAATTCGAGACCGATGTTCAGCAGGCCCAGCTGGCTAGCGTCCAGGGCCTTTCTGACTTGCGGCAATTGCTCGGATATG
>WNFC01034889.1_pt1 | contig 10003 bp, 6 predicted proteins | sample 5400541 | NCBI WGS metagenome assembly WNFC01 (sample SAMN13153342, study PRJNA577476) | soil metagenome | isolation source: 120 cm saprolite under Douglas fir tree site 2 hole 2 replicate 1 | place: USA:California | collected 2015-04-18 | reverse complement strand
ACGAATAAAGTCGTATGGCCGCTCGAAGGTGGGGCGCTCGCGCATGACGAGCGTGCTTGTGATGTCGAGCTTCTTCTTTTCCTCCTTGGCCTGCTTGAGTTCGTCGCGCGCGGACTGAAGCGAAGGCGCCACGGTGAGGAAATAATCCGAGACCTTCTTTTCCTGCTCCTCGGTGCGGCCGGTTTTGCCGAGCAGGGTGCGCAAAGAATGGCTGACGTCGACCACCGCTACAGGGTTTGTGTCGCCGGTGGCGGAAAGCCGGAAATAGCCCACACTCTGGCAACTGAATTCCGACTCCTGCACAAGCGTGATGCGCACTTCGCGGGTGGTAATCGGATTCTCCGGCACGATCACCAACTGCCGCGGGAGACGCTGGTCCTCGCGCGATGCGTCCACCATCCAGAGCTGCCCGCGCTTGCGATCGATCGACCGCGCGCCGGTGTCGGCGGCAATCCTCCGGATGGCGACTTCTTTCCAGCCCGTCCCGTCGGGTATCTCAAGCTTGATTTGCGTGATGTTGAAATTGCCATACGCATCCCGGCCCGGGCCTCCGCGCGGCAGCTTTGCGTTGGGTAAAGCCTCCAGGCGGATGCCTTGGGCCGCATCCACGGGGAGCTTGCACTCAATCACGTAAGCTTCGTTTCGCGGCTTTTCACCGGCGGCGAAGATCAGCCCCTGCGAGTCGGCAGTAAGCGTGGTTCCCGCGGCAGTTGTCATCTTCTCCGGAATGATTATGCGCCAGAAATGCTCCGCATCCACTACCGATTTTTCCCACGCCGTCTGCTCCGCTTTCAGTTCCGATGTCACCGTCTGGGTCTTTTCGGCCAGTTCCTTGATGCGAGCGTCCAGCTTTTCGCGGTGTGTCTTTTGCTCTGGGGTTGGCATCTCGAGCACAGGCTCGATGTAGATCGGCGTCTCGCCGTTATCCTCCTCGCGCTTGTCGACATTGTTGAAGAAGGCCATCATGGAGTAGAAGTCGCGCTGCGTGAACGGGTCGAACTTATGGTTGTGGCATTGGGCGCAGCCCAAGGTGGAGCCCAACCAGACGGAGGCGGTTGTCGCGACGCGGTCGACTTGCACCTCAAAATAAGACTCGTCCTTATCGACGCCGCCCTCTTCGTTGAACTGCGTGTTGCGGTGGAAGCCGGTGGCGATCTTCTGCTCCTCGGTGGCGTTAGGGAGCATGTCGCCGGCGATCTGCTCGATAGTGAACTGGTCGAAAGGCATATCGCGATTGAGCGCGTTGATGACCCAGTCGCGGTACTTCCAGATTTCGCGGCGGTCGTCCTTTTCGTAGCCGTTGGAATCGGCGTAGCGCGCCAGATCCAGCCACGGGCGAGCCCAGCGTTCGCCGAAATGCGGTGAGGCCAGCAGCTTATCCACAAGACGCTCGTAGGCATCGGGGCGCGAGTCTGCGAGAAAGGCATCCAGCTCCGCGGGGGATGGCGGCAGCCCGGTTAAATCCAGAGACACGCGGCGGGCCAGCTTCTCTTTCGACGCTTCGAGCGAATAAGCCAGGCCTTCCTGTTCCAGGCGCGCCAGGATGAAGTTGTCGATTGGATTCCGCACAAGCGCTGCGTGTTTGACAGGCGGCGGAATGGGCTTCACCGGCTTGACGTAGGCCCAATGCTTGGGCGGCGATTGGCCGCGGACTTCGGCGCTTTCGGGCCACTCGGCGCCCTCATCGATCCAGCGCTTGAGTGTGGCGACCTGTTCCGGCGCGAGCGGCGTGCCGTTGAACGGCATCCGGGGTTCCCCGCCCCGGCCCTCGACGCGCTGGATCAGGCGGCTTTTTTCACTCGATCCCGGCACGATCACTGCGCCGCCGATGCCACCTCGCATGGCCGCCAACTTAACGTCGAGATGCAATTGCGATTTGGGCTGCGCGCCGCTGTGACAGCCATAGCAAGAGGAGCGCAAGATGGGTTCCACGCTTTGCGCGTAATCAACGTGGTTCGCGGCGCCTCCCCCGCTGGGGACCGAGTCAATCCATGCTGCGATCAGCGCGGTCTGTTCCGCGGACAAGGCAGCGGCGGTTGACGGCGGCATTCGCACCTTGGCGTCCGCGGACGCGATTCTCTGATAGAGCAGGCTGGCGCGGCTTTTGCCAGGTACGATCGCCGTGCCTGAAATTCCGCCCTTGAGGACGCCTTCCAGACTGTCCAGCTGCAGGTGAGCTTGAGGCTGGGTGGCTCCGTGGCACGATGCGCAGGATTGCCGAAAAATCGGCTGGATCTGAGTCTCGAACCCGGGTGGCTGTGAAGCAGCGGGGCGTGTGCCAGCATACAGCAGGCCCGTCAGGGCCATGGCCTGAATAACCAGGGAGCGACCCGCTTTAATATTGGGCCGCAATGGCTTCGGCGCTTCATAATCGAAAAGCATACCTTTTATTAGGCGAACAACTCTTCTACCTTAGAATCCGTAGGGCCGCCGATTTCGAGCGCGTGGTCTTATTCATCTCCAATGACCACCGGCATCTGGGTCAGCTTAAAAGAAACTGAAAAGACCGAAACCGCTTGCTGACGCGCGCGGCTGAGAAACGGGGCCATCCTGTTATGGAAGAGTCTATCACTGCGCAGCGCCGGAATTTAATCAGACCACGCTGAACGACACGTCCTGTGTTTGTCCCGTCACAACATCTCGTATGTGCATGCGCCAGCGGCCCTTCGGGTCGTTGCAGGCGAGCGGGACTCGTTCTTTATGAAGCATGATCTGAGGAGCAGGTTTCGCGCGTAGACTTCGTGGCGGTCACCCGATGGAGTCTCGCACCCAAGCCGCACAACCCGAAACGCCGGATTGGGAAGGGCGGTCTCGTCCGGCAGCGTCTTTTACGCTGATCGGGTAGACGTTTGCGAGATTCTGACCGACGAAGTGTCTGGAGTCAACGTGTGCTACCTATCGGAATGAATTCGCCCCGGGAGATGGCGCTGAGACAATAAGTTTCAGCAGGTTTTGAAATTTTGGATTGGACCGGAAAGCGTCGACCGATGGTTCAGTCCTCAGATAAACCATATAATCGGATCGTTCCTCAAACGCCTTTTGGATCCACCGGATACTCTGATCAGGCTCGCCGAGAGCCGTATAAATGGCAGCAATGTACATAGCAGGAACGTATTCCCTCTTGGCCGAGTTTTCCAGTTCTCGCAGCACAGTGTGAGCCTCGCCGGCCTTACCCGCCAAGGCATAGGTTCGCGCGATGTTCGCTAGCGCGAACGCGCGGCTACCGGGAAGAGTGAGTGCCTTATTAAATTCCGCCAGGGCCTCCGCGTACAACTGTTTCTGCGCATATGCCATACCAAGGGTGCAGTACGCTAGCGAAAAACTGGGGTTGATGTCGAGGGTCGAGCGATATTGCTGGATGGCTTCGTCATATCGCCGTGCATGGTAAAGGCACCAACCCAGCCCCACGTTGATGCTGAAAGACAAGGGATCCAGAACCTGGGCTCGTCTAACCTCAGCCAACGCCTGTTCGGTCTGACCCCTGGCGAGAAAATAGTGCGCGTACCAGTGGTGCGCCGTGGCGTAACCCGGATTGAGATCGATGGCTCGCTTGAACTCACGCTCCGCCCCGTCCAAGTCCCAATCATAGGAGAGCCGCACGTAGGCTAGTGAAGTGTGGCCTTCAGCGAGATTGTCGTCCAGCTTCACCGCTTCCAGTGCGGCTTTCTTCGCTTTGGGCATCGCCTCTTTAGGGGGCATAACATCAGCGCCGATCGAACCCAATAGTGAGTATGCGTCGGCCAAGCCGGCGTAGGCCGGCGCGTAGCTCGGATCTTTGGCGATGGCGCGTTGAAAATACTCGATCCCTTTTCGAAAGTCTTCCGCCGTACGCTTGTTCCACGAATAGCGCCCATACGAGTAGGCCAGGTAAGCTTCCGGGTCCACCTGGCGAGCCTGGGTTAGCCGTTGCTTTTCCTGAGGCGTCAGTTTTACCTGTATCTCGCGCGCGATTGCGCTGGCCACCTCACCCTGCAATGCCAGCACATCGCGGAGATCCTGTTCGTAGCTTTGAGCCCAGAGCTGTTTCTCACTCTTGCCCTCGAAGAGTTGAACCGTGATTCGCACACGGTTGCCTGACTGGAGCACCGAGCCTTCGACAATGGCATCCACCTTCAGTTCGCGGGCGATCTGCGGCAGTGGTTTGTTTTTCACGCCTTTGTAGGTCATCGCCGACGTTCTCGAAATTACTCGCAACGCCTCGATCTTCGCCAGCGAATTGATCAGTTCTTCGGACATGCCGTCGGCGAAGTACTCTTGCGCGGGATCATTCAAAGGGTAGTTCAGAGGCAGGACTGCCAACGATGCGACATTAATGTGGCTTGGACGTGATTGGCGAGCAAATCCGAAATAGACAGCTAGCAGAATCAGCAGGGCCGCGGCAGCCAGCCAAACAGCCCGGCCACGGCCGGTAACCGCGCTTTGGAATGGTCTCAATGTACTGAGAATTTTCGTTATCGTCCCCCAAGGCTTTGCGTAGTGCCGAGACATTGCGGGCCAGCGCGCCTTCCTCGACAAAAGTGTCTGGCCAGACGATTTTCATAAGCTCGTCCTTATCAAGGACGCGCCCAGAGTTGGCCACCAATGCCATCAGCGTGTCGACGGCCTTCGGCGTAAGAGGAATCGTATCTCCGTCCCGCGTGAGGAGGCGCTCTACGGAGTCGATACGGTAGGGACCGAACTCGTATAAGTGCTTTTCCGTCTTAGGCATACCTCGTGGAGATTTCTGTCAGAACTTTGTCAAGACTTTCGAAGCGCCGATTCACTCAGGATCATACTACGATCCGGTTGCGAGCCAGCCATGGAACGGACAGAAACAGCGCCGAGCATCTACTTGCTAAAGCCTGCGTTTCAGGCCTGTCTACGGCCGCTTGCCCGAATGCTGGCGAACTCCGGAGTCACGGCCAATCAGGTGACCGTGGCTGCGTGCGTCATCTCCGTAGGATTCGGGCTCGTCCTGGCCGCTCATCCACGGTCACGAGTCCTACTGTTAGCCATGCCGGTTTGGCTGCTACTCCGCATGGCGCTCAACGCTGTTGATGGGATGCTCGCCAGAGAATTCGGCCAAAAGTCGGACGTCGGAGCTTCCCTGAACGAACTGGGAGACGTTACCTCCGACGCATTTCTGTACATGCCTTTCGCGTTTCTGCCGGGATCTGACTCGCTTTGGATGGCAGCGGTCATCGTGCTGGCCGTAATTTCCGAAATGGCAGGCGTTGTGCCGGTCATGACTGGCGCCAGCCGTCGCTATGACGGTCCCATGGGCAAGAGTGATCGGGCCTTTGTGTTCGCCGCTCTGGCGCTTTGGTGCGGGCTCGGCTGGAGCATTGCGCCCTGGGCGAACTGTCTCTTTCCGCGGCTGATGACGTTGCTGCTGGTGGCCACGGTGATCAATCGCGTTCGAAACGGACTTGTCGATAGGAATCAAGGAGGAATTCATGGTTGACGTTACAACTACGCGAGTTGCCGAAGAGCGCTTCTTCACTGCAGCCGATGGGAGTCACTTGTTCTATCGTTACTGGCCGGCTCTTCCTGGACGAGCCACTCTGGCGGTAATTCTCTTTCACCGGGGCCATGAGCACTCGGGCCGGTTGCAGCATATTGTCGACGAGCTGGATCTGCCCCAAATGGCCCTGTTCGCTTGGGACGCTCGGGGACACGGGCGATCGGTCGAGGACCGGGCCTGCGGGGCCACGCTGGGAACTCTCGTAAAGGATGTGGACACATTTGTTCGCCACGTATCCAGCACTCACGGAATCCCGGTCGAGAATATCGCCGTTTTAGGGCAGAGTGTGGGAGGCGTTCTGATCGCGACCTGGGTGCACGACTACGCTCCCAAAATCCGGTGCATGGTGCTGGCCACACCCGCATTCAAGGTGAAGCTCTATGTGCCGCTAGCGCGAACCACACTGAAACTGCTGCACCGATTCATCGGAAACTTTCATGTGAATTCATATGTGAAACCGCGCGCTCTGACGCACGATCCGGAGCGGATCGCTTCGTATGAATCGGATCCGTTGATCCGGAGACCGATCTCGGTGAAGATCCTGCTGGCTCTGTACAGCACCGCGGATCGTGTCATAGCGGACGCGCAGGCCATTCAGGTGCCTACGCAACTCCTGATCTCCGGAGCGGATTTCGTGGTGCATCTCAAGCCTCAACTCGAGTTCTTTGAGCGGCTGGGGTCGGGCGTGAAAGAAAAGCACGTGTTCGAGGGTTTCTACCACGACACGCTGGGCGAAAACAACCGTCGCCTGGCGATGGAGAAAGCACGGGACTTCATTGTCAGAACGTTCGCGCAGCCTGCGGTTATCATTCCGATGTCCGATGCCGACAACGCAGGCTATACGAAAGATGAATTTGACACGCTAAATCAGCCTTTGCCGCCGCTATCCCCAAAGTCGCTAAGGTTCGCGGTTGTGAAGCTCGGAATGAGAACTGGAGGACGGCTGTCGGACGGGATGCGGCTGGGACTCGAGACTGGCTTCGATTCAGGCAGCACTCTGGACTACGTGTACAACAACAGACCGGCTGGCGTTTCTCCGATGGGCAAACTGGTCGACTGGTTCTACCTCAATTCCATCGGCTGGCGTGGCATCAGGGTCCGCAAACAAAATATCGAGCGCTTTCTGGCGCAATCCATCGCGAACCTGAGAGCAGCCGGGCAAGCGGTAAGAATCATCGATATTGCTGCGGGGCACGCGCGGTACGTATTCGAGGCGTTGGAAGATGGCGCGACAGCGGATCTGGTCCTGCTGCGGGACTACAGCGAAGCAAACGTGCGGCTTGGACAAGCGCGGATCCGGCAGAGAGGGATGGAGGGATTTGTGCGCTTCGAGCAGGGCGATGCCTTTGATCAGAAGTCAATCGCCGACGTTCGGCCCAAGCCTACGTTAGGTGTTGTCTCCGGCTTGTACGAATTGTTTCCCGAGAACGAGCCTGTGCGCGAATCTCTCGCTGGTTTGGCAGAGGCGATTGAGCCCGGAGGGCACTTGATTTACACCGGCCAGCCGTGGCATCCGCAGCTCGAAATGATCGCGCGAACACTTTCGAGCCACCGCGATCACAAGCCCTGGATCATGCGGAGGCGGACGCAAGCGGAGTTGGATCAGTTGGTGGAAGCGGCTGGTTTTCGCAAGGTGGACGAGTTGACCGACGACTGGGGGATCTTCACGGTCTCCTTGGCCGAAAGAGTAAGTGATCGCAACGTGTGACAGCATTCGACCCGTAGTCTTCGGCGAAGCCCGACCGTGGACGCGGGCCATGCTCTGGCTCGCCGGTCTGACACCTTTCTTCTTCCTGAGTTACAGCTTCGCAAATTGGGTGACGAGCCGGCGCCACCACGTACCGTCGCTCGTCTTCGGCTGGGAGCATTGCATTCCTTTCCTGGCCTGGACGATCGTGCCGTATTGGTCGACGGATCTCCTATATGCCCTCTCGTTGTTTATATGCAGGACACGGAGGGAACTGAATACCCATGCCATGCGCCTCGTCGCCGCCCAAATCTTTTCGATATCCGGATTCCTGTTATTCCCCTTGCGATTTACTTTTGAACGCCTCCATTCGGTGGGCTTGTTCGATTGGATGTTTGACGCGTTGGCGAGTTTTGACAAGCCGTTCAACCAGGCGCCTTCCCTGCATTTGAGCCTGACGACGATTCTTTGGGCGAGGTACTCGCAGCATTTGAGGGGCGGGTGGCTGTGGCTGATGCGAGGCTGGATGATCCTGATGGGAGTGTCGACACTGACCACCTACCACCATCACTTTATCGACCTCCCCACGGGGATCTGGGTGGGTCTCCTGTGTATCGCAATGTTTCCTAACGAACCGGCGCCTGTGCGATACGAAGCCGTACGCGACCCGCAGAGGATCAAGTTTGGCGCGGCCTATGCGGTGGGTTGCGCGCTACTCGTCGGCTTGGCCCTGCGAATCGGAGGAATTGGCTGGTGGTTACTCTGGCCGGCAGGAGCACTCTCGATCGTGGCGATCATCTATTTCAGCGGCCGCCCCGAGTTGTTCCGGAAAGCAAATGGTGCGATGCCGCCGGTTATGGTTTGCCTACTCGCACCTTACCTGGCCGCAGCCTGGGTGAATTCCCGCTTGTGGACCCGCAGGGAACCGTGCAACGAGATCACCGATGGAATCTGGCTGGGCCGGTTGCCTGGAAAAGCGGAGCGGAACAGGCAAGGCATCGCATCTATTGTGGACTTGACTGCCGAATTGCCGGCAGATGCCGCGGGGGTTGTGTACCGCGCCGTTCCGATGCTCGATTTGGTTGTGCCGACCGTTGAGCAACTGGACGCGGCTGTAGACGCAATCGCGGAGCTGAAATGGGAGCGGCCGACGCTCGTGTGTTGCGCTTTGGGATATTCGCGGAGCGCCGCGTCGCTGGCCGCCTGGCTGGCTGAGAGCGGAAGAGCAGAGTCCGTGCACGAATCAATCGCGCTGATCAGTGCGCGGCGGCCGCACATTGCCCTGGCGCGATCGCATCGTGCGCGGCTCGAGGAGTGGTATCGCGCGAGACGTGGCCGATGAACGCTGAGTTGGATTCCCGCGTTACCGCAAGCTTCCTCGAATCGGGCCAGCTATTGGCCAATGCCAGCCACGCAGCTGCGGTGGTCGCCGGGTTCGGAGCCGTGGCCGCGCATTCTGCTGTCGCCGGATTCCTGTTCAGCAGTTCGATGTTGTGCTGGCTGTGCGAATGTTGGTTCGCTGTCCGAGTCGCGATCGACGCATCGCTGTTTCGTCGTTTGGCGGGGGAGCCCGAAGATGGCTGGCGGCGACTAGATGACTGGATGAGCGCCTGTGGATTTCTGAGGGCAAGCGAAGGCCGCAGCACCGCGAAGCGCGCAAGCGGCGCCGTAGCGCTGTGGCGAAGACAGCGGTTGCGCTAGCCGTGCAACTGGCAATTCTGATGGCAGCCGTTGTTATGCAGGCGAAGGGATTCTGATGTTCGAGCTGGCGGTTGCGCACTTGACAGTCGGCGGAGCCCGTTTGCTGACAGGCGTGCAGGCCCGCTGGGAGGGCTGCGGTCCGGCCGATGTACAGAGGATTTACTTCTGTAACCACACCAGTCACATGGATTTCGTGCTCCTGTGTGCGGCCCTGCCAGCGCAGATCCGTGAAAAGACGCGGCCTGTGGCGGCGAGTGATTACTGGAATCGAGGCGCGGTCCGCCAATACCTTATCCATCGGGTCTTCCACGGTGTTCTCGTGGACCGGGTGCAGTCGGGAAGGGCTGCAAATCCAATTGATCCCATGATCGAGGCTCTCGAGCTCGGAGAGTCGCTCATTCTTTTTCCAGAGGGGACACGCGGAACGGGCGAGGGCCTGCAGCCATTCAAGTGCGGCATCTATCATTTGGCGAAGGCACGGCCTTGCGTGGAGTTGGTTCCGGTTTGGATGGAGAATGCGTACCGTGTAATGCCGAAGGGTGCGCCGCTTCCCATCCCTCTGCTTTGTTCTGTGACATTTGGACAGCCAACATGGTTGCGGCCAGACGAAGCTAAGGAGCCGTTTCTGGCGCGTCTGCGAGAAGCGGTCTTCGACCTTTCAAACCAATGAGCGTACGAGGAGAATGTCTGGTCATCTTCGCGTTTCTGATAGTCGCCCTGGTGCTGGCCACCCTGGTTGCCGTCATCCTCGCGCGGTGTTTTCGTGCCGCGAGCGCGAAGCCGGTCCTAGACAACCTGACGGACCGTATCAAAGCCTGGTGGGTCATGGTGATCGTGGTGGGTGGTGCGATTCTGGCGGGGCGCCAGGCGGTGATTGTTCTATTCGCTTTTATGTCCCTTGCCGCCCTGCGAGAATTCATTACTCTGACTCCAACGCGACGCGCGGACTACGGCGCACTGCTCCTGAGCTTCTTCGTCGTTTTGCCGATGCAATACGGTTTGATCTGGATCGACTGGTATGGTTTCTTCGCCATCCTGATTCCGGTGTACGCGTTTCTGATTCTCCCCATCGCAGCGCTGGTGTTCGCGGATTCAAAAAACTTTCTGGCGCG
>WNFC01034285.1_pt1 | contig 10003 bp, 11 predicted proteins | sample 5400541 | NCBI WGS metagenome assembly WNFC01 (sample SAMN13153342, study PRJNA577476) | soil metagenome | isolation source: 120 cm saprolite under Douglas fir tree site 2 hole 2 replicate 1 | place: USA:California | collected 2015-04-18 | reverse complement strand
GGGGTAACCCTTTTCCTTTTTGTTGTTTGAAGATGTCTCGGTAGTCTCAGTACTGGAGGGGTACACTATCTGAACATCAGGGTTGTGGCGCTTTTTGGGTCATGACTATCCCATGTTATGCCATCAATTGGTGGGGGAGTTGGTTAGTCTGAAGAATATGACTGTTGGTTCATACAGGCCCTTGTTGGTTATGAAGGCCACTTTCCATTGATCCTTGTCTTTGATGAGGACTTTGTTGTATCCTCACTCAATATTGAACCCAGTGAACAGGTGCAGTTGTGTAGTTGGTTGATTAGTTGTGGGATCAGGGGCAGGGGGTATTGGTTCTTGATAGTCCATGAGTTTACTGGATGGTAATCTTAGACAGGTTAGAGCTTCCCATTTTTCTTTTTGATGAAGAAGAATGGTGTGGGGGTAACCCTTTTCCTTTTTGTTGTTTGAAGATGTCTCGGTAGTCTCAGTACTGGAGGGGTACACTATCTGAACATCAGGGTTGTGGCGCTTTTTGGGTCATGACTATCCCATGTTATGCCATCAATTGGTGGGGGAGGAACCGCACTTTCCTGGCATTGGCTGCTCTGAGAACTATGGGGAGTTGATTGTAGGCAATCCATCCTCTTGCCCAGTTGATCTTTGGTTGTGCAGTGGCGAACCATGGGTATCCTAGGATGACTCTACTGTCCCCTAAGTTGGATAGGAAGTACTGGAGTGTTCTTGTTTGTGTTCCTGTCCTGGTGGCCAGGTTGGTGTAGTATTTGAGGTTGCCTGCTCTGTTGGGGGTGCTGTTGACATTGAACAGTCTTCTTGGTTCTTTCAGTATTTTGATTGGTAGGTGTAGGTGTTTAGCATAGTCTAGGCTCATGAAGTTCTCAGTGGCTCCTGAATTAAGGAGTGCGATGGTTTTGGCTCTTTTGGACTTTGAATGTAAGTAGATGTGCAGCGTCATAGATTTTCTAGCAGAGATAAATACATCCTGGTCCCAGTACTGCCTAATTAGTGCTGATCTAATCAGGCTGCGACAAAATCCTCCTGTTTCCCTTCATACTGGGTGATTAGGGTGTCTTTCTGTTCCAATGGGAGGGTGTTGAATGCTCAGAGTGTGTTGTCTAGCAGGTTGGTAGGGTGTATTTCCTGCTGAAGGTGTGAGAGGTCCTTATCTTGGTCCATATAGTCCTGTACTTGTGCTTGTCAGTTTCTAGCTTGCTTGGGTGCTCTGCATTCTCTGGCAAAGTGCCCAGGCTTGTTACAGTTGTAGCACTTTCTGACGGGGTGCGATTGGCTTTATTGGGGGTTTTCCTTGAGTTGGGTGGTGTTCCCCCTACTCTGGCCTTGGCCTTGCCTTGGCCAACCTCAATTTGGTGGGGTGTGCCCTCTAGACAGGTCCATGGGGACTGGGACATTGTTTAAGCTTTGGGGGGCATTGGATGAGTTGTATTGGACTGGTTGCAGATTGCTGAATTACTGGAAGGGTCGCTGGAATGGTGCGGGGTTGGTGTTATTCTTGATGGCCCATAGGAGTTGTTGGTTTTTGACCATGGTGATGGTCTTCTGTTTGAGGTCATAGTAATTGGTGGGCATTTTGTTAATGACCCTTTCGATGATATTTGGGACATTGTTTAGTCCTTTGAGGAACATGTTCATTAGTTCTCAGCTCCCTATGGTGTACCTCGCCTTTTGGGCTAGCATTTTGAAGTTGCTGATGTATTGATTGATACTGGGAAAACAGAAGAGGAGGTGGTTGAGAGATGCCTGGGCAACTTCTTGTTTGGTGGAGTCTGTGAATTGCCCTTTGAATTGGGCTAGGAAGTTGAGGTAGGTGTATTTGACATTATTGTCCACTGGGTGGAGTTGCTTGAGGCCTTTGAGGATTCCTTCTACCCATCCATCCACCTGTGGCCCTTTGATGAAGGCATCAGCATGTGTCCTATCTCTGTCGAAGATGAGAGGTGGTATGCCGGCAGGTTTCAAGTCTCCTGTGGGTTGGATAGGGATAAGATAAGCAGGGGGTATTCCTCCTGGAATGTTTGGCCCTCTGTGGGGATCTCTTGGTCCTTCAGGTCCTCCAGGCCCTCCAGGCCCTCCTGGTGCTCGTCCGAGGGCAATGTTGAATGTGTCTCTGATATGCTGAGGGTTCTGATGTTGGTTGCTAGGGGGAGGTTCATCATCTCCCCCAGATACAATGGTTTGAGAGATAACCTCTGTTGTTGTTGCTATGGTTTGTGTAGACATAATGTTGCTACTGTGTGTGTTGTTGATTGGTCGTCTAGTGGGTGTTTCTGTTTGATCACTTCTGCTACAGTGTGGGCTTCCTGGGCCACTTGCTTCAATAATTGCTGGTGTGCTTCTGATTTGTATGTTGATGGAGGGAATAGACTTGTCCTCTGTATCTGGGTAAGTAGGGGTTGGGTAGGCTTTGATCTGTTGCCCCTCGTGGTATGGTTGCCTGGATGTGATGCTATGGTGGAATTTGTACCACTTACCATTGCTTTATGCTACTGGTGTTGGAGGGTGCGTCACTTGCCAACTGAGGTAGTGGTACCTCCTATTGTTCCTTGGATCAGTTGCGTTGATGTGCAGTAGCTGGGGGTGGGCTTGGTGTGTTTCTGGTACAACTAGAAGTTGGTCGGTGGGGAGCCACGTCCTTGTGCTCCCAGTGGTGCTGCTGGAGCGTGCTGTGGTGAATAGAAGTAGAGTCTGATGTTACCATTCTGCTCTGAGTAGGGCAGAGTACTGACTCAAAGCTAACTGAGGTGCAGTTAGAGTTGTGTAGAGCCTAGATTGCCACTAAGGCAAGGTAGATGAGAAGGGAAGGGGAGAGTCACCACTAAGGCTTCCAAAGATTAGAGCAAATGCATTGGATAGACACAAAAGACTCTACTTAGTTTGTATAGGGAGAACTCATACACTATTTATACTACCAGTAGCAGGCATAGGTAATCACAATAAAAACACCTGAACAATAGAGGGGCTGCAAGACAATAAGTAGTCCAAGACAATAGTGTATGAGCTAGCTAAGGTCAGACAATAAGGAGGCACGGATGTACAAGACAATAAGCAAACCAATAAGTGGTCACCTGCTGACCCAAAATGCAGGGACTAGGAGAGGGGAAGCAATATGGACATATGGGGAGGCTTAACTGGGGGAAAACTACTGGAGCCAGGACAGAAGCATGAGTCATGGATAAAGCAGGAATTGTAGGGCTCACAATGCCACTTGGAGTCACAGGTACAATCATGAGACGAGAAAGGGGAAACAATATGATGTGCCTCGTTCCAGACAAGGTGCCTTCAGTGCATTTTGGTGGCCAACTCATTGGACCACTGCATGTACTAGGGGAGCAGTTTGGCCACTTGCTCAGGTGGTAACAGAGCCCATCCCCAGCTGCTGCACATCGAAGTGAATGACCTAAGGAATAGCAGACGATATCACTACCTTAGCTGGCAAGTAATGCACCCCCCAATGCTAGTAGTGTAGAGCAATAATGTGTGGTACAAGTTTCACCATACCATCGCCACAGGACAACCTTATCACCAAGGGGTACAAGTTGAAGTCTACCCAATGCCAACGTACCCAGATACTGAAGAAGAAACAGATGACTCAACCAACCTACAAATCAGAAATGCACCAGCTCTTATTGACATTAGTGGCCCAGGAAGCCCACACCATACCAGGAGTAATGAAAAAGGGACACCTAGCAGACTTCTCTCAGTTGATGACACACATAATAGCGACCCTATGTCTACACAAACCATGGTGACAACAACAGAAATCATCTCTCAAACCATTGCACCTGGGGGGGATGACGATCCACCCCCTCCCCCAAACACCAGCAATCACCATTAGAATTCTCAGCACATTAGAGACACATTCAACATCGCCCTTGGAAGAGCACTAGGAGGGCCTGGAGGCCCTGGAGGACCAGGTGATCCTCATGGCCCTGGAGGATTGGAAGGACCTAATGTCCCAGGGGGAATACCCCCTGCTCATCTCATTCCCATCCAACCAGGTGCAGATTTAAAACTAGTGGGCATACCACCCATTGTCTTTAATGGAGATCACATGCATGCAGATGCCTTTATGCGAGAACTAAGAATATATATGATGGCAAACCAAGGAGTACCTGGCTTTGAATCCCTGATCAGGCAAATCACGATTGCCCTAACATTCATTAAAGGACCACAAGTAGATGGGTGGGTAGAAGGGATCCTTGAAGGGCTTGAACAACTCCACCCAGTAGCCAATAATATTGAATACACTTACATCAACTTCCTAGTGCAATTTGAAGTGCAATTCACCAATTCAACAAAACAAGAAGTTGCCTAGGTGTTACTTGATCACCTCACATTCCATTTCCCTAACATTGACCAATATATCAGTGACTTTGAGATGCTCACTTGAAAGGCAAGGTACACTATAGAAAGTTGAGAGCTGATGAATATATTCCTTAAAGGGTTGAGCACAGCCCAAGATGTCATCAAAAGGGTCATTGATAAATCCCCAATGGACTACTACAACCTGAAGGACAAAACCATACTGGTAGTCAAAAACTGGCAGCTACTACGTGCTATGAAGGGCAACAATAATGCCCCTCCATTTCAGAGACCCTTCCAATGCTTCGACACTCATTGTTCCCCACCTCAGTATAACTCATCCAATGCCCCACAAACCATAAACAACATGCTGGTCCCCATGGACCTATCAAGAGGATGCTTCCCCCCCAATTGAGGAGGGTAGGGACAATGGTGTGGACAGACTAGAGGAAATGTCATACAACTAGAAGAAACACCTCTCTAGAATGTTTCATGTGTCAGGAAGTGCTACAACTGCGATAAGCCAGGACACTTTGCCAGGGAATGTTGCACCCCCAAACGAGCTCGAAACTGCTGTGCATATATCCAAGACTACATGGACCAGGAAGAAGACCTCTCTAACGTTCAACAAGAAATACACCCCACCAATCTGTTGGACAACGCCCTCTAGGCATTCGATACCCTCTCCCTCGTACAGAAAGATGCACTGATCATGCAGTATAAAGGGAAACAGGAGGATTTTGTCACAGCCTGATTAGATTGGCCCTAATTAGGCAGTACTAGGACCAGGATGTATTTATATCTGCTAGGAAATCAATGATGCTATGCATTTATTTACATTCAAAGTCTAAAAGAGCCAAAACCATTGCACTCCTTGACTCAGGAGCAACAGAGAACTTCATGAGCCTAGACTATGCCAAACACATACATCTCCCAATCAAAATGCTAAAGGAGCCACAATGATTGTTCAATGTTAATGGAACCCCCAACTGAGCAGGTGACCTCAAATACTATACCAATCTAGTCACCAGGACAGGTACTCAACCAAGAACACTTCAATACTTCCTGTCGGACTTAGGGGACAACAAAGTCATCTTAGGATATCCATGGTTTGCCACTGCCCAACCAAAGATTGACTGGGCCCAAGGACAGATTGCCCATGATCAATTACCTATAGTGCTAAGGGCCTCTGATGTGGCCTAAGCCTGCTTTCTACCCTGCCAAGCAAAAGCAAGGCAAGGGATCACAACAAAAAGGAAGACGGAACAACCCTGGCGATCTGATGGTGTTTCCCTTCAATACTGAGACTATAGAGATGTATTTGAGCAATGAAAAGGAAAAGGGTTACCCCCATCACAACCCTGGGACCATGCTATTGATTTGAAACCGGGAGCCCCACCAACACTAACAGAAAGAATGATATGACTCTCGCAATTGGAACAAGGCGAGCTCTCCAAGTTCCTAAAGAAACACATGGTGTGAGGAACAATATGACCATTAAAGAGTCCATATGCCACCCCCTTCTTTATTAAAAAGAAAAATGGAAAACTACAACCAGTATAAGATTACCGACCAGTAAACACCTAGACCATCAAAAACCACTAATCAAAAACCACTATCCCCTACCCCTTATACCTCAGCTCATTGATTGCTTATGTAACTGCATATTGTTTATGGGGTTTGACATCAAGTGGGGATACAATGAAGTCCTCATCAAGGATGGGTGTTATGATCCAGACTACCCTTTTCTTTTTACCTACTCATCTCTGACTCATCTTTCTTGACTAACACTGTAGACCAGTATCTTCTTGTGTTTCAGATAACAATAGGCTCCTTCCCTTCTCAGTCACCTTATTGTTCCCGTTCCTTTTATTGTTCCTGTCTCCTATTGTTCCCCCTTCTTCTGCTTGTTCCCAATTAGTACGAGGCTGTGCCTCCTCTAGTATATAAGACCCTTGGGCCACTCCCTAAGAGCCTAAGCCTAACTTGATCCCCAATCTAAGCTAGTAGTCTTATTCCCCTTGTTCCAGTATGTTTAGGTCTCACCCTGCACTATCTATTAAGGCCCGTGTTTCATCCCTTTGACTCTACCTTGTTGCGGTATCTATACCTGGCTCTAAGCCAAGTCAACTTGAGTAGCAGACCTTATCCCTCTCCCCTCTTGTCTCCTTCATCTAAGCACCCTAAAGCAATCACACTAGGAGTGTGGGCTAGACCAAGTGTCACCCTTATGGTATAGTGAACCTCTGTTCCTACCCCATCCCCTTGAACCCCTTGTCTCTGCCTTGCATGACCCCCTTGTGTCTATGTCAGGCCACCTTGTGTTCTGCTCAAAACATAACAATAGAGATCAGTGGAAAGCAGCCTTCATAACCAATGAAGGGCTGTATAAACCTACAGTCATGTTCTTCAGGCTAACCAACTCACTGGCTACCTTCCAAATGATGATGAACACTATATTATGTAATCTCATCAACAAGGGGCACATCACAATCTATATAGATGACATAGCCATATACATAGGACCTCAAAAAGGTGAAACATACAAAGAACATGTGGCCCAACACTGAGAACTAGTCCGATGAGTACTCAAAAGGCTGAAAACCAATGACCTCCACCTTAACCCAGAAAAATGTGTCTTCAAGCAAGACCACCTCAACTTTCTAGGGGTATGCATTGTGAAAGGAGCCATACAGATGGAGCAGGCAAAGGTTGACAGGGTCAAAGAATGGACCTGACCCTGAAATGTTTGAGAAGTTCAAAAATTCCTCAGGTTCACAGGGTACTACTGCTACTTTATACAAGGGTACTCGCAAATTGCCAGGCCACTGTTAGACCTTATGAAACAGGCAACGTCATGGCACTGGGATGAGAAAGAACAGGTGGTGTTTGAAACCCTAAGAGACAAGATGGTCAGCAAACCTGTCCTACAACAACCCAACTTCAACAAAACCTTCTACTTACAAATGGACACATTAAAATATGGTGTAGGGGTGGTGCTCTCACAAGAAGGAGAGGTGAAACATTCCACTCCTAGAAAGTGACACTCAGTTGCTTTCTACTCAGCCACCTTCTCCCCAACCAAACAAAACTATGATGCCTATGATCTAGAGTTTCTAGGAGTCCTGAAATCAATTGAACATTGGCGACCCTACCTCATTTTGACCAAAGAGCTGTTCATCATCAAGACCAACCACAAAAACCTCACCTACTGGAAGTCTCCACAAAAGCTGACAGGGAGGATGGCATGCTGGCATGAGAAGCTGCAAGATTACAACTTTAAAATCCTCCACATCCCAGGAAAGAACAACACACTAGCAGACACACTCTTCCAGCCTAACAATAATGAACAAGAAGTGCAGGACAGGCAACTCTTGCTAATTCTGCCAAAAACATTCCTGAACATTGCCGATGCAGATTTGGTGGACTCCTTGGAAGCTCTAATAGTTGACAGTGAGCACCAGCACAGGTCTTGGCTTGTTACCGTGCTGCTCCTATACCAAGGACAGCGTACGTTAAGTAAGATTAGAGGGGACTTGGTTCGATGTCAAGAGGAGAAGGGGAAGTTGGGTCACCACACTGGCTTATCCGAAGGTTAGAGCGAGAGTGTGGATTAGACACAAAAGACTCTACTTAGTTTGTACAGACGAACTCGTACGCTATTTATGCTACCCAGAGTCAGCATATGTAATCAGAAGGAGAAGGGCCCGAGATAAGGCCAGTAATCAAGACGATCCCGAAGAACAATAACCTGTCCCGAAAGATAGTGTACGTGCTAACTATGATCTGGGTAAAAGTACACAAGGCGAGGCAAGACAATAAGACGGGATAAGGCGGCGGTCACCTGCTGACCCAAAGCGCAGGGATTGGGAGTGATTGGACGATAACTAGGAACGTGGGGGCTTAACTGGGGGAAAGGAACCAGAACCCGGACAGAAGCACGAGTCGTGTATGAAGCAGGCGTCATGGGGCTCACACCGCCAATCAGTGGTACAGTCACAAGGGCGATAAGAGATAGGAAGGGTAACAGTACAACGCGCCTTGTCCCAGACGAGGCATCTTTGATGCATCTCGGCCGCTAAGTCCCGAGACCACTGCATATACCACGGAAGCAGTTTGGCTGCTTGCTCAGGCGGTAACATGGCTAGTAACAGAGAAGAGGGCCCATAATCTAGAAGAGAGACAAGGCCTCTGGGTGGATGCTGATGACAAAGTAGTAGTCCCACTAGACCAGGCATTGCAGAGATGAATTATGCACGCCTATCATGACAAGCTGACTACCTATCCAGGACGTGATGAGACAGTGAGGAAGGTCCTCAAGAGGTTCCACTGGCTAGAAGGAAGGATGTGGATTGAACAATATGTTAAAGGCTGTGCCACATGCTAACAAAACAAGAACCTCATGCATTAGACTCGCATACCTCTATATAAAATCACAGTACAAGACAATGCCTAGCCTTTCACCTAAGTAGCCATGGATCTGATCACAGGTCTGCTAAGGAGCCAAGGTTATGATAGCATCCTTACTATTGTTGACCATGGGTGCTCACAAGTAGCCATATTTCTCCCCTGCCAGCAGACAATCATAGGCCCCCAGATTGCACAGCTCTACTACAAGCACCTATACCCTTGGTTTGGACTACCAAGGTGTCTGATCTCCAATCGAGACCCCTGCTTTATATCACACTTTGGGCAAGCTCTGGCCAAGGAACTAGGCATCATGTGGAACCTATCTATAGCATACCACCCACAAACTGATGGACTAACAGAATAGAAGAACCAGTGGGTCAAACAATTCCTCTGCCTTATCTCAACCAATCAGGACAACTGGTCCACGATGCTTCCCCTCACCATGTTGGTACACAATAATGCACAAAATGCAACCACCAACCTTGTTCCCAATCAGCTGCTCAGTGGGCTAGAACTAGTGATCACCCCTGATTTAGCAATGGGGACTGAAAACCTAACTGTGGAACTAAGGATTGACCAACCAAGGCAACGGAGAGTGCAGGTAACTAAAGCGCTCAATGCAGCAGCCAACAGCAAATCCCTCTCAACAAACATGTTTCAATATGGACAAAAGGTCTGGCTTGAGGCCAAGAATCTAGCCCTGCTATATGGATTAGTCAAGCTCACCCCCAGATGTCATAGGCCCTTCTTGATCTCACAGGTGATGTCCCCAGTGACATACAAACTGGTGCTTCCCCACTAGTAGATAATACACCCTGTGTTCCATACATCACTCCTTACCCCATGTGTCAAAACAATGGAACATGGAGAAAACTATTCATGACCACCCCTAGGCCTCATGCATGATGAAGAACAATATGAGGTTGAGACCATCCACAGCCACCAATTATGGAAGGGGAAAACAATTGCAATACCTTATCAAATGGAAAGGATACTCTAAGAGCAACAACACATAGAAACCTGCAAGTCATTTGCAAACCCCACTCCTGCTGAAGGAGTATCATTGCCACTACCCTCTCAAGAGCATAAAAAGGGCTGCTCTGCACCACCAATAGCATTGCCTAACCTGGCTTCCTTGTCTTATTGCACTCACAGCTACTATCTGATCAAGAGCCTAGCCCTCTACTGGAACCTACCACTGCCCACTTGGAATGTAGATAACGACACCATTGAGCCCCTGGCCCCCTTATCTAAAAAGAAACACTGCAGGAACAAGAAGAAG
>WNFC01022486.1_pt1 | contig 10003 bp, 4 predicted proteins | sample 5400541 | NCBI WGS metagenome assembly WNFC01 (sample SAMN13153342, study PRJNA577476) | soil metagenome | isolation source: 120 cm saprolite under Douglas fir tree site 2 hole 2 replicate 1 | place: USA:California | collected 2015-04-18 | reverse complement strand
CGCGAGACATTCGCGCGGCATCGCGCCGCCTACGCGCCGCGGGGCCGCGCCGGCACGCAGCTCACCGTCGGCGGCGAATATCAGTGGCGGCGCAACGCCGAACACCACCTCTTCACGCCGGAGACGGTGTTCAAACTGCAGCACGCCACCCGCACCGGCCAGTACGCCATCTTCAAGGAGTACACGCGCGAGGTCGACGATCAGACGCGGCGCCACGCGACGCTGCGCGGCCTGCTCGACATTCGCGGGTCGGCCTTCCCCGTTCCGCTCGACGAAGTGGAGCCGGTAGAACAGATCGTCAAGCGCTTCGCCACCGGCGCCATGTCGTACGGATCGATCAGCGAAGAGGCGCACACGACGCTCGCGATCGCGATGAACCGGCTCGGCGGGAAATCGAACACCGGCGAGGGGGGGGAGGATCCCTCGCGCTACCGCCGCGACGCCAACGGCGACTGGCGCCGCAGCGCCGTGAAACAGGTGGCGTCCGGCCGGTTCGGCGTCACCAGCGAGTATCTCGTCAACGCGGACGAGATCCAGATCAAGATGGCGCAGGGCGCCAAGCCGGGCGAGGGCGGCCAGTTGCCCGGTGCGAAGGTCTACCCCTGGATCGCGAAGGTCCGCTACGCGACGCCCGGCGTCGGCCTGATCTCGCCGCCGCCGCATCACGACATCTATTCGATCGAAGACCTGGCGCAGCTCATTTACGACCTGAAGAACGCCAATCCCCGGGCGCGCATCTCGGTCAAGCTGGTTGCCGTCGCCGGCGTCGGGACCATCGCGGCCGGCGTCGCCAAGGCGCACGCGGACGTCGTGCTCATCTCGGGCCACGACGGCGGCACTGGGGCCGCGCCGCTGACCAGCATCAAGCACGCGGGCGTCCCGTGGGAGCTCGGCCTCGCCGAGACGCAGCAGGTGCTGCGGCTCAACGGCCTGCGCGGCCGGATCACGGTGCAGACCGACGGCCAGCTCAAGACCGGGCGCGACGTCGTGGTGGCGGCGCTGCTCGGCGCGGAGGAATTCGGTTTCGCCACCGCGCCCCTGGTGGTGTCGGGCTGCGTCATGATGCGCGTCTGCCACCTCAACACCTGTCCTGTCGGCATCGCGACGCAGGATCCGGTCCTGCGCCAGCGCTTCACCGGCGACCCGGAATTCGTCATCAACTTCTTCCGGTTCATCGCGGAAGAAGTGCGCGAGCACATGGCCGCGCTCGGGTTCCGCACGATGGACGAGATGATCGGGCGCGTCGAGTGCCTCAACATGCGGCCGGCGATCGAGCACTGGAAGGCGCGCGGACTGGACTACGCGGGGCTGCTGCACGCGCCGGCCGGGCCGCCTGGATCGCCGCGCCGCCGGGTGCAGGCGCAGGACCACGGGCTCGACCGCGCCTTCGACGCGGAGCTGATCGACGCCTGCATCGACGCGCTGGTCCACCGCCAGCCGGTGACGCTCGACCGGCGCGTCCGCAACGTGGATCGCGCGATCGGGACCATGCTCGGCTCCGAAGTGACGCGCCGGTGGGGCGGCGACGGGCTGCCCGACGACACCATCACGCTGCGCTGCACCGGTTCGGCCGGCCAGAGCTTCGGCGCCTTCATCCCGCGCGGCATTTCGCTGTGGCTGGAAGGGGACGCGAACGACTTCCTCGGCAAGGGCCTCTCAGGCGGGCGCATCTCGGTGCGGCCGCCGCGCAGCGCCCGTTTTGTCGCGGAAGAGAACATCATCGTCGGCAACGTCGTGCTCTACGGTGCAACCAGCGGGGAAGCCTACATCCAGGGCATCGCGGGTGAGCGCTTTGCCGTCCGCAACAGCGGCGCGACGGCGGTCGTCGAGGGAGTCGGCGATCACGGCTGCGAATACATGACAGGCGGGCGCGTTGCGGTCCTGGGGCGCACCGGCCGCAACTTCGCGGCGGGCATGAGCGGCGGCGTCGCCTACGTCTACGACGGGCGCGGCGACTTCGCGCAGCGCTGCAACCGGGAGCTCGTCGATCTCGAGCCGCTCGACGCCGGCGACGAACGCGAGCTGCGGCAGATGATCGAGCGGCACGAGGAATTGACCGGGAGCAGCGTGGCGGCAGCGCTACTGACCACCTGGGACCGGACGGTATCGGCGTTCGTGAAAGTCATGCCGCGTGATTACAAGCGCGCGCTGCGCGCGGCGGAAGAGGCGGTAGCCGCCGTCTCGCTCGAACAGGTGGCGCATGGGTAAGGCGACGGGATTCATTGAAATCCAGCGTCTGAAACAGCCGACGCGCCCCGTCGCCGAGCGCCTGCGCGACTGGCGTGAGGTCTACCGGCCGTACGAGCCGCAGGCACTCAGGGATCAGACCGCGCGCTGCATGGACTGCGGCATTCCGTTCTGCCACAGCGGCTGTCCGCTGGGTAATCTGATTCCGAGCTGGAACGACCTCGTCTATCACGATCGCTGGCAGGCGGCCGTCGATCGGCTGCACGCCACCAATAATTTTCCCGAGCTGACCGGCAAGCTGTGTCCGGCGCCCTGTGAAGGCGCCTGCGTTCTCGGCATCAACGACGCCCCGGTCACGATCAAGGCCACCGAGGCGGCGATCATCGATCGCGCCTTCAGGGAGGGCTGGGTCACCGCGCGCCCGCTGGCGCGCCGTACCGGCAAGCATGTCGCGGTCGTGGGATCGGGGCCTGCCGGCCTGGCCGCGGCCGACCAGTTGAACCGCGCGGGACATATCGTCACGGTCTTCGAGCGGGCCGATCGCATCGGCGGACTGCTTCGGTACGGCATTCCGGAGTTCAAGCTGGAGAAGCGGGTGCTGGATCGGCGGCTGGGGCTGATGTCCGCCGAAGGGGTCGTCTTCCGCACCGGCTGCCACGTCGGCATCGACATGACGGCCGACGATCTGCAGTCGGATTTCGATGCGGTGGTTCTCGCCGGCGGCGCCACCGCAGCGGGCCGCGTCCGTCTGCCAGCTCGAGCTGCTGCCGCGCCCGCCTGACGCACGCGCCGCCGACAATCCGTGGCCGCAGTGGCCGCAGATCTTCCGCATGTCCACCGCGCACGACGAAGGGGGCGAGCGGCTGTATTCCGTCTCCACCGAAGCCTTCGTCGGGAATGGCGCCGGACGCGTGACGGCGTTGCGCGCCCTCAAGGTCGAGCGCGCCACGGTGAAGGGCCGGACGGTGTTCCAGCCGGTCCCCGGCTCCGAATTCGAGCTGCCCGCCGGTCTGGTGCTGCTGGCCATGGGATTCACCGGCGCGGAACGTACCGGGTTGCTCGAGCAGTTCGGCGTCCGGCTCACGGACCGCGGCACCGTCTGGCGGGATCAGTCGTGGGCGACCAGCGTGCCCGGCGTCTTCACCGCCGGCGACATGCAGCGCGGCCAGTCATTGATCGTCTGGGCGATCGCCGATGGCCGCAGCTGCGCCCGCGGCGTCGACCTCTTCCTCATGGGCGAGTCGGACCTCCCGTCGCCGGTTGCGTGACCGTTACGCGGGGGCGAGCTGGCCGGCGAGCTGATGCAGAAACAGTCCGACATCCGTGACGACGCCGATCGTCTGCGACGAGCCGCGATCGGCGAGCTTGGTGACGACCGCCGGATTGATGTCGACGCAGACGACCGGGACCCACGCGGGCAGCATGTTGCCGACTCCGATACCGTGAAGCATGGTCGAGAGTACGATCACGATCCCGACGCCGGCCAGCGCAGTGGCGTAGCGATCCTGCGCGTCGATGATGTCGGTGACCGTCTCCAGAATCGGCCCGTCGTCGCGTACGCTGCCGGCGAGGACGTAGTCGACTCCGGCGCGGACGCACTCGACCATGATCCCGCTCCGGAGCACCCCCTTCTCGACCGCCGACCCGATGCCCCCCGCGCGATTGATCATGTTGATGGCGCGCATGTGGTGGCGGTGCCCGCCGGACACCGGCGCGCCGGCTTCCATATCGACGCCGAGCGACGTGCCGAAGAGCGCCAGTTCGGCGTCGTGCACGGCAAGCGCGTTGCCGGCGAGCAGCACGTTCACATAGCCGGCCTGGATCAGCCGGGCGAAATACGCGGCGCCGCCGGTGTGCACCACGACCGGTCCCACGACGAAGGCGATCCGGCATCCTCGGGCCTTGGTATCGCGCATCATCGCGGCGATGCGCGCGACGCTGGCCTCGACGCGGCGCTCGGACGACACGTCGTTCGTCATGAAGGTGAAATCCGACCGCTCGCGGTTGCGGAATTCGGGAGTGACGCGGATGCCGGCGAGGCCGCAGACGACGCGATCGCCCGGCCGCAGGTCGCGCAGCTTCCGGCACTCCGCGCGGGCGCCCTCGACCCCCTCGACCCGCTGGGCCCTCTGGACTACGACAGCCGCGTCCATCCGCTGCCGGTCCACGGCGATCCATCGGCCGTCGATGCGGACCTCGGTCCGCTGGTTGGTGGTCGAATAGAAGTCGTCGGGCGCACATCGCTCGCGATCGGTGGGGCGGACCAGCGCATCTTGTTCCGCCGCGGGATGACAGCCCAGCGGGATCAGCGCCTCGAGCAGCGCCGCCAGCGCGGCCTCGCCAACCGCCGACACCTTCAGCGTCAGCCGCGAGAAGTCATCGTTGGTCCTGCCGATGTCGAAATGGAGCACTTCGAACGCCCCGCCGCGCTCGATTACGGTGTCGAAGATCGCCGTCAGCAGTTGCGAATCGATCAAGTGCCCTTCGGCCGCGACGACGGCGGATGGCCCGGCTACAGTTCCCATGTGTCTTCCGTGAGTATATGCGCCGATGCCATCCGCTGACTCCCAACAGCCGCTGCGGGACGATGTGCGGCTGCTCGGCGCGCTGCTCGGGGAGACGCTCGTCAGCCAGGAAGGGGACGAGCTCTATCAGCGGGTCGAGCGGGTTCGCAAGTGCGCCAAACGCGTGCGCGCGGGCACGGGCACCGCATCGGGGGACGTCCTTCACGATCTGACGGAGGAGCTCGCGTCGATGCCGATGGACGCGGCGTTGCCGGTCGCCCGGGCGTTCGCGCAGTTCCTGAATCTCGCGAACATCGCCGAGCAGCACCATCGCATCCGCCGCCACCGCGTCCACCAGCGTGATCCGAACGCCGGTCCCCAGCCCCATTCGATCGACGAGACGTTGCCCCGGCTGAGCACCGCCGTCGGGCCGGACCGGCTTCACGACGCCATTCTCGCCCTGCGCATCGAGCTGGTCATTACCGCGCATCCGACGGAGATGATGCGGCGGACGCTGCAGCGGAAATACAACGCGATCGCAAAGGCGCTTGCCGGCCTGGATCGCCCCGACGTGACGCCGCTCGAGCGCGAGACCCTGGTCGGTGAGCTGCGGCGTGAGATCATCGCCGCGTGGGAGACGGAGGAGCTGCGGCGGGAGCGTCCCTCGCCGCTCGACGAGGTGCGTTCCGCGTTCGGCGTCTTCGAGCACACCATCTGGGACGCCATCCCCGAATATCTGCGATCGCTGGACAGGACATTGCGCGTGGTGACGGGACGGCCCCTGCCGATCGACGCCGCGCCGATCCGGTTCGGCTCATGGATCGGCGGCGATCGCGACGGTAATCCGGCGATCACGCCCGAGGTCACGCGCCGTGCCTGCCTCAGCGCGCGTTGGGTCGCCTTGACGTTGTACGCCCGGGATGTGGCGGCGCTTCGCGAGGACCTGTCGATGAGGGAGGCGAGCGACGCGCTGCGGGCCCAGACCGGCGGCGCCGCCGAGCCGTACCGCGCCCTGCTGCGCAACGTGCATCGCGGCATCGAATCGACCCGGCGCGCCCTCCAGGACCAGCTGTCCACGCGCCCGGGCGGGCGGGCCGGTCCCACGGCGGTCGAGGAGGTCTATCGCACCGCCGAGGATCTCCAGCGCCCGTTGCGAGTGTGCTTCGACTCGCTGCACCGGACCGGCAACGGCGTCGTCGCCGACGGTCCGTTGGCCGACGTGCTGCGCCGGCTGGCCTGCTTCGGGCTCGCACTCGCGCGCCTCGACATCCGGCAGGAGGCGAAGCGCCACGCCGACGCGGTCGATCTGATCGCCCGTCACGCGGGACATCCGGACTACATGGAGTGGCCCGAGGAGACCCGCATCGCGTTCCTCGTGGCGGCGCTGGAAGAGGGCCCCGCCGGGCGCGACGAGGACCTGCCGTACAACCCGCGGACCTCCGAGGTGCTGCAGACGTTCCGGATGCTGGCGACTCTTCCGCCGGACTCGCTGGGCGCGTACGTGATCACGATGGCCGCCCAGCCGTCCGACGTGCTGGCGGTGGAGCTGCTGCAGCGGCGGGCGGGCGTCAGTCCGCCGCTGCGCGTGGTGCCGCTCTTCGAAACGGCGCGCGACCTCCGCGCCGCCGGCGCCGTCGTCGATCGGCTGCTCTCGATCCCGTGGTACCGCGAGCGGGTGACGGGGGCGCGAAACCGGCAGGAAGTGATGATCGGCTACTCGGACTCCGCGAAGGACATCGGCCGCGTGGCCTCCGCCTGGGAGCTCTACAAGGCGCAGGAAGCGATCGTCGAGGCCGGCCACCGGCATGGCGTGGCCGTCACGCTGTTTCACGGCCGCGGCGGCACCGTCGGGCGCGGCGGTGGCCCCACCGCCCTGGCCATCCAGTCCCAGCCGCCCGGATCGATCGACGGCACCCTGCGCGTGACGGAGCAGGGGGAGGAGATCCAGGCGAAGTTCGGATTGACTGGAATCGCCTTGCGGACGCTCCAGGTATACACTTCCACCACCCTCGACGCGATGTTGTCGGTGCCCGCTCCCGTGGAACCGCGCTGGCGGGGGGTCATGGACCATCTGGCCGCGTCGGCGGAGCGGAGCTTCAGAAGTGTCGTTCACGAGGACCCCCGGTTCATGCGGTACTTTCACGCCGCGACCCCCCAAGCGGAGCTCGACGGCCTGCACATCGGCAGCCGTCCCGCGCGCCGGTGCGGTGGCGGCCTGGGCGCGCTCAGGGCCATTCCGTGGCAGTTCGCATGGATCCAGACGCGGCTCCTGCTCGCTTCGTGGCTCGGGGGCGAAGAGCTGGACGGCCCGGCGCTCGACGACGACGAGCGTGCCGCCTGTCGTACCATGTACCGCGAGTGGCCGTTTTTCCGATCCCTGATCGATTTGCTCCAGATGGCGCTGGCCAAGGCCGACCCGGCGATTGCCGAGCACTACGACCGTCAGCTGGCGCCGGCGGACCTGCAGCCCTTTGCCGCGTCGCTCCGCGACCGTCTCGCGCAGACGACGAACGCCGTGCTCGCCATCACCGGACGCGACGCCCTGCTGGCGGACAACCCGGTGCTGCGGCGATCGATTGCCGTGCGCAATCCCTACGTCGATCCGATCAATCTGGTGCAGGTGGAGCTGTTGCGGCGGCTCGCGGCGCTGCGCGACGAGACGCAGACCGGCGATCCAGCGGCGGAGGAGGCGCGCGAGCGCGCCGCAGAAGCCCTGCGGCGGGCGCTCAGAATCACGATCAGCGGCGTCGCGGCCGGCTTGCGCAATACAGGGTGAACCAGGATGCCTAGTACGGGCGACATTCACGTCCCCAAGAACACGGCGCACGGCGGGGCCGAGCCCCACACGGGCGAGATCCGCAAGCTGACCTCGCTGCTCGAGGTGAGCCAGGCGCTCGCCAACGCCACGAACTTCCGGACGTCGCTTCAGCGGGTGCTCGAGATTCTCGAGCGGTCGCACGATGCCGTCCGCGGCGCCGTCGCGTTGGCGTCGAACGATCAGCTGCCGCTCGAAGTGGCCGCGTCGGTCGGTGCCGGGCGCGACCGTTCGTGGCAGAGCGGCGCGCCGGGCGGCGCGCTGGCGCGCCAGGTGTTCACGACCGGGCGTCCCGTGGTCGTGCCGCGCGTCAGCCGCGAGTCGGCGTTCGGTGAGCGGAAATCGGGCGAGCCCGAGCGGACGTTCGTGTGCGTCCCGCTCCTGTTAAACCGGCGGGCGACCGGTGTGCTCTCGGTCGATCTGCGCTTCAAGCCCGAGCGCAACTACGAGCGCACCGGGAAGTTCTTCGGGGTCGTCGCCTCGATGATCGCGCACGCCATCAAGGTCCAGCGGTTGATCGAGGCAGACCGGGAGCGGCTGGTCCAGGAGAACGTCCGGCTCCAGGGGGAACTGCGCGAGCGCTACGACTTCTCGCACATTCTCGGCACCAGCCGCGCGATGCACAGCGTCTGCGAGCAGATGACGCAGGTCGCGCGCACGAACACCACCGTCCTCATCCGCGGCGAATCGGGCACCGGCAAGGAGCTGATTGCGCAGGCGATTCACTACAACTCGCAGCGCTCGTCGAAGCCGTTCGTGAAGGTCAGCTGCGCGGCGCTGCCCGATACGCTCATCGAATCGGAGCTGTTCGGCTACGAGAAAGGCGCGTTCACCGGGGCGGCCGCGCGCAAGCAGGGGCGGTTCGAGCGCGCGGACGGTGGCACGCTGCTCCTCGACGAAATCGGCGAAGTGAATCTCGGCGTCCAGGTGAAGCTATTACGGGTCCTCCAGGAACGCGAGTTCGAGCGGCTTGGCGGCGTCGAGCCGGTGAAGGTCAACGTGCGGCTGATCGCCGCGACCAACAAGCACCTCGAGGACGCCATTGCCGCCGGCACGTTTCGCGAGGACCTGCTGTACCGGTTGAATGTCTTCACGATCTTCGTCCCGCCGCTGCGCGAGCGGAAGACCGACGTGCTGCTGCTCGCGGACCACTTCGTGCAGCGGCTCGCCGCCGATCACCGGAAGCCGATCCGGCGCATCTCGACGCCGGCCATCGACATGCTGATGGCCTACCACTGGCCCGGCAATGTGCGCGAGCTGCAGAACGTGATGGAGCGTGCCGTGCTCGTCTGCGACGGCGAGGTGCTCCACGCCCATCATCTGCCGCCGACACTCCAGATGGCGGACACGAGCGACGCCGCGAGCGCGCAGTCCCTCGCGGCGTCGCTCGCCGCCTTCGAGAAGGACCTGATTCAGGACGCCCTCAAGATGGCGCGCGGCAACCGCGCCAAGGCGGCCCGTCTGCTCCAGACGACGGCGCGGATCGTGAACTACAAGATCCGCAGGTACCGAATCGACTGGAGACGTTTCCGATAGACGTGACCGATGACAACCATGAGCCGTACGCATACCAGGCGTCCGGTCTTGACGATATCGATCCCGGTCCTTATACTCATTGACATGTTCCGCACCGCGCCGGCCACGACGTGCATCATGCGTTCGATGCCGCGAATTCGCAGCCAGCGAATCCGTGAGTCCGGCGGCCTGTGCGTGCCATCAGCCTGAACGTTTTTAGAAACCGCGCACTAATGGAGCCCGCCGGACTGCAATCCGGCGGGTTTTTTGTTGTTCTGGAGAGTGCACGATGCTCGTTCTCAAGTTCGGCGGTACGTCGGTGGCGGACGCGGACGCCATTCTGCGGCTCGTGGCGATCGTGGGCGGCCGCGGCGGAGCACGCGTCGTCGTCGTCTCGGCGCTGGCCGGCGTCACCGACACGCTGCTGCGCATCGGCGACACCGCCGCGTCGGATGCCGGCCGGGCGCGCGCCGACCTCGCGGCGCTGACCTGCCGGCACCGGGGCGTCGCCGCCTCGATCGGCGACGCGCACCGGCGCCAGGTGCTCGACGCGGGCATCGACGGCATTGCCCAGTCCGCGGACCGGACCGTTCAGGCGATCATCGCGCACGGCGCTCAGACGGCGGCGCTCCGCGACCGACTGCTCGCCACCGGCGAGCTCTGGAGCAGCCGCCTCGTCGCGGCCTTCCTGACGGAGGCCGGGATCGCGTCACAGTGGCTCGACGCCAGGAACGTCATCCGCACCGACGCCCGCCACGGGAACGCGGCCCCCGATCTCGCGGCCACCGAGGACGCGCTCGACCGGGTGGCGCGCCCCTCGCTCGCCGTCGGGCGCGTCGTCGTTCTCTCCGGCTTCATCGGGTCGGCCGAAGGCCATCAGACGACGACCCTTGGCCGGGGCGGGTCGGACTATTCGGCCGCCGTGATCGGGGCCTGCCTCAATGCCAGCGCGATCGAGATCTGGACGGACGTCGACGGCGTG
>WNFC01011146.1_pt1 | contig 10003 bp, 8 predicted proteins | sample 5400541 | NCBI WGS metagenome assembly WNFC01 (sample SAMN13153342, study PRJNA577476) | soil metagenome | isolation source: 120 cm saprolite under Douglas fir tree site 2 hole 2 replicate 1 | place: USA:California | collected 2015-04-18 | reverse complement strand
GCCCGGGCAGGCCGCCGTCTTCTATGACGGCGACCGGGTGATCGGCGGCGGGCCGATCGCGGCCGGCGAGGTGTGACGCTCCTCGACGCTCAGGCGCAGCATCCGATCTTGCTGACCTTCTCCCTGATCGGCCTGGTCTATCTGATCTGCCTTGGCAGCGTCCTTGCAGCCCAACTGGCGTGGCGGGGTCATCCTGCCTACTGGCTGGCGGTCCTCGGGACGTTGTCGTTCCTGGTGGGGGTCCTGTGGGGGCGCGGCTACCTGTCGGCTGGCGCCACCTTCAGCTTTCTGGGCGCGGGCGTCGTTCTGGCAATCTTCGGCGTGGCGCTGGACTTGATCTTCGGCCCGCCCGTCTCGCCGCCCGACGCCGAATAGGATTAGGGGCCATGGCTTCTGACACGTCCGACAAATACATGCTGGCGCGGATCACGCGCCGCCAGGACTACTCGCCGACGCTGTGGTCGGTCTGGATGAGGCCGCCCGAGGAGCTGGCCTTCAAGGCGGGCCAGTACGTCGCCTTCGGCGTCGATCAGAGTGAGAAGGTCCTGGAGCGCGCCTTCTCGATCGTCTCGAGCCCCTACGAGCCCGAGCTCGAATTCTTCATCGAGAAAGTGCCCGAGGGCGCACTCTCGCCCAAGCTGTACGAGCTCCAGGTCGGCGACCAGGTCTTCATGCGCAAGAAGGCGAAGGGGATCTTCAACGTCGACGTCAAGTCGGGGCACAGCCAGCATTTCCTGGTCTCGACGGTAACCGGGATCGCGCCCTACATCAGCATGGTGCGCACGCTGGCGCTGGATCTCAAGGAAGGCCGCCTGGCGCAGCCGTTTCGCCTCGTCATTCTCCAGGGTGTGTCGAAGTCGAACGAGTTCGGCTACGACAAGGAGCTGTACAGGGCGGCCGATGAGTACCCATGGTTGACCTACATTCCGACCATCAGCAGGCACTGGGAAGATCCGGCATGGACCGGCGAGCGGGGGAGGGTGGACGACCTCGTGCGCAAATACTCTGACTCGCTGGAGCTGAGAGCGAACGACACGACCGTGTACCTTTGCGGCAACCCCGGGATGATCGTCAACGTGCGCGACATCATGCGGCGCTGTGGCTTCGAGCACGCGGCGATCAAGGAAGAGACCTACTGGGCGCCCGGCGAAGGCGAGGTCGAATACTGACCCCGGCGCGGCCAGATAGAATCTGACGCCGTGCCCTTGATCGGCGCCCTGCCGCAGCCCATCACCTCGGCGCCGCTCGTTTTCTTCGTCTATCTCGTGCTCATCCTCTTGATCGGGAGCGCGCTCGCCACCGTTCTGCTTCGGAACACCCTGTATGCGGTCGGCGCCTTCGCCGCCAGCATGGTCCTGGTGGCGCTCCTCTACCTGGCGATCGCGCCGTTCCTGCTGGTCGCGCTGCAGCTGCTGGTATTCACCACGGTCAGCGCCGTGCTGTTGATCGGGCTGCTTCGTGCAACGACCGGCCTGCGGACGTCGAGCGTAGGCCGCCTCAGCCCCGAGTGGATCATCGGCGGGGCGGTCTCGGCCGTCATGTTCGCCCTGCTCGCGCTGGTTCTCGGCGCGTCGTCGTGGCCGGTGCAGCCATGCTGCGCGATCCAAGAGAGCCTTGGCGGCGCGCTGGCCAACACCTATGCCGTTGGGCTTGCAGTGCTGGCGGTCATCGTCGGATCCGCCGCACTCGGGGGCGGGTTGATGCTGATCGGCCCCACCCCACCCTCCCCCAGAGGGGGAGGGTCAAGGACAGTGCGTCGATGACGGCCGGTCTCAACCTCCTGCTGGTTGCGTCGGCGGCTCTGTTCGCGGTCGGCGTCTTTGGCGTAGTGGCGCGGCGGAGCGCCGTCGTCATGGTGCTCGGCACTCAGTTCATGTTCATGGCCGGCGCCCTCGCGTTCGTCGCCTTCGCCCGGTTCGGTCTCGGCGCTCAGCACGGCACGGCCGGCGCGGCGACGGCGCTCTTTGCCGGGGCGGTCGCGGTGGCGGAGCTGGCCGTGGGCCTCGCGATGGCGGCGCTGATCTACCGCGAGCACCGCAGTTTCGCCCTTGATGCGGACCGCGGCTAGGCCGGCGACACCGTGACGCTCGCCCTGCTCGCCGCGGCGCCCAAGGGACCGCTCGACACCTGGAGCCCGACGCTACTGGCCCTCTTCGCGCTGCTGCTGCCGCTGATCGCGCTGGTGATCGTGCTTGCCTTTACCATCGACTCGCGCCGGGTCAGCGCCTGGATCGCGGTCATCTTTACGCTGGCGGCCGCCGTTTGTACGGTCCTCGTGGTCGCGATCGAGGTCGCCCACCCATTGCACCTTGAGCGGCCCGCAACCTTCCTGACGTTCTTCACCGGGCAGTCGGGCAGTGCCGCTGAGTTCACCCTGCAATGGGGTGTACTGACGGATCCGCTCGCGGCCGAGGTGGCGGTGACCGTGGCCCTTGTCAGCCTGCTCGTCCAGCTCTACGCGCTCGCCTTCATGCGGCGCGAGGACGGTGTGGTGCGCTTCTTCGGCGTCCTGCTCTTCGCCACCTTCGCGATGCTCGGGGTCACCTTCTCGACCAACTACTTCGAAATGCTGCTCTTCTTCGGATTGGTCACGCTGTCGACCTACCTGATGATCGGCCACTGGTGGCAGCGTGAAGAAGCAGCCGCCGCCGCGTCGCGGGCGTTCATCATTTCGGCGCTTGGCGACCTCGCCCTGCTGGCGGCCGTCGCCTACATCTATTTCCGCTACAACGAGCTGAACTTCCAGGCGCTCTCCGGGCACTACACCGGCGGCCGCGTCAGCGCCAATGGGCTCTTTGTCATGGCGATCCTCGTCTTCATCGCGGCGGCGGCGAAATCCGCGCAGTTCCCGCTCCACGTCTGGCTGCCCGGCAGCGCCCAGGCCCCGGCGCCGGCTGCCGCGCTGATCCACTCCGCGGGAAGCGCCATCTGCGGCGTCTACTTGATTGCCCGCACCTACGGACTCTTCCACGCCAGCCCCCGGGGCCTGGCACTGCTCGCCATCGCAGGCGGGCTGACCGCCATCCTCGGTGTCCTCTGGGCGCTCTTCCAGGACAACCTCAAACGCGCGATCACCTATACCACGATGAGCGAGCTCGGCCTGATGGTGCTGGCGCTCGGCATCGGGGCCTACGGCGCGAGCGTTTTCGAACTCTTTACCCATGCCTGGCCGAAGGCGTTGCTGTTTCTGGCTGCGGGCGTCATCATTCGCGAGCTCCGCACCGAGCGACTTGCCGAGATGGGCGGCCTGTGGCGGCGAATGCGCTTCACCGGATGGCTGATGGTGATCGCGGTCGCGGCCGGGGCGGGCATCCCCCCGTTCAGCACCTTCTGGAGTAAGGACACGATCCTGTCGAAGGCGCTTGGGCTGGGCAGTCCGCTGGCGGTCGCGGTCATCACCGCGGTCACGTTCCTTGGCGCGATGGCGCTGGTTCGGATCTTCGCGCTGGTGTTCACCGGCGAGACCGTCCGCCGGCGCCGCTTCGAGCCGGACCGGATCCGTGATGCGGGCGGCCGCCTCGCCTTCACGATGGCGGTGCTGGCGATCGCCTGCGTGGTTTCGGGCATCCGCGGCTTCCGCGGCCGCACCGATCCAATCGCCTTCGTCACCTTCCCCGGCGTGTCGCTCCCCAACTCGCATTACCTGGCGGCGGGCGTGATCGCCGCCGCCGCCGGGCTGGGCGCCGTGCTTGCCTTCGGTGTGTATGCGCGCCGCGTGGCGTTGCCCGCGGCCTTGCAACCCGTCGGGCACGCGATGGGGGAGGGACTCTTTATGGATCGGGCCTACCAGCTGGCCGCGGCCGGCATCGTGCTGCGTGTGAGCCGCGCCGCATCGTGGGTCGAGACGCGCGTCATCGATGGGGCGCTCGACCTGGTCGGCGACAGCATCGAGTTCATCGGGCAGCCGCGACGATGGATGGCGGAATTCCGCATTCGTCCGTTGCTGATCGGCTTCTTCGCCGGCGTCGTCGTGCTGGGCGCCATCGCGATCGTGTTGGCCGGCGGGATCATCGGGAAAAGCGGATGACCTTCCTGCTGAGCGCCATGGTCTGGGTCCCAGCGCTCGCCGCCATCGCCTTGATGTTCTTCCCCTCGCGTACCGAGGCGCAGCGCGAGAGGATCCGTTCGTTCACGATCAGCGCCGCCGCGCTCGTCCTCGCCCTGGCGGTCTTCATGTGGTACGGCTTCCGCGATCAGAGCGGCACCTATGCGTACGAGGAGACCCGGGGCTGGCTGCACAGCATCGGCTCCAGCTATCACCTCGGCGTCGACGGGGTCAGCATGCCGCTGCTGCTGCTCAGCGCGCTGCTCTTCGTGGTGGCGGTGCTCGCATCGAGCCGGGTCCGGGAGCAGGCGAAGGAGTACTTTATTCTGCTGCTCCTGCTGGAGACGGGCGTGACTGGTGTATTCGCCTCGCTCGACTACCTGCTGTTCATTCTGTTCTGGGAGCTGCAAGCCGTCCCCATGTTCCTGCTGATCGCCCGCTTCGGTGGCCCCCGCCGGCTGGCCGCCGCCTGGAAGTTCCTGGCGATCGATCTGGCAGCAAGCGCCATCCTTCTGCTGGCCATCCTCATCCTTTACTTCAAGGCGCCGGTTCGGACTTTCGACATCTCGACACTGCACGACCTGGCGCTGCCGGCTGCCAGCGCGACGCTCATCAGCTGGCTGTTCTTCATCGCCTTCGCCGTCAGGCTGCCGGCTTTCCCGTTCCACACCTGGTTCATCGACGCCCAGGCGGAGGCGTCGGCACCGGCGGCGTTGATCCTCGGCGGCGTCCTGGTAAAGCTCGGCGGCTACGGCATCATCCGCGTCAACCTCGGTGAATTCCAGGACACCTTCCACAAGATCAGTGGCGCGGTCGTCGTGATTGCGATCGTCACCGTGCTGTGGAGCGCAATCGCGGCGCTCGCCCAGGACGATCTGCGGCGACTGGTCGGCTACGTCGTCGTGAGTCATATGGGGTTGGTGCTGCTCGCCGCGGCGTCGGCTTCGCCGGTCGCGGTGAACGGCGCCGTGCTGCTGATGGTTGCCGACGGATTGACGGCAGCCCTGCTGGTGTTGATGGCGGCCGCCATCGTAGACCGCGCAGGCACCAGCTCGATCCGGGCCCTCGGCGGGATCGCCGCTCACATGGGACGCGGGGCGTTGTTCTGGATCATCGCGGCCCTGGCCGCCGTCGGATTCCCTGGTCTGGCCAGCTTTGTCGGTCAATTCATGATCGTGGTCGGCGCCTATCCCAGCCAGCGCATCGCGACCTGGATCGCTGTGCTCGGGATCCTGGTGCTGGCCGGCGCGATGATCCTCAGCGTCCAGCGCATCTTTTTCGGCCCGACGCCGGAGCGCCTCGGCCGGCTGCGCGATCTGGGGACGCTGGAGCTGTTCAACGCGGCGACGCTCACCACCTTCATCGTCTTGCTGGGCGTGCTGCCGGCCATCCTGATGGACAGCATCAATTTCTCGGTCCTCAGCCTGCTGTCAAGAGGCGGCGGATGAGGACCTTCGGGAACCTCCTCGCGTTTTCGCCGGAGTTATGGCTGCTCGGCGGCGCAATCGTCCTGTTCCTGATGGCACGGTTCACGCCCCGCGCTTCAACGACGACAGTGGCGGTTGTCACCCTGGTCCTGGCGTTCCTGGCGCTGGCCACACAGTTCAAGCAAACGATCACGATCCTCGACGGCGCCTTTCTGCTGGACGGGTTCGCGATCTTTATCCAGGTGGTGCTGCTCGGTGCCGCGGCGCTCTGCCTGCTGGCGAGCCGTACCGATGTCCTGCCCGGCGAGTCGCCGGCCGCCGCCGAGCCCGCCTTCTTCCTGCTGGCGACGCTGGGCGCCATGCTCGCCGCCTCGGCCGCCGAGATGGTCAGTCTTTTCCTCGCCCTGGAGCTGCTCGCCATCAACCTTTATGTACTGGCGGGTCTGGCCCGCCGCGGTGCCGGGGGCATCAGCGCCGGGATTGGCTACCTCGTGCTTGGCTTGTCCAGCTCCGCGGTCCTGCTCTACGGGCTGGCGGTGATCTTTGGCCTCGGCGGGGACACGCGACTGACGGCGGCCGGCCAGGCGCTCGCGGCGCTACGCGGGAGCCAGCCCGCCCTGCTGTTGGCGCTCTGCCTCGTGCTGGCGGGGTTGGCACTACGGATGGGACTGCTCCCGGTGCGCTGGTGGACGCGCGGGTTCGAGACGGGGGTTCCGCCGCGGGTCATCATGTATGTCGTCTCCGTAGGCGTGGTGGCCGCCTTCGCGGTCTTCGGCCGGATCGCGGTCACGACCTTGGCTGGCAGCCATATCCCGTACCCGGCGGTGATTGCCGTTCTGGCGGCGGTGGCGATGACCGCGGGCAACGTGCTGGCCGTTACGCAGTCGAGTGTTCGCCGCCTCGTGGTCTACTCAGGGATCGCCCAGGCCGGCTACGCGTTGGTCGCCTTCACCGATCTCAAGCGACTCGGCATCGGGGCCTTGTTGGTCTTTCTCACGGCGCTGGCGCTCACCAGCATCTGCGCGTTCGCGACGATCATCGCCTACGCGCGCTGGGTGCACAGTGATGCCATCCGCGACCTCGCCGCCATGTCACGCCACACGCCAGGGCTGGCCGTCGCACTCGGGCTGGCGGTGCTGTCGCTGGCCGGCCTGCCGCCGGTCGCGGGATTCTTCGGCAAGCTGCTGGTCCTCCAGGCGGCGGTCGACGGCGGCTTTGCCTGGCTGGCGGTGGTCGGCGCTCTCAATATCGCGCTGGCGGCGCTCGGATACATCCGCGTCATCCGGGTCGCGGTTGTCGATCCCCCGGTGTTCGAGGTCGCACACGTGCGGCTCGGAGTGGGGATTCGGGCTGCGGTTGCGCTGTCGGCTGCGGGGATCGTCTTCATGGGTCTCTTCCTGGGCCCGCTCTACGCCGCAGCCAGCTATGGGATGACCGCGATTCTTCACTGAGGGTGAAGCCGCTGCCATGCGGTAACCTTCCGCCCGATGTCTTCGTTTACCGGGCGCCCAATGGGTAATCCCCCCTCCCGGCGCCGGCGACGCGGCTCGCGGCGCAATGTCTCAGCGACGCTGGCGCCGCGTCCGGCGTCGAGCACGCGGAAGATCAGCCGGCGCTGGCCGGGCCGCGTCGTGCTGCTAACCGGGGTCGGGCTGCTCTCCATAATGATCGGCACCGGGACGCTCCTCTATTCGTATGCCGGCGAGATGCCGGGCCTGGAGCATCTGAGCGCGCAGAGCCTGCCCCAGACGACCCGGATCTATGCCCGCGACGGCACCACTCTCCTCGAAGAGCGCTACCAACAGCAGCGCACCGTGGTTCAGCTCAACCAAATCACCTGGGACCTGCGGCACGCCACCATTTCGATCGAAGACAAGGACTTCTACAACCACGGCGCGGTCAACCCGATCCGCATGCTGGCGGCGGGCTTCTACGACCTGATGCATCAAAGTGCCGCCCAGGGCGGCAGCACGATCACGCAGCAGCTGGTCAAGAACTATCTCCTTGGGCCCAATGCGTCGAGCCGCAGTTTCGATCGCAAGGCACGAGAGCTGGTGCTGGCCGTGGAGGTCGAGCGGCAGTACACGAAGGACCAGATCCTGGAGATGTATCTCAACACCATCTTCTATGGCAATCAATCCTTCGGCGTCGAAGCCGCATCGCAAACCTATTTCGGGACATCGGCCAGCCGGCTCGACCTGGCCGAGTCCAGCTTTCTGGCCGGGTTGCCGCAGCGGCCGACGTACCTGAACCCCTTCTTGACGGAAGGCTTTATCCATGCCCGCGCGCGGCAGCGCGACGTGCTGGACGCGATGGTGCGCGACTCGTACGTCAGCGCGGCCGTGGCGGACAAGGCCTACGCCGTAGATCTACGGCCGATCCTGGCGGCGGCCCAGAAGTCTGCGGCCGGGCATCGGACCTCGCTCGCGCCCCACTTCGTCGACTACGTCTGGGCCGAGCTCGAGCAGCGCTACGATCCCAGCTACCTGCTCCGCGGCGGTCTGAAGATCGTCACCACCCTGGATCCGAAGACGCAGGCGCTGGCCCAACAGGCGGTCCATGACGGGGTGGCGCGCTTTGGCGGGACCTACAAGGTGAACAACGGCGCGATGCTGGTAATGAATCCCCACACCGGCGAGGTGCTGGCGATGGTGGGAAGCGCCGATTACTCCAACGCCGACATCGGCGGCCAGGTGAACTACACGGTCTCGCCGCGGCAGCCCGGCTCATCGTTCAAGCCCTACACGTACATCACCGCGTTGATGAACGGGTGGACGCCGGCATCGCCGCTCGATGACAGCAACGGAGCCCATGCGTTTCCGGGGTACCCGGTACATGATTGGGACGGCCACGAGCTCGGCACCATTACGCTGCGCCAGTCGTTGCAGCAGTCGCGCAACATCTCGTCGGTGCACCTCTTCAAGGACGTCGGCATCCAGAAGGTCTTGACCACGGCAAAAAGCCTGGGGATCAGTACCCCGCTCGATCCGAGCCTGCCGACGACGCTGGGCGCCAGCGAACTTCGGATGATCGATCATCTGTCCGCCTATAGCGCCTTCGCCAACGGCGGGCACCGCGTGCGAGCGATGGATGTGCTCGAGGTGCGCGATGCCGCGGGCACGCTGCTGGAGTCGAACCCGCCGCAAGTCGACGCCGGCGACCGCGTGCTGCCGGCGTCGGCGACCTATCAGCTGACCGACATCCTCAAGGGCGCCGTCCATCCCTCGTTGGGGTTCCCGGTCGCCGCCAAGTCCGGCACCACCACCGACTTCAAGGACGCCTGGTACATCGGCTATACGTCGGACCTGGCCGTGGCGTCCTGGATGGGCCGGACGGTGACGCAGCCGACGCCGCACAACGAGTCGATGAGCGGCCGCTATGGCGGGCTCTGGGGCGAGACTGGACCGGGCTCATCGTGGCACCAGTTCATGAAGGCCTACTATGCGGGCAAGAAGGCAGCGGACTGGGTGCGTCCAGCCGAACTCGTGCCGACGACACTCTGCAAATTGACCGGTCAGCCGGCACCGCCCGACGTCTCGCCCAACCTGGCGATTCAGGACCTCGTGGTCCCGGATCCCGCGGCGCCGCCGCCGGCCCCCTGCGGCTCCCCAACGTCTGGCACCGCCCTGCCGTCGCCAGCGCCGGGTGCCGCCACTGGCCTTCCCGGCGTGCTGCCCTCGGTGCCGCCGATCGTTCCCTAGCGCCGAGCCCCATACGGTCCTTGACGCACCGCGGGAAAGCGGATTTACTCAAGGGGTGGTCCGCCGGCCGACGGAGCCATCGGGCCCCAAGGACGAGCCCGATCTCCCGCCCAACATCTTCGTCATCGGCCTTCTCCATCAGCTGAAGGAAGGTGGCTACAGTCGCCACGCCTGGGCTGAGTTCTGGCGGGCATCCTGGATCCGGTCGGTGCAGATCTTCCATCTGAACGACGAGCTGCGCGGATCGTGGCTGCGTTTTACCGCGCTGGTGGGGGTCGCGATCGTGATCGCGGCGGCCGTTGCCCTGCGATTCGCGGGCGTCGCCGACGCGAGCTGGTTTCTTTTGACGAGCCTGCTCTGGTGGGCCATCCTGAGTTTCGATCTGGCGCTGCATCTGGGGCTGATGGTGAACCTCGAGTCGGGCGAGCTCCAGCGCTCGCTGGGCTGGCCGAACCGCCTCACCGAACTGCGCGCGCTGGCCGCGGTCTGGGTGGCCTGGGGCGCGCACTGGGCGACCGGTGGCGCGTACCTTCCGCTGGTTTTCGTGTTCGGGCTGGCGGCCGTCACCGACCTGCTCGACGGCTGGCTGGCGCGTCGGGGCCATGCCTCCACCCGATGGGGCCGGCTCTATGATCCGATCGTCGACGGCGTCTTCTTCAGTGTCGCCTCGATTTCGCTCGCGGTCATCGGGATTCTGCCGCAATGGCTCGCGGCGCTCGTGACGCTGCGTTATGCCTTTCCGATCGCCGGCGGCATCACGTTTCTGCTGATCCGGCGGCGCACGCTACGGGTGCGCCACACCCCCTGGGGCCGCGCCTCCTCGGCGGGCA
>WNFC01011145.1_pt1 | contig 10003 bp, 7 predicted proteins | sample 5400541 | NCBI WGS metagenome assembly WNFC01 (sample SAMN13153342, study PRJNA577476) | soil metagenome | isolation source: 120 cm saprolite under Douglas fir tree site 2 hole 2 replicate 1 | place: USA:California | collected 2015-04-18 | reverse complement strand
CCAGCAGATGCTCCTTGGTCTCCATGAACGGGCCATCGGTCACCAGCCGGTCCTCGCCGCGCACCCGCACGCTGGTCGCCGTGTCGGTATGGGTGAGCTGCTCGGCGGCCACCAGCAGCCCGGCATCCTGGAGTGCGCGCGTGTAGGCGACGAAGCCATCATTGGTCACACCGGCCGCCGAGGCGGCGTACTCACGCGCTCGCGACGACGAGTAGATCAGCAATGCGTACTTCATGTTCGCCTCCAGCTGCCCGGTTTACCAGACCTACGGCCGGGACAACCTCAGATCGACAGCCGATGCCCATTTTCTCGCGCGGCATCCACGCCCGCCCGAGCCACCGCCCGAGCCACCAGCCGGCCTCCACGCCCGGCTCACCGCCTGCGCCACTGAGTCCCCGAGCTACCGGCCGAGTGACCCAGCCCGGTGTCTTGACCGGACTCGGCGGCCTAGATCAGCAGCCGGAAGAGCCTGAATGACCGATCCCATTCTTCGCTGTGCACGGCCTTCAGTTCTGAGTTGACAATCTTGAACGTACGGGCCAGCGCGACGCTGATGCCGCCGAAGATCATCGGCAGGCCGTCCTGGGTCTCCTGGCTAAGGGCCGCGCCGACCGGTGGGCGCGCGGCCAGGTACTCCAGGATCGGCCGAAGATCGATCTCCTCGTCGATGGCACGGAATCCGTGCATGCTCTCCTGCAGCCCTTTGGTGATCGGCAGGTCCCACGGCTCGATGACGTCACGGGCGTTCGCCTTCGCGGTGGCCTGGCCCATGAGCAGCAGGTCGTAGATCGCGTCGTTGACGAAATCGAGGTACCGCTTGACGTCGTCCCGGTCGACGTCGACGCCTCCAGCCACCCGGAAGAAGCGCTCAAACTTCGTAAATCCCATCACTGGCACGGCAGGCTCCCCAACGCCTCAGGTGGCGTGCACGGTTCCGTCATGGGATGGCCTCCTTCTCAGTGTCGCCTACCTAGAATTCATGCTTTCGAACGCGAGGCGAATCGCCATGGCGCCCTCGCCGACGGCCGATGCCACCCGCTTGACAGAGCCGCTGCGCACGTCGCCGACGGCCAGGATGCCCGGCTGGCTGGTCTCGAGCGCCGCGCGCCGCGCGTAGGTCTCAGAGCCAGATCCGCCGGCCACGGCACGCTCGGCGTCGATCCCGGTCCTTACGAAGCCGTGGTCGTCGAGGTCGACAAGGGCGCCAAGCCAGCCGGTACAGGGCGCCGCGCCTATGAAGACAAAGAGCGCGCGAGCCTCGACGGTGCGTCTCGAGCCGGTCTGGCCGTCGTCGACCACCACGGCCTCGAGCGCCTGATCCCCGAGCAGTTCCCGTACCTCCGTGCCGAGCATGATCTCCACGTTTGGGATCCGTTCGATCTGGTCGATGAGGTACCGCGACATGCACTCGCCCAGGTCTTTCTCGCGGACGATCAGGGCGAGCCTCGCCGCATGCCGGGCGAGGAACACCGTCGCCTGGCCCGCCGAGTTGCCACCGCCGACGACCGCCACCGGGTCGTCACGGCAGAGCTGCGCCTCCGCCTGCGAGGCCGCGTAATAGACGCTCGCCTTCTCGAAGTGCTCCAGGCGTGGCACGTCAAGGCGGCGATACCGCACGCCGGTCGCTATGACGACCGACCTGGCCGAGACCGAGCTACCGTCCTCAAGCCGCACCTCGGAGTGACCATCGCCATACCCGATGGACACCGCCTCGGCTGGCACTACGAACCGGGCACCGAATTTCAGCGCCTGGATAACTGCCCGATCAGTGAGCTCGGCACCGGAGATCCCCGACGGGAATCCCAGGTAGTTCTCGATCCGCGACGATGTCCCGGCCTGCCCGCCGGTGGCCGTTCCGTCCAGGACTACGGTGTCCATGCCCTCCGAGGCTCCGTACACGGCGGCGGAAAGGCCGGCCGGGCCGGCCCCGACCACGAGCAGGTCACAGACGGTCCGTGGCCCGCTCGGCGCGGGCAAACCGAGCGCAGCGGCCAGCTCGGCATTGCTGGGATTACGGAGCAGTTGGCGGCCGTGCAAGATCACGATGGGAGTGTCCGCCGGTGTCACGCCCAGCTGGCTGAGCAGTGCCTCGGCGCCCGGGTCTTTCTCCAGGTCCAGCCACCTGGAGGGAAGCCGGTTGCGGGCCGCGAAGTCGCGTAGCCGCCGGGCGTCCGGCGAATACCGCGACCCCACGATCCGCAGGCCGATCCCGAGCCCGATCAGGATCGAGCGGCGGATGAGGTAGGCGCGCAGTATGAGATCGCCGAGAGCAGGGTCGCGAGCGACAAGTGCCCTGAGGCGATCCACCGGCACCGCGAGCACCTCGCCGGGATCGGCTGCCATCGCGCTGTAGAACATCGTCTCGCCGGTGAGCAGGCTGAGCTCGCCCAGGAAGCGCCCGCGGCCGTGCACGCCGATGATGCGCTCCTCTGGCGTACCGTGCCCTTCGAGAATGGCGACATTCCCTGCCAGGACCACGAAGAAGTCACAGTTCCTGTCACCTTCACGGAACAGGATCTCGTGCGGCTGCACGTCACGCGGCCGACCCAGCGTGGCCAGCGCGGCAATCTGGGTGTCGCTGAGCCGCGGATATGCTCCGTTGAAGTCCGCCGTCTCCGGCGGCGCACGATGCTGGCCGCCCGCGGGCATCCCCTGATCCGGGTGGCCGGGCGCGGCCCGGCGATCAGACATAAGCCTCATCGACATAGCACCAGTCCTCGCCCGGCTCGAACGACTGCACAATCGGGTGCCCGATCGTGACCGCGTGAGCGTGGCGCAGCGGCGAAGAATCGCAGCAGCCGACGTGACCGCAGGTCAGGCAGAGGCGCAGATGCACCCACGTGGTGCCGAGGCGCAGGCATTCCTCGCAGCCCTCCGGCGTTCGCGGTGCCACGGTGCGGACCAGGCTGAGATGCGGGTCGTACGTTACGACATGCTGCCTCCGCTTCCGGACCGCCTAGTTACAGGCTCGCGGGAACGCCTGCGCGGCGCACCGTCAGACCAGGTAGTTCTCGCCCTCCGGATGCGGACGGCCCGCAGCAGACCTGCCTGAGCGGGGGATGTCTCGCTGCCGTGACAATGCCAGCCTGGGCACCGGAGGTTACTGATGAAGCGCCAGAGATGGACACGCATAGCAGCTCTAGCAGCACTGACCGGTTATAGCCATCGCGGTTGCGAACGCAGACAGCATTGGCCGTTACCGCCGGATGCGCCAGATGTGAGAGCAAGATGATCAGCGGGCTCGCCGGGACATCTGCGGCGTTACGCGCTGGTCGGGTCAGCGCAGGCGGCACGTCCGTGCTCTTCCGCCGACCCGCCGACGGCCACCGGCATGACCCGATGCGTCCGCGCCCGGCCGTCGCTCTAGGTGCCGGTCACCTTCGCTGCAGCCCGGGGGTCACCGCGGGCCCGGGTGTACGGCCCCGCCGCACGGCACTGCGGGCCACCCCGGACAATAGTGAGATCACGGCAACGCCCGCGACCAGGTTGATCACGGCCGTGAAGACCTTGCTCGACAAGGCGGCGGGCTGCGAGAAAGGCGCCGCTACGGCGATGAGATCGGCCAGCGCTGTGATCCAGACAAAGAAGCTCAACGGCCGCGGCGCGCCGAGCAGAAGCACGTGCAACAGTCCTGTGGCCAGAAGTGCGGCCGCGCCGGCCAGGGCAGCGTAGACGGCGGTCGAGGAATTGCCGAGGCTGCTAGCCCCCTTGGGCGCCAGTACCGGGATGCCCAGGATCCCGCGCGCGATGAAGACGCCCGCCACCACCACGAGGGCCGCCACGACGGCAGTGGCGATGCCGCCGACCCACAACAGCCCCGCGCTCGGCGGGGACGGCTCGTCGAACTCGCCCAAATCGAGGTTGTCAGGTGCAGCCACGCCGGCACCTCCTCTAATGGCGTGATCGATTCCGCCAAGGATCCGGGCCCATTCACCAGGCTCGCCGCGGCACTATGATTCCACATCCTCCAGATGTGTAGTTACCGGCGTGCCCGGTTAGCGGAGGCCCTCCGGTAGACCATCAGGCCATGCGCACGCTTGCCCTGCCTGAAGCTGGATTCGGCGGTCGCTACCTCGCCATCGACAGAGAGCCAGATCGGCGCGCCGTCCGCGGACGAGATGCTGACCGACCTGGCCTGCCATGCGTGGTATACGCGGCTACGACCGAGTGTCCCGGTGACAACCGCGGCGACCAGGCGCGACCTGGCCAGCGGCGCGGCGTCGACCACGCGGATGTCGAGGTACCCGTCGGAGAGGTCAGGACGGTAGGCGGGCGCCATTCCCTGCGGCTCGTACCGGCAGTTGCCACAGAAGTACAGCCACAGTCGCCGCCGGCTGCCGTCCAGGATCAGCTCGTGCGGCCTGCCGCGCCGGAGCACCTGGATGAGCCCGATGACCGCCGCGGGCCGTTTGCCTACCGCGCCCTCGAGCCGCTGTCTGGCATTCACAAGGTCGACATAGACGCCCGTGCTCGAGGTGTTGACGAAGGACCGGCATCCCGCGACGCCGACGTCCACTAGCACGGCCTCGCCGGCCTGCACGGCCGCCACGGCGTCCTCGGCGGACCCGATGCCCAGGTCCGCGGCGAAGTGGTTGAACGTGCCCGCCGGAACCACCAGCAGCGGCAACCCCATCTCCAGCGCAACGGTCGAGGCCGCGTTGATCGTGCCATCACCCCCCGCCACCCCAAGAATCCGAGCCCCCGCTGCGGCACTGCACAGCCGGGCGGACAGATCCTCGCCGGCGTCCAACTCGATGATCGCGGCGAGAGGGAGATCCGCACGGAGCCGCCTGACCAGCCTCGATGATGTCGTCCCCGCTGACTTGTTCACCACCAGGACAAGGCCTTCGCCTGCCGGCGCGGCGGGAGCCTGCCGTGGCGGCCTGATCGCCGCCGCGGGCACCGGGGGCCGCCGCGGCCACCAGCGCAGGGTCGCTGCCCCGGCAGCACCGCCGATCGCGAACCCGGCCAGCACATCCGACGGATAGTGCACTCCGGTGACCACCCGAGAGACTCCCACGGCGGCGGCGAGCACGAAGACGGGCACACCAAGGCGGGGCGACTCCAGCGCCACGCCGGTGGCGAAGGCCGCCGCGGAGGCGGCGTGCCCGGATGGGAAGGATGTGGTCGAGGGAACCCGCGGGAGCTGCCGGGCGACAGGAATCTCGACGTCAGGACGATTCCGGGCCGCCAGGCCCTTGCCGAGGATATTGACCGTCGCGCTCGCCGCGGCAAGGCCGCCCAGGCCGCGCCAGGCGGCCCGCCGGGCCCACCTGTTGCCCGTCGCCCGGAGTGCGCTCGCCAGCACGATCCACAGCACGCCATGGTTGGCCAGCTGGCTCAACCTGGCCATGACCTGGTCGAGCACCCACGAATCGGTCTCGGCGACGCGTTGCACCACGGCACGGTCGAGTGCGGCGAGCCGGTCAATCACGCCCGTACGGGAAAGCTCCGCTGGCATCCGCACTGGCCTCCTCCGAGACGGCCCAGCCTGGCTACCGGAAAGCATAGAGCGTCAGGCTCATGGCACCGCAGAATCCCCGTGCTGGTCCCAGGTCACCCGCAAGAATGAGTCAAGGCTGGCCGAGTTACCCCTGCCGCACATCGCCAGACCGGGTAGTGCCGGGCGCGAGAAGGCACAGCGGCCAGGGTGCTTGATTCATGTCCCCGTGGTCACAGGGCCCCCAAGATCCACCGTGACCACGGGGACGGCTCGCGGGTCAGCCAGTGATCTCGATCTTGCGCGGCCTGGCCGGGCCTCACATCCTCAAGCCGGCTAGTCATTCGCAGGGCCCGCATCAGCCGCTGAGCACGCGGTGGGACATGCGCATCGACCCGGCAGATTCTCAAGCCGGGTAGTCCGCCTCTAACCTCACCGAGGTCCTGGGCCCTGGGCCTGCTCCACGGCGATGCGGGCCAGCTCGACACGGGAGGAGATACCGAGCTTGCGGAAGACCTGACGCAGGTGGAAAGCGACCGTGTGCACGCTGATGAACATCTGGTCAGCCACCTCCTGGTTGGTGTGCCCGTGCGAGACCAGCTCGGATGCGGTGCGCTCGGTGCTGGTGAGGCTGCCCCAGCCGGTGACGGGCTTGCTCGTGGCGGCCCAGTGCCCTCGCCGGACGCCCAGCCTGCGCAGCCGCCTCCGCGCCCGGGCCACGTCCCTTACCGCCCCGGTTCCGTCGTAGTCACCGAGTGCCTGATCCAGGCGGCCGATGGCGTCACGGCGGCTGCCCGTCGCGGCGAGGTACGCCCCGAGATCTTCTGCGGCGGAGGCGCGGGCCCACCGGTCCGCGTGCTCATCGGCGGCTTGCTCCAGGCGCTCCGGATCTTGATCGAGAAGGCCGCGGGCATGCGCGGCGGAAACAGTGACAGCCGGCAAGCCCGGATTGCCACGCGATATCTCGTCCGCCACCGCGGCGGCGAGTTCGGCCCGGTCCCGGTCGCCGGCCGCCAGGGCGCTGCGGACCAGCCAGGCCGCGCAGGTCGGGTCGCATAGGAGGGCGAAGCGGTGCTCGCGAAGCTCGGCGTAGAACTCCGCCAGAATGCCCAGGGCCGCCCTGGGACCGTTGCGGGCCTCCTCGACCTGGGCTGCCACCACGATGTCCCAAGTGTCCGCGCAGGCGGCCCCGAAACGGGCAGGCAATGTGGGCAGGCTATGCACGTGCCGCGCGGCGGCGTGCAGGTCGCCGCGGCGAAGGGCGACGGTGGCGAGAATGGCCAGCGGCGCCGGGCTGTGCAAGGCAGCCCGGAGGGTGGTGGCCGCCCTGAAGGCGGCCGTGGCCTCGGCGGTGGCATCGTCGAGTTGGCCCGATGCGAGAGCCATGCGGGCACGCAGCGTTGCCGGACTAGCCGACCACCCGGCCGCGCCGAGCGCATCGATGTGATCGTCCGCAGCCCGCATTGCCGCCCGCGCCTCATCAAATCGGCGCAAGTCCACAAGTCGGGAGGCGAGGAAGAGATGCGGGTGGAAGTGCCGGGCGTCTGGCGATTCCCACGCCGCATTGCTGACAGCCTCGGCGGACAGATCCAGTGCCTCGCCCAGTCTGCCCGCGTCCCAACTGATCGCAGCGAGCACGACTAGCGCCCCGATGACCACGTCGCTGCGTTCTTCGCCGGGCCCGGCGAGGATGGCCGCCGCCAGCTCGCCCGCCCTTCGGTTATCGTGGCGTGCCGTAAGCGCCTGGAGCAGCGCGATCCTGGCGCCAGCGCGGAACTCGTCGGGCAGCCGCGGCTCGGCAAGTACCCGCTCTGCGTGGGCCAACCCTTCGACGGCCTTGCCGCTCAGCGAAAGCGCCAACGACAGAGTGCACCGAAGCTGCACGCCGGTGATCGTCGGCAACGGCGCCGCAAGTACCGAGCGGGCCAACACGGTCGCCTCGTCAAGCCGTCCGGCGGCGGTAAGCGCTTCTGCCGCGGCCACCGAGCGAGGGAGTAGTTCCGGAGCATCGCGCCCGGTGAGCTCGAGAGCGCGGCTCGCAAGGTCCGCCGCAATATCCGGCGATGAAGAAAGAACCTCCGCCGCGGCCCGGTCCAGCCCGGCCAGCGCCGCACCGTCGCCGCCACGGGCAGCGTCGAGCAGATGCGCGGCAGCCGCCGCGGAGCCGCCGCGCTCAAGCAGGATCTCCCCGAATTGACGGTGAAGGGCCTGCTTGACCGGAGGCGGCAGGGCTGCAGAGACGGCTTGCCACACCAGATCATGCCGGAATGCGAGCGCGTCCTGCGTCGCGACGAGAACCCGGGTGGAGAGCGCCTCGTCGACTTCGGGAAGCAACGCGGCCGGAGACGTGCCCAGCATCGCGGCGGCGTCCTCCAGCCGGAACGACCGGCCGAGGACCGATGCCGTCTCGAGCAGCTGCCGGGTTCCGGTGCTGAGCCCGTCGAGCATGCCAAGCACCACCGCCTGAATTCGCCGGGGCACGTGTGCCGAGGCCACGCGTGCGTGACCGCCGCTGATGACGATGGCGTTCTCATCCAGCAGCCCGCTGACGAGCTCGGCCAGCAAAAGCGGATTGCCTGCGGCGCCAGCGGCCAGCGCCAGCAGGTTCGGATCAGGTATCGCGCCGAGCGCATCGGCGATCAGGTCGGCCACCGCGTCATCGGCGAGCTGCTTGAGGCTGATGCGCGCGGCACCCTCGCTCGCCAATAGGTCAAAGAGCAGCCCCGCGTCGTTCTCCCGGCCCAGCGTGCGGCGGGCCAGGATCCAGCTCACCGGATACGACGCAAGCTGCCACGGCAGGGCACGGAGCGCGTACAGGGTGACTGGGTCGGCCCAGTGCAGATCATCAAGGCTGACCAGCAGCGGGCCGGTTGATGCCCGCTTCTCCAGGCGCGCCCGCAATGTATCGACCAGCCATGTCGGCTGGTCGGCCACCCCACGCATGCCCGCCTCGTCGGTCAGCGTCGCTGGCGATTCCCTCGTCGCCAGGAGCAGTGGCCCCAGCGGCATGAACCGGCTCAGCTCGTCGGCCACGGCGGCGGCCACGGACACGCCCTCCGCCTCGGCCGCGCCGGCGGCCTGCGAGAGCAGCAGCGACTTCCCCGTTCCGGGCTCTCCTTCGATGAGTAGCGCTCCACCGTGGCCGTCCCTGGCCCGCTGTACCAGGCTCAGGATCGCCTGCTGCTCATGCTCACGCCCGCGAATGACCCTGCCCTCGGGCGGGCCATGCCCGCGACCTGCCCCCATCGCCCCATGGCTGGGCATGTCTGTCATCGCCTGTCTCGCCCGCAGACGCGTCGACAGGCTGGGAACTCTCCGGTCGTCATTAGGCACCGGACAGACGTGCTCGACAAAGCTCCCGGCGCTGTTACCGAGAAATCGGTTCGCAGGCAATACGGGGCATTCCCCCTTTTGCCGCCATCACGCCAGGCCAGCCGGGGAAGCTTGAACAAAATCCTCCGGTCGTCAATCTGAATGCGGGAACCACGAGCCCGTGCCGCATGTGCATGCCGCCTCGCACAGCCAGCTGGCGCCCGCCTCGGGTCATCGCCGGCGATCGCGTGCGGCCTGGACTACCCGGATTGGGGATGTGCCCGCATGCCTGGCCGGCCAGCCTCGGGTGGGTTGGCATGGCGGCCGCGTGGTCGTGTCGTCCGCCGGAACAGCCGAGGCGCACTGGCGGCCGCCGACCCGCTTGCCGTACTCACGCTTTCAGTTTCAGGAGGTTAGCCATGGCAATGGTCCCGGCCCGCCGCGGCGGGCGGAACCTCACCCTCCTCGACCCGTCCCGGGAGTTCGAGGACATCTACGACCGCATGGGCCACCTGATGAACGCCGCGTTCGGGGACTTGGGCCTGGCCAAGCTGGCCGATGTGCCCTGGTCGCCGCTGGCCGAGGTGTCCGAGACAGATGACGCCTACATTGTCCACGTCGAGCTGCCCGGGGTGCACAAGGACCAGGTCGATGTGCAGCTGCAGGACCGGGAGCTGGTCATCAGCGGTGAGATCGAGGAGTCCGAGCACGGCCGACGGCGCCGCAGCTCGCGCCGCACCGGCCGGTTCGAGTACCGGGCCTACCTGCCCGGCGACATTAAGCCCGATGCGGTGAGCGCGCAGCTCGCCGACGGGGTCATGACGGTGACGGTGCCCAAGTCCGAGACAGCCAAGCCGCGCAAGATCGAGATCACAGGCTGAGCGGCTGCTTCTGCCGCGGCGGTCCCGGGGCTGACGGTGTCGGCACCGGGGCCGCAGGCATGTGACCGCCCACCGAGCCGCCGGTGAGGCGCCGGCCCGGTCCAGGATTAACCTTGTTCCCGATGGCGTCTGCCGGAAGGCATGACAGGGCAGCCGATGGCACCAAAGCCCCAGGGCAAGCTGGAACCACGAGGAGGAGGAGTCCATGACAGGCCAGCCAAGCGCGAAGGCGGCGGGCACGATCGGAGTCGGCGGGGACCTGACGGTGAACCGGCTGGGCTTCGGCGCTATGCGGATCACCGGCCAGGGCATCTGGGGAGAGCCGCCGGACCTGGACAGAGCCAAGGCGGCGCTGCGGCGGGCAGTCGAG
>WNFC01011143.1_pt1 | contig 10003 bp, 10 predicted proteins | sample 5400541 | NCBI WGS metagenome assembly WNFC01 (sample SAMN13153342, study PRJNA577476) | soil metagenome | isolation source: 120 cm saprolite under Douglas fir tree site 2 hole 2 replicate 1 | place: USA:California | collected 2015-04-18 | reverse complement strand
CCAGGATGGAAGGGTCCCAGCGTCCCTGGTATTGCAAATTATGCACGGTATAGACGATACGGGTCGCCCCCTGGCGCAGGAGATGGCGATAGGTCGTGCGCAGGTAGGCGGCGCAAGGAGCTGTCTGCCAATCGTTGAGGTGGATAATATCGGGGGCAAAGCCAAGTCCCGGCAGCGCTTCAAGCAAGCCCCGGCAAAACAGGAGGAAGCGTCGCTGCTCCTCGCGCTGGTCCAGACCGAGATAGAGCCGCCGGTGCCGACCAAAGAACTCTTCATTGTCAAGCAGGTAGACAATGACCGGTGAATCGGGGAGCGCGGTCTGTAAGATAGATACGGTCTGGTCGACTCCGGCCATGGAGAGCGCCCGCACGACACCCGTGTGCTGGATCGGCCAACGAGAGAGATCGATTGACCCGTAGCGGGGCAGAAAGATGCGCACTTCGTGGCCCAACGCGGCCAGTTCTTTGGGTAGGCTCCCTAAGACGTCCGCCACACCACCCTCTTTGGCGAAGGGAACTGCCTCTGTAGCAACCATCAGAATCTTGAAGCTTATAGCGTCTGTCATGCTACTCTCTCACTATGCATCCCCTTGCGGGGCGCCTTTTTTGGGACGGAACGGCGAAACCGTGCCCGTAAAGGCCTGATGTGTTATTTGTTATCATACCATGTGAAGAGAACGGTTACGCAAGGCAACCTGCTGGGAGGCAGGCCGAAGCTTCTTCCTCCTAAACGAGAGCTACACTTGTTAGGATATAATAAACTGTACCTTCGGCAATGTGCAGGGGTACGGACTCTCTAGAGAAAGGACGAGCTGTGCCATGAGTAAAGTACTAGCAGTCATTCTGGCTGGGGGCCAGGGTGAGCGGTTGAGCCTCCTCTCACAAAAGCGTGCCAAGCCCGCCGTTCCGTTCGCCGGTAAGTACCGCATCATTGACTTTGCCTTGAGCAATTGCGTCAACTCCGGCATCGCTGACGTGGCCGTGCTTACACAGTATCGCCCCCACTCGCTGCACGATCATATCGGTATTGGCAAACCCTGGGACCTGGACCGGCAGCGGGGCGGCATTCATTTGCTCCAGCCATATATTGGGCGACAGGAGTCGGATTGGTACCAGGGCACGGCTGACGCGGTCTACCAGAATCTAAGCTTCATTATGGAAGCGCGCTGCGATTATGTACTCATCCTGGCCGGTGACCATGTGTATCGCATGGACTATGGGCCAATGATCGCGTTCCACCAGCAGCAGAACGCCGATGTCACTCTTGGCGCGGTGGTCGTGCCTATCGAGGAAGGCCACCGCTTTGGCATTCTAGAGACTGATGCTGAAGGACGGGTCATCTCGTTCGAGGAGAAGCCGGGCAAGCCGCGTGGCACGTTGGGGTCGATGGGCATCTACGTATTCGGTCGCGACACGCTGACCCGCGTCCTTATCAAGGACGCACGGCCCACTGAAACCGGCGATCTCCCCACCCAGCATGACTTCGGTCGCAACATCATTCCGTCAATGATGGCGCGGGGCGAACGCGTCTATGCCTATCCTTTTGCCGGGTACTGGCAGGATGTGGGCACCATACAGTCCTACTGGGAGGCGCATATGGCGCTGCTTGATGACCGTCCGGCCTTCGATCTGTATGATCCATCATGGGTAATTCACACGCGCAGCGAGGAGCGGCCACCCGCGCATATCTGCAGTGGGGCACAGATCGCCAGCAGCCTGATCTCACATGGCTGCATCATTAAGGGGCGAGTCGAGCGCAGCGTGCTCTCTCCAGGGGTCGTCGTCGAGGAGAGCGCTGTTGTGCGGGACTCTATCGTGCTCTTCGACACCGTCATCGGCAGCGGTAGTGTGATTGATCGTGTGATCCTGGATAAAGAGGTCGTCACCGGCAAGCACTGCCAGATCGGTTATGGCAATGATATGACACCGAACAAGCTGGAGCCTACCCGGCTGGACACTGGTATTACGCTCATAGGCAAGCGCACGCACCTGCCGGATAACTTAAAGGTTGGTCGCAACTGCAAGATCGGCACCGATCTGCGCCCGGAGGACTTTTCGACCGATACACTGGCCAGCGGTGAGACGGTCGAGGACCACACCTTCGCGCATGGCTGGGAGCGGGAGCTGGCCCGGCGAATACCGGCTGCGCCGTAGCGAGCGAACCGCTCAGGTATTGCCAGCTCACGCTCTGGAATACTTCCCTGCCCGACATAGTCGCCCTGTGTTGTGCCAGAAGGTGTTCCCAAATGGCTTTTCATGCGTGCTCCGAGAATTACATTGCATATAGATTGCATGGTGCAAGGTAAATAATAAACTCTTCTATAATAGCGGGGGCTACAAACGAGCCGGGCGACCGCAAGGGTCGCCCCTACATTTATTTTTGCAGATGGCGAGCAAATGATTTCCGGCTTCGGGTGAGTTGCTTTCGCTTTGATGGTGGGTGAGCGATGATGTGAAGGTATGTTTATCATCCTGGCGATTTTTCTGCGAGGCGAGAGGGATGGTCAGGTACAAGGCGAGGCACATGGTTCTCCGATGTTAGTATAGTTGTTGTACCAAATGGCTATAGGAAATCTTTGAGATTTGTCATGATACTGGCCCTGAGATCCACTCATTATTCTTCTGGCGGGCAGCAGGCCGCTTTGAGGAAGAAGGAGAAAGCGAGGACACCTCGCGCTCCGGCAGGGGCTCTGCCCCTGCACCCCGAGTTATGAGTGGATCTCAGACTGGCCATCTTGCAGGACAATTTTCGTGACAAGAAGCAAATACGTGTATATACTCTGTTTTATGGAGAAAAAACTTCACCCATCATGAAAATTGTCTTGGAGGAGATAGAACGGGATTGCCTGTGTTTACAGGTACGCAAGACGGCACGTATGGTGACTCAGTGGTATGATGCGTGCCTCCAACCTACCGGCCTGCGCTCGAAGCAGTTCAACTTGCTGGTAGCTATCGGGCTGGCTCAAACTGTGCCGCTCACACGCCTGGCGGATGTCCTGGTGCTGGATCGTACCACGCTCGCCCGCAATCTGAAACCGCTGGAAAGCCAGGGGCTGGTGGTAGTTGAACTCGGAGAAGATAAACGGGTACGCCTGATCAGTTTGACAGATCGTGGGTACCAGATCCTAGAGCAGTCGCTGCCCTACTGGAGAAAGGCGCAAGAACAGGTGATGGCTCGCCTGGGGCAATCCCAATGGGATGCACTGCGTGCTGATCTGCGCATCCTGAGAACACAGGTTCCCTGATGGTGGATCATGTCGATTATATAGGGTGTTTCTTCGATGTCAAGTCCTTGCTGCAAGGGGTGCGACACAGATTTTTGCACCTTCGTCTGCCCGTGCTGGTTGCTCGAAGAAATAGGGCAGATGACCCATGCCCTGCAAACTCATCTGGAGTATCTTTTTGGGAGGACATCGTCTTCACGCTCTTGCTCGGTTTCTGAGGAAGGAAGGGAGCAACTATGGTCACTCGTGTTCTCACATGGCTTCGTGCATTCATCTGGGGAGTGAGCATTCTTTATGCGCTTTCCTGCTGGGTCTTGTTTGCGGGCGGTCTTGTTCTGATCATCTCAGGCTATGGCTCTCTCTTGCTCCAGGGGGCTTCACCGGGGGAAAGAGGAGCAATAGGGATTGCAGGAACAATTCTGTTCCTTGTGAGTCTGAGCATTGTGTTCTTCAACAAATTCCTCCCGCTTGGCGAGATTCAAGCGGATTGTGGAAGATGAGTAATTATTATATATAGATGCGAAATGAGTAAAATAATGCAAAAAAGTTTTCTAATGTATTCGAAGCAAACGTATTCGGGTCAGCAACCATCTGGGAAGAGGCGCGCAAGCGGGACGATAGCTATCCTGATCGGCCTGATGCTTGTCATCCTCATCCTCGGTGGCCTAAGCTCCTTCTCCTGGTTTCTCCGTCTGAACCACAAGGATCAGCCAGCACCGGGACTGCTGAGCGGACTGCGTCCCGAGGCTATCTTTATGCTCTCTTCTGACGAAGGATGGATCGTTGGGACCGGATTTACTCCCCAAGGGTTAGATTTCCGCAAAAGTCATACCGAGAATCTCCACTATAGTCATGGGCGCTGGGTCCAGGTGGAGTCCCCACAGGTGCAGTTTTCCTGCCTGTCTATGCTCTCGTCCGATGATGTCTGGGCAGGAACCCCCGATGGGTTTTACCACTGGAACGGGAAACAGTGGACCAAAGATGCCCCAGGTGCTTTTAAGAATTCGAGCCAGAGCATTATCGCTTTGTCGATGCTCTCGCACGATGAGGGATGGGCGTTAAGTTGGAATCATACCGATAACCTGCTCCACTACATCGGGGGAAGATGGCAGGTTGGGGGAAGTCTGATCACGGGTCCCTATCTTAGCGCGCTGAGAAGTATCAGCATGGTTTCATCGAATGATGGCTGGGCAGTTGGCTACCATTTCATGGCCCATTATGATGGAACGATGTGGTCTCTTGTTGATACTCCTGTCACGCAGCATACAGACGCGGCGGATATTGATCTGATAAGCGTCAAGATGCTCTCTCATGATGAGGGCTGGGCGGTGGGCAATATTGGGCAGCGCAGCGGTCAAAGTCCCAGTATCCTTCCTCAAAAAGGCGTTATCCTCCACTATAGTAAAGGCGTATGGAGCATAATACAGACTGTTCCTTTAATCCTGACAGATCTTTCAATGGTCTCTGCTCACGAGGGATGGGCAGTTGGAGCCATGAGGCAATCGGATACCAATTTCCTCCATTATAGCAATGGAAGGTGGATACTGGTAGCCCAACCACCCCATTCCCCAAAGCAGGGCTCTGGTCGGCAGAACGTGGCGAGCATTGCTATGATCTCTGCTCGCGAAGGGTGGGGAATCTCAAAGGATGGCATCTACCATTATCAGAATGGAAGCTGGAGCACCTGGTATGTGCGAGGGCCAGATGAAACATTCTAGCTTCCTAACCTGTATTGATTGCGGCGGCTTCTGCTCCCTGATAATGGTATTACTGCAAATGAAGACACCTTTTATCACTCAGGAAACAGGCGGCGTAAAATGAAAATGCATCTTCAGAAGAGTATCAGATTTGGTGCTCATTGCTGATCTGTTTGGGAGCGCTGCTCCCTCTGACGCTCCCCCAGTCCCGCTTGCCTGGCACGCAGAATCGCCTGGGCGCGATCTGCCACCTGCAGTTTGCTAAAGATGTTGCTGACGTGGTTGCGCACCGTTTTCAGGCTCACCTACAACCGATGCGCAATCTCCTGGTTCGTCTGCTGCTCCGCGAGCAGGTCGAGGATTTCACGCTCGCGCTCGGTGAGTTCGGGAAAAGCGTATTCGGGGGGAGACGGAGGGGGAGCCGCGAAGTAGCTCACCAGGCGCTTAGCAATCGGCGGGCCGAAAATCGCCTCCCCGCGGCTGACCGCACGTACCGCCCGCAAGATTTCGGCTTTCATTGCGCCCTTGAGCAGATAGCCGCGCGCTCCTGCCCGCAGCGCAGCGAAGACTGAATCGTCGTCTTCAAACATGGTGAGGACCAGCACAGCAATGTGAGGGCTGGTGTGCAGGATGCGCCGGGTGGCTTCGATGCCGCTTACTCCTGGCATCTGCAAATCCATCAGAATGACATCCGGCTGCAATTTGTCAGCCTGCAGGATGGCATCCATGCCTGTGCCCGCCTCTCCCAGCACCTCAATATCTGGGGCCGACGCCAGCAGCGCGCGCAGCCCGGCGCGAAAGGGCGGGTGATCGTCGGCAAGCAACACGCTGATCTGCTCCATTATGTGTTCCTCATTCGATGTGCCGAGGCAAGCTCACCCGCAGACAGGTGCCCTGGCCCGGCGTGGACGTGATGTCACAGGTGCCCCCCAGTTCGGCGGCTCGTTCGTGCATCGAATGCAGTCCCACGCCCGCGTGGCAGGCGGCGGGAAGGCCGCGCCCGTCGTCGCTCACTTCCAGGTCCAGTGTGTCGTTGAGACGCACCGAGACGGTGCAGGTGCGCGCCTGCGCGTGGCGCACGACGTTGGTCAGGGCCTCCTGGAGGATGCGATAGGCAGCGACCTCGACTGCTGCCGGCAAAGGCGGCAGGAGCTCCGGGGCGTCAACGAGAATCGAGAGCCCCTGCAGGTCGTACCGCGTTGCCTGTTCCTTGAGCGCCCCGACCAGTCCCAGGGCATCCAGGGATGGCGGGCGCAGCGCGTAGACCAGGCGGCGGATGTCGGCAAGGGCGGTGTGCGCCTGGGTGATCAGGTCAGCCAGGTAGGCCGCGCTCCGGTCCGCTCCAGCAGGAAGCAGGTAGCGAGCCGCTTCGGCTTGCAGGGCCAACGTGGCCGGTGCAGGACCCAGCCCGTCGTGCAGGTCGCGGCGCAAGCGTCGCCGCTCCTCTTCGCGGGCGGTGACCAGGTGTTGGCGCGAGCGTTGGAGCGCGGTGGTCAGGTGGACCGCGTGGACTGCCGCGCCCGCCTGGTAAGCGATGGTGTGGAGTATGTGCCGGTCGGCGGCGGAGAAGGTTTCGCCTGGCGCGCGCTCCCAGCAGAAGCTGGCCCAGCGTCTCACCCTGGTAGACCAGCGGTAGACTGAGCGTGTCCTGCACAGGCTTGCCAGTAGAGGCAGCCACCTCGAATGTCTCGCCTTGCGAGAGCACAATGGCCACGTAGGGCAGCCGGAGCGCATCTCGCAGCGTTTGCACGATGGTAGGCAGCACCGCCTCGGGGGCGAGCGTGGCTTCCAAGCGCTGGCCCAGGCGCGCGAGGACGGCGGAGGGATCGTCGCGCTCGCCGTAGAGCAGCCGGTTGACCGCCCGCTGCAAACGCTGGCGCAGGGGATGGAAGAACAGGGCGATCAGGTCAGTGGCCAGGATGTTAAGGAGCGGGTTATCACTCGAGCGGAACAACGCACCCAAAGAGCCGACGATCAGCACATACAGACTGACGACGCTGGCAGTGAGTGCGCCATAGACCAGGGTGCGGTTGATGAGGCGGTCAATATCGTAGAGGCGATACTTGAGGATGGCGAGACCGGTGATGAGTGGCAGGCTGGCGAACACGAGAGGAGAGCACAGGGCGAATACGGTATTGATAGCCGCCGTTGGGAGGGGGGAGAGGAAGCTGGGAGGTTGTATGCTGCAAAAAGCACGACCGGGAGGGCCGCGACGTAGACGAACCACTTGAGCTGCTGGCGCTCAGTGCCGGTGGCCCGGCGCAGGCGCAGGAGCAGGGAGGTCGCAGAAACCAGGGTGAGGAGCAGGAGCAGGAGAAACGCGATGGGCGCAATGACCTCTGCGACCGGGCCGAGTGGCGCGATGCCCAGCGGATTGGGAATCTTGGTCTTGAAATCTTCGAAGGTGTTACTCAGCGGCCCCGGCGCGAAGGCGGCCAGGCAGGTTCCCCCGGCAACCAGACCGATGGCGAAGCTGCCCACGGGCTTCCAGCGACGAGACACAGCCGACCGGTGGGGTAGAGGAGCGGCAGGAACACGAAGAGGAGGCCCGCCTCCACGATCCAGATCCAGTGCTGAATCCAGGCGACCGCCAGGCCAGCCGGGAGCGCGCCAGGCACCACCAGCAGCGTATAGACCGCGTAGACCCCGGTGAAGGCGTCGGTCGCCCATACCAGGCCAATCGCGCAGAAGATCCAGCCGATCCGGTGCCCCCGAGCGCGTTACACGATGAGGGCACCCAGGGTCGAGTAGATCAGGCAGCCAGCAATCCAGAAGACGTCCTCGATCACTTTGAGCAGATTGGTCTTCAACGCCGCGATATCCTGGGGCGGGAGCGCAGTCCCAGGGGCGGAGGCGACGGCGTGCCATTCGTAGCGCAGCGGGAGGTACCCGAGGCTTCGAGCTGCCCGGTCGCGGAAACCGGCTTGTCTGAAGGCCTCCTCCAACACGCCCGGAGTACCGAGGCTGAAGGATCGGGGCTGCCCAGGCAATGGCGGAGGCAATTGTGCACGCCGCCGGATGATAGAAACGGGAAGCGAGAAGAACTTGTTGTTCCCGGCAGTGGTATAGACGATGGCGGCCGCTTGTCGTAACGCTTTTGAAACGTTGGTATGCTATACTAGGGCTGAGATAGACTCGGCCACCATGTGTGGGTGCCGATGATAGCGCGACTGCCAGCGGGCTGGCATTCACCAGGAGATGAGTATGACGGTTGCTCTCGATACGCCTACTCAGGAGGCATTCAACCCACCCTCTCGCCCACGCACAACCTGGCTTATGACTGCTGGCTTTCTCGTCTATACGCTCCTCATCTTAGCTGGTCATATTGTGGGTTTCCCGCTGGGCTATGCCTACTTGCACACGGTCTGTCCCAGTGGGTGCTCGCTCACACCGGGGAATGTACGCGCCCTGGAGCATCTTGGCCTCTCCATCGCGTTCTATGCCACTCTCTATCTGGTGATCCAGCTGCTCTATATCCTGGTCTGCGTGGGGATCGCGCTGCTGATCGTCTTCAAGAAGCCCGGCCAGTGGGTGCCATTGGGCATGGGCGCTTTTCTCGTGGGCCTATCCGCCTATGAGGGCTCCGATTATCCAGCCCTTGCCACTGCCTATCCGGTCCTCTATGCGCCCACGCAACTCCTGGTCGGCCTGGGAATGGGTCTGCTGGGCATGTATGCCCTCCTAACCTTTCCCAATGGCACATTTGGCTCTCGTTGGGTGCTCGGGTTTTATCTGGTCAATAGCCTGGCAGTCGTGCTCTTCGCCTTCCTCACGACTCCTGTCTTTGTCCTGATCAACACGGTGTTCAGTCTGCTCAGCTTTCCGATGATTGTCGGGATCTTGATCTATCGCTCCCGCCGTCTCTTGAACCCGAAGGAGCGGGCTGCCACCAAGTGGATTATTGTGAGTTTGAGCATCTTCATCCTGATCATTCTCCTGGTTTTTCTCCTCTTACCTGCTCTCGCCCCGGCAGACTCGTTGGCCTTGCTCATCGTCAATATCGCTGGTTTCTTTGGTTGTGGCATCAACATCGCGGGCTTCCTGATGGCAGTCCTGTATGCCAATGCTTTCGATATCGATGTGTTCGTCAGACGCACGCTGGTCTATACGCTGCTCACCGCTACCCTGGCCGTGTTGTATGTCGGGCTGGTCCTTGGCTCGCAGGTGGCATTCGCGACCTTCAGCTCCCAAGCGGTACAGTCTCCGCTCATCCTGGTCGGTTCCACCCTCATCGTTGCCGCCCTCTCCCAGCCGCTGCGCCATGGCATTCAACGGACCATCGACCAGCGTTTCTATCGCCGCAAGTATGATGCTGCCAGGACCATCGCAGCCTTCAGCGCCAGCTTGCGCCAGGAGGTGGACCTGGACCAGTTGCACGAGCAATTGCTGGCTATCGTGCAGGAGACGATGCAGCCTGCCTCTATCTCGCTGTGGATTCGCCCGTTGAAGCACGAGATCACCTCGGGAAGGGCTGCGGGAGGAGCTCTCTCACGTCGAGAAGAGCAGCCAGGAGCAGACCGCTCCGACTCGCGGTAAACTGGCCTCTTGCGGATCAGCGAGGATGCGGCTGAAAGGGTTTGGTGGCGCGCAAGAAGGGTGCTATGGGTTCTTGAGTTGCATCATGGCCACGCAGTTCTTGCCCGGGTCGATGAACCAGGCCATCCAGGCGAACCCGATATCGGCAATGCCGTCCTGGGTCTGTAACCCTGGCAGGTCGTAGTCTTCGATCTTCACGCCGCGCCGGCGCAGTTCGCTGACCTCGGCCCGCACGTCGGCGACGCGGAAGGCCGCTTGCGTCTGCTCGTCCCTGGTCCCCACGCTGCTCTTCGTGACCGCTAAATGGGTGTCGCCGCCACATTGAAACGTCACCCCGCCTGGGGTCTCACTGAGCACCCGCAAGCCAATTTTGTCTGCGTAGAAGTCTTTGGCAGCTGCCAGGTCCATTGCTATATGCTTCCAAGTTGATTATGCGGCAAGTGCCTGTGACTGAGTAGGACGCTTATCAGGTGCAAAAGGACTGCCGATATGACGAAGCAGGTCGTCAGGAGTGCGGGAGAGCGTCTCGAAGTGCGTTCGGGCATCA
>WNFC01037324.1_pt1 | contig 10004 bp, 15 predicted proteins | sample 5400541 | NCBI WGS metagenome assembly WNFC01 (sample SAMN13153342, study PRJNA577476) | soil metagenome | isolation source: 120 cm saprolite under Douglas fir tree site 2 hole 2 replicate 1 | place: USA:California | collected 2015-04-18 | reverse complement strand
TGCAGGTCAGTTGGCTGCGGAGCAAATGGCCGAACCGGCTCGTCAGCCGTGTCTGCCTGCTGGCTCGCGCCGACGGAGTCGGAGGCGCTGTTAGACGACGTCGAGGTCGACTCGCGTGCCTTTACGCGTGGCAGCGGCTGGATGAGCATGCGGCCCTCGGTTGGGTCGATGTTCTTGACGACGTCCTTGATCGCGGGCACCAGGATCTCGCCTTTTGGGCCACGAACGATGTACACGTCGTTGGCGCCCGTTTCGATGATGTCGGTGACCTCGCCGAGCGGCTCGTGGCTCGTGGCGTCTTCCACGCGCAGACCGATGACCTGGTGCCAGTAGAACTGGCCTTTGGGCAGGCTCACGGCTTGTTCGGTGGGCACTTCGATTTCGGCACCACGCAGAGCTGCCGCTATATCGCGGTCCTGGATGTCTTCTAGTCTCAGCAGCACCGTACCGCCCTGGATGCGGTGCAGGTCAGTTGGCTGCGGAGCAAATGGCCGAACCGGCTCGTCAGCCGTGTCTGCCTGCTGGCTCGCGCCGACGGAGTCGGAGGCGCTGTTAGACGACGTCGAGGTCGACTCGCGTGCCTTTACGCGTGGCAGCGGCTTTGACGAGGGCTCTGAGGCCACGGACGACTCTGCCCTGACGGCCGATGACTTTACCGATGTCTTCTTCGTCGACTTCGAGCTCGTAGACCGTGGTGTTGCCATCCTGAACCTCGTCGACTTTGACGGCCGTCGGTTTGTCGACGAGCGCTCGGGCGACGTATTCGACCAGCCCCTTCAGGTCGGGCTCGAGCTCTTCGAACTCTTCTGCGTCTTCCAGCTCTTCTGCTTCTTCACCCGCTTCGCTTGGGGCGGGCTGGGGTTCTTGCTCGGCCACGGGTTAGGCGGAGGCCGGCGTGGCGGCTGGAGCCGGTTTTGTCGTCTCGACGTACGTTGGGGCGGCCATCAGCCCGCGTGAGCTCAACAGCCGCGCTACGCGGTCCGTGGGCTGGGCACCTTTGTCGAGCCAGTCTTTGACTCGATCTTCTTTGATGACGAAGGTGGTTGGCTCGGTGAGTGGGTTGTAGTGGCCGAGGATTTCCAAAAAGGTCCCGTCACGAGGCGCGGTCGACTCGGCGACGACGACGCGATAGGAAGGCTGTTTCTTAGCGCCAGTGCGGCGCAACCTGATCTTTAGCAACTTTTTGCAGTCTCCGACGTGCGCTCTAGTGCGCGAATGTGCCTGAGTATAAATCGAATCGTCGTTAGAACGCATGTTCCATACTTTGTCCACTATGGGGAGAGGTGGACGGAGTAGCTCCGATATCCCTGAAGCGGATCTGGTACGGCTGTACTGCGACCAAGGGCTCTCGCTTTCGGAGGTAGCCCGACAGTTGGGCTGGAGTCCTTCGGCCATCTACAGCCGCCTGGTGGCACTCGGGATTGCCAGGCGAAAGGCGTCGGCGCGCAATGCGGTCGAGGCCGACGCCGCGGAACTACGACGACTGTACGTGGACGAAGGATTGTCGCTGAGCGCCATCGCTGGGCGCTATGGCTGTGCGTTGACGACGATCTGGCGACGGCTCCAGGCTGCAGGCGTTCAGAGCCGCGAAGGTGGCAGCGAGCCAAAGTATGCGCGCACCGACTTCAGTGGCGATCTCGCGGAGAAAGCCTACCTGGTCGGGTTTCGCCTGGGCGACCTTCACGTGGCGATGGAAGGTACGCGAACGATTGTGGTGAAGTGCACCAGTACGCGAAGAGAACAAGTCGAACTGTTCAGGGATCTATTTGGCAACTACGGACACGTCTATACCGATGAAGCGACCCAGGCGCGACGACGGCGGCAATCCATTGGCATGGAAGTGCGCCTCAACATGACGTTCGGCTTCTTATTGCCAAAGCAGGATGCCGTCCCAGAATGGGTGTTGACCACCGACGACACGTTTTTCGCGTTCTTCGCTGGATATGTTGATGCCGAGGGCTATTTTCGCGCCTACTTTGTGCAAAACCAGCCCAAGCCACTCGCTCTTCTCGAAATACGCTCGTACGACGCGGTGCTCCTCACGCAACTCCGAGACGGGCTGTGCGAAAGAGGAATCGCATGCCCTCCAGCTCGTCTACGGGTGCCTGCGGGGTACACCAATGGAGCAGGTGTCCGCAGCAACCGGGACTATTGGGGCCTTGGAATCCATCGCAAAGAATCGCTGCGGCGCCTTTTCAAGAAGATCGAACCCTATCTGAGGCACGCTCGTCGTCGGCGCGATATGTATACCGCTTTGGCTACATGTTAGTTGCAGTTGTGGCATTTTTTGCAACTTAGACATGTTTGTTCTACCTTTTGGTATACTGAGGGGCTTTACGCGCTTTCTTCAAGCCATACTTTTTACGTTCTTTTTCGCGTGCATCACGCGTCAATAAGCCCGCTTCTCGGAGCACTTGTTTGTTTGATTCATCGGCCTTTAGTAAAGCCCGCGCGGTTGCGTGAACGATTGCACCGGCTTGGCCGCTTACACCGCCGCCTAATACTTTGGCTAACACGTTTAGCGAGCCCAGGCGGTTGGTTAAGCGCAGCGGCAATGTAATAGCGGCCTGGTGCGAGCCTCGCGGAAAGCGCTGCTCCAGCGGGATGCCGTTGACGATGATGTTGCCATTGCCGGGTTGGATCAGCACGCGCGCAACGCTACGTTTGCGGCGGCCGACGGCCGTATAGCTCGTGCCGCCGCGATTGGTGCCAGCGGGCGGACTCGGGGCGCGATCCCTCATGCGGAGTGCCCCCTCATGCGGTGCTCTTCAGTGCAGTGTTCCCTCATGATGCGGCTGTCTCCGATGTCTCAGTCGCGCGCTGCTGTAGTTTCTCGGCGGCGCGGAACTGGCCTGAATGCGGGTGTTGTGGCCCGGCGTAGATCTTGAGCTTGCGCAGCATTTTGCGACCCAGCGCGTTGTGCGGCAGCATGCCGCGCACAGTGTGTTTGATCACCCGGTCGGGATGTTTTTCCAGCAGATCGCCCAGCGAAACTGCTTTGAGTCCCCCGGGGTACGTGGAGTGGCGGTAGTACTTGCGCTGGACCGCTTTGTTGCCGGTGAGCCGAATGCGCGAGGCATTGACGACGACGACAAAATCACCCAGGTCCATGTGCTCGGCATACGTGGGCAGATGCTTACCACGCAGCCAGCTGGCGATCTGGGTCGCCAACCGACCCAGCGTCTGGCCGTCGGCGTCGACCAGCCGCCAGGCGTGGGTGACCTCGCTGGCCTTGGGGCTATAGGTTTTTTGCGTGGTGCTGGGCATGTGCTCCTCGTTCTGGTGCTGACCCTGGGTGATTGCCGCGTCAGTAGTCGATGCGCCACAGACTCAGGCCCGCGGCAGGGGCGGTGGGGCCCGTCGCGCGGCGATCTGAAGTATGGAGAGCGTCTTCGAATTGTTCAGGAGTCCAACGGCCGGTGCCGACCCACAACAGGCTGCCAACAATGGTTCGTACCATCTGCTTCAGGTACGCATCGGCGCAGATCTCAAACAGTATCAGAGATGAGCCCATCTGCAGCCAGTCCGCGGCGTAGACCGTACGGATGGTAGACCCGGTCGCAGCGCGTTGGCGGGTGGCCAAGGCGGCGAAATCGCCTCGACCAAGCAGCGCTTGGGTGGCGCGGCGCATTGCGGCGAGGTCCAACGCGGCGTGAGTCACGAGGCAGCGCCTCTGCCAGGTGCTGGGAGGGACGCCGTCGCGCCAGATGGCGTAGCGGTACCAGCGGCGAACAGCCGAGCGGCGGGCGTCGAAGCCCGCGGGTACATCGGCAATGTCGGCGAGCCACAGGTCGTCGGGGAGCCAGCGTTCCATGACTCGGCGCAAGCCAGCGGTAGTGATCGTGGACGAGGTGTCGCACGAGGCCACCTGCATCTCGGCGTGGACGCCCGCATCGGTTCGCCCAGCGCCTGTAACCCGAACGGGGTGCCCGAGCGCCCTGGACCGTGGGTCGGCCGCGGGTGCGCGATGCAGCTTGCACTGCCCAGCCCGCGTAGCGCGTGCCGCGGTACCCGAGTGTGAGCCGTAAACGGCGTGAAGTTGGAAAGGTGCTGCCGGAGCCTATGGGACGAGTTCGATCTGGGCCATCGGCGCGCCGTCGCCCCGCCGCGGCAGCAATTTGAAGGTGCGCGTGAACCCGCCCGGGCGATCTTGATAGCGCGGCACGATATCGGTGAAGAGCTTGCGCACGACCTCTTCGTCATAGAGCTTCGAGAGGACCATACGGCGCGCATGGAGATCGCCCGCGCGCGCCGTGCCGATCAGTTTTTCAACCTCTCGACGCAACTCGGCCGCCTTGGGCGCCGTCGTCTGCAAATGCTCGTGACGGATCAAGTCCGTCATCAGGTTGCGGATGAGCGCGAGCCGGTGGCCCGTCGGCCGACCGAGCTTTCTCAGACCAACGCGGTGTCGCATGAGGTTTGACTATTCCTCGCCGTCTGAGTCAGCAGCGGCAGCGGCTGAGCCGTTGAGCGACTCCTCGGTGACGCCCGAGCCGATGGCCTCGCTGCTGCTGCCGTCGCCCCCGACGCCCTCGGGCAGGACGCCGTGCTCCTGGAGCTTTTCACGCAGCTCGACCAGTGATTTCTGGCCGAAGTTGCGCAGCGTGAGAGCTCGAGCTGCTCGATCGGCATGTCGAAGATGCGCGACGGAACCGGACCCGCGCTGAGCCCCTGCTTGTCTGGGCGCCGCTTTTCCTGCTGCAGCTCCTGGAAGAGCGCGAACTGGTCGATCAGGATGTTGGCCGACTGCACGAGGGCCGCAATCGGGGTAATGGTGCCGTCGGTCTGCACGTCGATGACCAGACGATCGAGGTCGGTGCGCGCGCCAACGCGGGCGCTTTCCACGGTGTAGTTGACGCGCCGGATGGGCGTGAAGACCGCGTCGACGGGCACGACGCCCAGCGGCACGGACTCGCGTCCGTCGGACGGGAGGTAGCCGACGCCGCGCTCGACGGTCAGCTCCATGTCGAGCCGAGCATCGGGCGAATCGAGCGTAGCGATGTGCAGCTCGGGATTGGCGATCTCGATTTCCGAGGGGTAGATGAGGTCAGCCGCGGTGACCACGCCCGGCCCTTGCGCCTCCAGGCGCAGCGTCACTGGCTGATCGCTGTGTGACTTGAGCCGCAGCTGCTTCAGGTTGAGCAGCAACTCGGTGGTGTCCTCTTTGACGCCGGGGATCGTGGCGAATTCGTGGTAGATTCGTTCGATGCGCACGGCGGTAACCGCCGCGCCCGGCATCGACGAGAGCAGCACGCGGCGCAGCGCATTGCCGAGCGTCAGACCAAAGCCACGCTCCAATGGGTCGACCTGGAATTTGGCGTAGTCCTCAGTCTGCTGAAGGACTTCGACCTGGGCATTAAGTTGTTCGAGCAATTCGGCGCACCTCCACGGAGCGATTAGCTATTAGCGATCAGCTGTTAGCTACTGACGGACGACTGCCGCCCTCCGTAATCTTCGTGACTCTCATTTTCGTTGGTTGTGTTTCGGTATCTACTAATTGCTAAAGGCTAATGGCTAATTGCTCGACTTAGCGCGAGTAGTACTCGACGACGAGCGCCTCGTTCAGATTGATGTCGATATCCTGGCGAGTCGGCCGATCGGCGACGCGTCCACTGAGCGCGTTGACGTCGAGCTCGAGCCAACGTGGCACAGTCTTACGGGTCAGCGTTTCGGCCACGGCTTTGAAATATTCGTTGCCGGCACTGGACGCATGGACTGCCACAGTGTCCCCCATTTTGACTTGCGCCGACGGAATATCCGTTCGGCGGCCATTGAGGGACATGTGGCCGTGGAAGACTAACTGGCGTGCCTGACGGCGCGAGTCGGCAAAACCCAGGCGATAGACAACGTTGTCCAGGCGCATCTCGAGGACACGCAGCAGGTTTTCGCCAGTGACGCCGGGCATGCGCTCGGCGTGCACGAAATGCTTGTGGAATTGGCGTTCGAGGATGCCGTAGATGTTGCGCGCCTTCTGCTTTTCTTTGAGCTGCAGGCTGAATTCGCTTTCTTTACGTCGGCGGCGGTCGCTGGGCGAGGCGCCCGGCGGGGTTGGCCGTCGTTCGACGGCGCACTTGGGCGTGAAACAGCGTTCACCCTTGAGGAAGAGTTTCATGCCCGCCCGTCGGCAGAGCCGGCAGACGGGACCGGTGTAGCGGGCCATTTTTCTAAAAAGCTCCTAGACGCGCCGCTTCTTGGGCGGGCGGCAGCCGTTGTGCGGAATGGGTGTGCGATCGACGATGGCGACTACCTCGAGCCCGGCCGCCTGAAGAGAACGGATGGCTGCTTCACGTCCAGCGCCTGGACCGCGGACAAAGACGCTCACCTGGCGCACGCCATGCTCCATGGCTTTGCGCGCCGCCGAGTCAGCAGCCAGGCCGGCAGCATAGGGCGTGCTCTTGCGCGAGCCTTTGAAGCCGGCCGCGCCCGAGGAGCCCCAGGTCAGCACGTTGCCGTCCGGGTCAGTGATCGTGACGATGGTGTTGTTGAAGCTGCTCTGGATGTATGCGACGCCACGGGGTACGTTCTTACGTTCGCGGCGACGGACACGTTGAGCCCCGGCAGCGCGGGCGCGACGTTCAGCCATGCGGCCTACTTCTTCGCCGCGGCCTTCTTACGGCCGGCAACAGTCTTACGCGGTCCCTTGCGGGTGCGGGCGTTGGTGCGCGTTCGCTGGCCATGCACCGGCAGGCCGCGGCGGTGACGCACGCCTCGATAGCAGTTGATTTCCATCAACCGCTTGATGTTCAAGTTGACTTCGCGGCGCAGATCACCTTCGACCGTGTATTCGCGGTCGACGATCTCGCGCAAGCGGGTAACTTCGTCTTCACTGAGGTCACGCGTACGCCGATCTGCTGGGATGGTCGTCCGCGACAAAATCTTGTAGGCCGTCGTCGGACCGATCCCGTAGATGTAGGTCAGCGAGACCCAGATTTGTTTGTCGCGGGGAATATCAACGCCAGCGATACGTGCCACGTTGTGTCAGACTCCTGTTGGGAACTAGCCCTGCTTCTGCTTGTGCTTCGGATTGGTGCAAATGATCATCACCGCGCGATGGCGACGGATGATCTTGCAGCGTTCGCAGCGCGGTTTGACTGAGGTTCGATATTTCATGGGATAAATCCTGATCAGAAAGGCCGCGTCGGGGACACAGCCGAACAACCGCCCGAGGGCGGCAACCTGCTAACTCTACCACACCGCCGCCTCTAGCTGCTCGCCAATTGCTGACGCTACCGATTCGATGTCGCGCGTCCCATCGATTTCGCGCAAGATGCCGCGCTCGCGGTAGTAGTCGACCACCGGCACGGTGTCCTGAATGTAGACCTTGATCCGTTCCGAAACGACCTCAAAACGATCGTCATCGCGCTGGTACAGCTCGCCCCCGTCGAGGTCACAGATGCCCTTCCGGCGCGGCGGTTTGACGGTGTAGTTGTAGGTCGACTGGCAGATGCGGCACGTCCATCGCCCGGCGGCGCGTTCGACCAGGCTGACGTAAGGCACTTCCAGGTACAGCGCCACCTTGAGCGTGCGCTGTTCTTCCTCGAGCTCGCGATCCAGGGCTTGCGCCTGGGCCAGGGTACGCGGAAAGCCGTCGAGCAAAACCCCATTGTGCGCGTCTGGCTGGCGCATGCGGTCGACGATCATGGTGATCACCAGGTTGTCGGGGACCAGGGCGCCGTGATCCATGTAGTTCTTGGCTTCGCGGCCGAGCTCGGTGTCCTTGGCGCGGTGGGCGCGCAGCAGATCGCCGCTGGCAATGTGTGGGACGCCGTATTTGGTGGCGATGCGTCGTGCTTGAGTTCCTTTGCCAGCCCCGACCGGTCCCAGCAGAACCAGGTCGAGGTGGCTACCGGCCAATGAAGCCCCGGTAGTTGCGCATGATGAGCTGGGCTTCGAGCTGGCGCATCGTGTCGAGGGCGACGCCGACGACGATCAGCACGGCCGTGCTGGAGATGGTCAAAGTCTGGAAGCCAGTCGCGGTTTTGACGAAGAACGGCAGCACAGCGACGATGCCGAGGAAGAGCGCGCCGGCGACGGTGATGCGCACAAGCACGGCCGAAAGGTACTGATGCGTTGGCCGCCCTGGCCGAATCCCGGGGATAAAGCCGTTCTGGCGCTGCAAGTTCTCGGCGATGTTTTGTTGCTGAAAGATCACCAGCGCATAAAAGAAAGTGAACGCGACGACCATGATGAAGTACAGCAGCCAGTAGAAGGGGCTGGTACCTGCGTTAAACGTGTTGTAAATCGTCGTCGCGATGGTCGAAACGACCTGGTTGTCATTGCTGACGAAGTAGCTGGAGATCGTCCAGGGCAAAATCAACATACTTGAGGCAAAGATCAGCGGAATCATGCCCGCCGAGTTGACCTTCAGCGGAATGTGGGTCGTCCCGCCACCGTAGACGCGATTGCCGCGGATTTGCTTGGAGATCTGGACCGGGATGCGTCGCTGGCCTTCATACACGTAGATGATGGCGACGATGGTGATGATGGCCAGCGCCCCGAAGACCACCAGCGCCCCGAAATCTGCGCCCGCGGCAAATCCCTGGAAGACCTGAAAGGGCAAGCGCGCCATGATGCCGCCGAAGATGATGATCGAGACGCCCTGACCAACGCCGTACTGGGTGATCAGCTCGCCCACCCACACCAGGAGCATGGTGCCCGCGGTCATCGAGATGATGATCGCGGCGGTGCCGAGCGCGTCCTGGTCGAAGCCGAAGTTCTTGATGATCGGCGTGCCGCCGCCGCTGCTGAAGTTGATCAGGTTCGGTGTGCCGTACGCCTGGAACATGGCCAGCGGCACCGTCAGCCAGTGGGTCCACTGGTTGATCTTCTGGCGGCCGCTTTCACCCTCTTTGGCGATCTCCTGCAGCCGCGGAATGGCCGGCTGCATGATCTGCATGATGATCTGGGCGGTGATGTACGGGTAGACGCCCAAGGCGGCTACGGACAGGCTGCTCAATGCGCCACCCGAGAACAGATCGAAGAACCCCGCAAGCTGATTGGTCTCGAAGACGTGCTGCAGCGCAGCCACATCGGCGCCAGGCACCGGGATGTGGGCGACGAAGCGAAAAGCGACGAGCATGCCCAGGGTAAAGAGCAGCTTGCGCCGGAGATCTGGAATTTTGAACGCGTCGACGGCGGCGTTCAGCAGCGGGGCATTGAGCATGGGATCAGTTACTCGATAGTTTCGGCGGTACCGCCCGCGGATTCGATCTTTTCCCGCGCGCTCGCCGAGAACTTGTGCGCGCGGACGGTGAGCTTGATGTCGAAGTCGCCCTGGCCGAGGATTTTCACCGGGCCACCTTTGCCGCGGAGTACCCCGGCGATCTCGAATTCCTCAGGGCCAACGGTACTGCCCGTCGGAAACTGGGCCAGATCACGCACATTGACGACGCGGAACTCGACGCGGAAGGGATTGCGAAACCCGCGGCGGTAGGGCAGCTTGCGAATCAGCGGCAGCTGGCCACCTTCGAAATACGGCGGGACACCGCCGCCGGCGCGCGCATTCTGGCCTTTGGTGCCTTTGCCGCCCGTTTTGACCTTGCCGCTGCCGTGCCCGCGGCCGATCCGAGTGCTGGTGCGAGTCGAACCGGCAGGTGGCCGCAGCTCGTGGATACGCATGGCCTTAATTGTCCTCCAAGATGCGGACGAGGTGCGCGACTTTGTGGACCATGCCGCGGGTGACGGACGAATCGCTGTGCTCGACCACCTGGTGCATTTTGCGCAGGCCGAGGGCGCGGACGGTCGCGCGTTGGCGCTCAGTGCCGCCGATGGGGCTCCTGACGAGCTCCAGCCTGATTTTCCGAGTCGAAGTTGACTCAGGCATTGCGCGATGCCTCGGCCGGCGGAGTCGGCTCGGCCGCGGTCGGTGTCGGCGAAGGATTGACAGAGACGGACGTCTCGACGGTGTCAGGTGTCGGCGATTCCGCACCCAAAGGGGAAGAACTCACGGCAACTTCGGGGGCGGCCACCGCGGCGCGGGGCGCGGGCGCAGGAGCTGGCGGGGC
>WNFC01011141.1_pt1 | contig 10004 bp, 9 predicted proteins | sample 5400541 | NCBI WGS metagenome assembly WNFC01 (sample SAMN13153342, study PRJNA577476) | soil metagenome | isolation source: 120 cm saprolite under Douglas fir tree site 2 hole 2 replicate 1 | place: USA:California | collected 2015-04-18 | reverse complement strand
CAGGTGGGCTCGCCCCGCAGCAGCTGCGCGACCTGCGCCGCATCGGCAACCTCCTGCGCATCAAACGACCCGCCCAGCCGTCGATCGCACTCGACACCGACGAGACACGGGCACCAGGCGAGAGCACGCTTCAGGTTTTCGCGGTCACTGTCGCCTTCGGCGGACACAACGTCCTCAACGATGTCACGCTCACCGTCGAGCCAGCCAAGATCACCGGGCTGATCGGCCCCAACGGCGCCGGGAAGACCACCCTGATCGACGCCGTGACGGGTTATGTTCCGATCCGGGGCGGACGCGTCCTGGCCGGGGGACATCAGATCTCGGGGCTGTCGCCGTCACGCATCGCCAGGGCGGGCGTCACGCGATCCTTCCAGTCCCTCGAGCTCTTCGAGGACATGACAATCCTCGACAACCTCAAAGTCGCATCCGAAAAACACGATCCCTGGACGTACCTGCTCGACCTGGCCTGGCCCCGGCGCAGCCAGCTCACCCCGGCCGCAACCGCCGCCATCCGCGATTTCAACCTCCAGGATGATTTGGCTCGCAGGCCGGAGGACGTGTCCTTCGGCACGCGACGGCTGGTAGCCATCGCCCGCGCCGTCGCCACCGGCGCGAACGTCCTCCTGCTCGACGAACCGGCAGCCGGGCTCGACGACCAGGAGACAGCCGAGCTCGGCGCGCTCGTGCGCACCCTCGCCGACACGTGGGGCGTCGCCATCCTGCTCATCGAGCACAACGTCCAGATGATCACCGACATCTGCGACGACGTCTACGTCCTCAACTTCGGCCAAGTCATATCCCATGGCCCGCCAGCACTCGTACGCGACGACCCAGCCGTCATCAACGCCTACCTCGGAACTGCCACCGAGACGGCCACAGGCACCACGCCGCAGGCCCGCTCGATTACCGGATAGGCCCGACGCCCAAGGGGTCTCATGCACTTTCATGAAGCTTTGGCCCGCGGCATCTCTAGTTACGATGTCGACACCGTATTCGGCGTACTAGGCGACGGCAACGTCTACATAATGGACAGCTTTCGGCGGTACGCCAATGGCCGGTACGTCTCGACGTCGCATGAGATGGCGGCGATCCTTGCGGCCAGCGGCTACGCGCACGTGACCGGGCGGCTCGGCGTCGCGACCGTCACCGAGGGGCCGGGTCTCACACACGGTGTCACCGCGCTCGCCGATGCGGCGCGGGCCCGTCGATCGTTGCTGGTCGTCGCGGGCGATGTGCCAGTGACCGATCGAGGTCGCCTTCACAAGATCTCGCAGCGCGACGTGGTCGCGCCCACCGGAGCCGGGTTCGAGCTGGTCCGGTCGCCCGGGACGGTGCTCACCGACCTCGACACCGCCGTGCGTCGAGCGCTCATCGAGCACCGGCCAGTGGTTTTGAGTGTTCCCGGCACGTTCCAGTGGGAGCAGGTGGCGGACCGTCCGGTAGTGACGCGTTACGCGCCACCGCAGGCCGTGCGTCCCGATCCCGCCGCACTGGACGTCGCCGTTGGGATGCTGGCCAGCGCCAGCAGGCCCGTGGTGCTGGGCGGGCAAGGGGCCGTCGGGAGCCGAGCGGGTGCGGCGCTGCTGCGGCTTGCGAAGCGTCTCGGCGCACCGACAGCCACCACGCTGCTGGCACGAGGACTGTTCGCCGATTACGACTACGACCTCGGTGTCTTCGGCACCTTCTCCAGCCCGCCGGCTCTAGAGGCGATCGTCACGAGCGACTGCGTGATCGCTTTCGGCGCGAGCCTGAACGCTTTCACCACGGATTCGGGCTCGCTGCTCACGAACAAGGCCGTCGTACAGGTCGATGCCGACCCCGCGGCGATCGGTCGTCACACGCCGGTGAGCGCCGCTGTCGTCGGCGACGCCGCGGCGGTTGCCGAGACGATGGTCGAGTGGCTCGACCAGGCCGAGATCCAGACTGGCGGCTTTTGCTCCGACGACCTTGCCCGCAAGCTGAAGGAGTTCTCGCCGTCCCCCGCAGGGGATCATGACCCGTCGCGCAGGCTCGACATTCCGTGGGCGTTGGCTCGGTTGAACGAGGTCTTCACCCGGGAGCGCACCGTCGTCTTCGACGGTGGCCGGTTTTTCCTCCTCGGACTGCCTCAAGTAGAGGTTCCCGATCCTGCGGCCTACGTTCACACCACTAGCTTCGCCTCTATCGGCCTCGGCATGGGACATGCGATCGGCGCGGCGATCGGCCAGCCTGGTCGGCGCACGCTGCTGATCACTGGTGATGGCGGGTTCATGAACGGCGGTCTGGCGGAGTTCGTGACGGCCGTGCGCCACCAACTTGACATCACGGTCGTCATCCTCAACGACGGGGCCTACGGGACAGAAATCATGAAGCTGCGGCGCCATGGCCTCGACCCGGATATCTGCATGTTCGATTGGCCAGACCTCGGACCCGTTGCGGCCGCGCTCGGAGGCCGCGGCTTCACTGTTCACCGCCGGCGAGATTTCGATCTGGCCCTCGAGCAGGCCGTGCATGCGGGTCCGCCCACTCTGATCGACGTCAGGATCGACCCCCACACGGTGTCCTTCTCGGGCCCCGACCACGCCCCACGGGACGAGGAGTGACCTTCTTCGCGACTGGGGTTAGCTAATGATTACTACCTGGAGGGGTTCCGAGCGGACATGACAGCACCAATGCAAATCGAGGCCATGGGCAGCTTCTTTGTGGGCGGGCGCACGGTCGTCGTCGAGGGCGAGCCGTTGCGGCGGCTTGAGATGTCCCGTGACGTTCCGGCGTACATATTCGACCCGAACGGCACCTACGCGATCGACCACGCCTACGTGAGCTACATGATTCCTGCTGACGCCCGCCAGGTGCCCGTCGTGTTCGTGCCCGGCGGCGGCATGACCGGCGCCTGCTGGGAGAGCACGCCGGACGGCAGGCCCGGCTGGCTCACCAGCTTCCTCCGCGCCGGCTGGCCGTGCTACGTGGTGGACGCCGTCGGGGGAGGCCGGGCGGGCTGGTGCTGGTTGCCGGGGCTTTCCTACGGCGAGCCGTTCCTTCGCAGTGAACAGGAGTGCTGGACCACATTCCGCATCGGACCGGAAGAAGGCTACGGAGTGCGGACGGCGTTCCCGGGCAGCGCGTTCCCGGTCGGCGCGCTGTCCGCCCTGACGCGTCAGATGGTGCCGCGCTTCGTCACCACCAGCGAACCCGGCGTCGCGGCACTGCAGGCCGCGGTCGTGAAGATCGGCCCGTGCGTGCTGATCGGTCACAGCCAGGGCGGCGGGTTCGCGGCTCGTGTCGCCAGCGCCGTACCCGGCACGGTCCTCGCAACCGTACTTCTGGAACCGCACGGCCTCCCCGCCCGGGCTGCCGGTCCGCAGCTACTCGTCATGGGCGACAACATCGGGCGCAGCGAGATCACGGCGCAGCTGGCGCCAGTCTGGGTGGACTACCGCGCGGCGGGACCGCAGGTGGATGTCATGGACCTGCCAAGCCTCGGCCAGCGCGGCAACAGCCACGTCATGATGGCGGACCTCAACAGCGAAGCCGTATCAGCCCTGATTCGGGAATGGATCGAAAAAACCCTCACCGCCGGCGCCTATGAACCGAACCAGTGCTTCAGCGCGACCGGCAACCGGCGTAGCGAGTCCTCGCCTGAACCGTCCCCGGCGGCCACCCAGCAGACGTAACCGTCCGGGCGGACCAGCACCGCATCCGCGGCGACCTCGGGCCGCCCGGCGATCTCGGTCACGGTGATCCGAGGGAGCCACGGCCGGGCGGCCTCGGCGTACCGCCGGTCGGTGGTAACCAGCGCACCCCGGCCGTCGTGCAGCAGTTCGCTGAACCACCGGGTGCCGCCGTCGACGGCAAGCTGCACGTCGACCATCCGGGCGCCGAGCAGCGGGTGCTCCGGCCCGTCCATCGGGTACCGGACGTCGAGCCCGGAGATCAAGCCCGCCATGTAGCGGTTGACCTCAGGGATCTCCAGCAACGAGGTGAAGGTCCGGCGCAGCGGCTCCTTGTCCGGAGTCGGGAACATCACCTCCACCTGCACCCTGGTGTTGTCCAGCGCTCGGGCGGCCACCGGATGCTGTTCCGTGTGGTAGCTATCCAGCAGGCCGTCCGGTGCCCAGCCATGGATCTCGGCGGCCAGTTTCCAGCCCAGGTTTACCGCGTCAAGCACGCCCAGGTTCAGGCCCTGGCCATTGGCGGGGAAGTTGATGTGCGCGGCGTCGCCGGCTAGCAAGATCCGCCCGGCTCGGTACTGCTCGGCCTGCCGGGTGGCGTCGGTGAACCGGGTCGCCCAGCCGACCTCGGCGATCTCCACTTCATCGGCGAACGACTTCCGCACCAGGGCATGGATTTCTTCCATGGTCACCGGGGCATCCGGGTCGCCGGGACCGTCGGCGAAATCCGTGCCGGCCAGCCGGTGCCGGCCTCCGGGCTGCGGGATCAGCACGGCGAACCCCTCGTCACTCTTGCTCTGGTGGAACAGTTGCTCCACCGAGTTCCACTGCCCCGATACCCAGTCCGCGGAGCGCCCCACGCGCACATCGGCGACCACGGAGGTGACCGTGCCGTCGGTGCCAGGAAAGGCGATCTCGGCCAGCTTGCGCACCGTGCTCTGGCCGCCGTCACAGCCGACCAGGTAACCGGAGCGGATGGTCAGCTCGCCGTCCGGCCCCCGCACAATCGCGGTGACACCGCCGTCGTCTTGTACCAGCCCGGTCAGTTGGTGACCGCGCCGGACCCGCACGCCGAAGCGCTCGGCCAGCCGGGCCTCCAGTACCTCCACCAGCGTCAGGTGCGCCAGGCCGAGCGCGTATGGATGCCGGGCCTGCCAGCCCTCGTAGCGCAGCGGGACAGGCAACTGCGCGAAGTGCGCGTCCGGCAGCTTGGTGTGCGCGCGTTCCGCCACGTCGGCCAGCAGCCCGCGCTGCTCCAGGATCTCCACGGTGCGGACCGGGATGCCGACCTCGATGGAGTAGGCGGGCAGCTCGGTGCGTTTGTCGATCACCGTCACGCCGACCCCGGCTAGCGCCAGCTCGTAGGCCAGCATCACCCCCGCGGGGCCGTTCCCGACCACCAGCACCTCGGTCTCGATGTCCGCCATCTCGCCTCTCCTCAACGTTGAGTGTCTCTAACATTGTCAAGGCTATCCCTAACGATGTTAGACTATCAAGGCATTGCCGCACCAGGCAGCAACGTGGCGCTGAGCAACCGGGAAATCGCCAAGGCCGGGCTGCCGCCGTCGTCGGCACCGTGACGGGTTATGGCCCTCATCGCGAAGAAGGGACAGGAAGAATGGCGCAGAATGCCCTCCTCGTACTGGACGTCCAGCGAAGCACCGTGCACCGCTTCGGTGACGATGCCGGATATCTGGCGCGCCTCCGCAATGCGATCGAGGCCGCCCGCGCCGCGGAGATACCGGTGATCCACGTGGTCGTCGGATTCCGCGCCGGGCACCCTGAGGCAAGCGCGCGCAACAAGATGCTCAATCTGCTCGGTACGCTCCCCGGCGGTATCGGGTACATCCCCGATGACCAGGGCGCCGGAATCCACCCGGACGTCGCGCCGCTGCCTGCCGATCTTGTCGTCACGAGGACGCGTCTTGGTGGCTTCGCGGGCAGTGACCTCGACGTGCTCTTGCGCGCCCGCGGGAGCGACGGGCTGGTCCTCGCCGGAATCGCGACCAGCGGCGCCGTGCTGTCTACCCTGCGTCAGGCAGCCGACCTGGACTTCCGCCTCACCGTGCTGTCGGACGGCTGCCTCGACGCCGACGCCGAGGTACACCGGGTGCTCACCGAGAAGGTCTTCCCCGTGCAGGCCGACGTCGTCACCGTAGATGACTGGATCACGTCGATCAAGTGACCCGTAATCGGCGCTGTCGTTATCGGCCAGGACACCACCCACAGCGAGAACGACCTTTCTTTTGGAGTGACGATGACACCACCCACGTTGTCCGGGTTGCATCACGTGACCTTTCCAGTGGCTGATCTCGACGACGCCACGACCTGGTTCGGGACCGTTTTCGGGGCGCGACGCCTCGCCGAGCTCGACCATGACGACGAGCACGGATCCCGCTTCGCCGTCGTGCTGTCCCTGCCCGGCGTTGCACCGCTGGTCGCCCTGCGCCACACAGAGGACGTCCCCGAAGAAGTGGTCCAGTGGGCCCTTGGCGTGGCCGACCGGGCGGAACTCGCCCGGTGGGCGGCGCACTTCGACGGGCACGGCGTGGCGCACTCCGAGGTCCTGACCGCTCAGGCCGGGCACGTGATGACCTGCACCACGCCGGGCGGGGCCACACTCCTGCTCTACGCAGGCCAGGCTGACGACGCGGCGGCCGGACCGGCGATCACCTAGCGGTCGTCGGCTGTGGTGGTGCCGGAGAGCATGAGCCGTAGGCCCAGTTCGAAGCGGTCATCGGCAGGCGTGGTCAAGATGGCCGGGAATGCCTGCACGGTGAGCGGGTATCGCGCGGGGTCGGCCGACGTCTTCAGCTCCTCGAGCTGGCCGTGACCGGGTTCATCGCGCAGCTCGGCCAGCGCTTGTTCTTCGATGCAGAAGCCGACGATGAAGTGGCGCAACAAAGCGGTGCGTTGTGCGGCATCCGCTATCGAGACACCGGCTTCCCGCCAGGCGTCCAGGACCGATTCGATCACGTCGAGACTGGCCGAGTCCGCGGCGATCGTTCCCGCGAATACCCGGGCGCCGTCACGATAACTGAGCATCGTCCGCCGCAGAGCGTGCGCCCAGCGTGCGATGCATTCCCGCCCGGGCGCGCGTCGGTCCGCTGCCGTCATCAGCGCCGCGGCGTCCTCGCTCATGGCGGCAGCCATCGCCCGGAAGATGTCCTGCTTGGACTTGACATGCCAGTACAACGTGGGCGCTTGAACTCCTAGTTCGGCGGCAAGCGCGCGCATGGTGATGCCGTCGATGCCGGTCGAGTCCAGCATGCGCAGACCGGCACGCGCGATTACACCTCGGTTGAGTTTCTCAGCCACCTCGACAGTCTAACATCGTTAGAGTATGCTAGAATAGCGTTAGATAATCGTCGTTCACGATCTACCGGAAGACGGAGATGTCCCTCGCGCAGACTACCGCGCCCGTGATCCTTGCGGGAGCAGGGCCGACTGGCTTGACGCTCGCGATCGAGCTGCGGCGAGGCGGCGTCGACGTGCTGCTACTGGACCGGCAAGCCGACCGCGGCGTGGACGGATCGCGCGCCGCGGGACTCCAGCCGCGCACTATCGAGATGTTCGACCAGCGCGGCGTCGTCGATCGTTTCCTGGCCGCCGGTTCGCCGAGCAACCTCCCCAACTTCGCGGGCATCACGCTCGACTACTCACAGCTTCCGAGCCGCTTCGCCTACGCCATCAACATCCTGCAGGCCGAGACGGAGCGGGTACTCGACGACGTTGCCGCCGAACTCGGCGCGCCAGTGCGCTGGGCGACGGAGGTGACGGGCGTGCGCCAGGACGCCGACGGCGTGGAGGTCACCGTCGAAGGACCAGGCGGCATAGAAACCCTGTCCGGCCGTTACCTGGTCGGCTGCGACGGCGGCCGCAGCACTGTCCGCAAGCTGCTGGGCGTGGGGTTTCCCGGAACCGATCCGACGATGGTGAACCTGCTCGCTGATGTCGACCTCGACGAGCCGCCGCAGCGACCGATGCGTCTCGACCGGCACGAGGCCGGGCTGATCACGGTGCTCCAACTCCAGCCGGGCTGGTACCGGGTCGTGACCACCGAACGCGAGCGTCAAGCAGGTCCCGGCGATCCGGTGACCTTCGAGGAGCTGCGGGCCTCCGTTAAGAGGATCGCCGGTACCGATTTCGGAATGCACAGTCCCCGTTGGCTTTCACACTTCACCGACGCAACGCGTCAGGCCGAGAGCTTCCGGATAGGGCGGGTGTTCCTGGCCGGCGATGCCGCGCATATTCACCTGCCGGCCGGCGGGCAGGGCATAAACATGGGCATGCAGGATGCCTTTAATCTCGGCTGGAAACTCGCGGCGGTGGTGCGCGGCGATGCCCTCGACACGCTGCTGGACACCTATCACGGCGAACGGTACGCCGTTGACGCGGACATCCTGAAAATGAGTCGGGCGCAATCGGTTCTCATGGATCCCGACCCGAGGGTGGCCGACCTCGTAGAGATCATGACCCGCCTCATCGGCTTCGACGACGTCAATCACTACCTGAGCACCATGATGTCCGGGCTCGACGTCCGGTATCCGATGCCCGGTGTGCATCCGTTGCTGGGCCGCCGTGTCCCCGATGCCGACATCAGCACCCGCGGTGCGGGCAGGCGGGTATTCGAACTGTTGCGGGTGGCCAGGCCAGTGCTGCTCGACATGTCGGGCACGGCCGGCCTGGCGGGTGCTGCGGCCGGATGGGTCGGCCGGATCGACATCGTCGCGGCCGACTGCCCATCGCGGGTGTGGGAGGTGCCCGGCGCCGGAACCATCCCGGCACCCGCGGCGCTGCTGATCCGGCCCGACGGGCATGTGGCCTGGGCAAGCGACCGCGATATGGATCTTGTCGCACTGCGCGAAGCTCTCGACACCTGGTGCGGCCCAGCCTCGAGTCGGCCTTAGCCGACGCCGTCGCTGGGCTGGTGATAAAATGAGAGAGTAGGAAAATCTTACCCGAGAGGAACCGGTCGCCATGAGTGTGCCTGCCGCCAAGATCGAGCCGCAGCCTCGCCTCAGCGCCCGGGTAAAGGTCCGCGCCAAGGCGCAGCTGACGTTGCCAGAAGAGATCAGGCGCGCACTGCACATCAGCGAGGGCGACGAGGTGGAGTTCTCCATCCACGACGATGGGACGATCACGGTCCGCGGGTATGTATCCATCCCCACCGACCAGGCGTGGTTCTTCACCCCGGAATGGCTGGCCGGGGAACGAGAGGCCGACGAAGACATCGCGGCCGGCCGGGGAACGGTGCACGAGTCGGCCGATGATATGTTCGCCCACCTAGATACGCTCGGCGCGGCGGATACCTGATGCCGACCTTCGAGACCCTTCCTCGCTTTGAGAGGGACTGGAAGAACCTCACCTCGCAGCAGCGGGCCCTGTTTCGCAAGGTGGTCCTCGAGGCCTTTGTGCCAGACCTGATGGCCCCGGACCGGCCGTTCCGGCCGGGCCTGCGGGTCAAAGGGGTGGCGGCCCACCCCGGCGTGTTCGAGATGACATGGGACAACGACGGCCGGGCGACCTTCACCTACGGGCCCGAACGCGTGTCCGGCCAGCCGCACGTCATCTGGCGGCGTATCGGAACTCACGCCATCTTTACGCCGCCGCCCGGCCCATGAACTACCCTCGGCAGTCGTCCAGGCGCCACGCCCGCGCGTGGCGGGCGGAGACCTGTCACGCTGCGCGGATGAGCGTAGCGCTCCGGCACCATCGAACCCGCCTTTCCCAGTTCCGGTACTACCAGGGAGCGCCTCGTGAACCAGCCGTCTTCGGTCCCCGAGCAATACGACGCGGTGGTGGTGGGCGCCGGTTTCTCAGGCCTGTACATGCTCTACCGGCTACGCCAGCTCGGGCTGTCGGCGAAGGTCTTCGACTCGGCGGGCGATGTCGGCGGGACGTGGTACTGGAACCGCTATCCCGGGGCTCGCTGTGACATCCCCACCACGGACTACACCTACAGCTTCGACCCGGAACTGGACAAGGAGTGGACCTGGTCGGAGAAGTACGCCACGCAGCCGGAAATCCTGGATTACCTCCGGTTCGTGGCCGACCGCCACGGGCTGCGTTCTGACATCGAGTTTTCGGACATGACCCGGCTGTCCTACCAGGAAAACGGCGACGGGTACCTCCTCACCACGGCGCTGATGCGGTGGTTCTGGGATCACTATGCCGATCCAGCCCACCGCGGCGACCCCCGCGCCGCCCCACTGCGCGGCGACCTGCAAGGTCTGCCCCCAACCTGTATCGTCGCTGCGGACTTCGACCCGCTGCACGACGAGGGCGTTGCCTACGCGCACGCCCTGGAGACCGCCGGGGTACCGGTCCGCCTCGTCCGGGCCCGCGGACACA
>WNFC01011140.1_pt1 | contig 10004 bp, 9 predicted proteins | sample 5400541 | NCBI WGS metagenome assembly WNFC01 (sample SAMN13153342, study PRJNA577476) | soil metagenome | isolation source: 120 cm saprolite under Douglas fir tree site 2 hole 2 replicate 1 | place: USA:California | collected 2015-04-18 | reverse complement strand
CCTCGGCGATGTAGCCGCGGTGCTGGAGCGTGCGCACCACGCCGTCGACGTTGACGCCCCGGATGGAGGAGACCTGGGCGCGCGACACGGGTTGCTTGTAGGCCACGATGGCCAGCGTCTCCAGGGCGGCGGCGGACAGCCGGGCCGACTGGCCCTCGAGCACGAAGCGCTCCACGTAGGGCGCCAGATCGGCGTGGCTCTGGAACCGGTAACCGCCGCCGACCCGGGCCAGGCAGAAGCCCCGGTCCTCGGATTCGTAGGAGGCGGCCAGCTCGGCGCACAGCTCCTCCACCCGGTCCTGGCCCACCTCCTGCAGCTGGGCCAGCAGCCCCGGCGGCACGGGCTCGTCGGCGACCATCACCACGGCCTCGATGGCCCGGCGCTCCAGCTGGTTCACCCCTGGTACTCCTCTACGGAGATCGCCGTGAGGTCGACGAGGGCGCCCGGGCCGGCGCCGAGCCACGTGATGTGGATCTCCCCGAAGGTCTCGCACTGCCCGAGGTCGACGAAGCCCTGCTTGTAGAGCTCCAGGACGGCGAGGAACCGGACGATGATCTCGATCCGCTCCACGAGCTGCGCCGTGAGGGCCCGGAAGGTCACGGCCCCGACCCGCGGCAGCTCGTCCACCAGCTCGTCGATGGCGTCCTTGACCGTCGTTCGGATGTTGGACACGTGCTCGAGCGACACGCGCGGCGCGGGTCGGGGCGCCAGCGCCCGGAGGAAGGCGGCCTTGAGGTCGGCCGGGGTCACGCCCGCGAGGACGTCCGGCGTGAGGGCCACGAACCGCTCGTCGGGTCCGGCCAGCCGCGGGAAGGATCGTTCGGCCGCGTCGCCCAGCCGGGCCAGCGCCCCCGCCGCGTCCTTGAACGTCTTGCACTCGAGCAGCCGGGCCAGGAGCAGGTCCCGCTCCTCCCACAGGGCGAGCTCGTCGTCCAGCTCGACGTCGTCGCGCCCCGGCAGCAGCCGGCGGACCTTGAGCTCGATGAGCGTCGCCGCGATGAGCACGAACTCGGTGGCCACGTCCAGATCGAGCCGGTCCATGCGGGCGATCTCGGCCACGTAGGCGTCGACGATCCGGCTGAGCGACACCTCGTAGAGGTCGACCTCCTCACGGGTGATGAGGTGAAGAAGAAGGTCGAAGGGCCCCTCGAAGACGGCCGTCGACACCTCGTAGGGCATCGCGACGAGGATAGCGGCGGCCCTTCCCCGGAGCGCGCATCCCGCACAGCCGGAGCGCGCATCCCGTACAGAATGCCGGGGAGCCCGCCGGGACCGCGGCGTACCATGACCGGCCATGGCACGGGTCTTCTCGGGCGTACAGCCCTCGGGCGACATGCACATCGGGAACTACCTCGGCGCCTTCCGCCCCTGGGTGGCCCACCAGAGCGAGCACGACGCCATCTACTGCGTGGTCGACCTGCACGCGCTGACCCTCGAGCACGATCCCGCCGTGCTCCGGGAGCGCACCGTCGAGACGGTCCGGGTCCTGATCGCCGTGGGCCTCGACCCCGACGTGTGCACCATCTTCGTGCAGAGCCACGTGGCCGAGCACACGTCGCTCACCTGGCTGCTGGAGTGCACAGCCACCTTCGGCGAGCTGCGCCGCATGACCCAGTTCAAGGACAAGTCGGGCGGCCAGGAGTCGGTCCGGGCCGGGCTGCTTACCTACCCGGTGCTCATGGCTGCCGACATCCTTCTGTACGACACCGACCGGGTGCCGGTGGGCGACGACCAGCGCCAGCACCTGGAGCTGGCCCGGGACGTGGCCACGCGGTTCAACCACCACTACGGGGACACGTTCGTGGTGCCGGAGGCGGCCATCCCGCCGGTCGGGGCGAGGGTCATGGACCTCCAGGAGCCGACCCGGAAGATGTCCAAGTCGGTCGACTCCCCCCAGGGCACCGTCGGGGTGCTCGACGGCCCCGATCTCATCACCCGGAAGATCAAGCGGGCCGTGACCGATCCCGGCTCGGACGTGCGCTTCGACCCGGAGCGCCAGCCGGGCGTGGCCAACCTGCTCCAGCTGCTCTCGGCGGCGACCGGCCGCAGCATCGACTCCCTGGCCGGTGCGAGCTACCGGGGCTACGGCGACCTCAAGGCCCAGGTGGCCGAGGCGCTGGTCGAGACCCTGCGACCCGTTCAGCAACGCTACGCCGAGCTGGCCGACGATCCGGGGGCCGTCTCCGACGTGTTGACGCTGGGAGCGGCCCGGGCGGAGAAGATCGCCGCCGCCACCCTCGGCCGGGCCTGTGATGCCATCGGGCTGCTGCCCCGCCCCTGAACCCAGGCCGCGACGCCCGAGGAACCGCCTGGCCATGGAGCTCTACAGGAGGCGGGCCCACAGGTCCAGGGCGGGCCGGAACACCCGGTCGAGCAACTCGGGCCGGAGCAGCACCACCACGAACAGCACCGGCATCGAGTACTGCCGGAGCCGGAGGTAGCCCGGCCAGGCCGAGCGGGGCAGGAGGCGCTCGATGACCGCCGAGCCGTCTAGCGGCGGGATGGGGATGAGGTTGAAGGCGGCCAGGATGGCGTTGATGAAGCCGAAGGCGACGAGCAGCCTCGGAAGCATCGGGCCCTGGAACTGGAGGGCGCGGTCGATGGCCTGCCTCGAGAACCACATGCGCATCGCCAGCGCGGCCGAGACCGACAGCACGGTGTTGACGCCGGGGCCGACCAGGCTGACCAGCAGGCTCTGGTTGCGCGGGCTGCGCAGCCGGTTGACGGCGACCGGGACGGGCTTGGCGTAGCCGAACGGCGGGGCGCCGCTGAAGGCCAGCAGGGCGGGCAGGATGATCGAGCCGAAGGGGTCGATGTGCGGGAGCGGGTTCAGCGTGAGGCGCCCGGCCCGCTTGGCGGTGTCGTCGCCGAAGAGGTAGGCGACCGCGCCGTGGGACACCTCGTGCAGGATGACCGACGGCACCAGCACGGCGACCAGGATGACCTTGTCGGCCGAGATGAGGTGCCGGCGGGCGACCAGGTACACCAGCACGAGGCCCAGCAGGGCCAGCACCACGTTCTGCTGCCGGCGCTTGTTGGTGGCCACTACCAGCCCCGGGCGGGGTGGCTCAACGCTTGGCCGAGGCGCAGGTGATGCAGTAGCGGGCCGCCGGCATGGCTTCCAGCCGGGGCTCGGCGATCTGGTCCCCGCACGACTCGCAGGTCCCGTACGTGCCGTCCGTCACCTTCTGAAGGGCGCGCTCCACCTCGTCGAGCGCCTCCCGGAGGCTGTTGGCCAGGGCCTCGGCCTCACCGCGCTCGGCCGTGACCTGGCTCGAGTCCGCGAAGTTGGGGTCGTAGTTGAGCCCGCTGCCCCCGTCGTCGCCAAAACCCAGCTCGGCCAGCTGGCGGCGCAGCTCGGCGCGCTCCTGCTCCAACTGCGTGCGCTGGGCCGCGATGACGGCGTCGTTCGACATGGCCAACCAGCCTACCCGCCGGACCGGCCTCGGGCGCGCGGGTGGGCCTGCTCGTAGACCACCCGGAGCCGCTCGGCCGAGACCCGGGTGTAAACCTGCGTCGTGGCGATCGACGCGTGGCCGAGCAGCTCCTGCACGACCCGTATGTCGGCGCCGTGGTCGAGCATGTGGGTGGCGCAGGAGTGGCGCAGCACGTGAGGGGTGAGCCGGTCCCCGAGGCCGGCCCGGTGCCCGTATCGCCGGACGATCGCCCACGCCCCCTGCCGGCTGAGGCGGCCGCCCCGGGCGTTCAGGAACACCGCCTCGGCGTCCCCCCGCCGGGCCCAACGTTCCGGGGCGAGCGCGCCCCGCCCCGACAGGGTCAACCAGTCGGCCAGGGCCTGGCGGGCCATCCTCCCGACGGGCACGACCCGCTCCTTGGCGCCTTTGCCGAAGACCCTGACGCTGCCCTCGTCCAGGGCCACCAGGTCCGCCAGCGACAGCCCGACCAGCTCGGAGATGCGCACGCCGGTCCCGTAGAGCACCTCGAGGATGGCCCGGTCGCGCCGTCCGGTGGCGCCCTCGCCTGCCGCCGCGGCGAGCAGCCCGTCGATCTCCTCCTCGGTGAGGGCCTTGGGCAGGCCCTGGGGCACCCGGGGCAGGCCGACCTCGCTGCTCGGGTCCGTCGTGGCCTGGCCCTCGTCTAGGCAGAAGCGGTGCAGGCTGCGCACCGCGACCAGGGCCCGGGCGATGGACGCCGGCCGGCGCCCGGCGGCCCGCAGGAACGCCACGTAGTCCTCCACCAGCCGCTCCGGCACATCCGCCAGGGCCACGCCCCGCCCGCGCAGGAACTCCTCGTAGGCGGCCAGGTCCCGGCGGTAGGCCGCGAGCGTGTTGGCCGACCGCCCCCGCTCGACGCCCATCCAGGTCAGCAGCTCCTCCGACTCGTTGGAGAGCACCGTCAGGGGGTCACGCCAGGCGCTCGCGGGCCAGGGTGAGGCCGATGATGGTCTTGGCGTCGCGGATCTCCTGGCGGGCGATCATCCCGGGCACGTCGTCGAGGGTGACGGTGCGCACCACCATGTGGCGCTCCTCGAGACCCTGGGCCGACGCCTCGCAGGCCTCGAGATCCAGGGCCAGGAACACCCAGGAGTCCTCGTCGCAGAACCCCGGCGAGTTGTAGAACCGGGCCAGCAGCTCCATTCGGCCGGCCCGCCGGCCGACCTCCTCCTCCAGCTCCCGGCGGGCCGTGGCCACCGGCTCCTCGCCGTCGACGTCACGTTTCCCCGCCGGGATCTCCAGCAGCTCGGCGTCCACGGCGGCGCGGTACTGCACCACGAGGAGGGCGGCCGCGCCGTCCTCCACCACGGGTACGACCGACACCGCGCCGGGATGGTGCACGACGTCGCGCTCGAAGAGCTCGCCTTCGGGACCGGCGAAGCGCCCCCGGGCCAGGCTGATCACCGGGCCCCGGTACAGGCCCTCCTCAGCGAGCTTGCTGAACCGCGTCAAGCTCGAGGAGGCGGGGCGACCGCCCTTCTGCCCGGGCCACGGCCGCCTCGACCAGCTCGAGGAACATCGGGTGCGGCCGGTCGGGACGGCTCTTGAACTCCGGGTGGGCCTGGGTGCCCATCCAGCACGGGTGCCCGGGCAGCTCCACGAACTCCACCAGCCGGTCGTCCGGCGACGTCCCCGAGCAGAGCAGGCCCCCGTCCTCCAGCCGCCGGCGGTGGCGGGGGTTGACCTCGTAACGGTGGCGGTGGCGCTCGTACACCACCGGCTCCCCGTAGGCCTGCGCCACCCGGGAACCGGCCAGCAGCCGGGCCGGGTAGGCGCCCAGGCGCATGGTGCCTCCCATCTCGACGAGCTCCTTCTGCTCGTCCATGAGGTCGATGACGAGGTGGTTGCTGCGCGTGTCGAACTCCCGGGAGTTGGCGTCGGGCATGCCGCACACGCTCCGGGCGTACTCGATGACCATCACCTGGAGGCCGAGGCAGAGCCCCAGGCAGGGAACGGCCTGCTCCCGGGCGTAGCCGGCGGCCGCGATCTTGCCTTCGATCCCCCGCTCCCCGAACCCCCCCGGGATCACCATGCCGTCCAGGTGGCGCAGCCGGCCCTCGGCCAGCAGCCCCGTGACCTCCTCGGCCTGGATCCAGTCGATCTCCACCGCCGCCCCATGGGCGAACCCGGCGTGGCGCAGGGCCTCGACCACCGACAGGTAGGCGTCTGGCAGGTTCACGTACTTGCCGATCAGGCCGATGCGCACGGGGGTGGTCGCGGCCTCGACCCGCTCCACCAGGGCCTCCCACGCCGACAGGTCGAGCACGTGCTCGTCGTCGTCGAAGCGCAGGATCCGGCACACGTAGTCGTCGAGCCCGTCGAGGTGCAGCATCAGCGGGATCTCATAGACGTTGCGGGCGTCCACGTTGGAGATCACGGCCTCCACCGGCACGTCGCACAGCATGGAGATCTTGCGCTTGAGGGCTTCGGAGATCGGCTTGTCGCTGCGGCACACGATGATGTCGGGCTGGATCCCCCGGCTGCGCAGCTCGGTGACCGAGTGCTGCGTCGGCTTGGTCTTCTGCTCGCCGGAGGGCCCGATGTAGGGCACGAGCGTCAGGTGGATGTAGCAGACGTTGTCGCGGCCCACGTCCTTGCGGAACTGCCGGATGGCCTCGAGAAAGGGCAGGATCTCGATGTCGCCCACCGTGCCGCCGATCTCGGTGATCACCACGTCGACCCCGTCGGTGGCCAGCCGCTTGATGCGGTCCTTGATCTCGTTGGTGACGTGCGGGATGACCTGCACCGTCTTGCCGAGGAAGTCGCCCCGGCGCTCCTGGGCGATCACCGACTGGTAGATCGAGCCGGTGGTGGCGTTGGACTCCCGGTGCAGGTTCTCGTCGATGAAGCGCTCGTAGTGGCCGAGGTCGAGGTCCGTCTCGCCCCCGTCCTCGGTGACGAAGACCTCGCCGTGCTCGAAGGGGTTCATGGTGCCGGGGTCGACGTTGATGTAGGGGTCCAGCTTCTGCATCGTGACCCGCATGCCCCGGCTCTTGAGCAGCCGCCCCAGCGAGGAGGCCGTGAGGCCCTTGCCGAGCGAGCTGGCCACGCCGCCTGTCACGAAGATGTGCTTCGTCAAAGGGTCCCTCCGGAGCGAGACGATCACCCGAGACAACGGACCAACCTACCGCAGGGCGCCGGCTGCCCGGTGGGACCGCTCGGAGGCAGCCAGCTCCAGCAGCTCGCCCGCGTGGCGCCGGGCCGTGGCGCTGGCGGGCTGGCCGGACAGCATCCGGGACAGCTCCGCCACCCGTGACGCGCCGTCGAGCGCGGCGGCCTCGGCCACGGTGCGGCCCCTGGCCTCACCCTTCACGACCGCGACGTGGTGGTCGGCGAAGGCGGCCACCTGGGGGAGATGGGTCACCACCAGCACCTGGCGCTGCGGGCTCAGGCGGGCGAGCGCCCGGCCGACGGCCACCGCGGCCTCACCGCCGATGCCGGCGTCCACCTCGTCGAAGACCAGGGTCGGCGGCCCCGCGCTGAGCACCAGCCGCAGGGCGAGCATGGCCCGGGCCAGCTCGCCGCCGCTCGCCACCTTGCTCAGGGGCAGGACTGGCTCACCGGGGTTGGCGCCCAGCAGAAACGCCACCTCGTCGCCCGCCCCCGGCCCGACCCGGACCTCCACCCGGCCCCGCGGCATGGCCAGGTCGCGCAGGTTGGCCTCCACGGCCTGGGCCAGCCCGCCGGCCCCGGTGCGGCGCTGCCGGCCGACGGCGTCCTCGGCCCGGGCCAGGGCGGCGTCGACGTCCTGCCGCTCGGCCTCGAGACGGGCCACCTTGGCCCCGTGGCTCTCGAGGTCGGCGAGGCGGCGCCGGGTCTCCGCTGCGTAGGCGACGATGTCGGCGACCGTGGCGCCGTACTTGCGGCCCAGCTCGCGGAGGCGATGTCGGCGGGACCGGACCTCGGCCAGCCGGTCGGGGTCGTCCTGGAGCCGCTCGGCGGCGTGGCGCAGCTCGGCGCCCACCTCCTGGGCGGCGGCCACCAGGTCCCGCAGCCGGGTCTCGGGGCCGGCGAGGGGCGCCCGGCCGGCCAGCGCGCCCACGGCCTGGCCGAGGCCGTCCAGCACGCCGCCATCGCCGCTGACGGCGTGCCGAGCGGCCTCGGCCGCCTCCCGGTGGGCGGTGGCGGCCGAGAGGGCGTCCTCCTCGGCCTCGAGCCGGACGTCCTCGTCGGGGTCGGCCAGGCCCGCGCCGTCGATCTCGTCGAGCTGGAAGCGCAGCAGGTCCGTCTCCCTCGCCCTGGCCCGGGCGTCGCCGCCGAGGGAGGCCAGCTGCTCGTCGATCTCCCTCCGGCGGGAGCGAGCCGCGGTCCTCGGCCCGAGGTCGACCGCCGCGAAGGCGTCGAGGGCGTCCCGCTGGCTCGCCGCCCCCAGCAGCGACTGGTGGGCGTGCTGGCCGTAGAGGTCGACCAGGCCCGCTCCCAACTCGGCCAGGGCGCCGGCCGTGCACATGCGCCCGTCGAGGTAGCCCCGGGAGCGCCCGCCTCCGGACGGGACCACCCGGGCCAGCACGTGCTCGTCGTCGTGGACGAGGAAACGCCCCTCGACGACCGCCTCGGCCGCTCCGGGGCGGACGAGAACGGAGTCGGCCCGGCCGCCGACCAGCAGCTCTATGGCTTCGACGACCAGCGTCTTGCCCGCACCGGTCTCGCCCGTGATGGCCGTCATGCCGGGGCCCAGGGCGAGCCGCAGGTCGGCCAGGACACCGAGGTCGTGCACCGAGATCTCCGTGAGCATCAGCGGTCGGCCAGACCGAACTTGGCCTTCAGGATGTGCCGGAAGTCGCGGGCCCCGAACGACACCAGCTTGGCCGGAGTGGCGGCGCGGCACGTGACCGCATCGCCGGCCACGAGCTCGCCGGTGGACCGCCCGTCGAGGAGCAGCTCGGCCCGGGAGCCGTCGAGGATATCGAGGCGGACCTCCTCCTCGGGCTCCAGCACCAGGGACCGGTCGAAGAGCATGTGGGGCGACACCGGCGTGATCAGGATCGCCCGGAGGTGGGGTGAGACGATCGGTCCCCGGGCCGAGAGGTTGTACGCCGTCGAGCCCGTGGGCGTGGCCACGATCAGACCGTCGGCGGCGTAGGTGAGGAAAGGACGGCCGTCGATGCCGACCGCCACGTTCACGGTGTTGCCCGAGGTGCCCTTCTCGACGACGACCTCGTTGAGGGCGAGCATGGCGGTTTCTTCCTCGTCGCGGCCGGCCCGAAGCCAACGGGCCTCGAGGGTCATGCGCTCCTCGATGGTGTGCTCCCCGGCCCAGAACCGCTCCAGGGCGAGCGCCAGGTGCGCGGGCTCCACCTCGGTCAGGTAGCCGAGGTGGCCCAGGTTGACGCCGAGCACGGGCACGCCGTGGGGGGCGGCGAGCTCCACGGCCCGCAGCATGGTGCCGTCGCCCCCGAGGCTGACGGCCAGAGTGGCTCCGTCCACCAGCATGTCGTCGGCCACGCCCGCGTGCTCCAGGCCGGCGGTGGCGGCGTCGCGCTCCGAGATGCGGACGCCGTGGCCCCGGCTGCCGAGCCAGCCCGCGGTCTCCACCGCCAGGCGCACGGCCTCCGGCCGGTCGGGGTGGATGACGAGGACGACGTCACCCACCGGTGTCACCCATCGCGCTGGCTTCGGCGACCGCCGCCGCGATCCTCGGCCCCGGGTCATGGCCCGCCGGCGCGGGCTGGACCCGGAGATGCATGAGGAACTCGACGTTGCCCTCGGCGCCACGAAGCGGCGAAACCATCACACCCATCATGGCCGCGCCGGCGCCCGAGAACGCGGTCCGCACCTCCTCCAGGACCCGGCCCCAGATCTGCGGATCGCGGATGACCCCTTTCCCCCTGGACGCCTCCTGCCGGCCCGACTCGAACTGCGGCTTGACGAGCACGACCAGGTCGGCCCCCGGCTCGGCCAGGTCATGGGCGAGCACGCCGGCAACGGTGCGCAGCGAGATGAAGGACAGGTCGGCCACGATCAGGCCGAACGGCCCGCCCAGTGCCTCCGGCGTGGCGTTGCGGACATTGGCCCGCTCGATCGTGTGGACCCTGGCGTCCGCTCGCAGCCGCGGGTGCAGCTGGCCGTGCCCGACGTCGAGCGCGGTCACCGATCCCGCGCCCCGCTGCAGGAGGCAGTCGGTGAAGCCTCCCGTCGAGGCTCCGGCGTCGAGGGCCCGGGCCCCGCGGACGGCCACCTCGAACCGTGTCAGCGCGGCGTCCAGCTTGTCCCCGCCCCTGCTGGCGAAGCGCGGCGCCGGGCCCAGGAGCCGGACCGGCTCCCCTTTGCCGACCAGCCGGGCCGCGGTCATGGCGGGCGCCCCGCCCACCAGCACCAGCCCGCCGGCGATGGCGTGCTGGGCCTGCTCCCGGCTGCCGACCAGGCCGCGCCGCACCAGCTCGAGGTCCAGGCGACGCCGACCCGTCGTGGCCAGGCTCAGGCCTTCTTGGGGGCCGGAGCCTTCTTTGCCGGGGCCTTCCTGGCTGGGGCCTTCCTGGCCGGCGTCTTGGCCGGCGTCTTGGTCGCTCCGGCGGCCTGGGCGGCCGGAGCCGCCCGCTTGGCCGGCGC
>WNFC01040743.1_pt1 | contig 10005 bp, 12 predicted proteins | sample 5400541 | NCBI WGS metagenome assembly WNFC01 (sample SAMN13153342, study PRJNA577476) | soil metagenome | isolation source: 120 cm saprolite under Douglas fir tree site 2 hole 2 replicate 1 | place: USA:California | collected 2015-04-18 | reverse complement strand
AGAAGTAGGGCGGCAACGGCGTAATGTTGCCCACGTCGAAGCCACTGGCCACCCCGGCCTCGGTGAGCACCTGCCTGGCTTTGGCCAGGTCAAAGGGCGGCGCGGGCCGCGCGATCGCACCTGCGTACTCCTCAGGGATCCAGTTGCCACCGATGGGCGACATGCCGGCCATCTCGGCGTCATTGAGCGCCTTGCGATCGACCGCCAGGCTGATCGCCTGACGCACGCGGATGTCCGACAGGGGACTATCGGGCCGGTCGGGTACACACTCGAGCCAGGTGGCCGCTGACCGCGTGGGCACGAAGTGGTAGCGCGGGTCGCGGCGGATCGTGTCGATGAGCGTGCTGGGGATGATCGTCATGTCCGCTTCCCCGGTCTGCAGCATGGCGGCGCGTGTGGAGTCTTCAGGCACGCCCTTGAGTACCAGCGTCTTCACGCTGGGCGTCTTGCGCCAGTACTCGCCAAACGCCTCGAGCTCGATCTGCACCCCGAGTTGCTGGCGCACGAACCTGTACGGGCCAGCGCCGATCGGCGCCTGCTTGAAGCCGTCCGGTCCTACCTTCTGGTAGTAGGCCTTCGGCACGATCCAGCCCGCGCCGCTGGCCGGGCTGCCGTATAGCACCAAGAAGTCCAGGAACGGGTCTTTGAAGTGAAACCGAATCGTGCGGTCGTCCACCAGTTCAACGCTGTCGGTCTTGTCATGCAGCACCTTGGCGCCAGCGCCGTGGTAGTTCTCGAACGTGAATTTGACGTCCTCAGACGTGACCGGCGATCCGTCGTGGAACTTGATGCCGGGGCGCAACTTGAAGGTCGCGCTTTTGTAGTCTGGCGCCATGTCGTAGGACTCGGCCAGGCTTGGTGCCAGCGGATTGCCGGGCATGGGCTTGACCAGCGCGTCGTGGACCGCATACGCGACCAGGTACGGAGTGACCTGCGGTGGATTCTCCTGCGGGTCGAGCCAGGCGGGCGGGATCGTCGTGGAGTAGGCATAGACCAGGCGCCCTTTGGGCTCACCGCGCGCCGCTGGCACAGAGGTAGCTGCCGCGGCGACCGCGGCGTTCGCGCTGGGCGTGCCGATCTGCTCGAGAACGTGCACCGTCGGCTCGGGCGGGGCCTGGCCTGGTGCGTTCGGGGCGTTGGCGCGGCCGCAGGCCGCAAGCAGACTGAACGCCGCGCCGCCGGCGCATACGCGGGCAAGTTGCAGGAAAGCCCGCCGACTCAGAGACCAACGATCGCCGCTATCACGCATGTCGACCTCTACCGCCCGGCAGTTGGGGCACGCTGACCCTCGGCCGGGCCACGCTTATCGGATCACGACAAGAGCCCGAGGTCAAGAGGGGTCGAGCATCCCGTGGCAAACCAGGAGCTGAACATCATCCACTAACCCCCTATTTCGTCGGGGAATAGTCTATCGACAACCAAGCTTCTACGCTGGCGATAGCCATACGGCCAAGGGGAAGCATGGAACAAACACGGTCTATGCTTGCGGTGAATATTGCCGCTAAATTGCCATCTCATCTTGCCATTCGAGTACTCGTAACTGCGTTCGGGACAGGCGTTGTTACGGACCAGCTTTTGCGCGCGACGCCGTGGGGCCTCAATCTCACGCTGAGTGTGGCCGCGGTCGTTCTGGCGGCGGCTATTTTGACGCGGTGGGGCAACGTCCAACTCGAGGGTGAGGGACGCTGGCTGGTCGTGCCGCTGCTGTTCTTCGCCAGTGCCCTGGCCTGGCGCGACTCGGCGACGCTGAACGTGGCGAATGCCCTGGCGCTGGTGGTCGGAACCCGCGCTGGCCGCCGGCCGCGGTCTGGTGCTGGCGATTCCGCCGCTGGTGGTGTTTGGTGGGCTGTTCGTGGCGGCCGACCCGAACTTCGAAAAGCTGGTCAGGGACGCATTCGAAATCGATCTTCGCGACGTGCTGGGCCACCTGGCATTGAGCACGGTGTACGCGTGGTTGATCGGCGGTACGCTGCACGAGATGTTGTTGGTGCCGCTACGGCCGCGGCAGTGGCTCGAGCGGCCGAGCCGTCTGGGTGGCCGGCCTGACGTTGCCGTTGCTGCTGTGGGCGCACTGGCTGGTGCGTGGCAGCGGACCGGCTGGACAACGAGCATACCGGGTGCTCGCACTGGGTCTGGTGTGCCTGTTGTTTGTGGTGATGGCGTCGGCGGTTCAGCGCATGCAACTGTATGTCGAGAGCTCCGGACTGACCGAGCTACGCGTCCAGGCGTCAGTCTTTATGGGTTGGCTGGCGGTCGTCCTGGGCTGGTTCGTACTGACGGTCCTGCGCGGCGACCGGCGGCGGTTTGCCTTCGGTGCGCTCGCCAGCGCGTTCATCGTCATTGGTGGGCTGGACGTGGCTAATCCAGATGACTTGATTGTCCGCACCAACGCGCACTACGGTCACCTCGAGTTCGAGACACCGTTGGATGCGCGACCATTGGCGTCGTTCAGCGCCGACGCAACGCCGGCCATTGTCGACGCCCTGCCCCTGCTCAGCCCGCAGGGACAGCGCGCCGCCCTCGCCGAATTGAATGATTGCTATGGACCACGGATCAGCGCACCGGGCGATTGGCGGACCTTCAATTGGAGCCGGACTCAGGCACGCGCGGCGCTCGGTCAAATCCAGTGACGGCTGCTGCTCCGGCATGTTGCCGGAGCGGGTGCCCATCTCGAACGGAGTGGAGACGCCCTGGTAGCGTCAGGTGCTCGGCGCGCTGGGTGGTGGTCCGGGCTTGGAGGCGAGCAAGCTGGGGTCGATCGCATTGAGCTTCTGGACCACATCCCGGAGTTGTGTGACGAGCTCGGTGAACGTCTGCAGGTGTTGCGCGACTTCCGGGTCCAGCGCGGCTCCAACTCTGCCCTGGGTCAGGTTCGCGGCCGTTTGCGTCAGCGGCGTCAGAATGTCGTCCAGGGTGATATTTATGTCGTAGCGCTTGACCTGGACCATGGTGACTTGAGGCGTATCACTCGTCGACATCAGTAGCCTCCATCACGAGACATTGAACGAGGGGATCCCAATCGAGCTGATCCCGACTTGAGACAAGGTGAGATTGAGCACGTCGTAAGGCAGCGTGACGTTGTGCAGCACAATCGTTCCAACGGTCGCACTGGCGTTGGCGTCGGTGATGTCGAGGTGGTCGACGTGCATTCGCGCAAATGGAATGACGTGCAGTGTCACGACCAGCAGTCCGCCATTGAAGCCGATCGGGAAGTCCGACAATTGGGCCGGAATATCGAGTGGCGCGGAACTGGTCACCTGGGGAATCTGCGCGCTGGGCAGGCTGAGGGTGTTGGCTGAGAACGTCGGGATAGTGATCGGATTGCCGTGCAGATGGGCAATGCTGGCCGAATCCAGCGCCGCGTCGGGCACGCTCACCGCGCTGCCCTGGACCGAATTGAGCGAAAGACCGGCGATCGTGAAGCCACCGACCGGCAACCTGGCGTTAGCGCCGTGAATCTGGTCGGCGGTCGCTGCATTGAGATGCAGTGACAGCGGATCAGCATTCAGCGACATGTTCTGGGCTACCAGGGTGGGGATGTGCAGCTGGATATTGGTGACACCCGGAATCGTGACATCGCCGATATTGATTGGCGGAATGTTCAGATAGCCCAGATCGTAGCTGTCGCCGATGTTGATGTCCGGGATCCAGTCGGGCATCCCAATGTGAATGGCCCAGTCAAGGATGAAGTGGATGCTCATCGAGACGCTGACGCTCTGCAACACGATTTTGGCCGCGGCCATGCTGAAATCGGTGTTGCTGAGGACCAGGTCGCCGACGGTAATCGGTCCAATGCTGACCGTGCCGAGATCGATCGATTGGAGATTTGCCTGTTGGACGTTTAGCGCGGGGACTTTGACTTGCACAGCATCCCCCTCAAAGTTGGAAGTGCAATCATCACGGTTAGGCTCGCGCTCCCCGCCAGGGGGCGAACGCATTGTCAGTCCCGCTCATCGCGGCGCGCAGATTCGGGTAGTGGCGCTGCAGTACGTCGATCATCGTCGTGTTTTCGATCCACTGCATGCCGACCGGCGTGTACATCTCAGGCGTGTAATCCTCGCCGAAGTAGCGATCGCTCTTCAGCCGCCGCGAAGCCATCAGGATGAAGATGCGGAAGGCGGTGTCGCTGAAGCCGAACCCGGTTGGTTTGGGTTCGGCGAACATGCCGATCATCAGGTCCAGGCGGTCGATGCGGCCTTCGTAAATATCACGCATCTGGCGCGCCCAGCGCGTGTTGTCCGTCACTTCGTCGAAGCTGGTGATCGGCCGCAGATGCATCAGGCGGCGGAACAGCGTATAGCGTGGCACGCCAAACTCACGCATACGCATGACGTCGATGGCGCCCAGGTCGACGATCTTGCCATCAGGTCGGGTGAAGTACTGCAGGAACCTGGGATAGTTGTGCAGCTGCAGGGCCCCCGGAAAGAGCGTGCCGAACGAGTACAGCAGGTCCTCCACCGGTGCCCCCTGGAGGAGCTCGTTGCCTTTCTTGTCGGTGACGTTGTCGAAGGTCCGCTGCTCGATGAGCTGATCGTCGGCAGCGCGGCGAAATGAGTAATCGTCACGAATCAACGGGTGCATGCGGTAAACGGAGACGAATTCCTCCGTCAACGAATACGGTGCCGAGTGATGCTCGACCGGCGTGCCGGGGATACCGTGGACGATTTCGTCCTGGGACACCCGGCTCAACACCGGGTGGAGTTGTTTACCGCCGATGCCCCACCAGTTCGTGCTCATCGCAAAACGGGTAGTGGGGTGGGCGATGATGGCCGGCGTCCATTCGACGGTGTGGATCTTGGCCAATAATGCCGCATTGATGAGCCGCGCTTTGCGGAACAGATCCTCGTCGCTCCAGTTCCACTGCCGGTGCGCACGCTGCCCTGGAGTTGTTGATTGGTCGGGTAGATCTGCGAGGCATCCCACCAAGCCGTCTCGACGTTGACATGCGTGGGCGGAGCGCTCAGATCGCCGGGCGGCCGGGTCGGATCGGCGATCGTTTTCGGGATGAGCATCGGGTTTTGCGGAAAGTCGTCGCCGGTCGGGAGTGGGATCTGCCAGGCATTGTTCTTGTCGCCGCTGCCATGGCTGAACCAGTCGCGGGTCATGAATTGGATCCACGCCGCGGCAAGCATGTTCAAGCTGGTCGCCGGTACAAAGCTGTCCCGCGTCAGCAGCTCTCGACTGATGACCCGCGCATTGGGCGTCATGATCTGTGGTTCGGGGTCGGGCCATGTGAATTCGTTGGGGACGTTGCGCCCGAAGCGAGTGTTGGCCGAGCCCATCCGTGGCTCGCGCAAGTCGTTGAACGTGCCCTCCGCCATGCGGCCGCGCAAGTACTCAGTCCCCTTGGCTTGCGGTTCAGGCTGCGGCACGCTCGGGAAGCCGGACGTGTCGTGCAGATTCTGCATGCGCAGCTTGATGCGATCGCCGATGATGACGATCAAACCGAGCGGAACCGGCAGTTTGTGCCACGCAAACTGCTGGTCGATCCAGACACACACATCGGCATACGCCTGCGTCACCAGCGAAGGTCTGTAGCTGTACCTGCCCGGTGGCCCCTGGATCGCCCTTTGCACCAGGCTGCCGGCCCACAGTGCGACGCTGATCAAGCCCATCACCTTGCGCACGCGGGCCAACTTCTGCACGTGCTCGCCCTCCGACATGCCGTGCCGACGGAGCTCCATCAGTGGCCACCCCCGGGCAGTTGACCCTTGATCTGGGTAACGAGCTGATTTAGCTGATTCAGGTGGGCGGCCACCTGGGTGTCGACTTGCTGTTGGGAGGCCGCCAGGGCATTGGCCTGTTGCTGCACGGCGTTGATGAGATCGTCCAGCGACAGATGAATGTCGATTTTCTTGGAGACTTTGACCTCGATGAACTCGTAGTCGGAGTCCTGTGGACTGGTCATCGACGGATTCCTTTCAGGCGATCGCCACGGCGGGGACGGAGAGCGTCTCTATCCCGATCTGCGAGAGCGTGAGGTTCAACAATTCGTACGGCGCGACCACGTTGTGCAACTCGATCTTGCCGATCGACCCGCTGGCTTTGACATTGCGAATGATGAACTCGTCAATGTGCGCCTGCGCCGTGGGGTTGACCTTGAGGACCAGGTCCAGGCAGCCCATGTCCAGGTGGAACGCCTTTGGTTTGGGCGTCGCTGTCGAGTCTACGCCTTGAGCGACGATGTCCGGGATCTGAGAGGCCGGGAGCCCGAGGTTCGACAGCGCCATCTGGCCAAACGGAGTCGTGTCGCCATTGACCCTGGCGATCGTGACCGTGTCGACGGTGGCCGCCGGGGCGCCGAAGCCAGCGACGTTGAGCGTACCCAGGCCCAGCCCGTTCAACGAGAACCCAGCCGTGGGCAGCTTCAAGTTCGCCGCTTGAATCCCTTCGGCGACGGCCTTGCCAAGTTGGATATTGGTGACCGGCAGAATCGTGGCGGAGGGGCTGTCGACGGCCAGGTTGGCGATGTCGATTTTGAGGTTCTCGAGGCCTGGCAGCCGGATATCACCGAAGCCGATGATGAACTGCGGACTGTCGAGGTCTTCAGTGCCAGAGTCGTCGATCACGTTGCCTGGCAGCTCGATGTGCAGGTGCCAATCGAGTTTCATGTTGTAGGTGACGGTGACGACGAAGTTGCGTAAGAACGCACCGTCGGCGGCCGTATTCAGCTCCAGATCGGTGATTACCAGTTGACCAATCGTGACCGGGCCGATACCGACCGAACCCACGCTGATCGAATTCACGCTAGCTTTCTGGATGTCCGCTTCGGAAATAGCCGTGATCATGTACTACTCCGCAAACCTAGAGGTTGTTCTTCAGGTCGAAGGCGCTGGCTGTGCTGCCGCTATTCTCCGGCCAGGAACGTCGGGTCGATCGCATGTATCTTGCTGATCACATCTTTGAGCTGGGCCGTGAGCTGGGTGAATTGCTGCAGCAACTGGGCGAGTGCCGGATCGAGCGCCGCGCCGGGACCAGGCTGGGCCATACTGCCGGCCTCTGCCGCGAGATTGTCAAGGATGTCCTGGACCGTAATGTTGATCTCAACCCGCTCGACCGGGACCCAGTTCACGTTCCCGGGTCTGTCATCTGTGGTCATCAGCACTCTCCTCTACGACACATTAAACGCAGGGATGCCAATCGTGTTGATGCCGATCTGAGAGAGCGTCAGATTGAGGACGTCATAGGGCAGGGTGACGTTGTGCAGTTGGATCTGGCCAACGCTCGCGCTGGCATCTACGCCGGTGATCTTCACATGGGGCACGTGCGCCACCACGTCGGTGGTGATGTGCAGGATCACCCACACGATGCCAGCATCGAACCCGGGTGGCGGGCTCGGGCCGTCCAGCGTGAGTGGAATCGTGAGCGGCGAGTCGTTCGTAACGAGGTCGCTGTGCGCGGTTGGCAGCTGCAGGTTGCTCAGCCCAAAGGCGGGCACACTTATCGGATCGCCATGCAGGTGGCCGACGCTGGCCGAGTCCACTTTTGCCGCGGGAACGCTGACGGCCGTGCCCTGAACCGAGTTGAGCGTCAAGCCGGCGATCGAGAAGCCCGCGGTCGGCAGCGCGATGGTCTGGGTATGAATTGTCTCGGCGGCCGCGTTTGTCAGGTGCAAACTCAACGGATCAGCGTCGACGGACAGGTTCTGCGCCGTGAGCGCCGGGATATTGAGCTTGATGTTGTTCAGTGGTCCGACCTCTACGTCGCCGAGCAACGACGCGGGTAGGTGGAAGTGGAGATCCGGCAGCGGGGTGTTGGCGCCGACGCTGATATTCACGATCTTGTTGATCTTGAAGCCGACGTGCCACTCGATCGAGATGTGCACCGTCACGTCGACGTCCATGTCGTGCAGAAGGACGTGCGCGGCCGACAGGGTGAAGTCGGTATTGCTGATGAGCAGGTCGCCGACCGAGATTGGGCCGATTTTGGCCGTTCCGATGTCGATGGACTGCAGATTGGCCTGCTGAACATCGAGCCCAGGGACATTTACTTGCAAACCGTCCCCCTCAGAGTTTGTGAAGCGCAACCCCGCGGGCGGGCAGCGAGACGCGGCGAGTCTATACCCTGCACCCAAGTTCGGCAATGTGTACACGTCCTGGAGGGATGAAGATCCGTGCCGCCCATCAACGTCTCCATCATCAACGCCAGCACCGTCCTGACTGACGATCAGCTGCAGCCCGTCGTCGATGCGCTACGCGTCCAGGTCCAACGCGATTTTCAGCCAGCGTGGGGGATCGGCGCGACGCTCACATTCGTTCCCAGCGGTGGTACTCCAGATCCAACGAACTGGTGGCTAACTGTGCTCGATAACTCCGATCACGCCGCTGCGTTGGGGTACCACGACCGAACCAGCGCTGGACTGCCCCAGGGCAAGGTGTTCGCTGCGAGCGATCTCAGTCGCGGGCATAGCTGGACCGTCACGGTGAGTCACGAGCTGCTCGAGATGCTGGCGGATCCCGATGTCACGCTGACGACATTTGTGCAGTCAAACGCTCACAGCGTGCGCCTGTACGCGTACGAGATTGCGGACCCGTGCGAGGCGGACCAGTTCGGCTACGACATCGACGGGACGACCGTTTCGGACTTCGTATTTCCCAGCTGGTTCGAGTCGTTCTGGGCGGCCGGTGCGACCCAGTTCGACCAGCGGGCGCTCATCAGTGCGCCGCTGACGGTCCTGCCAGGCGGTTACGCGAGCGTGTTCGATCTGTCAGCTGGCACCGGCTGGTCACAAATTTTCGGACACCAGGCTGGCGCCGCCGAGCTGGACTACAGCTACAGCATGCGCGCGCATCTCGGCAGCCGCCGCGAGCGGCGTCGGACGCCGCGCGATCAATGGCTGGCCAGTCTCCAGCACGAGCACATTCTGGAAAACGCGCGGCGATTGAGCACCCGCGGCATCCCTGCTGCTGGGGCGGTGGTCAAGCCGTCAACTGGGCGCACAATTCCGTGAGCGAGGCCTGCGTCGCCGGGTCCTTGAGATAGGCCTGAGTCTGGTCGGTCAGATGATTGAGGTTGGCGTCGCTGGCATCGTCGATTCCGCCCGTGGCCCCGTCCAACGTCACCTGAAAGCGGTAGTACATCTGGGGCGGGGCGTCCGTTTGGAGGATCTGCCGCAGCTGGTAGTCGACCGTAAAGTTGGAACCGTCCAGGGTCATCCCGATCAATGGTCCGGCCCATTCGACGGCGCCCCACTCGCGGGCCTCCTCGAAATCGAGCGACCACCCCGACTGGCCCGTCCCGAGTGACACCATCAACACCCCGTTTCCCGCGCGGCCCATCTTGATTGCTTCGGCGTAGGCGCACATGGCCGGATTGCCGGCGTCGATCCCCCCATCGACCAGCGCGTACGAGCTTGACGCATCTTCCGGCTGGATTTTGGTGGGCTGGAAGAAGGTCGGCGCAGCCGTCGTCGCCCGCACCACATCGCGCATGGCGAAGTCATCGGCTGGGCTGAGCTTGGCCTTCTCGCTCTTGAAGAACTTCGGCTTCTGTTGCCCGATGTCGTGGGCCGGGATGATCGCCGGTTTGAGGGCGTCTTTGAGACGGATGTCCCCGAACTGGTCCTTCACCACCGATTCGAGGCCGGCCGCGTCATACTTCGCGCCACGGACCAGGCCGACATGCAGCCCCTGCAGAAACGTCTGCGGGAAGATCCTGGTGCCGGTCTGTCTGTAGATGTTGACGATATCCGTCGCCGACTTTTCGACCTTGCCGTCGGCGCCAGGCTTGACCAGGCCGAGCGCGATGATTCCCCCCGTAGACGTACCCGCGACCAGGTCGAACAGATCGCTAATAGGACGCTTCGTCCGGGCTTCGATCTCCGCCAGGACGAGCGCGGGAATGATCCCCCGAATCCCGCCGCCGTCCACCGCGAGTACCTTGAATGCCGGTGCCATGGTTCCTCCTTTCCCGAGGCGCGGCGCCGCAGGCGGACAGTAGCATGCCTTGCGGGAGAGTATCCACCAGCCCATGACCGTTGGAGGGAGAAGAACATGCGCAAGGTGA
>WNFC01011137.1_pt1 | contig 10005 bp, 7 predicted proteins | sample 5400541 | NCBI WGS metagenome assembly WNFC01 (sample SAMN13153342, study PRJNA577476) | soil metagenome | isolation source: 120 cm saprolite under Douglas fir tree site 2 hole 2 replicate 1 | place: USA:California | collected 2015-04-18 | reverse complement strand
CAGCAGCTCGTCGGACCGCCAAACGCATCGCGTTTCCCGGATTACAAGAATCTGAACTTAGCGCTAGAAAAGAAGTTCGCCTTTCGCGGATACTTGTGGGCCGCGCGCATCGAGATGGTGAACGCCGTCAACTGGCAAAACCCCAACGTCGTCGTGAACAACGTCGACGCCCCCAATTTCGGCCAGCTTTCGGGAGGCCAGCGCAGAGCTTTCACCGCGAGAGTCCGCTTCGCCGGCAGAAAATAGCATTGCGTTAGGGCAGAGGCCGGCCCTGTGATTCCCAGACTTCGTGCTCAAGGCAGTGGTGACGGCGGCCTCTCGTCAGACGGTACGTCGATCCCGTTTAGGAGATTAATTACGCTGCACAGTCTGGGCCGTCTCGCATGGCGTAAAGGAGAGTCATGCCAAAAATACAGAAGAGGAAAAGCACATCGATGCCCGTACTATCTTGTCTTGAGCTCAATGCTGCCGGTGTGGATGTAGGAAACCGAGATATACATCGCCGTGCCTGCCCCGCGATCCACAACCCGTACGCCGTTTCTCGACGTTTACGGAAGACCTGCACGTCGCCGCTGACTGGCTGAAAGCCTGCGGCATCGAGACCGCGGCGATGGAATCGACGGGAGTTTACTGGATCCCTTTCTTTCAAATCTTGGAAGCCCGAGGTTTCAGAGTTCTTCTCGTCAATGCACATCACGTTAAGAATGTGCCAGGACGCAAATCAGACGTTTCCGACTGTCAGTGGATTCAGTATCTTCTTTCGGTTGGTTTACTTCGAGCGTCGTTCCGACCCGAACAGGCGGTATGCACGGTGCGTTCAATTCTCCGTCACCGCGACAACCTCGTACAGCTGGCTTCGACTCACATCCAGCACATGCAGAAGGCACTGGACCAGATGAACCTGCAACTTCACCACGTCATTAGCGACATCACCGGTTTAACCGGGATGGCCATCGTGGAGGCGATTCTGGAGGGTAAACGGGATCCACTTGCACTGGCAAAACTACGTAACCCGCGTATCAAGGCAACAGAAAACACGATTGCAAAAGCGCTTGTCGGAGACTATCGGCCCGAACATCTGTTCACGCTTCGCCAGTCGCTTGCCGCATACCGTCACTATCAGCAGTTGATCGCTGCGTGCGACGTGGAAATCGAGCGATGCCTGGCTTCGTTCCAGTCGAAGATTCATCCGACGCAGCACCCCCTGCAGAAATCACAGGACCGTCACAAACCCCGCCGCAACGAGCTCTGCTTCGATCTCCGTAGTCATTTATATCGAATCTTTGGCGTCGACTTAACCCAGATCCCGGGCGTGAACGCGCTTACTGCTCACACCCTACTGGCAGAAATCGGCCCCGATCTCGTGTTTTGCCAACGCATCGGTGTTCGCCTCCTGGCTCGGATTATGCCCAGACAACCGCATCAGCGGGGGAAAAATACTGTCCGTAAAAACACGGACCATGAAGAATCGTGCCGCCACAGCTCTACGAATGGCGGCTCAATCGCTACATCGAAGCCACTCCTCCCTCGGTCAGTACTATCGCCGAATGCGCACAAAACTCGGCACTCCCAAAGCGATCACCGCTGCCGCACACAAACTTGCGCGCATCATTTACCACCTGCTGACTACGCGGAAGCCCTATGAGGAATCTCTTTGCGCCCAGCACGAAGTGCGATACCACCAGCACCTCGAAGCCAGGCTCCGTAAACGCCCGGGCACTCGGCTTCGACCTTACTCCCAAGCAAACCTGCACCATGTAGCGGTGTTCTTTAGGAGTATCGAAATCAACTGCCATAGGAAAACCTGCAATCAGTGCTTTTACCGTGCCAAGGGAACGCCCTTCGGGTTTGGTTTCAGCCTGCTTAGCTATTTCGGCAATCACCTGCAACGCTTCCTGTTTTTTATGGTCTTTGATAGCACTGCTTCGCATAACGGCTTCGCTCAATTCCCTGATAGCGGTGGCCACTTCGCTCTGGCCATGCTGAGAAATAACGTTCTCCATCTCCCTAGAGCAACGTGGCCCGCAAATAACTCTCGAGTGTGTGACACACGTCTCGAACCGCTCCACTAAGGTGCTAGAGTCCAACGACTGCACGTGGTTGAACCGACCTGTTGTGAGTCATGCAGCCGCTACGGGCGCTGCTTGGTTACCGGTTGCGCGGTTTTCACCGCACATGATGCCCGATCACACGTAGGGAGAACACCATCCGAAGCATCCGAGAGAGGGACGAACAGAAAGCGGGGCGACACATGCCCCACTCCGTTTCACTTGCGGCCTCCGAAGGCACTAATCCTCATCGCTGGGAGCCAGGACACGCTCGGCGTCGGCGGTGACTGCGAATCCCGGATCCACTACAACATCGTGGATGAGATCGCCGGAGTGGCTTACTAGGATCGCCAGGTGGAGTGTCGGTTGGCCTGTGGTAATCAGGGTTATGGTTCCTGTGCAATTCGGGTTCACAGTGTAGGTACCCGTGCTAGGACGCCAGACCAGCGGAATGTGGCCGTTCACCGCGACTGTGTCCAACTGGGTGAGGTTGCCGTTGCCGTCGAAAGTAGTCCTCGCAAGGCCATCAATAGGGATGGGCCCGTTGGGGGTCAAGATTTGTCCGTGGATGGTAAAGGCGTAGCTTCCTTTGATGGTCAGATCCGTGCAGCTGGCTTGGGCGGTCACTGCTGACGACGCGGCTAAGGCCAAGGTCAACAGAACGAGAGACATGCGGAATTTCATGGTGCCTCCAGAGTTTGTGGGGTGGCGTTCGGCCTCACCCAGATTCGAGGCCTATCCTGCAGCTTGGCCATGCAGCCCACAATGGAGAGCGCCTGTAGGTTGTCTGTAGGACGCATCACCAACCAGCCCGAAAGGTTGTATAATGGCCGAAATTTGCCTTCCGGCGGGGTTTCCATGCCTTCAGAAAGAATCCATCTGGGACAATTCGTCTTGGACGTAGGCCGCTACGAACTGACTCGAGCTGGAACAACGGTGCGCATGGAACGCATCCCGATGGACCTGCTGATCCTCCTAGTCCACGAAGGGGGGAGATTAGTCAGCCGCGAGGAGATCATTGAGCGCCTCTGGGGCAAGGACCTTTACTTCGACACGGATAACAGCATCAACACAGCGATCCGAAAGGTTCGCCGCGCTCTCGGCGAAGATCCAGAGAAGCCGCAATATATCGAGACGGTGCAGGGCAAAGGTTACCGCCTCAAGATCCCAGCGCAGTGGGCGACCGGCAACGGTGACAAAAGCTCTCTCCCCAACGCCGACGGTCACACTGCTCCAAGCGGGATCGGAGTCACGGTCGCCAGTAAAATCCCCGGTCCGAGCAACCTGCAGGAATCCTTCCCCGGCAAAAATGTTTTGAGGCGCACTGGCTTCATCGCCGGTGTTGTGGTCATGGTTCTGATTTGCACGGCCGTCTGGCGCAGCCAGCCGCAGCCGCCAACGGTCACCAATATGGTTCGAATCACCAACGACGGAAAGGCGAAAAACCCGCTAAATCCGCCGGTCACCGATGGCGTCCATCTTTATTTCACCGAAGGGATGCCTTACACATCAGGCTCGGGGATCGCTCAGGTGTCCGCTGCAGGCGGAGAGACCACTTGGATTACAACTACACTCCAAGATGTTTGGGCCGTGAATCCCGTCTCCCCGGATCGCTCGGAGCTGTTGGTCGCAAAAGGCGTCCCCGCCGGGTCGGAGTCCGCAATCGAACTTTGGGTGCAACCGTTGCCAGCGGGTGCGCCCCACCGCGTCGGAGACATCATGGCGCTCATGGCCACTTGGACGCCGGATGGGGCACACATCGTCTATGCGGATGGGGACGCGATAATGACGGCGAACAAAGATGGAAGTGAACCTCATCAACTTGCAAAAGTTCCCGGAATCGTGTTTGCACTTCGGTTTTCGCCGGATGGCCGGCGGATCCGCTTTGATCTTACTGACCCCAAAATCGATTCCAATTCGATCTGGGAAATGGACGCGAATGGAAAAGGGACTCACCCGCTTCTTCCGGACTGGAAAGAGTCATCCGTCCAGGGCGGCGGAAATTGGTCCCCGGACGGCCATTACTATTATTTCCAGGCGGGGCGTGGGAAGGCTCAAGGTATCTGGGTGATGCCGGAAGCTCATTCGATCTTTCACAGAAAGGCCAAACGGCCCACGCGCTTGACGTCCGAGCCGCTCCGTTTCAGTAATCCCGTCCCTAGTTCTGACGGTAAGAGGCTGTTCGTTCTGGGGGAGGAGCCTCGCGTGGAGCTATTACGTTATGACCTGCAAGCTCGGCGATTCGATCCTTATCTCCGGGGTCTCTCCGCCGGCCCAGTTGATTTTTCGTTCGATCGAAAGTGGATCGCCTACGTTTCTTACCCGGACATGACCCTGTGGCGAAGTCGTGTGGATGGAAGCGACAAGATGCAGCTCACCTTCCCCCCAGTGCGAGCGTACGAACCCCGTTGGTCGCCTGACGGCTCTCAGATTGTGTTCATGGATGTGCAGTTCGATCGTCCCTACAAAATTTGCCTGCTCTCTCCGACGGGAGGCAGCCCGGAAGTGCTTGTGCAGGCCGACACCTCCGAAGCGGACCCAACCTGGATGCCCGACGGCAAATCCATCGTTTTCGGAAAATCCGACCGAACCAGCAATGCCGCGATTTATCGCCTTGATTTAAAAACCAGGAAAGTCTCCTCAATTCCGGATTCCAATGGTCTATTCTCGCCCAGAATCTCGCCCGACGGCCGCTACATCTCCGCCCTGACAAGTGGTCAGACAAAACTGATGCTGTTCGATACAACCACGAATCGTTGGTCGAGTTTGGCGGAGGCGGAACGGGTCGGCTACAACGAGTGGTCGCATGACGGAAAATATGTCTACCTGCGGAAAAATCGGGGCGGGGCCGGGGAATTGGTACGCGTGAGATTAAAAGACCGAGTACTGGAACACGTTCTAAGCCTCAAGGATTTTCCTCAGCTCTCCGACCCTTTCGCCATCTGGATAGGATTGACTCCGGATGATGCCCCGCTCTTGATGCGTGATCGCAGCGTCCAGGAGATTTATGCGCTCGACCTGAACTTTCGCTAAACATTTCGAATTTTGGCCAGGAATTGAGCCCCTTCTTTTGGAAACGACAGTCGCCTAATCGGAAACTGATTTGCCGCCCAAGTCGATCCCCGTTTCCCACATTTCGTCCTGCCGCTTGCGGCTTTCCACCCACACCATGCACTACCAACGCGACACGAACGAAGTCGCAACGAAGCCTAGAGCTAGGTTCTGGCTTAGGTTTTTCGGCTCTGAGCAGGAATTTGGAGAGGCCCAATAGGAGAGCGGGTTTCCGCGATGGAGTGGTTCGGCTAGCCTCGGCGGAATGCGCGACAACGAATTCACGAAAATCTTGAATTGGCCAGGCTATCGAGTCGTTCGACACGAAATCGATGAAACCGCCATGACAGTGCGGTTATGGGTGCGGCGAAAACGGGGCAACCGCAAACTGATCTGTTCGGGATGCGGAAGGAAGTTCACCGAAGCCCATGACTATTATCAGCGCGAGGTACGCGACATGCCGTGGCGGAAGTATCAGACCACGGTAATCATCGAGCTATACCGGGTGTGCTGTCCCAAGTGCGGGGTCAGGATCGAGAAGGTTCCGCAACTACCGGGTAAAGCGCCGTTCAGCAAAGACTTTGAGGATGCGGTGGGATTGGCGTGCGAAAGCGCATCGGTTCGCCAGGTGGCCAGGCAGTTTGGACTGGTGGCCAGCACGGTGCGAGCGATCGACCTGCGGTATCTGAAGCGCTGGAGTGCGACGCGTCGCGAAGACCCCTTGCTACAAATGGGCGTGGATGAGATTTACTTCGGCAAGCAGATGAAGTTCATCACCGTGGTCAGCAACTTGGAGACCGGCGAGCCTTTGTGGTTCGGGCAGGATCGCAAGCAAGAAACGCTCGATGAGTTTTTTCGAACCCAACTGGGGGAAATTCAGCGCAAGCGCATGGAGGCGGCTTGCGTGGATATGTGGCGGCCGTTCACCAACAGCATTACGCAATGGGCCCCGAACTGTCGCATTGTGTACGACAAGTTCCACGTTCTGCAGCATGCCAACAAAGCCATCGATGAAGTACGCCGAGCGGAGTTCTTCCGAGAATCGGTGATCACCGAACACCCCTGTCCCTCGCCAAAATTCAATCCACGCCAAAAATGACGCGATTCTCGCTCTGTCACAGCGTGAAAAGTCTAACTCGTCCAAGAATTGCTTTGAGGAGCGGGAAGGCTCTCTTGGGTGGGAACGTGCGCATGCTACCTATATATAAGGATGCCTGAAAAGATAGTCCGGATCAGGCCGCCCGATCGTAACAATGATGGAGCCGGCCGAGTCGCTCGTAAGAAAGGATGCGACCCGCAGGTACGGAACGAATCCTGCGGTCAGGTGTTCCCTTACCCATTGATTCTTCGGCCCCCAAGCATTAACACTCACGGGGTCTCAAAGGACGCGATGACGCGGCCGGAATCAGCAACCCCCTCCGTTTCTTGACACAAAACGAAATAAGATGTATATACACACTATTATGAACGCACGGCTTCCTGACGGCGATCGAGCGAACGGCCTCTTTCCGTTCACATGTGCTTGTCAGAACCTTCGTCGCCTCACACGACTGGTCACTCGCATTTACGACCAGGAACTCAGAAAGGCCGACATCGAAATTACCCAGTTTGGTCTGCTGACCGCCCTCGGCATCGTCGGCGAGGCGAATCAGAAGACGCTGAGTGCAGGCTTTGCCATGGACAGTACAACGCTTACTCGGACTTTGGCCCTGTTGCGCAAGCAGGGTTGGATCCACGTCAGGCCGGGGAAGGACAGGCGAGAACGCGTCTTTCGTTTGACAGAGGCAGGAAAGCGTCAAATCACAGCCGCCGAGCCACGTTGGGAGGCGGCGGAGCGTCGCTTGCGGAAGACGCTAGGGCCTTCGGGTTGGAGCCGGATGCAGGACATGCTGGCCCAAGCCACGAATGCGGCGGCAGAAACGTAATTTTTGTAACCAAATAAGTGTATATACATCTATTGTGAATGAAAGAATCAGTTCTCGGAAAGGATTTCTCCATGCGAAAGCTCATCTTTCTGTTCGCCGTGCTGGTGCTCGGCGCGGGACTTCTGGCTTGCTCCGGAAAAAGCAGGACGGTCAGAGTCAGCGCGGGTCAGATTCAAGGCGGCTCTTCACGCCCGGAGCTTGAATACCTGAAAGCGGTCAACAGTGCGACGCCTCCAAAGGATCCGCAATTGCTGTTCCTTCTCATGGGGGCTTACGCCAATGCCAACCTGCAGGTGGAAGGCGCCGAATTTCTCTCTGCGCGCCTGGACGAGTTCGGGCCTCGCCTTAGCGATCCGCAAAGGGCTCTTTACCTGAGCGCCATCGGTTTGCTGCGCGCCCAACATGCCTCCTCGGTCTCCTTGCTCCACCGCATCGGCTATGTGAAAGACACCATTGCAAAGCTAGACCAAGCCAAGCGGCTCTCCGGAGGTCAAATCTTTGTGGTGAACTGGATTTCCGGTGTCGTTCGCGCACAACTCCCGGGTTTCCTCCATCAGAAGCAGGCCGCGCAGAACGATCTGACGTGGTGCGCCGCGAACATCGCCAAAGCGCCCGACATCGGCTGGCTGCGGGAAGTGGATTTTCGTTTGGGAACGCTTGCTCTCGCTGATGGCGACCAGGCGAAAGCGCAGGATTATCTCCGCCAGAGCGGCTACAAGAGTTTCGAAAAGCCGGTTGTGCTTACCACGCCATTTTCAGAAGACACGTTGTCGGGCCACGCTTTTGTTTCACGCCGGGTCGCTGAGATTGTTCCCAGTCGGGTCTATGCTCTCTCGGGTTTCGAGTTCACGGAATACTATTTCGTCGTTTCCGACGACCGGCGAGAGTTGATCGGAATAGACGCGGGAACCCGCGCCGATTCCGCAAAGACGGCCTACGAAGCATTGCGCGCCTATGCTCCCAATCTGCCTGAGCTCACCACCATCTTTATCACCCATTCCCATTGGGACCACATCGGCGGACAAACCTATTTTCGCGGCCTGAACCCGAAACCCCGTTTCTACGCCCGAAGCAACTATCAGGAGGAGATCGCCGGCGAGACCAACGGGCCCGAGTCCATTGCCAAACACTTTTTCGGTGAGCGCTTCAATCTCGACGATGTGCGCAGCTTCAAGCCGGACGCAACCATTGACCGTCCGACCGAGCTAAAAATCGGAGGAACGCGCGTTGACTTGATTCCCGTTCACGGCGGAGAAACACACGACGCCATGTTCATCCATCTGCCCGATCTAGGCGTTCTGTTCGTCGGCGATTTCATCATGCCCTACCTCGGTGCCCCGTTTGTTGTGGAAGGCGACTTTCAGGGCCTGCTCGACGCAATCGACATTGTTGTACAGAAAAATCCTCGCTATATGCTGCATGGACATGAACCTTTGACGCGGAACTTCTCCTCTCCCGATATGCTGGCCCAGTTGAAGACCGACCTTAGCTGGCTGCGCGACCAGGTGCTGACGGCGATCCGCCGTGGTGACACTCGCGCTGCGATCCATCAGGCGAATCTCATTCCGCCTGGCCTTCTCACCGGACGCGCCGACGCGCTCCTGCCTTACCTGATCCTGCGCGAACACGTGATCGACCGGCTTTATCACCAAAATGTGGGATATTGGCGGGCGGACCTCGAAGGCCTCGATTATCTGAGTGATTCCGACCGCGCGGAACTCTTGGTGGATTATCTTGGCCTCTCAGAAAAACAGCTTGTGAGAGCGGTGGAAAACATGGCCGCCGATGGCAAATACGAACTTGCCGCGTCGCTCCTCGAATCGGCCAGCGCCAGATTCGGCCGCACCGAGTCCATCGCCAAAGCCGAGCGGCTCGTCTACCTCAAACTGATGGAAAAATATCAGAACACCGACCCGTTCAAATACATTCTTTACTCGGCGAAAATTGGCGCGCAAACCCCAGCCATGGCCGCAAGCAAGTGAAAAGGCAACGCGGCCACCGGGCAGTCAAAGCTCGAGTTTGGTGTAGGCATCCATGTCCGCTTCGATACCGAGGCGCTTGATTATTTCGATAGGATTGAAACCTATTTTCTTGTAGTGCTCCTGGACGATCGATTTGGCATCGAACCGGGATTCACACGCACGAACATCGCGCAGAACAGTCTAGTCGCCGGCCGTCCATTGGAGGTTTACGCCGACGGCCGGAATCGTGTCCTCGAAGCGGTCTCGCAAAACATTGCGAAGGGTGCCACGCCTCTCGGAGTGGCAGAGGTGGTGTTGGACGCTCTGACCAGCCACTCGCCACGATCACGATATCCAGTCGGACGGGAGGTCAAGTTCGTCAGCCGCCTGCGAAAATTCGCCCCTTCAAGTTTCTTCGACAGGGGGCCTTCGAAAACAGTTTCGACCGGACGCTGCGTGACCACAGGAGAGCCCCGCTTCTTTAAAACATCAGTTCAGAAGAGGGAGGCTTACTATCGGGGATGCGACGGAGTTCAGTGCACTTGGTCAGGCTCATCTTTCACCCGGGTATCTGTCGCGATCCAGTTCACTTCCCAAGTCTTGCCTCCATCATCCGAGAATGACTGCTCAAAGTGTGCCGAATTGGGAGTGATGTCTGAGATAACAAATCGAACAAGAATGGCGCGGCCATTCAGTGTTTCCTGGTCGAAAAACTCGCCGCGGCCATCTTTGAATCCACCAATCGTAGGTTGGCTCAGAGTACCGCCGTTGCCGTTGGCAAAGTTTAGACTCCACTGATGGGATTGAGAATTGTACAGACGCAGGGATAGAGCTTCTATGTGACCTTTGGGGCCATCGACCTCGAGCTTCAGGAGATTGGCGCGGCCACTCCAAATCTTGCGGACGACGGTAGTGCCTTCATATTCGACCCAGGTAGTGGAGCCGGTTAAGGGATGTAGGAGGCGCCTTAGGTGAGTTTTCCAAGTCCCAATCTCGAAGTCAAAATCGTGTTGCCCATCC
>WNFC01011136.1_pt1 | contig 10006 bp, 8 predicted proteins | sample 5400541 | NCBI WGS metagenome assembly WNFC01 (sample SAMN13153342, study PRJNA577476) | soil metagenome | isolation source: 120 cm saprolite under Douglas fir tree site 2 hole 2 replicate 1 | place: USA:California | collected 2015-04-18 | reverse complement strand
ATTGTCGCGAGAGATGCAAAAAAAATCCGACCCGGCGGGAGCGCTTCCTGCGAACCACTGATCGCGATCGAGGCAGGTACCGAAACCATTTTATCAACTTAGTTACGATCCGAAAATCGGAGACCGGAATCGTTCGCTGTCGTCACGTTCCTCGCGGACGCTATGGGGTCGACCTGACCAACCATTCGCAGCGTTCGAGCAGGCTCGCAGCGCTGGGGGGCCTCACTTAGGGGCCTCACTTGGGGACCTCACTTGGGGATCTCACTTGGGCGCCTAATTTGGGGCACGAGGGGCATCTCGTCGTGAGCCAATTCCGCATCCGGATACCCCAGCGGCTCAGTCGAAAAGTTTGAACTCCAACTGCCTCTTGGACACATCGCTGGACAGGGTCGCGCCGCAAAGCGCCCGATCGGCCTTGCCGTATTTGATGCCCTTGACGGCCCAGTTGGCCGCTTCAGGCAGGGCCTGAGAGACGCGCTCGACAATCACCCCTACAAAGTTTTGGCAATCAGGGTGGCTGGCTTTGACGGCGTCGGTTATCGCCTGCTCAAGAGCAGCGCGCGCAATTGGTGTTCGTGCCTCGGCTTGCTCTTCGGTTTTTTCGCTCATCTCACAACGCACAATGTTGAATGATCCTGATTGGATCATCATGGTCGGCTGATCGGTCTTCGCTGTTTCCAGTTCTTTTGCCGGCTTGCCGGAACTGACCACGGCCGACCATAGGGACCCCGTCGAGACGGAAGCAAGATCTCGCCGAACAAAAGCCCGATCCTCTCCCAATATAAGGTTAGCAGGCAGCCGTTTCGTCCTGCACATATTGTTTGCAAGAGCGAGGGGGCACGGGATCAAGTAAAGCGAGTAACCATTTGAAAATGCACGTACAATCAAATTCATGATGTTGTGTCGTCTTCGATGTGTACGGCAGCGGGACTACTTTGTTCAAAATACCGTCACAATCGAAGCACACTGCGGAAATTCAGATTGTTAACCGTTTTGATAATTTCGATTGGTCTGGCAAAGGAACGATGATGGCCATGCCGGCTTCCAGACATCGGCAATATATTCTCGCAAGGTCGGCGATATTGAACGCGACCACGAGGCAGCTCATTAGCGAGGCGAGCGCAGCCCGCGGCTCGGCTTTGCGATATTCCTCGCCATGGCCTTGGGTGCTGGCGCTTGCGATCAGCTGCGGCATGTGGGCCGGTATCGGTTGGCTGATCTGGACTTTTGTCTGACGTGTACGTCACCCACGCGTGACGACGAGAGATACGCAAGCCAACACCGTCAGCCAGCTGCATTCGACGAGATCACGCGATCTCCGCCCGGCCGCCCCTAGAGCGCGATGGGATTAGGTTAAATCGCCATCGCGCTCTAGCTTCGCTTATGTCGCCAAAGGTGGTGTAGATGTGTCAAGTTTTTGCGTCGCAACATGGCTCGTCGGTCTGAGGCGAAGCCTCGCTAGGTTTTGATTGAGCATGATCTCCGCGCAAACGCTTAGCGTTTGTCGCGATGGAAAACCGCTACACACTTTTCCGGATCATGCTCTAAGGCGCCGATGCCACGCGTGGCAGCGACTTGATCGGCTCCAGCGTGATATGGCGGAAGAGCACGTCGGAGCCTTCGGCCTGAAGCTGGATTCGACCATGCGTCAAGGATTCACAGCCGCCGCCGACATGCTCTACATCGCAGATGCTCCAAGCCTCGATCACGGGTACGCCGTTGACCACATCAATCGCCCGGTCGCCGAGCACATAAAGGTCGAGCGTGTTCCAATCGCCTAGCGGTTTTTCCTGATCTGTCGCGTTGTCCGCAAACCACAGCACGGCATTGCCAACGACATCGACTTCGCGACCGCCGACCATGTACCGCCTCAGCGGACTGAACAGATCTGGATCGCGTCCAACAGTGGTTCTGGATGAGAGGCCGCGGCCAACGGTGGCGAGCCTGCCCAGTTCGCCGCGGATCATGTCAAATTCGACCGAGCGCATCCATGTCCCCAGCACCGCGCCCGCCGGACCATGGGAGTGATACAGCACGCCGCTGTCTTGAGGTCCGTTCAACATGGGAGGATAGCGATTCTTACCCCATTTGAACTGGAGACTGAGGTGATAATCACCATAGTCGCCCTTATGTGTCAGACCTCCCCACGTCTTTCCCTTGACATAGATCGCCGGCTCGCCGTCCTCGGCGACGACTTTGAAATCATCGCCGATGCCGCCCGCCCCGATCGGATCGGCCGAATGGCGATATTTGTGGGTTTCCGTTGGATCGGCATAGCCGAGCCAGCCATCCCAGTCGCTGAGGTCAGCGCCATTGAAAAGCGAAATCCGCGGCCCCACGGCTACTGGCAGATCCGTGAGGGTCAACGCTTGTGGAGCGGCAATCGGGATGCTCCTGATCAGGGCTTCCACCGGCGGCACCAGAACCAGGCGGAGCTTGTAGCCGAGCGCAGCGGCCAACAAGACCGCCAAGCCGAGCCCGGCGACGATGACGGTCTTTCTGCGGACAAACCGCCGGGTCGTGACATTGCCACTTTGCGGCCCCGCAACTGCGGATGTGTCAGTCTCGAGCACATGACCTCCCTGGACGCAGCCGAACCGCCAATGATTCCACGACCAGCGCCGTGACGGGCCGCAAGCAATGCATCAGCGCAGTCTCCTGAGTTGAATATCCTTGAACTGCACGAGCATTGGCGGTCCCGCATGGAGCTGGAGCGCCAGAACCCCTTCCGTCCGCGACTTTTTCACTTCCCGATCGACGACCTCCGTCGCCTTGAAGCCGTTGACCTGCTGCACGAGCCGATGTCCCTTCGCGATCACGCGATACTCGTTCCAGTCGCCCCAGCGCATCGCCTTTGTGACCTCATCGCGGTCCGTGGTCTTGCCCACGACGGTTCGCTTGCCGTCTTCGCCGATCTCGACTTTTTCGCCCCATTTCGCAAGAAGGCCCCTGCCGCGCTCTTCATAGAGGTCGCCGATAAATTTGCCCTCTGCATCGATGTCCGCCTGATAACCCTGAACGACGGCATCACCGAGATCGATGCTTCGATACTGAATACCGCTATTTCCCGCCAAAATTCTCATTTTCAATCGAAGTTCGAAATCCGCAACGTTGCCTTGAAAGATCAGGAACGTGTTGTGATCTGTCGGATTCTTTTCGGTCGTCTCGCCGGTTATGGCACCATCGCGAACCGACCAGAACTGATTGTTTCCACGCCAGCCCTTGAGCGACTTGCCGTCGAAGATGCTCTCAAAACCGTCGCGCGCGTCCGCGGGCGGGCTCGAGGTCGCCAAGCAGGCCAGCGCGAGGCCCGCCGCTATGAAACGTGAAATCGAGCGTGCTTTCAAAACCGATCCTTGACCAATCTTTGTCGATTTTCACACGGGGCGGCCGGCAGCGGCAATCCCGTTCACCGCGTCCACGACCGATAAGACATCAAGTTAAACATTTCCGGCGCCGTCGATCAACGTCCAGGCCAATAGCCTCGGGCGTAGCTGGCCTATCCCGACTGTCCGAGACGAAGCATTTGGTCGAGATAGAGCTCCGCACTGCGCTTCCAGGTGAATATCGCCGCTCGCTTGCGGCCCTGCGCCATCATCGTCGCGCGGCGGTCGGCGTCTGCCAACAAGCCGACGATGGCCTCGCGCCAGCCTTTCCCGTCGTCCGGGTTCACATAGAGGACCGCATCGCCTCCAACCTCGACAAGGCTCGCGGCATTCGAAGAGACCACAGGACACCCCCTTGCCATTGCTTCCAATGGCGGAATCCCGAAGCCCTCGGTCTTGGAAGGGAACGCCAGACACAACGCGCCGCCGTAGAGCGCGGCAAGGTCGTCGTCACCGACATAGCCCGCGTAACGGATGTTGGAGCGCTGATAGTCGGGACCATCGGCGGAAAAAATATTCGACACGGCACCGACGACCACGATATCGATGCCGGCAGCATCAAGCCCTTGCGCCTGATCGAGAATGACATTGACGTTCTTGTGCTTGGCCCTGCTGCCCAATAAAAGCACGTAGGGACGTTTCATCGCGTTGAGGAGCGGAAGGCTCGCCCGCTTCTCGTCCCATCGAAGCGCGTGCTCGTGGCCGTTTGGCGCGATGAAAATTTTCTCTGCCCGGCAGATTCCATGTTTGGCGAGCGTATCCGCCGAGAATTGCGATACCGTCGCAACTCTCTTGGCGCACCGGCCGAGAGCGGGCAGAAGGACCCGATAGGCCAGACGGAAGAGACGCGAATAGCTGTCGGGCTCGATGAACGTGTTCGCATCATGAATGCACACGATGTGATTGAGCGCAAACAACGGGCCGGAATTTCCCAGACTGAGCAGCCCGGACGTCGCGTACCAGGGCAACACGAATTGGTCCCACAGATGCCCTGAGCCGTATCCCGTCCGGCGAAGGTCGATCTGCGAAAGAGGCAACTCGGTTTTGGCGCCCTGTGGCACGACCAGCGACATTCCGAGCCGCCTGGCGACGTCGTGGTTTTGCGACAGGATATCGTCAAGCGAGGCGACGATTTCCCGCGCGTAGCGTTGAACGCCCGTCATCTGCTGGGTCAGAAAGCGCCCGTTGATCGTCCAGGCTCTTCTCCGGTCGAGACTGTTGTCGGAATGGGCCATGCTATGACTTCAACGATTGACGACAGGACCAACAGGGTCAGGACGACAGGCCGCCTGCCCGTTTTCCCTGCGCATCCCTTAACTGGCCAAGCAAGCTCGTGACGACGCGATCGACGCCAAGCAGGTGCATGCACGGCTTGGCATCTTCCGGGTACTCGAAACCCAGATTGAGATAGGCGACATCCGGCGAATCCGGCAATAGCACTTCGGCGTTGTCGGACAGCGGCCCCCATCGCGCGGGGTTCGTCGGCCCATGAAGGGCGACGATCGGCGCATTCACCGCCGCGGCAAGGTGCAATACGCCCGTATTAACCGTGACAGCGGAATCGCAGCCCTCGAGCAAGGCTGCGGTCTCATCCAGAGAATAGCGCCCCGCTGCATCTTCAATCCTGCCGTCATTTGCCGCGATGGCCTCGAATAGTGCTTTGGACTTCGCAGCGTCCGACGGACCGCCGGTAAACACGACCTCCCAGCCCTGCTGGACGACGATCGCCGCAAGCTCCTGCCAGTAGCGGTCCGGCCACTCTCGCATTTCGCTCTTGAAGCCCGATGCCCACGGATGGCAGACGATATAGGGCTTCGATCGCTCGTCGCGGATCTTTCTGCGAGCCGCGGCCGAGGGCGTGATTTTGGGCCAGACGGCCGCGGAACCCCGATCGACGCCAACAGGCCGGCATGATTGTCGAACTCGTGAATCTCCGCGGAATGCTTGACGGCCAGATCGAAGGCATAATGGCGGTATTGGCCGTCGGTCTTGAAGCCGACCGTAAAGCCGGCATTCGATAGAGCCGCGAGCATCGCGCTGATCCGCGGCCACGGCCCGAAATCGATCAGGACGTCAAGCTTTGTGCTGCGGAGAAGCGAGACCGCGCGCATCGGATCGGTGACGGCAATAACGTGGACCTGATCGACCGGCGGCAGCAACGGCGCGATGCCGCTGTTTGCTTTCGACGTGAAGAGATACAGCTTCGCATCGGGGAAGGCTTGTCTCAGCACCGGGATGGCCGAGCCGACCGAAATGATGGTGTCGCCGATTGCACCTAACGCGATCAAGCCGATCGTGGATACTTCGGCAGGAATTGGCTTTCGGCGCTTGAGAGCGGACAGGACCGCAACGGCCGGAATTCCGATCGTTCGATCCAGCCATCGCAAACCGTCTCGACCTCGCTCAACACCGGCCATGTCACGTCCAAACTTTGAGCCTGCAATGAATGGGATTTAGCCTGTGAGCGCGCCCCGAAATCAACCGCCGAACTGAATATACAGGCCCTCCAAGGATGGCAAAGGCCCGCAATGCGCGCTTCCGATTCATGATAAACCGTCGCCGCCCTCTCCTCCCTCCAGGAGTGCACGATCCATCACCCGCGATTTGAGCCATCGCGGCCATCAGGCCAATTCGCCTTTGATGGCGCTCACCTGGGCGGTGCCGTCGATCGCGGCCCCAACGATATGATAAAGAGAACTCGCTGGCATGAACTTCACCATGGGACCGCCGTCCTCATCGATCTGATCGATCCATCCACCATTGAGATGGCCGGGCAAGTGCGCCCTGAACAGCCGCTCCGTGATCGTCCCTACCAGGTTTGGCCAGGACTTGCCGGCCGCATCCTCGCGGCACAGGGCGCGAATGGCCTCGGTCTGCGGCCAGACGCGCGAAGCGCCGCTGACAACGGCGCCGCTCTCCTTCACGATGCTCCTGACGAGGCCCTTTTCCCGATCAATGCCATAGCTGATGGCATGTGCGACAAGCCGGCCAACTCTTTGGTCCACGTTCGAGCCGGCGAGCCGCTCCCATTCCCGCAACAGCCAGGCCCATTCCAGTTGATGTCCGGGCTCCACCTGATTTTCGCCTGCGGCGCGATCGGGTTTCCAATTCGCATCGAACACCTCGCGGACCGTCCCGGTCGCCGGGTCCGCGAGCGCAACATCGAACAAATCGACAAGCGCCGTTGCGCGATCAAGATAACGCGCCTCGCCGCTCGCTTCCGCCAGCGCCAGCAGTGCTTCAAACAGATGCATATGCGGATTCTGCTCGCGTAAATTCGTTGGGCCGGGGACCTTGCTCAGAAGCCCCCGACCATCGCCGCTCGCGAAGATGCGATCGATATCGGAAAGAGTGCGATCGGCAAGCAAAAGAAACGACTTGTCACCGCTGAGCCGGTAGAGCCACGCCAGCATATAGAGGACGAAGGCATGCGAATACAGATCGCGTGTCTTGTCCATCGGACTGCCTGCGGGATCCACGGAAAAAATCCATCCTGGATTTTCGTCCGGTGACAGATAACGCCGCTCGAGGCCTTCGAACGCCCGCAGCGCCAACGCCTTGCCGGAACCATTCCAACCGATCAAAGCGGCGCGCGAATACACCACGATCTGGCGCGCCTGCACGAGCAACCGTTGCGGTGCCTCGCGCGATGGTTCACCGGAAAATTCAAGGCGCTCATGAAAGCAGCCGTTGGCTTCGTCGAATCCGGCCGATGCCCACAGCGGCAGCGCGCGATCGACGACAAAGAGCTGGAGCCGATGCAATGCCTGCGTTGGCGTCTCCGCCGAGGTCACGACCGCATCCGCTCGACGATCTTGGTGGAGGAACGTCCCTCGATCAGCGGGAACAGCGCGATACGACCGCCCCTGCTCTTCACGAGATCGCCGCCCACGACCTGGTCCTCGCTGTAATCGGCGCCCTTGATGAGGACATCGGGAGCAATGGCTTCGATCAGGGACAACGGAGTTGGCTCATCGAACAGCACAACGAGATCCACCGCCCTCAGCGCACCGATGATGCGGGCGCGATCCGCCTCGGTCTGAATCGGCCGCGTCGGGCCCTTGAGCTTTCTCACCGACGAATCCGAATTGAGGCCCACGATCAATCGATCGCCTTCCTTTGCAGCAAAGGACAAAAGCTCGATATGTCCGGCGTGAATGAGATCGAAGCAACCGTTCGTGAAGACGACACTCTCACCCATGCGCCGCCAGGTCGCGGCCATCGCCGCCGCCGTCGATTTCTCCGTCAGCGCGCCGGGCGCGAAGGAGACACTCGACGCACGGGCAATGGCGCTGTTGAGTTCGGTCCGGCTCACGATCGCGGTTCCAAGCTTGCTTACGGCGACGCCCGCGGCCACGTTGGCGATGACCGCCGCATCGTCGATTGCGAATCCGTCTGCGATCGAGACAGCGAGCGCGGCAAGCGCGGTGTCGCCGGCACCGGAGACGTCGGCGACTTCGAGCACGGAAGACTTGATGTGCTTAGAAGGCTGTCCGCGTCTCATCAAGGACATGCCGGCCTCCGCCCGGGTCACGAGCAGTGTTCCGTCAAATTGACCGGCAAGCGCCTCGGCAGCAGCCTCGACCTCGGCATCGGTCGAGCAAGGCAGTCCGGTGGCAGCGGACAACTCGGCCGCATTCGGCTTGATGATATTAGCGCCCCTGTAAGCTTCCAGTGTCCGCCGCTTGGGGTCGACAAGCACGGGCTTGCCCGCAGCTTGGGCTGCGCCAATGACCTGCCTCAGCACGTGATCGCTGAAAATACCTTTTGCATAATCCGAAAGCACAACGATTTCGGCCTCGGCGATCGCGGCGCGGGCCGCCTCGACAACCGCCTCCTCGGCCTCACGCGAGAGCCGGCCGGGAAATTCGCGGTCAATTCTGAAGAATTGCTGCCGGCCGCTCACAACGCGGGTCTTGCAGATGGTGGGCCGATCGCGGTCTGTCGCCAGTAGCGCCGGCGATACGCCTGCTTCGGCCAGGATGCGCCTGAGATCGACGGCATCCGTGTCGTTTCCGACAATGCCGACCAGACGCACGTCGCAGCCGAGGGCGACGATGTTGACTGCAACATTGGCAGCCCCGCCGGCGACCGCGCGGTCATGGCTATGCACGAGGACCGGGACAGGCGCTTCCGGCGAAATGCGTTCCACCCTGCCCGTCAGGTATCGATCAATCATGATGTCGCCGATGACCGCGACTACGTTACGCTGACCCTTTTCCGACAGCATTGTCGTCCTCTCCAGTTCCGAGACAAAGACCTGAAAGCTACCCAGCCAGACACACCGCGGAAACGACCAGCTCAGTTGCGCGAGACCACACGAATCCAAGCCCCGGCAATCAGCGGACGTCGAACAATTTTCACGACGACATCATCACATGATGTGGCCTTTAACCTATCCACTTCTCCGGCCAGCATCAATCCTATTAAAAACTCAGCGTTAATTGCCCTCAAGAGCAGCAGTCGCGCCCGGGATGCTCTGGGCATTCCTCTACAAGGACACCGCATATCCGAACAGCTGCGCAAGGCTTGCGCTCAATGACGCCGGATGGGCCGCCGCTCCAATTCCGGTGTGAGGCGGCCAAGGATCAGCTCGATCACCCGGCAGCGCTCATCGGTTCGATATCCGCGCAGCCTTCGGCAAGCCGTACCGCGCCGGAAGGAGACCTCGAACGGTAACGAACTCGTCAGCGTCGCGCCGAGACGATTCCGAAATCCGATCCGCTCCTCCTCAACGCTACGGGCAATCGCATTTACGGAACCATCGTGAGCCAAGTGCGTCCGCCGGTATCAGCGCGCCTGCCCAACGACGTCGCTCTTTTAATCATTGATGTCGCTCGTTTAATCATTAATGATGAATTGGGGCAATTGACTATTTTTCCTTCAGTTTCCTATAAGTTTCATCTTGGTGAGGTAGCGTTGCGCGGACTAAAGTTTTCCCGACGCAGTCCCTTGTCGGAGGTCAGCGAAACCGATGTCCCTTGAGCTGTATGGCGAGTTAAAGTGGCTGCCGAAGCCGCCTGAAAGCTTCAGAGCCGACTGCAAAGCGTTGCCGACTTCAGGGACCGGTCTCGGGACGAATGCGCGTCGATTGGCGAGCTACCGTCTCGATGGAAATCAGCTCACGCGACTGGGTGGCGTATTGCAGTCGTTGATATCGGCGGGCCAGGACCTGCGGCCACTCACGCCGTTTCGACTGGGAATATTGGGCACCGGTACCCTGGACCTGATCGTGCCGATCCTTGTGGCGAGCGCCGCCCGTCACGGCGTGGCGCTCGATTGCGTTGTCGGCGGATATGACCAGGCGCTGCAGGAAGCCATTTCGCCGTCGTCCGAAATTTATTCAAAGAAGCTCGATGCCGTTCTGCTCGCGATCGATCATCGCAGCCTGCCGTTGAAGGCCGTACCCGGCGACCGGGCTGCGGCCGAGCAAATGGTCGCTCAGTGCGCCGAACTGCTCGAGACGATCGCCTCGGCCGTCGCCGCCAATAGCGGCGCACTCTGCATCCTCCAGACCATTCCGAAGCCGGCCGAACGGCTGTTCGGATCGCTCGACAGGGCAATGCCGGGAACGTCGACCGCGATGATCAATGCGCTGAACATGCGCATCGTCGACATGG
>WNFC01043076.1_pt1 | contig 10007 bp, 6 predicted proteins | sample 5400541 | NCBI WGS metagenome assembly WNFC01 (sample SAMN13153342, study PRJNA577476) | soil metagenome | isolation source: 120 cm saprolite under Douglas fir tree site 2 hole 2 replicate 1 | place: USA:California | collected 2015-04-18 | reverse complement strand
GTGGTGCCGTCGCTCGCGAGTGCCGTGTGACGACCGAATGACAGATAGTCGTATTCGGCCTTGGCGGACCAGTTCTTGCCGAGATCGAATTCGGTGCCGTAGCCGAGCGTCCAGCCAACCCGGGTGTAGCCGGGGGTGCTGAAGCCGCCCGTGACGATGCCGGCCTGATTCAAGCAGGAGCGGAAGCCGACGGTGTTCGGCGTCTGCCCGCTCGGTCCATAGACGCAATTGACGGTGGTGCTTGAGTCTTCGAACGCGGCGCCGCCCTTGGCGTAGAACAAGGTCCGGCCCCAGGAATAGCCGACGCGGCCGGTCACCGTGCCCATCCAGTTGGTCTTGTCCTGGACCGTAAAGAAAGCGGGGCTGAAGCCGACGCTGGCGCCGATCGCGTTGAGGCCATCGGCCGTGCCGGCGGTCCGTCCGCCATGCACATTGGCCGCACCGATATCGCCTTCGACACCCAGGACCCAGTTGTTGCTGAACTGGTGGTTGTAGCCGAGCTCGATGCCGGCATTGCCGGTCCAACCCTCGACGTTCTCGCCATTGCGGTAGTCGACACGGACGAAGCCGAGCCAGCCGGTGTTGACGACCTGGGCCGCCACGCCGAGCGAGTATTGGCCGTAGGTGCCGACGCGGGAGGTCGAGGTCGACTGGGAGAAGGTGGCCGGTACGCCGCCGACAAACGTGCCGTTCGGCAGCGACGAGTAGTTGGTGATGACGTTGCCGGCGAACTCGTGGAACACGCTCGCCGACGCGAACGGCTGCCAGATGACGTTGTGAGTCTCGATCGTCCGGCCGGCGCGGATGCTCAGCCGCCCGATCTCGCTTTCGATGTCGTTGGTGCTGATCAGGCCGGGGAGCGGCAGTACCGGCGTACCCGGATTGACGAAATTGTCGACCGAGGTTTTCGAGTAAACGAAGCCGGCGGACGGCTCGACGAACCAGTTGTTGCCGAGATCGAAATTGTAGCCGGCCGAGGTCGCGATCGAGTAACCGTGCGCGCCGATCGGCTGATTGAAGAAGTTCGTGCCGAGATTGTTGACGTTGACGTTGTAGAATTCCTCGCGAACCATCAGGTCGGCGAAGAACCGGCCCTTGGTCGCGACCACGTAGGTTCCGAAGAATGGCACCTGGAACGTGTTGCTGAACCCGTTGTTGTCGGTTTCCTTCGAGCCGAGATATCCGGCCGTGGTTCCGAGATGGACGTTCCAACCGTTCCAGTTCAGGCGCGCGATGTCGGCGCCGGTCTGCACGGCAGCGAAATTCTGGTGCTGTGCGTTGGCGCACGATGTCGTGGTGGTGTTGACGACGGCGCCGCCAATGGTGGTCACGCCGACGGAATTCGAGGTGGAGTTGATGTCGACTTGGCCACCCACGGCGCGCGCCCAGACGCCGCCGCCAGGCTGATCGGGCGCGGGATTGGCCGGCGCGCTTACGAAAGCGCTGCCCTGCTGGGTCAGAAACACGGTGTTGACGTTGCCGATCGCCCCCGCCAGCGCGGCTCCGGCCGCACCCGCCGGGACAGCGAGGACGTTGACGTTGGGAATGATCCCGCCGACTGACGTGCTGTTGCAGTTTTGCGCCAAGGCGGCCGATGAACTCAGCAAGACGGCTGCAACGCCAACGCCCAGGATCCTGGTCGTGCGACCGCACGTGCCAAGTGATCTCGCAACCATCATTTTCATGCCCCAGTTCCCAAAAACAAAGAATCTGCTCAAAATTGCCTTAACTCGGGCAATTTAGATCAGAAATTACCGTCTCGAAAAGCTGAACGAGGTTGCAGCGGTACCTTGCGACCGTGAATTCCGCCGGCTGTACCATTGCTGCAACAATAGCGGTATTATGTTCCGGATGCTTATTGCGAGTTAAGTGAGCTGGGTCACCATGTCGCGCGAAGGAGTGGAGATAGCAGTCGGTGCTTGGATTGATAGGCGATGGCGGAGCGGATATTGCTTGGTGGCGTTCGTCAGTTTCGCCAAACCGCTCCGTGTCGTTTCTGACAAAGTTGTTCCCTAAAGGGTCGCCATCGGTGGCCGACTCGCGAAAATTGCAGATGATCAAGCGCCTTATGCTCGCGGCGGCGGTGATCGGGGTGGCCATCTTGTCGATGGTTCTCGTCCCGGATGCGGCTTGGGCCGACAAGCGGGTGGCGCTGGTCGTCGGAAATTCGAGCTATCAGGCGGTCCCGCAACTCCCGAATCCGTCGCGCGATGCGAGTTCGGTGGCGAAAATGTTCAGGGACGCCGGCTTCGATTCGGTCGAGATCCAGCAAAATGTCGGCAATCTCGAGTTCAAGCGGGCGATCCGCAAGTTCGAGGTGATGGCCGACCAGGCCGATATCGCCGTCGTCTATTATGCCGGCCATGGCCTCGAAATCGGCGGCACCAATTACCTTATCCCGGTCGACGCCAGGCTCGCCAGCGACCGCGACGCCGACGACGAGGCGATCCCGCTGGAGCGGCTGGTGTCCTCGGCGGACGGCGCCAGGCGCCTGCGGCTCATCATTCTTGATGCCTGCCGCGACAATCCCTTCGTCACCACGATGCGCCGGGAGCGCAAGGTCGCGACCCGGGGAGTGACCGCCGGTCTCGGCAAGGTCGAGCCGACCAGCACCGATACCCTGATCGCCTATGCGGCGAAGGCCGGCTCGACGGCGGACGATGGCGACGGCCAGCACAGTCCGTTCACGACGGCGGTGCTGAAGAATCTCACCGTGCCCGGTCTCGACGTGCGGCTGGCCTTCGGGCGGGTCAGGGACGATGTCCTGAAGATGACGGGAAGCCGGCAGGAGCCGTTCGTCTACGGTGCGCTCGGCGGCGGCAACGTCTCGCTGGTGCCTGCGCCGGTGGTACCGCAGGAAGCCCCGGTGAGCGACGTCAAGGCGGATTACGAGCTGGTCCAGAAGATCGGGACCAAGCGCGCCTGGGAGGTGTTCCTGGGCACCCATCCGAGCGGCTTCTACGCCGAACTGGCCAAGGCGCAGATCGAGCAGCTGGCCACGCAGCCGGCCAATCAGCCCACCGCGCAGCCCAAGGTCGATCTGGCCGCGTTGTCGCCGCAGCAGGCCCCGCCGATCCGCGAGTCCGCGTCGAAGGAAGCGATCGAGTGGGACAAGGTGAAGGACAGCACCGATCCCGCGACGCTGCAGAAATTCATCAGGCGCTTCCCGGATTCGCCGCTCGCGCTGAACGCCCAGCAGCGCCTCGATATCTTGAGGAAGGTGGCCGAGGAGCGCGAGGAGAAAGCGCGCGCCGAGCGCGACGCCGCGCGGCAGGCCGCCGAGGAGGCCCGCCGCAAGGCCGAACAGCAGAAGGCCGACTTCGCCGCGCAGAAGAAGCGCGAAGACGACGAGCGGCGCGCGCGCGAAGCGGAGGCCGCGGAGAAGGCCAGGGTCGCGGCGGCCGAACTCGCGGCGCAGAAGAAACGCGAAGAGGACGAGCGGCGTGCCGCCGCCGCTGAAGCCGAGCGGCAGGCCAAGGCCGCGGAAGCCGAACGCAAGGCAAAGGACGCCAAGCAGCAGGCCGAGCAGGCCGAGCGCGACAAGTCGGCCAGGGAGGCCGAAGCCGCGCGCGCCGCCGCCGAAAGGCAGGCGAAAGAAGCCGACGCCGCGCGCAAGAGGGCCGAGATCGCCGCCGCAAAGGAAGCGACCTGCAAGGACGAGCAGGGCAGGCTTGAAGCGCTCTTGTCCAAGGGCAGCGAAGGCTCCGGCGTCGATGATCTCAAGCAGTTCTCGAGGAGCGTGACCTGCGACCGGCTCGGGCCCGTGGTGGTCGCAGCTCTCGATCGCTTTAATGCCGAGGCCGCCAAGCGTGCGGCGACCCAGCCCAATTCGCCCGAGCTGGTTCGCTCTGCTCAGAACGAACTGATCAGGCTCGGATGCCTGACCGCGAGGGCCGACGGCAAGCTCGGCGCGCCGACCACGAGTGCGCTCAGCCGTTACCTGACCATCGAAGGCCAGTCGGCCGCCAATCCAGGCGTGACCGAGGCGCTGGTCGCCGAACTGACCAAGCACACGACCCGGGTCTGCCCGCTCGAGTGCAAGTCCGGCGAGACGCTGAAGGGCGAAACCTGCGTCGCCGACCAGAAGCCGGAAGCGGCACCGGCTACCGCCTCGCGCAAGACCGATGAGGACGAAGCCAACGCGCCGCGGCGGCGCAAGCAGGCGGTCCGCGAGCAGGAGCAGCCGCGGCGTTCGAAGCCCGCGCCCGAGGCTCCGCATGTCCGCCAGCAGGCGCTGGCCCGGCCGAGCATCGTCAGCGGTGGTGGTGGCGGTGGCGGCAGCGGCAGCCACACCATGATCGGCGTTGGCTTCTAAAGGCCAAATTGCTAGGGTTTAAGCGAAGCCGGCCGAGCGCCGCGTTATGTCAGGTTCGCGTGAGGTCGGGTTCGTGAGGTCGGGTTACTGTGATCATGAGGATGGACGAATGAAGAGCGATCGCCGCATGATGTCGTTGTTGACGGCTGCTGTCGCGTCAGCCGTGCTGGCTTCAGCTCTGCTGGTTTGGACCGTGCCGGCTTCGGCCGCCGAAAACGCAACCGCGGTCACCGACGTTTCCGCGAAAGTGGCATCCGCGATCGAGCGCCGTCATGGTCCCTCGCGCATCGCGCTGTCCCGTTACGTTCGCCATGTCAGCGCTGTGCCCCGCCATTTCGATTGCGCAGGCACCTGGTGCGGACGTCACTTCGTGCTGATCCTCGGCATCGGCTACTGAGGCTGCGCCTGTCGGCTATTTCTCCTGAAGGGTCCGGACCGGATCCCACTCGGCGCCGGGCGGATGGTCCGCAAGCTCCTTGGCGCGCGCGAGAAAATTCTCCGATGGCCGGTCGGCCGCCGCGGTTCGCGCGAAGCATTCGGCCGCGCTCTTGAACGCGCCGGCGCGCCAATGCGCGAGGCCTTGCGCATAGTCGGTCATGATTGCGTCCGGCAACGGCGACCCTTGTTCGGCGCGTGCCATGAGTTCAAAGATCTTCAGCGCCTGCGTGCGGCCCTTGACCCGCACCGTGTCCAATTCCCGCCACTTGTTGGCGCCTTCGAGCCGGGAGGCGAGGTTCACCGCGTCGCTCATGACCGAATAGTTGAACCGCCGCCGCGATCCGAAATTGCCGACCAGCGCGTCGCCCGAATTGATGCCGATGCGCTGCGTCAGCTGGCGGCCCTGGAACGCGGCCGAATCATAGTTGAGCTCGTCGAGACGCTTGCAGCAGTCCAGCGCGGCGCGCGCCGCATTGGCGGCGTGATCTTGGTCTTCGGCCGGCGCGCCGAAAATCGCGACGATGGAATCGCCGATATATTTGTCGACATAGCCGCCATGGCTCTCGATGATGTCGGTCATTTCAGACAAATATTCGTTCATCAGCGCCATCAGCGCATCCGGCGACATCGCTTCCGAAATCTGCGAGAAGCTCTCCAGATCGGAAAAGAAGATCGTGACGTGACGGGTCTCGCCGCCGAGTTCCGGCAGTTTGCTGGAGGTCAGCATCCGGTTGATGACATGCGGCGCCAGGTACAGCGCAAAGCTCTTCTGCAATAGCCGCCTGTCCTTGTCGGACACCATGAAGCGATAGCCGCCCATGATGGCCAAGGCGGAAGCGCCGGCCATGAAGGGCTCGCTCAGCGGCAGCGCGAACGCGTGATGGAACGCCACCGTGGCGCAGGCGGCGTAGAGCACGATCGCCGTCAGAACCAGGACGATGGCGTGGGCCGGTTGCAACGCTCGCGCCGCGATCGCGGCAAGTGCTGCGGCCAGCATCGCGATCAGCGCGATCGGCAGCCGGCCTGGTTCGACGACCACGTTGCGGGCGATCAGGTTGTTGACGGCGGTGGCGTGGATGTAGACGCCCGCGATCTGGCTTCGCTGGAAGGTCTGCGCGATCGGCTTCTGCTCCAAGGCGCAACGGGGTGCTCGCGATCCCTGGAGTCCGGTGGCAAACCGTTTTGACGTTAATTTACGATCTTCCGCGTCCTGAACGGTGCCGAACAAGACGACCTTGCCCGCGAACGAACGGCGAAAATAGTCCTTGTCATTTTTGGTGGCGCATGTGCGCAGATCCGCAAAGGAAAATGTCGGGATATCGTCGGCGCCGCCCTCGAAGTTGAGCGTCATCGTATTCGGGACCGCGCTTGGAATTTGATAACCGGCCAACGTCACCGAGCCGTCAGAGGCGAATTGCGGCCGGGCACTGAGCGCGCGCGAGGCGAGTTCGAGCGCCATCGACGGCGTCTGGTTTCCGTCGATCGTGAATGTCAGCGGCACGCGCCGGACGACGTCGTCGCTGTCGAGAAAGACATTCAGCGGCCGGATATTCTGCTGCTGGCGAACCGCGATCCGCTGACCAGGCGAGGGCAGGAGCGGATGATCGCCGCGCAATTGCTCGCCGAGCAGCACCTTGCCGGCGGCCGCACCCGCCGCCAGCGCGCGCAGGAAGTCGCGATCGAATCCCTTGACCTTGTCGCCGAAAATGCCGTCGCCAAACGGTATTTTCGATTGCTCGATCGATGTTTCGAAAATGATGTCGAAACCGACAGCCTTCGCGCCGCCCTCGAGGGTCGCTGTCAGCACACGGCCGACCTCGCCGGTCCAGGTCAAGAAGGGAGAACCTTCGAGCGGCGGCGTCTGGAAGCTTTCTTCGTCAAACGCGACGATGACGGCGGGCGACGCGGCGGGGTCCACCCGTGCGCCGAACATCTGCCAGCGCAGCGCGGTCAGAATGTCGAGCGACAGGCCGTGGGCGACGTCGAACAAGGGAGAGGCGGACAAGACGCCGCAGGCGACTGCAACGAGACCGATCGCAATCAGGTCGCGCGTGGTGCGACGGATCTTCACGACACGTGACCTGACAACCCCTAGTTCATTTGCAGCAGGCGTCCCGCCATCGGCGTCGCGCCCGACTTGGCAAGCGGGTCGATCCGGAACACGATCTTGTTCTTGCCGAAGGTCGCCAGATAAGTGCCGCCGGGGGCCAGCGCCTTGTGGACGATCGCGAAATCGAAGAACCTGCCCTTGAGCTGCTTGCCGTCGAGCGCGAATTTCTGCCGATCGCCCGTCGCGTCGAGACGCTCCACGACCAGTTCGCCGCGGCCCTTGACCTCCACCAGCGGCGAAGCGCCGTAAAGCGTGGCTTGCGGTGCGTTCGAATTGTTGTCGCCCGCGATGCTCCGCACGATCGTCGCCGCGGCCTCGCTGGTCTCGCGATCGCTCGCATGCGCATGCGCCGCGTCGCAAGGCGTGGTTTCGCTCCTGATGTCGGCGAGATGAACGCTGCTTTCCTCGGTGCCGACGATCACGGTGCCGATGCCGGTGATGGTCTCGCGCCGGCAGGAGTTCAAATAGCTCAAGGTGATGGCGGCGTCCTGACCGAGCTTGATCACCGCGCGCGGGGACAGATAGTCCATCAGCTCGGCGCCGGTGACTTTGCCCTGAACCTCCTCGACGATGGCAACCGGCGATTCCGCGGTCGCCGCCGTGGTCATGCCGGCGAGTGCGAAGAGCGCAACAGCAATGGCACGTGTCATGTTTCGATCCTGTCCTGGCCGATGGCGTCGTGTACCATATCCCGCAACCGCAAGCGCGGTGCCCGTAACGCAAAAATACGTTTTCAACGGTAGTCGCTTCCGTCCCACGTCCGCATTATTGACATCTTGGGGGGCTGCAATTTGCACGTGTCCAAAAGGGGAAGCGTGGGCATGTCCAAATTGATCCTGGCGGTTGTCTTGATGAGCGTTGTCGCCGGTTGTGTGACGGAAGGCCCCACAAGCGAGGCGGCCCGCGTCCGCTCGGCCAAGAGCGCCCAGCCTCAGGTGATTCTGGGCACGGCTTACTGACCTTCCCAATCTGACCTGCCCAATACGTCTTTATTTTGCGATCAGACTTGGTGTTCCGCGACGTTGTGAAAGCGGTCTAAGCGCTCCGAAGCCGATCCTTGTATGACGCAGATCACAGAGCACCCGATTCGGCGGCTAGGGACCGCGTGGTCCGTCGCATGACGGATGCTGCCGCCGCGCCGGGCGCTTGCGTTAAATATTCGCAGGTCCGGACAAATCCCCGCGAGAAGGCGGCCCCCGCGCGTTGTGTGCCAGTTGCGCTCTGACCTAAGATCGATGACGCCCCAGGGACAAAGCAGAGAATAAACGGAGAAACGGTCATGCCGATCGCGGCGCTTCGCGACGCGCGCTTGACGCTCGCGCTTCTGATGATGACGGTCGCCGTCGGCGCCCGCGCCGAGGATTTGCCGCAGCCGGCGCAACAGACGCCGGCCCTGTCGACGCCGTCGGGACAAAAGGGAGGGCCGGGTGGGCGCAGCGGCGGCACGCCGGCAACGCCTGCCGCGGCGGAGCAGCACAAATTGCCGCCGGATTCGACGACCAGGCAAACGCTCGAGCTTCCCGGGCGAACGCTGTCCTTTGCCGCCACCGCGGGCTCGATCCGCCTGTTCGACGACAAGGGCGAGCCGCAGGCCGACATCGCCTACACCGCCTATCAGCTCGACGGTGCCGATCGCTCGTCTCGTCCGGTGACCTTTGTCTTCAATGGCGGGCCGGGCTCGGCGTCGGCCTGGCTGCAATTCGGCAACAACGGCCCATGGCGCCTCGCCATCAACGCCGATCAGGTCACGCCGTCCGCGTCGCCCGATCCGCAGCCCAATGCCGAGACCTGGCTCGACTTTACCGATCTCGTCTACATCGATCCCGTCGGAACCGGCTACAGCCGCTTTGTCGCGACCGGCGAGGACGTGCGCAAGAAGTTCTTTTCCGTCGACGGCGACGTCAATGCCATCGGAGTGACGATCCGCCGCTGGCTGGAAAAATACGATCGCCTGCTGTCGCCGAAATACGTCGCTGGCGAAAGCTATGGCGGCATCCGCGGGCCGAAGCTCGTGCGCAATCTGCAGACCCAGCAGGGCGTGGGCGTGAGGGGACTGATCCTGATCTCGCCGGTGCTCGACTTCCGCGAGTTTTCAGGCTCCAGTCTCCTGCAATATGTGGCGAGCCTGCCGAGCTATACGGCGGTGGCGCGCGAGGCGAAGGGCCCGGTGAGCCGTGCCGACCTTGCCGAAGTCGAAAGCTATGCGCGCGGCGACTTCCTGCTCGATCTCATGAAAGGCGAGGCCGACACCGAGGCCACCGATCGTCTCGCCGACAAGGTCGCGGCGTTGACCGGGGTCGATCAGGCGGTCAGCCGGCGGCTCGCCGGGCGCTTCGAAATCGCCGAGTTTCGCCGCGAATTCGACCGGCGCAATGGCAAGGTCACCGGACGCTACGACGCATCCGTCAGGGGCATCGATCCGTTTCCAGATTCGAGCTTCTATCATTTCGGCGACCAGTCGGGCGACGCCTTGTTCGCGCCGCTGACGAGCGCGGCCGTCGATCTCACCACGCGCAAGCTGAACTGGCGGCCGGACGGTTCCTACGAACTCGGCAACGGTTCGGTGGAGCGGGCCTGGGATTTCGGCCGCGGGCTGAAGCCCGCGGAGTCGATCACCGAGCTGCGGCAGATTCTGGCGCTCGATCCGAAGCTGAAAGTGCTGGTCGCGCACGGGCTGTTCGATCTGGCGACGCCGTATTTCGGCTCAAAGATCCAGCTCGATCAGTTGCCGGCCTATGCCTCGCCGGATCGCGTCAAGCTCGTGGTCTATCCGGGCGGCCACATGTTCTATGCGCGCGACGCCTCGCGCCAGGCGTTCCGCTCGGAGGTGCAAATGCTGATGAAATAGAAGGGTGAGGCCGGAGCGCCCTTCAGGGTTTCGCCTTGCTGCCCTTGCTCGGGGCGTAGCGCCGCTCCATCTCCGAGGCCAGGGCCTTTTCCCGTTTGGCATTGGCGCCCGCGAGCCAGATGTCGGTGACGTGTCCTGCCTTGTTGCGCGAGCGGCAGACGCCTTCGCCATGGCTTGCATAGCCGGCCGCCGATGCGATGCGGCCCTTGTCGCGGCCGGTGACCTCGATTTCCGCCGCATCCAGGAACGGATTGATCAGATGCGGATTGCCGGCCATGACCCGATTGCCCATCGGG
>WNFC01041633.1_pt1 | contig 10007 bp, 5 predicted proteins | sample 5400541 | NCBI WGS metagenome assembly WNFC01 (sample SAMN13153342, study PRJNA577476) | soil metagenome | isolation source: 120 cm saprolite under Douglas fir tree site 2 hole 2 replicate 1 | place: USA:California | collected 2015-04-18 | reverse complement strand
GACGTAGAGGATGGCATTGTTAGGGTCCCTGATGATTTGCCCTTGGATGAATTGGCGAGCTTCAGCTGGTCTACCCCGACGAAAATCGAGATCAACCATGCCCTGGACTGCGTCGGGGTAATCGGGTGCGCGCTTGAGGGCCTCCCGATAAAGCTGTTCGGATTCGCCCCAGCGTTTTTGCGAGGCGCGAAGCTGTCCGAGCTTTGCGTAACCTAGGGGGGCTTCCGGAGACAATTGGAGTAGTTGATTCAAATCTGCTTCGGCACTGGCTGCATCACCCTTGTTGAACCGAGCGGTGGCATGGAAGAGATAGCCCCCGGGGCTCTGGGGTGAGATCTTTTTCAATTGGAGACCGATGGGTTCGAGATTGCTCCAATCTTGGCGCTGCGCAGCACTGGTGCCTAATGCAATCCAAGCTTCTGTAAGGGTTGGAAGCAACTGGACAGCGTCCCTCCACTGACTTTCTGCTTGATTGGTGTTCCCCACGGAGAAGTAGGCCATTCCGAGCTGGTAATGACCCGTTGGGTTTGCTGGATCGCCTTTGACCGCAAGTTGCAAACTTTGCATGGCATCCTGATACTTCCTATTTTGAAGCAAGATCTGGCCGTTCAAGATAAGTCCATCCACATCCTGCGGAGAGTTCTTTAGGATTTCGCCGGTCAGCGCTGCTGCCTCGTCAAAGTGGCGGGTGAGAATCAACAATTGAATGTAAGACTTACGGATTTTCAAATCGTCAGGGTGATCTTTTGAAATTGAAGCGAATTCCGTAAGAGCTTTCGCGCTATCGCCTTGACTGAGGTAGTAATCTCCCAACATTCTGGAGGCGGCGGGGTCGCTACTCAAATCCGCTTTTGCCTCCTGTAAAACTTTTTCGGCTAAGGGTGCTTGTCCCTGGGCGATGTACATCGCAGCGAGGGCCGCGCGCGAGGCAGCGCTTTTCGGCGCGATCGCTATCGCGGTCCGAAACGACTTCTCAGCATCATCCCAACGTTTCTGGTTTTGGTAAAGATAGCCCAGGGCCATTGGTGCGTCAGGCGAAGCCGGAGACAGGGCCTCAGCCTTTAGTAGGTTCGATATTGCGTCTTGGAATGCCGCAGCCTTTTGTTGGATAGTCGCGAGATTCAGATAGGCAGCCGCATTGTTGGGTGACGTATTGACTGCGTCGGCCGCTTCCCGCAGAGCATCTCGAAGGTTGCCCATCTGCGCGTCGGCGTCCGAGAGAAGGATCTGCGCGCCAAGATCCTGGGGATTGCTTTTCAGAAGTAATTGCGCCTGATCTCTTGCATCTGGTCCTCTACCACCCGCCAGGAAGAGCTGGCCGAGATCCAGATGCGCAGGCATATTCTGGGGGTCAAGATCGGTGGCACGCTGCAACTCTTGAAAAGCGGAGGCCCAATTTGCGAGCTTCAGTTGGCACTTTGCGATTTTGTAGTGTGCCACGGCAAATCTTGGATCAATCTGGAGGGCGCGGCCATAGGTCAGCAAAGCTTCACGGAACTTTTCCCGGGCGAAATAGCGGTCGCCTTCTTCTACGAATTTCTGTTTTCGGACGTTGGGGTCGTGGGTGCATCCAGGCAGTAGGAAGGAAGTCTGCACAACAAGGCCGAGCAGAAGAGCCGTTCTTAGCAAGGATGGGGAATCTCGAGCAACAATTTTAGTGTCAGAATGAGCCATGGTCACGGTGGATCGGGTGCAATTTAGCCTCCGGGAAGCGTGTCGAGGCGAGGCTTCGTAGCATCTGTATAAGTGCATGAAAATGAAGGCCTTAAATGTATGACAAATGGATGCTGGGAGGGGAATGCTCTCCTTTCCATCTAGCCAAGCACTTGGGGGTGGCGGCACAATGCCAAATTTCGGGATATTCTGGATACAAAACTTCCACTTTGAGAGGAAAAGGGAGAATATCGCGAGAATTGCTACAGTTAGAAAGGGTGTCTTCAGCCGTAAATCATAGTAAATACAAGCGTTACGATGAATTCGTTTTGATATCGTAAGCAATAATGAGGTGGCAATGCGCGTGCTCCCTTCTGTAGGGGGTAGACTCATTACTTGGTTGTGGAGAAGAAAGCATGGTTCGGAACGGTGAAATTGGGCTAGAGGATGTAAAGAGAGTAGTTCGCAAGCGGTGGTGGCTGGTTCCCGCGTCTGCCGTGGGCTGTTGTGCGCTTGGCACCCTCCTGGCGACACAACTTCCGAAAAAATTCACGTCGCAGACGCTCGTGCTGGTGGCAAAACCCACGGTTCCGACAGATATCGTGAAGCCTGTCGTGACCGAGGACTTGAATCAACGATTGGCGTCGATGAAACAGCAGATCTTGAGCCGCACGCGTTTGGAGCCGGTTCTAGATAAGTTTGACATTTACCGCGAGGACCGAAAAAAGGTGCACGTCGAGGACTTAATCGAGCGCCTGCGAACGGCGATTGAGATTTCTCCCCTTGAGCCGATGGCCGGGACGCAGGATCGGACAATGGCTGGTTTCAATGTGAGTGTGACATTCAACAATCCGCAAACCGCGCAGCAGATTTGCACGGAAATTACATCCATGTTCATGGAGCAAAACGCGAGGGCTCTGGAGCAACAGGCCGTTCAAACAACCTCATTTCTCATTCAGCAGGTGGATGAAGCAAAAGCGAAGCTCGATGAGAACGATGCCAAGCTCGCCCAATTCAAACGTGAACACAGCGGAACGCTCCCGGAGGAAGAGCAGACCAACCTCAGCCTATTAGCGGCGCTGAACTCGCAACTGGAGGCCAACACCCAAACTCTCAGCCGGGCGCAACAGGACAAAGCGTTCAATGAGTCTATGCTGAGTCAGCAGGAAGGGAATTGGAAGGCATCGCGCAAGGGGCAGAACCCTGAAACAGCGGAGGATCAGCTGCGGGTTCTACAGGACCAGTTGAATGCCCTCGAATCGCGATATACCGCAGAGCATCCTGACGTGATCAAGACGAGAAATCAGATTAACGATCTCAAGAAAAAGATGGCGGAAGCGCCAAGCGTCGATAATCCTCCAATTGGACCACGAACGGCGTCCGAACCACCTCAAATTCAACAACTACGGGCAAAACTGCGTCAGGATGAGATCAATATTGCCGATCTGACCAAGCGACAACAGCAAATTCAGGAGCAGAGTCGAGTTCTGGAAGCGCGCGTACAGGCTGTTCCTGGAGTGGAGCAAATGTTGAAGGAGTTGACGCGCAATTATCAGAGTGCGTTGGATTTTTACAACGAGCTATTGAAAAAGCGAGATAATTCAGCAATGGCGACAGACTTAGCACATCAGCAGGAAGGGGAGCAATTTCGGGTATTGGATCCGCCGAGCCTGCCGATGAAGCCGTCATCCCCGAAACTCGTTGTCTTCGCGGGCGGTGGATTGGGTGGGGGCCTAGCGCTAGGATTGGCCATCCTGTACATCCTGATGGCCATGGACCAGACTCTGCACACGGACAGAGAAGTGGAGCTGTATCTCAAGCTCCCTGTCCTCGCAAGTCTTCCAATGTTTGATGCTTCCGCGCTGAGCACAAAAAATAGGGATGTTCTAAGATCGTCCGCGATTCAAACAAACTGAATCGGGCAGAGAGTCATCCGAGGAAACGATGAGTCGAATTCACGAGGCCTTGAAGAAAGCTGCGGAAGAGAGATCCATCCAACTTGCTGTCGGATCGGAAGCTGGAGTAAGGGAAGTCGCGGGAGAGACCCGGGGCTCGGTAACGGAGACATATACGCCTGGTCTGCCCTTGATACCACCACGAATCGTGGCTGGCGGCCATCAGGCGACGCCTTTGCGTTATGAAGAACTTGTTATGCGCTGCGCACACCCGGAGTGGCGGCTCGACCCACTGAAAAACGTGTTTCAAGATTCGATCGGTGGACATGCTGTTTCGGAACGGTTTCGAACCCTGCGTTCGCGGTTGTATCAGATCGCCAGTACCCGCCCGTTGCGGCGACTTCTTGTTACGAGTAGTGTTGCCGGAGAAGGGAAAAGCTTTGTTGCGTCAAATCTGGGCCAGTCGATCGTACAGCAGCCCGACTTGCGAGTCCTGCTTGTGGACGCAGACATGCGAGCGTCGCGATTGCACACAACGCTTGGGGCATCAAATCGTCCGGGACTTTCTGAGTATTTGAGGGGTGAGGCAAACGAATTTGAAGTAGCTCAGAAAGGCATGGAGAAAAATCTTTTCCTGATACCCGGCGGAAGCCAAGTTTCAAACCCGAGCGAGCTACTGCTGGGTGAGAGGATGAGGCAGCTACTGGATCGCTTCACTCCAATGTTCGATTGGATCATAATCGATTCGCCGCCGGCCATGCCGGTTCACGATGCAAGCATCCTGGCTGATCTGACGGACGGAGTATTGCTCGTAGTCCAAGCCGGTTCTACGCACGTGGAAATCGCAGAAAAGACCACGGCGGAATTTCAGGGGAAGAATTTGCTTGGGGTAGTGCTCAATCAAGTCGAAAAGCATGGAGAATTGCCAGAGCCTTTCCGGGTAGGATTTCGCCCGCGCTGCTCGGCAAATTGTCTCAAACTTATTGAGATTTTTCTTCCGTCCGTTGGTTCCTTGGTTTCAGTAGAGTCAGTGGCTCCTCGCTCGGTGTCCAAACTCGACCCCGCATAACTAACGCCGCCTAGCATCTAATACAGATCAGGGATCTTTAGAAGGTATTTGAAGGCGCAGTCGCCACTGGACTCCTGGATTCCCATCGCCGAAGCAGGGCGAGAACGGGCAGGAGCAATAGTAATGCCAGCGCAAAAAAGACGATACCTCCTTCGTGATGTAATCTGCCGAGGAGAAAGCCCGGATCGACATAGATTGCCAGTATTGAAAGTGTAGAGATTCGGATTCCGTTCTTGAGGATCATCATTAGCAGTCCGGAAACAACGAACAGAGCTTTGCTCCAAAAACGGTTGAGCTGAAAATGTTAGAAGTGCCAGGACGAGCAACGCCATGCTGGAGCGGATGCCGCTACACTCTTTCGCCACTTCGATATTGAACCGCGCGAGATGAAAAACAAATCCTTCACGCAAAACAGGGACTCCCACGAGGTCGAAAAGGGAACCTGCAATCCAAGCCGAGCCCAATTGAAGGAGGTAGATGACTCTGATGAGTAGAAAATTGGGCAGGGGGACCATCAAGAAGAGAAGGAGAAGAGAGAAGTAGCCCGCCCTGCAAGCTGACTCTCCAAATAAAAGAGCGAAACCCGCTATCCAGCTCAAAACAAGCGCCAGAATGTAGCCAGAAAGTTGCACATCGAGTGATGGGCTGCCTGCTAGAAAGCGCGAAACGAACGCCACGCCGCAAGCGAGAAAGAAAAAGAAGCCGCCAATTGCAGTCCCGTACGACAGATCTCGGAAAACTTTTCGCCGCTCCACGAAAATCACCCAGGCGCTTATGAATGGAACCAGGATGAGGTGAGAGGCGTCGGGGTTTGAGAGAGAAATTCGAACGAAAGCAATAATGGGGTGTGAAAAGATCAGGGAGGAAACTAAGATCCAAGAGCCAAATAGAAGCCAGCGCCTTCCGGCACTTGTGTTGTTATCGTCCAATGACGCAGTCTCTGTTGCCCTCACAGTGCCATTTCCTCTGCGAAGTTTGGGGAATCATCGGGAACTCGTGGCAGGTCGAAATTCATGGAAACACTCTATCACCTCATGTGGCCCGTAATCGGAGCCAGACCAGGTTCCCTCGTTGAAAGATTCTACCAACGACCGTAATTCGATTCGCACCAGCTTAGATAATCGCAAGTTCAGGGGTGGCCGATCAATCGGCTGTTGCCGTATCGCTAATCGATCGGATCGCGTTTATCTTGTTCAACGCCGATGAAGTGGCGCTAGACGAGCTGGCAACTGAGTCTAAAACCATCGAACTTTAGAGGTAAGCCATCCCTTGGCCAATGCGGAATAAGCGAGTGAAAGCAACCACCTTAAGGTACAGAGCGAAGGAGATTTCAGACTCTGGAGACACAGCCGTGAATTCCCGCCCAATGGGCATATCGGCGCTGGTTTTGGATTCGGTCAGAGCATGGGCCAGCGCTCTGCAAGAGCTTCACACGTGAAGACACTCGCGTCGCGTTATAGCCGATCGTGCTACATAAGCACTGGAATCGCCCAGGAGGCGGTCTAGTAAGCGCCCTCACCACCGAGAACCGCACGTGGCGTCGCCATGAGTATCTTCACGTCGAGCCACAGGGACCAGGACTGTGAATAACGGAGATCCAATCGAACCATGTCATCGAAGCACATGCGGCTCCGGCCGCTGACCTGCCACAGCCCGGTAACACCTGGTTTGAGTTCAAGAACTCTACGGCGGTGCCAGATGTCGTAGGCTTCATATTCATAGGGTACCGGGGGCCGAGGACCAACAAGAGACATCTCACCTCGCAAAACGTTCCAGAACTGCGGTAATTCATCGAGACTCGTCTTGCGAAGGAATTTCCCTACTGTTGTCACGCGGGGATCATTCGTAAGTTTGTAAACGACAGGCTTTCCCGGTTCAGCATTTTCAGTGCCCGATTGACCGGCAATGAAACGTTGGATGTACTCCTGGTGAATCTTTGGATCGTTGTTCTCATTCATGGTTCGGAACTTGAGACACTTGAAGGAAGTTCCAAACTGTCCAAGCCTCTCCTGTCGGAACAGCACCGGCCCTTTGGAAGTCAATTTCATTGCAAGCGCTATCGCTGAGAGGAGAGGGCTAAGAAACAGAAGCAACACGCCACTTCCCACAATATCAATCACACGCTTAACGGCCCGAGAAAGGTACTTCTTCGAGTCTCCGCTCTGGAGATCTGGATAGAGTCTGGAGTCTGCGACCGTTGTGGCTCCATCGCGATCTCGGTTTTCGGGGAAGAGATGGACCGTCACAGCCAGCTTCGAGGTGATTTTGGTACTGAGCTCATTTTGAAGCGCATTTACAACCTTTGAGCGGAGAATTTCAGTGATTGGCGTCGCATATTCCAAACTGATTTCGGTGAAGATAACACCCAGGCTGGCACCATTCTTGTACCAACCAACGAGATCAGTTTCGCGAGTGGATTTCAAGAGGACTGAGGTTACCTGCGACAGTAAGCGGTCCGCCACATTGGCCTCAAGCGAGGCATCGGCCTCAAGCACCATCAAGACAAAGGGCTTGCGAGAGCGCTCTGCCCGACGACGCTCCAGAGTGAGCAAGCTGTGAAACGTTTCTTCTTGCAAGAAACTTGCTCGTGCTACAGACGACGTTTCGAATGCAGACATAGCCTTTTGGCCCTTCAAGCTGCGTGCGCCTTGTTCACATAAAGCCGGAATTCTCAGGTAGCTATTTCCCATCGATGTTCAAGCCTCGTTCGCCGATTTGAGTAGATTCAGTTGGTTTGTCGTCAATTGCTTGCGATCATCCTTGTCAAACTCAGGCTCGGACTTCTCTGCGCTGGGACGACGGCAAGAGTCCAATAAATTAGCCGGCCACCCCTTCAAGCAACGCTGGAAAAGAAAGTGGTGCAAGAACAGCGGATCCAGTGGACTGCACGGGACAAACACCGGAGCGGTCAATCTCCAGGGCGACGGACCGGCAAAGCAGCGAAACGGAAACTACTATCCGGCTGGTGCCCCTAAAACTGGTTAGAATCCCCCCAAGGCCGCTCAACGCTCCATCTTGAATTCGAACCTGCTGGCCGACTTCGAGATAAGGCCAAGGTTCGGCCCGCAAGCCAGAAGAAACTACCCTCTGAATGGCTTCAATTTCCGAATCCTCGACAGGGACTGGAATGCGGCCGCGCCCGACCACAGCGATCACGCCGGGGGTCACAAGAACTGGCAGACGCATAAGAGGGTCAAACTGGCAAAAGACATATCCAGGAAACAAAGGGGCGGTAGTTCCCGAAGAGGCACCACGACGCCAGCGTTTCTCGGTCGTGTACGTAGGATAAAAGGTCTGGTATCCCTTGCCGCACAACAAACTAGAAGTCGAACTCTCCCAGCGAGTCCTGACTTGAAGCGCATACCATCGATCACTGCTTGGTTCGGCGCTCATCTCGGGTTTAGGAGCTCCTTTGTTACCGGTGGAATAGAAACTATCGTGATGACCCCGTCCAGCTAAACAAACCCGCTGTGACGAGACTGCCACCTAGAGGCTCAATCGCAATCAGCCTGCCAAAATGTCGTTGTGAAGGAGACACTGGCCACAATTGGGCAGCCCTTTTAAGTAATTGAAAATGAGCGGTTTAGCATGCAACTGCGAGAACAATTCTGGACCTACTCACCTACCTGTGAGAGGTGCCTGGCTAAAAGGTGAAAACGGTTACCCACATTTGATAACTGGTTTCCAAGACTCCTCAGAAGAGACACGATTCCGCGAACTGTGACGTAAACCATTTATTTCTAATATGTTACACGACCATTTCAGAAAAGCGTTAGATATACCGCAGCAACAATAATATTGAGTTGGCTAGTCCAAGGGCGCGTCTTCTACTTTTACTTTGCAACGGCCGTTCGATCCCCTTGAGAGAGTCTCCAGGGCTTTACTGCCGATTCCTTGTGGTCTCCTCCGCGCAGGGGGGGCACCACCATGTGAGGCTAGAGCTCCCTCCGCAGACCTGAGAGGGCATTTACGAGGAGACCGCCCAAATAGTGCAATAGTTTTCTCGTGTTCGCCAAACTCGTTCTGCCAAGAGGTGAGAAGAAGTATCTTCGGGTTCGTGGAAGTAATATAACCTGTTTATATTCAGATAGATACTATAGATCCTAGATTCGCGCGGGGCAAGGAATTCGGTCGTCTAATTGCAATTCCCAGGTAAACTTTTCCTCCGAAGATTGGTGTGTACGGGCTTGCAGCTGATCCAAACTCGGAAAAATCGAGCGACTATATTTGCTCGCAAATAACAGACTGTGGAAATTGATTTCTGGAGGCTTCATGGAGAAGCGCCCGCGAATTAAATGGGACATCATCGCAGCAGTGGTTGGAGTCCCTCTTCTTACAGGAGCCTTGATCTTCGGGCTCGCTTTGCCGGGAAGCGGGGCGGCCAGGAAGGCGAGTGCGGGTACTTCGAGATTAGGTTCACCCCTGGCTGCGTTGCCACTGCCCCCGCAACCTCAGGCACAGATTACTGTCGCTATTAGCCCGGCGAGCTATGGGTTGACGATATCTCAGTCAGTCACGTTGGTCGCCACGGTGGCGAATGATTCGACAAATCAGGGTGTGACGTGGAGCCTTTCCGGTTCGAGCTGCTCGGGAGCTGGTTGCGCTACGCTGAGCTTGGCAACCGCAACTTCAGTACAGTATACCGCGCCCACTACCGGTGGCGTCTACTCTGTGACTGCCACCAGCGTGGCAAATGTAGCTCGGAGTGCAACTGCAACTATAGGTGTGACGGACCTCTCCGGAGTATTCACATATCGCAATGACGGAACTCGTACCGGTATTAATACCAAGGAATACTTGCTTTCCCCTTCTAATGTGAATACGTCTTCGTTTGGAAAACTCTTCTCCTGCACACTCGACGGTAACGTTTATGCCCAACCCCTTTGGGTCGCTAACGTTGCGATAGGCGGTGGTACGCACAATGTGGTGATTGTTGCGACCCAACACGACAGTGTGTATGCCTTCGACGCGGACAACGGCAGCGGTACAACCTGTACGCAATATTGGAAGGCTTCGCTCCTGACCTCAGCTTACGGTGCAGGAGCCATGGCAACACCCGTGCCACCGACCGACACAGGAGAAACGCAAGACATCCAAACGGAAATTGGGATCACTTCGACGCCGGTGATTGATCCCACCACCAGTTACCTCTTTGTAGCTTCTAAAACAAAGGAAAGTGGAGCTTATTTCCAGCGCTTGCACAAATTGAATCTTTCCGATGGAACGGAAAAGACAGGAGCTCCAGTAACCATCACGGCAAGCGTGACGGGGAGTGGAGACGGCTCCTCCGGTAACAGTCTGCCTTATATCGCGCTGCGTCAAAACCAAAGATCTGGCCTGGCCCTTGTGAATGGCACGGTGTACCTCGCATCCGGGTCGCATGGCGACAT
>WNFC01025933.1_pt1 | contig 10007 bp, 13 predicted proteins | sample 5400541 | NCBI WGS metagenome assembly WNFC01 (sample SAMN13153342, study PRJNA577476) | soil metagenome | isolation source: 120 cm saprolite under Douglas fir tree site 2 hole 2 replicate 1 | place: USA:California | collected 2015-04-18 | reverse complement strand
ATGGGACCGAGGGGACCTTCTTGCCGTGTTAGGCCCCGCTCCTCCTCCGCGCAGCATCGGTAGTAATTCAAGGGCAAATTGCCAGTACGTGCATGGCCCACGCCTCGCGCCAATGAGTTGTGGTATTGGATCAACAGAAACTGAGGAGAGGCCGTCCTTGGCTTCTCGGTACTCTCCCAGACGCCCTTACACGACCCAAATTTGGTGACGGAAGCAAAAGTGCCAAAGGACAAGCTTCCCACCGAAACAAGCGTTTGATACATGGGCTCCCACTCACCAGGCTGGCGGTTTCGCGCTGCCGAGAACCTTGTCCGGGTGGTGGTACCCGCTGAGACGCACAAGCTAAGCTCCGGTTGTGGGGGAGAAAAATATATATTTATAAGACTCGTCAAAGCGGCATACAGTAAACGTCGCAGTTCTCCTTTTGTCTTTCTTTCCCAAGAGCATGGATGGGGACTGTTCAGAGCAAAGGCTATGGCCTTTAAAAGTCCATAGGTTCGCAGGAATTCCGCCGTGGGTGTCACTTGTCCGTGCCACGGAACAACACGCGGACGAGTGTGGGAATCTCGGGACGTTATGGTCAGCGAGATAACGATCTTAGCTATACCTTGACGTTGGTGAGACCAAACTTAGAGCCGCAAATTGTGAGATAGTCATGAGGAGGGGAATTAGGTTCCTCGTCCTCGAGTACACCACGAGTTTTGACAGAGTAGGAACAAGCACCGATCACGAAGTCGAAGTGCTCCCATCCGATCGGATATTTGAGCGCTAAACACGGTAAACACCGCCCGGTCTCCGACATGAATTTTCGGCGTGTTCAATTTGGCTGTGTGCTCTGTTCAGTAAAACCAAGTGTTGCGGGGCAAGTAGGCTTATTGATCGTAACAAAACAAAATTGATAGCGAACGTATGAATGAGAATCTGATAGCAAAGTGGATGAGAGAGAATGCTATTCTAGTGGGTAATGGCTACGAGTACAACAAGCTCTGCAACGATGAAGGGACGCCGAAGAAAATAGGAACTCCCAAAGTGTGTAAGAAGCGGCATGCTCTACCAAGGACGGACAGGACGCGAGTTCGAATAATTCACACCATATTTATCCCACGGCTCGGCAGGCCCACGCGAAGGCGATGCTTCCGTTCTGTGGAGCCGCGGTGGAGATGAATGATCACTGCTACGGCTGCGTCCATAGGTCGGGGGTCTTTCTCGGTCGTCGACGAGCGCCGGTCGCGGTGCGTCTGCATACGTGTGTGAAGGCATGGAGGTCCGATTATTACCTGACAGCCCTTTTAATGAAGGCGCGAGTCGATCTTGTGGCTCTCGCAGAGGGGCGGATGTGTGAGGGGTGAGGGGTAGAACCGGGGATGGGTCGCTAGGAGATACGCCATCGGGAGTTGACGATAGAAACGAGGCTGATGTGGAGGAAACTGCCGAGCTTGAATCGGATTGTCTGCGGTAGGCAAGCGTGTTGAATCGGGGACTATCTTGAGAGCATGAGCGCCCAGAGGTCCAGTTTTGGGCTTCAGCCCCCGTGGGGGGTTTCAACAGTCCAGGAGGCTCTAAATCAAGGTGTCTGTCAGAAACCCATACATCAGTGATGATGGCTAAAGACTTGAGTAGCGAGCTTACTGAGCATTTGATGGCCAGGAAGACGAGCGCCGCTGGTATCTAAGCTGTTCTTCTGACGCAGGGAGGGAATTGGCCACATCAGCACTGTCATTTGCTCGCAGTCTTTGAAGAACTGCTCTGGAGTCATTGGACTGAGGCGTAGCTGCCCAGGAAGAAATAGGGGGGAGCGATATAAGAGCCTGGCCTGAAGCATGGGCTGAAGGTGGGGGATGAAGTGGAGGAAGTTTGATACTCTCTTCCTGAATAGGCGCACGGCGGGAACCACCGAAACCAGAAGCGTCGGGGAAAGGGTTTCTAGAGGTTCCGACTGGAGATGATACGTTCGAGGCAAGAGAAGCATTGTTCGGCTGCGACGGCGGAGGGTACGGCGAGTAACGGGAATTGTGGTTGCGCTCTCGCGTCAAGGACAGCCGGCTGACGCCTCCATCGATGGAAAGCGCATCCGTCGGGGATGGTGTTGACCGGACGTTTTGATGCTGGGCTGGCCATACGGGAGGAGCAATAGGCAATCCTGGCTGGTGTGAAAATTGAGGCAACGGCTCAGTGATCTCGTGTGGGTAGGTTGGGCCAGAGATGATCGACCATCCGGCTTGGAGGCCAGATGTGCCCGTAGATAACATTCCCGAGCTTGGGACATGATTGCTCCGTCTGGCCCGGCGGCGACCACCGCCGTTGGCAATAACCTGCCCATATCCGGGTTGTTCTGGGGACAAGCAGGTTGTGGGAAAGGTAGGGCTACGAGGTTATTGAGTGACTCAGAACAGACGCAATGCTGTCTCAGATCGCGTACCCAAACAGTGGCACAAGGTCGTGGCGAATGGGCCACGCCACGCTGCAGCAATGCGTCAGAAGACTACTTGTGAGATTAAGTACCGATCATGCACACCGACGAGACAGACGAAGAGCAACCTGCATTCGTGCTCCCGTCAGTCGGCCGAGCTATGGGTGCTAATGGGACCAAATACCTCGTAGGGCATCCATGTCCCTTGTATCTTCAGATAGCCACCGCGAACTCTCCGTATCTGGGAGGCCAAATCAGGTTGAGACTCTATCATCTTGACAATGTCGGCTGAGCACATGATAAGTATACTAGTAAGCCACGTTCCATAATGAGAACTGGAGAAAGGCAAACCTTTTGAATTCCCTAAGGCTGTGAAACCAGCGAGGTAATCACACTGTCATGCATAGAGTAGAGCCAGAAAATAAAGGGTAACTTACCTTTCCAGATGCCGGTCCAGAGTATATACCCATCGTCGACGTCCATCATTATCCATTGACCGTTCAGCGGGTATTCGTAAACAGGGCTAGTGCAGTGAATAATTAGAAAAGCGACGCTCGATGTCCTCTGCGACTGACATGTAACCACGGGGGTCATTGCTGGTTATGTACCGGCTTTTGATTACATGATGGTTTGGGCTCGCGTACGGCCGGAAGCGAGGGGAAGAGGTAGAAGGGCCTCCAGTAGACGGGAGTGAGTCCTACGTAAAGGAAGGTGAGCAGAAAGTCTAACGAATGCTATGGTGGCGAAAAGGAGCTCACTTGAAGGATACCCGATGTCATGGAAGGATTCAGTGTGGGGGAGGAAAGGGAGCCTGAAGTAACTACATCGGCTGCTCAAATAGTAACGCGGAGAAGGACGTATCCCAGATCACGTTCCCGGATTATTAGATTTCCCGAAGCGGCAGGACTAAAAAGTGCTAGCGTGGTCAAGCAAACGGGGGGGAGACAAAAAATGGGCTCAAGATCGCAGCACATGCGGGGGCCGGGATGTGGTAACCGATCACCTACTTGGTGGTTCTGACCTGACATGGACAAGAAGGAAAAAAAAAAAAGCGAGCTTTGAACGAGAAAATCAGTTCCTTTGATGTTTCCTCGGTTAGGCTTGAAAAAGGCCCCCGAGAAAACAAGCAGGCACCGAAGCGGAGAACCTCGGCCCGCTTCGGAAGGAACTTTTTAGCGAGATGCGCAACGCCGCCCGGCCTTGGCGCCACACCGTTAAACTTTTCAATTTGAAAACTTCTCGCCCTGACCAGTTCCAACTCAGAAAACTTAGGAAATAAACCCTGAAGAAATACAGAAAAGCTCACACTCTTCGGCCGCCGCCCCTTCTCACGCACGCGCTCACACGAACTCGGCGCCCGCGCCAGTCTTTACGCATTGTTTCCAGTCCCCCGGGTCCTCGAGACCGACGGACTTGCCGCGGCAATTAGGAACGATCGGTCACCACACAGAGATACATACTTAAAAATAAGCAGATTCCCGGCCCCGCTTGGCCAACGTGAATTGATCCCGCTTCATGGGCATTGGGTCCATCCATTCAACAGATAGATCGAATCACCTTTGTGCATAAAAATCCGGGCCCCCGAGAGTGGGGGAAGGGCTTCCCTTCTATAAGCCTCCCTGCTTTTCGGAGGGGGGAGAAAGATAGCCACCCATTTTGCGCCCGACATCGCCCTGCTCACGAAAGGATACTGTATCGGGGATGCCACGCTTGATCATATGGCGTCAACTGTTGACTTCCAAAATTCCCGTGGCTGTAGTATATAGTATATAACGTGAGATCCTGTCATCTCTTGTTGTGAGCTCCTCCCGAGGGCGCCATCCTGCGAGCACTTCCGGTGAAAAGGCCTCAGCTTCCTCGGCTGAACCGGAAGTAGTGTGTTTATTGTGGGTGGAGACACAGTAGACCAGAAGTAAGGATGACACACCCGTACCTCGTTTTTTCCCACACGCACCTCGAGAGGAATTGCACACCCTGATTTACTGTACTTCCCCTGATAACCTAGCCGGCTAGCAAGGCCTAGGTGGGGGTTAATCCGGTTCAGACCAACATGACCTTTCCAGCCCAACCAATCTCCTCAGGCGACGTGAGGCGGCAGCTAGTAGACGTACAATACTGTAATACGACCCGGAACGAGCAAGCTCGCCGTCCTCCGCATTGTTGATGTGACGGTCAACCGGGGACGCCTTTCCCGCTGCGTCGTCCGTCGCCGTCGCCATGGACAGACGACAGTATTCTGTATGGAAACCAGCGGGCCCCCTCTTATATGCTTATGAAGGGAGCAAACCGGGTCAAGTTATGAACGTGGAAGGTGTGCCTGGCTCATCTTTTGGGGCACACGTCACGAGGAGAAATGACTTTATGAACGTTCGATCGGGCGCATGTTAACGTTGTCCGGGGCACCGGAGGCACGCATCCACCCATTTGGTCCCGCATGGGCTCCTCGAGCATGTGTTTGTGATGTAGGATTTGCGCATATCACAACAATTACGGGAGATCGCGGCATGGAGCATGCCCAAACTGTCTAAGTACAGGTGTGCCTCGACGCCGCTGTGCCCCGCTACCGCTACCCAGTCGCTGCGCTCGCCGCCGCCTTGAGAGCCGTTCGCGTCTCCTCCGAGCCATGCCCATCACCCGTCGTGTATATCACCTTGCTGAGCGCAAATCCATTGAACTGGCTCGCTGCGCATACGGTGTACGCGCCCATGTTGTCGAATGCTAGCCAGTCACTGACTCGCAACCCTTCGGGAAGCATAGTCTCAGGGCATACGCAGTCGATGGAATCGCACGTTGGACCCCACACGCTGCTGAGTTGAAGACGCTCCATTCCAGAAAAGTGGAATGAGCCGTTCATATACAGGGCATAAGGATGAACCCGCTGATGGTCGAATAAGATGCAATTGAACGCTCCGTACACTCCATCATTGATATAATCTAAGGGGGAAACTCGGAGTTAGCATACGTTATGCATAAACAATGGACCCATACACATGAAAGAAGGCTGATCGTTCCTTTCATCTTTGATTTCTGTCGTCGCTCCATCAGAAAGTGGGGCACGACGAGCGATGATATTTGTGGCAAGGCGGAAAGCTCGAGAGACAAAATACCGCCCAGGCTCGGCGATGATTCGGAGTCCTGTACGATCGGGAAAATGGAAATCGAGAGCATCACGGAGGATGCCCGCCGTCGATTCGAATGTGGCATCCTCAAAACCACCACCAACGTCTAAAATCGAGAACTTGTATCCTTCGGCGAGTCCCATATCGAAGGCAGCACGTGCACACCCAACGGCATCCGAGAACGCAGACGAATCATAGCATCCACTGCCCACATGAAAGCTGATTCCAATCACATCAAGTCCGAGATCCTTTGCTTTGGCAAGAAGGTCGGGTATTATATCGAGGGATACTCCAAACTTAAGCCCAAGACGACACATGCTCTTCGAATCATCCGTGAGGATGCGTAGGACAAGCTTCGCATTTGGGTTCGCCCGTGCAATCTTGTATAGTTCATCTACATTGTCGAAGGTCATCGTGTCGACACCAAGCTTGGTAGCGCTCTTGATGAACGATATCGCCTTGCAGGGGTTGGCGAAAATGATCTGCGATGGACTTACACCAAGTGGGAGAACTTGGGAAATTTCACCATTGGAGGCACAATCAAAGCCCGTACCAAGTGCCGCCAGGAGGCGAAGCACGTACGGGTCCGGATTGCATTTCACCGCTACAGCCGGATGCGTGCATATCAGCGAAGGGGGAAACATCCAGAGCGTGACGGGCACGCGCACCATAGAAGGGCTCTATTTCAGGTAGGCAGCGCTTCCATCTTTGATATTGGTTGTATACATAGCTCAAGTCCGCGACAAAATAAGCTTTCTCTGCATCGGGTATGCCAGCAGCTGAGAGACGCGCCGCACGAATGACACCGTTCCGAAGATGTACATCTGGATGACCGCGGAGTAAAGGTGGCAGCCCAGGAAAGACGATGTCACGGTCGTCATCATCACCATCGTCATGGACATTGTGACCTTCAATAGAGGCCGAGAGGGGTCTGCTTTGAGCCCAAGGTAGTCGTTGGGAGGGGGAACGAAACACAGAGGTGAGATGTTGTGCAGAGACTAAATCAATAGCGGGAGACGTAGAGAGAATGGTGAGTTGAGACATGATGATGTTCTCTGCGGGAGTATCGATCTCTTGGACAAGATCCAGACTTTAGCGCGTATTGTTAGTGTGAGGAGGTTGGATACAGGATATGGTCGATGATGTGGCAGGTTCGAAACCAGATTACCGAACCAGAACCGCCACGGTCGGTGGAACCGGGCGGGTGGGGACGGTAATGGATGGGTTTCAATCAGTAGCGGCAGGGACCTCGCGGACAAGCGAGGGTCAACACAGTACCGAAGGTTATGGTAAGTGTTAGGGGGGTTCACCTGAAGTGAAGAGAACACGCGTAGGTTAATGTTCCCATTCAAAGGAAGACAGGGAAGGAGATCCAACTTGACCTATTACGGAAGACCACCTGTAATCGATGGGTGAAAGTATGAGGATGAAGTGTCAAGCGATCGTGACATCGACGCACCGAAGGGTCAACAGCAGACGGAGGTCGTCGATTCTAGTGTGGTCAGGAATGACGTAGATGATCCTCGTCGTGCGAGTTATGACGACAAGAGGAGGAAAAGATTAATTTTTTTCCTCTACTGCCTTTGTTTCTTTTGTCGAGAGAATCGAGTGGGACAGTCAGTGGGGTCGACGTAGTTGGAACAGAACACGGAAAAATTGCTATCAGCCATCGATCGATCCACGGCTGGCCACACTCCATAAAATGAGCGGATGACCACTTGGGTGACCCCGCCCGGGCCGTCCCAGCTAGAACGATCTCCACTGTTCCACGTGCACCGCACCGCGCCACCGCCAGCGCTTACAAGGCCGCGGCATCAGGCGAGCAGCTTACATGAAGCAGATGCCTCCTGTTGTCGAAATGAAAATTTCAATGGAAGATCTAATGGAGTGGGCCCTGGGCGCAACTCACACGCGGTGGTCACGGCGTATGAGAATCTCCCTTATTCAGATTGTCAGGGCACTCCCCAGTCCTGATGAGGCACAGCACCGTCTTTGTGTACTACTTCGACTCGCGAGCTCTAAATGGAGGCTTGTGACCTGTGACCACGGCTGGAAGACAAAGCTATATAACATTTTCAAGATGGTTTACTCATAGTCTTCTGATTGATTACGACTTCCTACACAGGAATAAGCGGGCGTTAGGTGGGGAACAGCTCCGAGTCAGTTCTGCCGGATTCGATGGACCCAATAAAAGACACATACAAGAAGGTTCATCGACGCATTACCCTTACACTGAACTAACTATTTAAAGTAGCTGCAAAATCCGCACTCAGGATCCTTTCTTGTGCGAATTAGGGCGAGGGAAGGATGGTTCGGCGCTCCTCCCCTCGCTGATAGAAGCACCGGAACTGCCCCAAGGGACTGCGGTCACTACGGTTTCACTACCTGCCGCATGGACGGCAGCCCCTGATACCCAACGTACTGGCGTCGGAGTACATATATGACTCCGAGGGATACCAGTCTCTTGGGGCGGAGCGCCAACGATATTCCACTCTAGTAATCCGCCCAATGGCAGGTGCTGGACTACCACGCGTTTTCCGAGGACCTCAGCCTGACGATTATAGCCATTGTGATCCAGATCTTATAATGGAGTCTCGAGAGGGATGCCCTACCTCGTACATCTTGAAAAGACCAGAGTTAACTTTGCTCCAAGTTGCGACTCCTGTAGCAATGGCGTACAGCTGCGAAGAATGTTCGTGGAACGGCCCACGCTTGACTTGGTGGATTCGCGTGATCGACAGGAAGTACAGGTTCGTTGGGGGTAGTGGTGGATGCAATATTGCAGACACGGGGACCTCACTCTGCTCTACAAAAATCGGGATGTCAGCCTGACAGCTTTCCGTTTAGATGCAGGCGGACCTCGAAGTTGCGCACTCCCAAAGATGTACCCAAGAAAGTGCGAGTCGTCTAGTCCCCACACACCGTGGCTACCTGCTGGCTCTAGACGATAGACGTCCTGTAGGCGCCAGCAGAGTCGCAGATACCGAACAAAGACGGTTAGGACGATATCTCTTGCTTCTTCGGTATTGAAGCATAGAAATCGGACGAGGGTGAGGCAGAGAAGAAAGACCGCAAACGATGTCTCATGTCCTGTGCCATAGTCTATGCGCACAAAGGAACCAAACGCGGTGAGTAGATAAGGCCGTACATGGGGGACCGCAACGGGCAACTCCGGCATCATCGCTATTAAAAGCTCGTCGGCACGCTTGTCCACGATTCAGGTCGTGCAGAGGGCAAAAAAGTTGGGAAGAACGTACTTCTTCAAGACGCTCCCCCCATGTGCGAAATGCGAGGTTTCCAAATCGTTGAGTTGTTGGTAGTGGCGGAATCTCGTCGATCCACTTGTCCAGCTGGTCGAGCAAGCCGAGCACTCTTTGGATGCCCTGTCGAGACAAGACGTGGGACATGAATTACGCCTCACAAGGATTTCGAGTACCTCGCTCTGATTATCGTTTGTCCGTGGCAATGAGCAACCGACAACGGACTCATTCAGCCATCTCAAGAAATGTGAATAGTCTGAGTAGCCCTGCGTCTGCTTCCATGCCTCGACATCGGCATCGGTCCGGATTTTAACTGCGGGCCAAGCCTGCAAAGCTTCAAGATTTTCATGAGAGACGTATCTCAGTAGAGGTAGGGGTATAGACGCCATCGTAGAGTCGGGAGCCCTGAACACGGGGCAACTAATTCAGAGCGTCACGATTTAACTTTGGAGCGCTCTGGTGAGCGCTCGGCATGGTGTTAAAATATGCCGACGAGTCTCACGTGCACACGTGTGGGAACTTGCTGTTTCTCAGCCACGGCCCAGGCAAGGGGAACCGCGTCATTATAGGGACGCGTGGCCCCTAGAAGAAAGATTCCGATATATTTGTGCGGGGTGCGGAGTGTCCCAACGTAAGGGGTCCCCTCGGAATCAGCTTGATTTGGCACCTTTTGGACTACCCCCAAAATCTAATTTTTTTTTTTACGCTGGTCCTCCTCAAGTCGAAGAACAGAGGTTGTCATCCGGAGTTTAATTCCCTCTCTAGCGCCATGTGAGAACAGATCTCTCCATGGCCCAGGGTGAGCCTTGGACCTTGGTGGGATATGGGCTTGCCCGGTTGCTACCTACCCATGCACACACCATAAATTGTCGCAATTGCGTATTTCTCTAATAAATAATTATTTCACTTTGGAAAATGTCAATTTTATTATTAATTATGGGAGGATACATCGCCGAGACGGGACCGTACGCCCATCTGAGTACCCAAGTGAAGCAAAAGCAAGTTGTAGGTGATAAGGCGATGGCACCAAAACATCCCCCCGTTGTCCTTCCCCATGCACTACATATTCCCGGAATCAACAAACTTGCAGGAAAGCGCGTCATCCTTGCCTCGGCCAGTCCAAGGCGCAAGGAGATTCTCCAAATCTTTGTACGCTCCTGGCCAGTTGTGTAGCCGTCGTTTTTGACGTCACTCGTGACTTGCAGGGACTCTCCCCGG
>WNFC01011132.1_pt1 | contig 10007 bp, 5 predicted proteins | sample 5400541 | NCBI WGS metagenome assembly WNFC01 (sample SAMN13153342, study PRJNA577476) | soil metagenome | isolation source: 120 cm saprolite under Douglas fir tree site 2 hole 2 replicate 1 | place: USA:California | collected 2015-04-18 | reverse complement strand
GCCATATAAATATATGAGTCCCCTACCAACACGGACTACATGCCCCATCTAGAAGATTACATTCATTCCTGTGCCCCTTTCACTACAAACATGTGCTCAACGCCGCTGGCAACCCCCAAACCGAGCATACGAGACCGATTCCCACAGATTGCCCAGACACGCAGTTAATCATAACCCATAGTAGTAATGGACAGAATGCACACCACGCTCCAACGCATCTGTAGGCTGGTAGTTAGTGACGAGTTCTGTATTCCAAGGCAAACTTGATTACGAACCGACAACCCTGAATCATGCACCATAATGAACAAAATTCACCCAACGTTCCAAAGTTATCCCTCCCTTTCGACGCAGGTGAAGCACAGCGTCGCGAAGTGCTCCAGCCGTTCTCTCGTAATAGCATCCACCTTGCACCTCATCTGAGAAAACCGACTCATAAAAGTGCTTAGCCAAGTCCGGCCCATCTATGTCTGCCATTGCCCACATCGTCCCAACGACACTCCGGAATCCGCAGAATTGCATAGCAGCCGCAAGATGCAGTACCTCGTCCACAATGCTCTCCTCTGTCAGCTCTGCTGTGTGGCAAGCAGACAGGAAAGCGAACTCTGCATCAGGGAACTGAGCCCGTATGATGTCGAGCAACTTGAGACGCTTCCCTTTGTGAAGTTTGAATGAAGCGTCGAATGGTTTCCCTGGCTCGAGTATTCCATGGCTCACAATATGCGCGAACTGATGATCCCGGAAGCATGACAGCACGGCAGTAGGTGTAGCCTTCGTTAAGAAGAGAGTCGTCACCTGGGTATCGACGGCTTGTACCGCTCTCATCTCTTTCGGTGCCGCTCGCATGTTTTCATCTGGATGAGCGACGAGAAGTATCGAAGGCTTGCAGATCGTTTGTGATCCGGGCTTCCGGGATTCGATGAGTGCGGAGAGGGATGGGATATATGAGGAGATGTATAAGTCTAGGAAATATTGTGGAGGGTCCACGTCTGATTGGATTGGGCCCATCGCATGAAGGGGAAGTGAGTAAAAAACGGATGTTGGGCACCACCAAACTCGAGACTGTTTCGGTACATTCAACTCGTTCAGCCTTTTGATCACTGGCCGGCCGACAAGATCATAGAGCTCCTTGAGAACAGAACGTAGAGCGTCCTCATATGTATTCGACTCGAGGTCTGAGTCTTCCTTTCGTGCGCCGAGTAATTGATCTTGCAATTCGTTTGCCCGGAAATAGAAGTCGCGGGATGTAGTAATCAGGGAGGGAGGACTGTCATGGAGAAGAATGATGATGTCCGAACGCCACCAAGAATGATTGATGATGATTACTGGCCCGTGACATGAAGCTGAACGAAGATATTCGAAGGAAGGAGGCTTCAGGAAGGTGTCCAAGCCCGGCACGGCTCGTATCTGCGAAATGAGCTTCTCGCGATCATCCATAAGCTTCCGTTGCCGCACCACATGACGACCAAATGGATCCACCGCATCTACGTCACTAGTACTGTCAATGCCATGAACATTGCTCTTTGATGAGATGGCCAAGGTAACCGTCTCGAGCTCCCGATTGATGGTGGCGAAGTTATCTGCTAAATGGGGGTCGACGGAACGAATTTGATCGAGCGAAGTACGGAGTTCGCGCATTTCGGACCATAATAATCCTCGTCCTCGCTCGAGGGTCTCGATGGCCTGCTGGAGTTGACTGGTGTGGATCTGATAGGACGCGTAATCGAATGGTAGGGATTTGATAGAGAAATTCATTGTGGCAATAAGTTGGGAATGCTGCATGTCAAGTGTTGGAGCCAAAGTAAGACAGACTTGCAGTGACGACATAGCACGGTCGTACACAGTGGAGACGGAGGGATGTCCAACTTTGCGCGCTACGACTGCCCATAGACACAAATGCGTGAGGCGGAGAGACTCTATACCTTGATTTTCGACTGAAAATGCGAGCAGTTGTATGATTTCATCCGAGTCTTCTCTGAAATTGAGGAACCTGTGACGGATGTATAGAGAACCAATAAGTCTGTCAAGCGACAGAAAACGGAGAGATCGTCTATTTGCGGTGTTGAAATTGTTTCGAGCGGCTGAAATTGCCTCGTCGAGGTACTTGGTGTCTCTCGTGCACTCGAAAGCACGGTGGAGGAGATTTCCCAAGGCGACAGGGGCGTAGGCGGCAAGGCGATCATTGGGGTTGGAAGCAATCAACTGTCGACAATAGTTGACACCATCTTCGATGTCCGCTAAATCGGTACGGCGGCCGATGGCGATAGGTAGGAGTGCGATGAAGTGCTTATTCATTGTCGTTTTCGGAAGTGGCTTGATGGACAATTCAGGGAGAGAGGCGGTCAGATCCTGGAAGGATGGAAGCTTGCCGGAAAACTTGAAACTGGGCATAGCGCTTTCCAAATCTAGTGGGACATTGGAGCCATCGAAGCGCGAATTCTGCAACATCAAGCGATCATCGATGGCCCAATCAACCCAATCACGATTAGGGTCTTCAAGAGACAACAACTCATCAAGCAAGGTACGATTGAAGTAGATCGCCTGCTCTAAATACTCCGGCTTCCCAAACCTCCAAAATCGAACAGAGGAAAACCGCGCAGCGCAGCACAATGCCAATGTCCGTTTTGGACTCGGCACATCTCCAGGACCACGAAAACTGATAATTTCATCGAGGATGGCCATTCCCTCATTGTAATCATCTTCCGAAAAAGTTATTTCGAAGCGACCAAGGAGAGACTTGACAAGTGCGATGGAGACTTTGTGGAAATCTGGTAGGCGTATAGTTGCTCTTTGTAAGCAGCCAATTACTTTCTCGGAAGGAATTCGCGCCGTGAGGGTTTCCGTGACGGTTTCTGTGCGATTAAGAGCAATGTCCGCAAAGGCCATAATGGGTTTAGTCAAGAACTTGGAGTCTGTCGAGGTGTCAGAGTTAAGCAGTTCGTCGCAGAGGTCCGCCATTTCCTCGATGTCCTGATCTTTATCTCCAAGCTCTAAATCCACCTGGGATGCCAATGCAAAGACAAGGCTATCTCTGACAGGAATGGAAAAAGGATCGTGGATGTCGGGCGGTAGTCCGCGCAGATACCGATAGTAGATAACGGAGCACTTGATATCTTCGGGGTGCCTGGACTTTTCGATACGAAGAGAAATGGCGTACGTGAGGGAATGCAATATCGAAGAAATGTTTGGGAGCTGGAGGGGTGAATCCCGGCGAAGTGGAAAGGATAGAATTGCCTCTGTGAAGCCAAGGATTGATTCTTCCAGGTCGTCCTCAGGCTGGCCTAATAGTAACTCGTAGCGCCCAAGTTTCGCCGTTGCCAGATGGTAGACATCGGAAGCATGCGTAGGTGCCGATCTGGGTAATAATGACAAGGAATATTGATACGAAGAAATTTCGGCGTCGCATTCATGAAGACGGCCTGAAAATATAGAAGATAGGTAAGACAACCGCAGGCCAAGGGGCCGCTCGCCAACGTTTGGATTGGATCCCAAACTTACGTTGTCGGTCATCCATAGCTCAGTGCTCAATAATCAGAAGATGGCTTGGGCGGTCGTGTAGGAAGAAAGACGTGTTACAAGAGAATGTCCCCCGACGGAGGCGATAGTCCGTGTACGAGAGGCTTGACTCAGAACACGTGTATCCGAGTCAAGACTACATGAGGCACTTCGGAAGGGGACGAAAAGGGTGTTACCCATAGAGCGGGGTTAGGGTTTCTTCTCCACTCAACCTCTCACTGGCAACCGACGAAAACGACGAACTATCCTGAACGCAAACCTCAGCGGTATCTCTACCCCTCACAACTACCTGTCGTCGATAACTGGCGCATTCATGACACTGAACTCGTCGTCCAACATTCGCTCCTGGATGGAAGCACTCTGAGAAAATGACACGTCCTCGCCAGGCCGTTGATTATGCGGGAGGGATGGTCCGTTGAGCATTGGTCTGTTAACACTTCTGAGTCGATTTCGTTACCCCGAATTGCCTCTGACTCTGCTTGTTTTCTTGTAGTTTCGCAATGTGCAACCTCGTCCACGATACGTGCCATATATCCAACCAAGCCCCCATACATAATCGATGTGCGTATAACTAGCGCATAATTACACTTGGCATGCTGACTGAATTTATCTCTATCTTGTTGCTCCTACCTCGCCTCGATAACCCTCTCCATCACACCCATCTACATATCTACGAACAAGCTCGATGTGCCGTGAAAACGGTCACAGTTCATCATCTAGTCCACGTGTCGTCAATTCTTTACCCACCTAATGTCGCACCTAGTGGACGCCAGAGGGCCCTGCCCAGTTCCACGAGTGGGTAGTTCACGGGCTGGAACGTATTGACGTCCAACTTGGAAACTATCCTCCGGGCTCTAGGCGCATGATATCGCTATTCGCGCACGTACATACATCACACCTGCAGGCCAATCCGGAATCATCAGGTATTTCCAACCCAACATGAACAACCTCACTGCATGGTCTGTACATCGATAAGCCGTACGTGGACAGCTTCTCGCCTGATGACGAACGATTCCCCAATCAGTGCCGACTCTACCTCGTGAGTTTGGTCTTTCAGTGTCGAGAGTAACGGATACTTACTGGCAATCGATGGGACATCGAGTATATCGAGTGGCAGCCAACGACGGACCTGCTCGTGTCGGGCAGCAAGAACAATCTGATCACGCTCTAGGACCCCAGCACTGGAATCACGGTCATCACCCTGTATGTACCTCGTACTCTCCCTAGCGGTCAGGGCAAGCACGTTGACGGGTCTTGACATCAGCACAAAACTATGATACAAGCGTTCTAATGGGCTTCGGATGGCAGCCTCCTTGCAAGCCCATCTCGTAACCAGACGGTACCAGTATTCGATATTCGTATGAAGGAGTGGGTCGTCCTGCGTGAGCACAAGAAACAAGTCTGCTGTGTGTCCTGTCTTACTCTTTCATGCCTGAGACCTGACGCGTCGTTGACATTAGCCTTATGGCACCATGTACATCGCATCCTTGCCTCTGGTAGCCCCGAAGGCACGGTCCTCCGCTGCGACCTCTTCTCTCCGACAGCGGGCACACTTACTCGCACTTTCCTACCTACCCCATTACCGTCCACCACCACTACGGCCACCACCTCACCAGCACAGCACAGCATGCCCGTGCTGTCAGCACCGGCCCGCGGGAGCTGGATTCGGCGGGATGTGGTGAAACTTCACCGACAACGTGGATAGTGCGCACAACGGAGTGGGTCCCAGCACAGATGACAATATCATGCCTGGATTCGATGGCGGTGGCAGTGGGTTTGGATGCGGAGGAGAAAGCGGGAAGAGGCTTATGGCTAACGCTGGGGTTCGTCGGAATGCCCATTGTTGTCGTCGGCCGCTGCAGTGGATGGCCAAGCTCCGCGTGGTGGGCAGCAAGCTGATGATTGGGCTTATCAGTAGGGTGGTGGCGACGGTGGAGGCCGTGGGGGTGCCTTCGCTTCCTTATGCTACGGTATCATCGAATATAGTATGTATGCCAGAGACGGTTCAAATCAGGACTTAGTACCGAGTTCACTAGTGGATTAGCAAGGAATGCTACAGTAGGCCTTCCTTACATACCACCCAGTAGTATCCCATTTTCCATGTGGCCACTATCCTACTTGTTCTAGTTGGTTTCCGTACATGAATCATACCTCACTAGATAGAGTGCGTATGAACCTCGGAGGCATACACACATTGCGCCCTTCCACGAGAACGGCTCACATCTTGGCCTTCATATAGATGAGTCCCATTACCTCAACACGCATTACATGCCTTATCGAAAATTTGAGTTCTCGTGCCCGCTTCGCTACAGATGAGATTTGTACACGAAATCTCAGTATCATACGTACCTTGGGCTAGAATACTGCTAAACGACACCCCGTCAAGTCAACCTTATTATTACAGTTAGCGGGCCCCGCGTCACGCACCTTGCACTGCATTAATTGACGGGCTCCAGATCCTTTTCCTTTGTCTGCTAGGCCCGGCGCCACGGTCGATGCGACCTTGGCCCCATCCTGGCTCTCGTCCTCGTCCATCGGAGGCATACGGCACTGGCAGATAAGCCTCGCCGCGTCCGTTCTCGAATTCGGCGTGCGTGCGTGCCTATACGTTGGTCATCATCCCTCTCCGAGTCGAGTCCCCAACTCGGGGCTGGCTGATCTAGGCCTGTCGTTCGGTTGCTCGAGTCGCGCTGCTGCTATTGCCTTCGCTCGCTCGCTAAGCCTACACGTCCTAAGCCCTGGCAACGAACGAGCGCAAAAACGGGAAGGTGGAAGGGGAAGGGTCGTATGAGGGGCGGCGGATGTGCTGGACAGGGTGTGGAGGCTGCACATGCCAGTGTGACGATGAATGGACATTTCTACAACAGAGAGGTACTTTGTCCATTCAAGGGACGTGGCTGAGAGGAGTGCGCCAGGCACGAGGGTAAAGCGTCAGGTGGCGAATCGAAGGTTTTTGGGAGCAACGTAATGTCCATGGACTGATTAGTAAGGAATTCGTATTTGCCCGTTCACCGTAACTTCACTTGTCAAGTCATGCTCTCGAGAGTCCGATGAGCTCCCGCGCAAAGATGGGATTTTCTTTCGCTTCCGTTCTCGGCATTGTCGTTGTCAGATGCTCGTCGTCCCGGTTCAACCTCGATGCCACCCGGGAATCCTCTTCGACTCGGCACGACTCTCGGGAGCAACGGCAACGCATATACGATGACCCCAACGCATATGTTCGCTACCCACCCACATACAAGCAGATTTCAGAGCAGAGTGTGTCTCCAGGAAATCATACCGGCGTATCGCGATATGATACAGCGCAGCTCAACTGAATGCCGTAAGTACGCTATTTGTGATCCTCCGGCTGAGTGATTGCCCGCAGCGACTAACTCTAACGTTCAAAGAGACCGTGTGACAGACTTTGCAGCCAGCGTACTCCCGGTTCCTTCTGGCTACTGGTCCATCTTTGCCCTCCTCAGCGCCTCCGATTCCAGCCCTGCCGCGCACAGAGCCGTATCCTGGATGCGCAGAAACATCGTCCCCGCCGTCGCAGGCTCGCTCCCCGAAACCCACAACGCAACCCTCCCACCGCCCGACGCAGATATCGACGAAGCGTTGAGACAGGCGCTCGCCCGCCTCGACAGCGACATTGACGCGCGAACGGGTGATCCGCCTTGGGCAAGGCAAGCTGGTGGTCCGGTATCATCGTCATCGCCGTCATCATCATCGACGCTGCTCGCGTTTTTCGATTCAGAGTCGCGCGTGCTGCGCGTCGCCAATGCCGGCGCGGGCCGTGCGTTCTTGGGCCGTCGCGTGGGCAGCGCTGGCCACCACGAGAGTCGAGAGCTCGCCAGGTCCGGCGCGCCGCGGTACCTCGTCAAAGCCGACATGCAGTCACGCGCGCAGGATGTGGAAGAGCTCGTCGGTGGGGACGTGTTTCCGTCACGCGATTCGCTTGACGCTGCCTCAGTGGAGGTGGAAAGCGTAGAAGTGCCCGACGGCGACTTTCTCGTGCTGGGTTCCCATAGTACGTGGGTCTATCTGGCTGGGGATGAGGCGGTACAAGCTGTCAGCGGATGGATGCGGGAGCAGGGAGAGTCTCCGCCCGAGCGACTTGCCCGAGACGGCCGCAGGCCGCATGACCCTTTCTTTGACTTTCCCTGGAAAGACGATCCGGGTCTCGGACTGGGCTGGGTGCATACGGTGATACCTGATCTGATTCGGGATATCGATAAAATGTTTGTCGGTGCGCAGGAAAACGCTGCCGGTCGCGTCTTACGATCCACCAAGTTCGATCAGCATGTAGAGGATAGCGCGTGTGACCGGGATCCCCATGCCTCAGTGAAACATAGATTTCTCACCTTCCAGCTCGGAGTAGGTATTTTATCTCAGGATGTTGTCCGGCCCTTACTGATGCGGTAGCAGTCAGAGGAACGGCAGCTCGGTTATGGTCGTGATGTTCCCAGATGGCAGAAAGTGATAACTCGATCGGTTAGTCGATCATCTTTTTTTGGAAAATGATTTATTCTCAGTCAGCCTATGTAATACGCCTACTGTCTAGGGAATGTGTGCTGGGTAGTGGGAGTTGGGATTCAGCCCTACCCAGCTTGTTGTAGCCAGTCCTGAAGGTCCGGGTGTGAGGGAAAATGCATTTGCATACTCCCCTGGTATGGGGGTTGTGTGGGACTCAGGCCATTAGTCCTCCTCAAAAGGGGCATATCTAGGCCTCCTACCCACTAAAACCTTGCAAATGTTGATCCAGTCATGTGGTAATGGACCGTCTTTTATTAGTAATGGTTGCCATGTGACATGTGTTCTTGACTAGATTCATAAATTTACTCTCATGTTTGATCTTTGTTTGGTGGTGTATGTATTTTTTATGTGTTAGCACCAGTGTCAGGTGGTTGATTTTTGCCAAGTAAGTGGGTGGTCTGCACGCTGTGCTCCTGTGGTGCTCTGCTGTCTGATTTTACTTTACATGTGGGTGTATAAAAGATACATAGGTAGTTGTCTATGTCATCCATATTTTCTAGGGTTATTTTCATTAAGAGAAATGTGGGTTAGGAAGGTAGGCCATAATGGAGACCCCCAGATGGTGTCTTCCGTGGGTCTCCCCAGATGTGGAATATGTTCTGTGTGTTCCTCCCATGGTGTGTAGGCTGCAGCTGTTGGCTGCAATCAGGTTTAGTTTATTTGATTTGGGCCATGGTGTTCAGGAGCAATTGGTGTATCGCTCACCCTTGCCTAGTGTGGGAAAACCCACCATGGTGGTGGTATGAGTTCAAGGGCCCCCCTGGTTAGTTGATCATCAGAGCACGGTTGTAATATACTGTATCATGTGCCCTGTGGCCCTTCAATGCAACAAGAAGTGCTTTTAAATAACAGGATTCTGATGTTGAGATCTACGCATCCCAGGCCTCCCCAACCTGCAATGTAATAAGGCTCTTTTGCTCTCCACAGGTGTTATACTATAACGCCTGTTGGTTAGAGAGGCAACGTGACACCACAGGAAAAAAAGGGAGGCAAATGCTGCACTGGAGCCAGGCAGTCACCTCATTTGATGTTGGGGTAGATATGTAGATGCTCAACGGTCAGTTGAGCCCACAGCCTAGCTTAACTACTTAAATGATGACCTGGCTGCTAGTGGCTCGGGAAACATGGGTAGCTCAATGCTCATGTTTGCCCTTGTGATGATTCTTCGGAGGGTTATTGACCACACCCCAAGCAAGATTAAGGTCTGCATCTGTACATCATGATGATAGGGATGTCAGCCATATCACCATGAACAGGCCTAACTTGATCGGATGGTTTGGAGAAAATCCAGGCTGAGGGATGCATGCATAGCTCATTTGAGTCCTCTTAGGCTGTGCGCTTGCCTTATGTCATGGTACCACTGAATGTACAGTACCTGTGTCGATGATGTTTCAAAATTGGCATCGCATCTTCTGTATGGCCACTATCCGACCTATTCCAGTTAGTGTCGTGAAAGGGTGATGACCCTGTAAATGTCACGGTCTAGGAAGGAGGCATACATGACTTGCACATTGGCCTGAGAAAGGCTGACATTGTCCTCTTCACCATTTAATATATGAGTCCCATTACCAACTCACATTTTGCCAGGCTTGATACACACAACATGCCCCATCTAATAATTGGATTCCTGTGCCTGCTTCACTACGGATGAGTATTGGACATCAAATCCCAGAACCAACATACTACTACAGTTCAAAATGGCTTTTTCCGGCCTCTGAACTTGCGAGAAAATTAGACTCACTACTGCTCCCTCAAAACACAATAAAATCATATGAGACATAGTGCATTTTTATTGTGTTGTAAAGTAGAATAGTGCCCATTCATTACATTTTAAGAAAATAATAAGTGCTCACTTTTCTGACTGAAAATTGAAACAAATTTTGAAATCACTGCTTTCCCACACTCAGAGACATGGTGCAGACTCAAAATTAGTCTAAAATGAGTATTTAAGACTATTTAACACAAAAAAAAGGCAT
>WNFC01069086.1_pt1 | contig 10008 bp, 13 predicted proteins | sample 5400541 | NCBI WGS metagenome assembly WNFC01 (sample SAMN13153342, study PRJNA577476) | soil metagenome | isolation source: 120 cm saprolite under Douglas fir tree site 2 hole 2 replicate 1 | place: USA:California | collected 2015-04-18 | reverse complement strand
CTTGTGCCAAGAACTACTTTTTGCACTGGTTCAAAAAGTAGTTTGACAAGTAAAAGACTTGTCTTTTTCATACTTTTTTAACTTTTTTACAAAAAAGTGTAAAAAAGTGTAAAAAAGTATTTTTAAGTTTTCCTGATGTCGTTGATCCGAGTTCTGAGTCATCATGGGAACGGTCTTGTATTTGCCCGTGGCCAAGCTGTACCTACATCGCACTGCGAATTGTGGGTGCATTGTGGGTTTACGAGAGTCAGAAAGTCCAACGCCAGTCCAACGCCATAGCCTATCATATGTAAGCACGCCACGCGGAGTGGGACCGTGCAAGCCACGTAGCCCACGTCCCGCCACCAACGCCGCCACACTGTCCCCCTCATTGTCCTGTTATCTGTGTCAGCGTCCGAAGTCCTAACAGAACCACTCAGTTTGACTAGATGAATCGTTTTCTTCTCACTATCAGGCGTCACCAAGCCTTGACACCTTTCATTCAGATACATCTCATCTACCTCACGACCACCCCATCTTTATGCCAATACCGGTCCCAATCCCCTCTCCCCCGTTAACACCTTATACGTCTGTCATCTTCCGTGGCGTTCTCACCCTTCCGTCCGCACAAATCGATCTCGCGCCAGAACCGCTTCCACACGACATTTCAATCTCGATGCTGCTCACTGGACGTTGCAGGCAGTCCGGCTCGTTGAGCCATGTGAGGTGGCCGACGTAGCCAGGTGCCACATATACGGAGACCCGGAGCGCATCCGCATCGCGAGCGGGCGCTGGTACGGCGCCTCGGTGTGGATGCAGAACGGAAGCGTGATGATCATCGGGCGCTCCGTGCGTCATTCTCTAAGTTGTTTGGGCTGAATAACATATATATTGTCCATCGACAGGTCTGCGATCATCCAGGATATCAATGGCATCTCTAATGCTGGGTCAGCATACATTTCCATCCTTTTTTTTCGATTTTAAGGATATCGGGAAGCAAGATACCCGTGCTGTATTCTCTTATCTTATCGTCCAGCTCAGCAATCAATCTCAGTCCTTTTACCACGTTTTCGACTGCTACTCTACTCACCATAAAGGCTCGCAGCAACCCAGTATCGGCGCACTCACAAAATGCCTCGAAGACATGCTCAAGGCCACAGGAAAGTGCCAATCTACCTGATTCTTGATGCCCTCGACGAGCGTCCCAACACAAAAGAGATACGGATATCGCGTCATCAGGTGCTGACTCTTGTGAAGAATCTCGTCAAATTGAACGTTATAAAGTTGCATCTTTGCATCACAAGTCGTCTAGAAGTCGACCTTCGAACTTCCCTTGAGCCCCTGACATCGGCATCTACCCGCATATCTCTCCGTGACCAAAGCAGACAAAGGAAGGATATTGTCGACTTTGTCAGGGCAGTTGATTACTCTGGCGAGAACATGCGGAGGTGGTGAGCTGAGGACAAGGAGTTGGCTATTAAGTCAATTCGGAAAGAGCTGATGGCATGTAAGTAAGGACGCTGTTGTGCGCCGCAAAATGCCTTTTCATGCCTCCTACAGGTTTCGTTGGGCATTCCGCCAACTCGAGGTTCTGCGCCAATGTTTCCCGTCAAGCATGCGGGGCATTCGTTCTGAATTACCGGGATCGTTGGAAGCGACATACGAGCGGATACTGCACCAAATTCCCAAGGTCGAACCAAATGCATGCTCACCGGTTACTGCAATCCCTGGTTGTGGTCGCCTGCTTCTTTACGTGGAAGAGTCAGCGGAAGTGCTCGCAATTGATTTCTCTCCGAAGGGGGGAACTCCGATTGTGGACGAGTTGCATTGAGAGGACAAAGAGCAAGCTGTGCTGTCTGCATGTTCCACTTTGATTGCCGTTGTCGAGACTTGGGCCGTCGCGCAGAGTTCAGTTTTCGCGACATTTCTCGGTCCAAGAATTCCTCACATCGGATCACCTTGCCACCACAATGATGGATGACTTGCGTTATCACTATATTCGCCTCGAGCCTGCATATACGATTATACCCCAAGCTTGTCTTGGTGTCCTTCTCCTTCTCCGTCTAGACAACAACATGGACGGACAAATCATCGAGAGCTATCCCCTGGCCAGACATGCCGGTCAACGCTTTGGTGGCCATGTGGATTTTGAGGACGTGTTATCACATGTTACCGATGGTGTCGATGCACTCCTTGACTCTGACAAACCACATTTTGACTCGTGGCTCTGGCTACAGATCGGCGATTGAGACCCGGCGTGTTGGTATATCTCAGAATGTCCTACTTTTTTTTTTCTTGAATGAGCAAGCTTGCATACTCACTCGCAACGGACGCAACCTGTTTGTGTCTCCCCCTGTGTGCACACGCTCGCACCCGCCCCACCTGTTGTTGGATGCAGTGCCAATTCGACGCGGACCCAACGCTTCCCGTGTCCAAGCCCATGCGCGGTTTCGGCCCACCACTGCGCGAATTCAACCCCGCGGCACCCGCCAGATCCTGCGCTTGTACCGATGGGAGACCCCTCCCCATGGACACGGGCGTGGGTCAGCGAAAATTCCCCCGCGGGGGGACCTGTGCAATAAATGTCCGAATATCGTACTGATGGGTTTACAGATCCGCGTGCTCGCATTCAACATAATGTATATCAAGGTGATAATACAGTCCTTCAATTACTCGTCTTAGTGTCATTAGTGATGACATCATGGTAGCTAAGGTACGGTAAGCCGTGGAGAGTTACTCGATGTGAATTCTACATTCCCCGAGGACGCGATCACGGACAACCCTGATGGCGGGAGTTTTGAGTCCTGATGAGCCCAAGTAACCATGATCGATACCACCTCAGGACCTATATTAACTGTTCCACAAGTCGACACATATGAGAGCCCGTCTTCTACCAACCCCATCGTGCTGATACAAATGCCTTCTTCAATTCCAGTTGATAATGTGTTGGGGGTGCTCCTCATCGGCACGGTATTTATTCTCAATGTGCGAGGGGACCCTCATCATTGTCCTTCCAGAAATTAACCAGACAGAAACAGATTGTACGGCGTCACATGCATGCAAATCTACTCATACTTTTCTCAACACTCTGAGAAGGATAGGCCCTTTCAAAAATACTTCGTACGTGGTCTCATTTCCGCCTTCACCAAAGTTTTTGTAACTTTGAGGTCCAAGTTGCAACGCTTTTGTAGGACTACATGAGCTTGTGTATTACTCCATCACCAGCGGGGCAGTTGCACTGTTCGTGTCCTGATTACTACCTCCGACACATCATCTTAATTGCTTTGCAGTAATTTACATCAGGAAAACCCTGTTTTTACTTTTCGTACTTTTTCGTACTTTTTTTCACTTTTTTGCAAAAAAGTAGAAAAAGTAATCCCCTCTACTTTTCAAGTTACTTGGCAGGTTGGCCCAAAAGGTAGGCTATGTTTCAAAGTAGATCATCTCGAAAAGTACACAAAAAGTACACATATCTTGAGAAGTAGTCCCACCATGGGATAATTAGCAACACAAGATATGAGTAAATGAAAAATTAGTATTTTCAACTTTTCCAAAGTAGAGTACTTTTGTCTTTTTTTTTTTTTTAAATTTAAGTTTATAGTCTGAACTGCAAGGCTATAAGACTGATGTACAAGTACACTACTCATAGCTACTACCTGTTGGTACTAGGGGTGTATGATGAGGCCCATGCTCAGAGGCAATCTTGGGCATTGTGTAAGGTGTGGAGTAAATAAATAAAGGGGTGTAATAGGGGGCATAATAAGGGGAAACATGTGCCCTGGCAGTGCCAGCTACCTCAGTGTTACCACCAAGATGGCAACCTGACTAAGCTGACTCTGTGAGCTACTTGATGTGCAAGTAGAATTGTGTGTGATGAAGCAGGAGATGAAGAAGGGGAACTCCTTGAGGTATTTGCCTTAGGTGATACACACGAAAGGCCCTAAGGAGAGAGAGCTAGATGTGCTAGATTGCACAAGAGACTCTACTTAATGAGACAGGGTACATGAGCATGCTACTTATAGCTATCCTCCAAGTGAGGGCAGGTAAGTGCAAGAACAATAAGGACAATAGGTCTGTACCAATGGGGATTAGTGTTGCCGCAGTTCAGTTTGGTCTGGTTCAGGGGTAAATTTCCCCAAACCCCGAACCGGACCGTCAGTCCAGTTTGGGGAAATCTCTAAACCCAAACCTAAACTGGAGAGAACGGTTCTTTTGGTCCAGTTCGGGTTCTCCTAGGGTGAGAACCTGAACTGGACCAAAAGTGGATAGGTTTGGGTTCGCAGATGTTTGGGTGAGAACCAGAACTGGACCAAAAGTCCAGAGCGAGGGTTCATGCTTATCATGTTTGGTGGGTGGTAAATATATGGTAGCGCTCGAGAGAAAGAACAAAACATAGGAGAAATGGAAAGGAAATGGAAGGTTGGACGCGAATGCATCACCGGCTCCCACTGAAGGTACCGCTAGCATTGAACTTGCAGGTGGGGCTGAGAAAGCCACCACTGCACAGCCCAAGGTGTTGGAACCCAGGGTGGAGAGCGCGGCATGGTGCAGGCTCGAGATGCCACCGCCGCCACCGCCATGAAAGGGCTTGGGTGAGCCTGTGTTACCGCCAAGACGGCAACCCACTAAGAGTTTAGGGTCACGTGCGATAGAGCGACTCGTATATGCACAAGTCGAATGCCTTAGAGACGAGCAGGAATATGGGGGATGAAACTCCTAGAAGTGTATGCTCGAGATGATCACACCGCGAGCCTTTAGGAGCGAGAGTAAACCCGTTTAGATTAACAGGAGACTCTACTTAGAGAGTCCCCACTAAAACTACAAGGCTACTTATAGTACCGTACGAGCTAGGCACTATCGTAGCCGATAACAAGAAGTAAGATCCGTCCGCGCCACAGAGGACGCAAGACAATAACGGTGCATGTTAATATACCAGAATACAAGGGCGACCAGGAGAACAAGGGAATCCGAAACACGTACACAAAGAGAACAAGGGCAACATGAAACATCAGCATGAGGTACGAACAATCACCATTGCCACAGGGGCCGGGTAAGTACCGAGAGATAAGGACTAAGATGGGGGATCCGATAGACCGAAGAACATAACATCGGGCTCGACCTCTGACCCAAAGCGAGGGAGCGGGGAATGGGGATGAAGAGACAGGGAAGCGGCTAACTCACAATACCAATCGTACAAGTACTGCGCCCAAGAAGGGCGCTGGGATTTACGGGGGGGGAAAGCTACCTGAGCCTTCGCAGAGACAAGAGTCATGAATGAAACACACATCGTGGGGGAGACAACGCCACTCCAGGCCGCACGAACAGCAGTCCGGATCGTACAGCAGTTCGTCCGCATGCTGAGGCGGTAACAAGTTGGCTATGACATCAAGCTTCTTCGGATCCATAGCTAGGGTTTCATAAGAGACTATAATTCCTAGGAAGGTTGTTTCCTCCTGTTCAAAGGAACATTTTGATGGGCGGAGGTAAAGGTTATGTTCCTCCAGTTGATCTGGGACCTTGTGTACCTTCCTTTGGTGGTCTTCTAGTGATTCTTCTGTGGTGGTATGTACCACAATGTCATCCATGTAGACTGTTAACCATCCTTCATCTATGAAGTCTTGGAAGATGGCGTTTGTCATGGCTTAAAAGCTGGCAAGGGTGTTACACATTCCAAAGGATAGTACCACAGGTTCAAAGAGCCCTTGATTGGTTAGAAAGGCTCCTTTCCATATGTCCCCTAGCTTGATTTTAAGGTTGTTGTATCCGTCTCATATGTCGAATGTTGTAAAGCGGTTACACCCTCAAAGTCGGTAAATGAGTTCTCCAATGAGGGGTAGAGGATAATGGTTCTTGATTGTCCACTTGTTAAGCTGATGATAATTGTAGATCAGTCTGAGGGTTCCGTTCTTTTTCTTGATGAAGAAGAAGGGAGTGGCATAGGGACTTTTAGAGGGTCTGATGTAGCCTTTAGCTAATTGGTTATCCAAGTGTTTCTTCAGGGCTTCATTTTCCAACTGGGTGAGAGGGTAAATTTGTCCCCTAATGGCTGGCAGGGCGTCAGGTTTCAGATCAATGGCATGGTTCCAGGGGCAATCTGGAGAGAGTCATTTTGCTTGGGATTCCGAGAATACTTTGAGATATTGTCTATACTCCAACGGGATAGTTTTTAATTCCTTGGGTGAGATGTTGTATGTGGGGAGTTCTCCTGTCAGCAATCTATCCATCCTCTTGCCCAGTTGATCTTTGGTTGGGTGCTGGCAAACCAAGGGTAGCCTAGGATGGCTTTATGCTCCCCTAAGTCCAATAGAAAGAATCGATGGTTGATCCTTTGTCCTTCTGTTTGCACCAACAAATCTGTATAGAACTTTAAGTCTCCTGCTTTGTTCTTGGTTCCATCTACATTGAATAGCTGTCATGGCTTTTCCAGTCCCTTGATAGGTAGATGTAACCATTGCGTGTATCCAAGGTTTATGAAGTTTTCAGTGACCCCACTATCCACCAGTGCCACTCCCTCAGCTCTTTTTCTTGACAAATGGGTGTAGAATCTCACTGTCATTGATTTCCTAGTAGACATATACACTCGATCATCTGCTGCTACTCACCTGATATGAGCCGAATATATCAGGCATTGCCCAAACCCGACTCCATCTCTGTTCCCTTGTTTCTAAGGACTTCCAATACCTCTTCTGGGGAGAGGCCATTGAACTCTGTTCACATTCTAGAAATCTTGGACTTGCTAGGTTCGGGTGCTAGAGGGGGATGGGTTTCGAAGTCCAAATCTTCTTCAATGTCCATTAAATTGATGCAAGGCATGCAGTTACACTTATAAAGGCAGTTCCTCGAGAAGTGTCCTTCCCTTCCACAGTTGTAACAAGCTGTGGTATTGTATGCTGGGGCCATCACCATTCAACTATATGCCCCTTGCAATGGTCCTCCCCTGGGTCAGAAAGGAGGAGGGGCCCTGGTCCTTGATAAATCCATAGGCACAGCTCAATTGTTATAGGAAGGTAGGGTGTTGGATGAATTGTATTTTAGATGATTGGTTCTTCCAGGCTCTGAGCTTTGCCTTCAGTTATGCGAGTAGAATGGTTGTGGAGGGGGTCGTTGGGCATTGTTCCTCCACCAGTTCTGGTTGTTTGATTTCTTCACATCTGATTTTTCTCCCAAGATTCCTTCAATGACTTGTTGGGCCTTAGTGACTTGTACCACTTGGTTCTTGAACTGGAGGTAGGATAAGGGAACTGGTACTCCCATTACTTTGATCAGGATCCTTCAATCTAGACCATTTATAAAGAGTTGAATTGTCTCCATGCTTCCAGTGTTATATTCTTTGAACTTCGCTATATATTCATCAATATCTGGGTATTTCATTTTGAGTTTGGTTATCTCTTGTCTGGCTCGCATTTCTCTTTGCATATCTTGGAATTGATTGGAGAATTCCACTAGGAAGCCTTGCCAAAGGGCGTTGGTGTTGTCCTAAGGTTGGACATGATTATCAAGCCATCTTCCCATGTCTCTCTTCCATCTGACCACCTCTAGGCCTTTAATCAGCATTAAGGTAAACGTGATCTTGTATTGGGGTGAGTTAAAGCCGGGGACTTGCTCATTGAGTCGAAGGTAGTCTTTCACTTCTTCAATAAAGTCATCGGCTTTCTCTCTACTCCCATCAAATATTTGAGGGAGTGTGCCTGCTGTTCTGGTGTCTGCTGCAGGTATTACCGAGGGGTGTGCGGCATTATTTGGGAGGTTTGGATCTCCTCCTCCTCCTCCAGGTTCTCCTGGATTCAAGGGGTCCGAGCCTCCTCCTGGTGGTTATCTACCAATGGTTCATCATATGCTAGCCCTGACTTGACTCAGAGTGTTCATGGGTCCTTCCTCTCTCGGGGGATCTGCATATTCCAATCGTTCCTCCTGCTGTGTGGTCACTTGGACTAAGGTGGAACTCACGTTGGTCAGTAGGGTAGTTATAATCGGGGTTAGTTGGATGCTTTGATTGATCTCCTCCTCTTCTGTGTTCACTGGTTCTTCTTTCTCCTCACTCTCTGTGGTGGATGGTTCTTGTGGTTCTTGTGTCCTTAATGACTGGCCCTAACTTTTGGCTAGTCCTTCGTTGAGTTGGTTTTGTGCCTTCCTTGGACCATCTAGGAAGGAACTGTACTTGTCATGTTTGTGTAGGTCCAACCACAGCTCCATGATAATGAAGCGGTTGCCTTCCAGTTCGTATGTGATGATGTATCAGAATCCATAGAAAAGGGTTACTAGTCTTGCCTTCTTTTTGTTGAGGTCATCTCTGATAGCTGCGTAGAATGCGAAACCTCTCTTGTTGCTAGGGTGGTTCTCTGGGAAGTATGTGACTTGTGTGTTTTCTCATCCCTCACAGGCCTGTCTTGCTGTGATTATGGTTCCTCTCCTAGCTAGATTTAAGAGGGCTTTCTTGGTATTTGCCATGATGATAAGAAGTTGAGTCTAATGTTACTGCCTCTTCTACTAGGCAATTAACAGACTCTTGAGTGGTGTAGAATGTGATAAGAAGATCCAAGGGGTCCTGCCAACAAGCATGTCTGTTGGCCCCAATAGTGATGATAGTGAGAACCAAGTATATTGCCTAGGTAGACAAGAGACTCAACTTACCATCTTAGGGATGGTTCAGAGGTCTTTAAATACAAAGGGAGACAAGTACTACAACTAGTAGTATTAGGAACACGATAGTGGTGAGGCAGGGTAATAGAAACATGAGGGTACCTTGAGGTGAGCTACAAACTATCACCTAATGACAACATACCCAGAAGATAAGGGTCATGAGTCTTTATTGTACACAACGAGAAGGCAAGGCAGGGTGGTCACGACTTGAACATGAGGGGGAAAGACATACATGAGAAAGTCTGGGCCAGTTCCCTTCCTACTTACTCCAAGCCACCAATAAGGGTCTAGCCCTCATGGTTCTGGAAGCCAGTAACATGGAGTGGGATGGGAGGTCATGGGAGATAGCAATTCCAAGAGCGAATTTGGTAGGGCCCAAGTCCACGATTTCCCATTGGGATTCTAGGAATGCTTTGAATGATGCAGTTTCATCAGGGGAAGAGGCAGCAGAGAAAATGTCATCAACATGCAACAAGAAGATGATTGTCCTGGTGGGGGACTAGTGGTGATACATGCACCACTCACATGGGAGGCCCTCAAACCCCCACTGTCAAGGCCACAGCAGGCCTTTAAGAAGGTCGCACGCGCAAAAGCTGACTAAGCTGAGCATCAGATGTGTTGTTAGACTGGGTACTCCTAAATAAGGTAATTCTTGATTACCTAATGCCTGACTAGAGTTTGTGACACAGCAAGGGTTGCAAACTGTCTCAACAAAGGCACAGTCCCTAATATATCATCACAATAAAAGGTCAAATGAATATTAGAGCTATAGAGCTCTAAGGGGATTGCTGAGAGTAGGGATCTGCACAGGTAGGGCAGCCTATATGGGCTAACAGCCCAGGTGGGCATGGCCACAGCCTCAGGCCAAGATATCGCTGCCCAAGCACCACCCGTGCCCGTGCCTTGGGTTGTCTAGGTCTTTTCTCACGCACAGGTAAATTTGAATCTCCATGCTGCTACTCAAAATAGTGGATTGCTTTCAGATTTGCCTTCATTGTCAATGCCTTCCACCACATTTCATTGGTGTTTTCTTTACAGTGACTTTAGAATCACTCCCTCTTTCATGTTTTCTTGTCCGCCGCTGGCCGCCTTTCATCATGGTGACTTCTTGGACCCCGCGAGACATTGTTGGGTAGGTCAGGTAGGAAGTGGTGTACCACTACACCACTGGTATGTTTTTTTCATTTTCTCTTTCATTTTTTTTTGCTAACTTCCTCTTTTGCAGCCAAGTCATTGCTCTACCCTCCTTGCCGACATGACAAGGCTGACATGCCCCCACCTCATCTTGTCCCTGCACTCCCACGCACCACATCACTGTGCCCCTCGTGGCTGCACACACTATATGTTTTCATTTCTTTTTTTTTATTTTCTGCTAACGTCCTCTTTTGC
>WNFC01029065.1_pt1 | contig 10008 bp, 10 predicted proteins | sample 5400541 | NCBI WGS metagenome assembly WNFC01 (sample SAMN13153342, study PRJNA577476) | soil metagenome | isolation source: 120 cm saprolite under Douglas fir tree site 2 hole 2 replicate 1 | place: USA:California | collected 2015-04-18 | reverse complement strand
CGCGGGCATCCGACGAAACAGCCGCCAGGCCGCCGCGCAACGAGGTGCTCACGCCGTCAGTCCATTGGTCATTCAAAACAACGGTGGCTCCGGTTACCTCGCATTCCGCCATCAGCTGATCGGCCGCGGCCCCGAGGACGACGATCACCTGATCGGCGGGCACAGCCAGAGCCGTGTCGATGGCGCGCCGTAGCAACGACGTCCCGCGAAACTTGAGGAGTTGTTTGGGTTGGCCCATCCGGCTGGAGCCGCCCGCGGCAAGGATGACGGCTGCCAGCACTCAGGTCGTACCGAACGTCTCTACGACACGGCGGCGGCGACCGCCCGGGCGCGCTCTGGAGCAGCAGCGAGTTTGCCGCCCTTCGCCGCGATGATCTGGGCCAGGATCGCCACGCCGATCTCCTCAGGCGATTGGGCGCCGATGTCCAGGCCGATCGGTCCGTGGAGTCGCTTCAGCTGCTCCTCAGAAATGCCGGCCGCCGCCAGGCGTTCGCGGCGTTCGCGCTGCGTCTTGGGACTGCCGATCGCACCGATGAAGCGCGCGTCGCTCTGCAGTGCGCCGAAGAGCGCGGGATCGTCCAACTTGGGATCGTGGCTAAGCACGGCCACGTACGAATTGCTGTGTAGCGGGTGGCCCTTCAGATAGTCATCGGCATGCATGACGTGAATCTCGTCGGCGTTTTCAAAGCGTTCAGGCGTCGCCCATGCACCGCGCGCGTCGACCACCACGACACGAAAACCGCCAGTAGCCTTCGCCAACCGCGCTAATGCCACGCCTATATGCACGCCACCGAAGATGACAATCGTCGGTTGCGCAGGGTACGTGTCAACGAACACGCGCAGCGGGCCCGCGGGCGCATCGTCATAGCGCAATTCGCCCGATTGTCCAGCGCGTAGCCTGGCAACAGCGGCGGCTGCGACGCGATCGTCAAAGGCGTCGCCCTGGCCGAGGCTGCCGCGATGCTTGCCCATCTCCCACGCCAGCAGGCCGTTGCCCTGACCCTCGCCGTCGACGACGTACGCAAACGCCACAGGCTTTTCCGTCGGAAACGCCCGGCCAAATGGCTGAATGAACACCTCGATCTGACCGCCGCATGCCAGCCCAACGTTGAACGCCATCTCGTCGCTGATGCCATAGGGCACCAGGCGCGGGTGGTCTTCTTCGAGGACTTGCTTGGCGTGCTCGACCACGTCGTTTTCAACGCACCCGCCCGAGACCGATCCGACGAACTGGCCATCCTCGGCGATGGCCATCTTTGCCCCCGGCCGTCGCGGCGCCGAACCGTAGGCTTGCACCACAGTCGCAATCGCGACCTTCTTGCCGGCGTCCCGCCAGCGCTCAATGTCTGGCAGAAGCTCCTTCATGATGAGTTCAGTCTACCGCTGGCGCTACAACGCCAGGTATTTTCCGAGCGCCTGCAGACTGGCCAGGTTGTGCGCGCTGGCAAACAGGTTGACGTGCGGTAGGGCGGCGCTCATGCCGCGCGCCAGCGGCCGGTAGTCCTCATTGCCGAGCAGCGGATTCAGCCAGATGACCCGCGCCGCGCGCCGCTGGATTTGCTCCATCTCGTGTTCGAGCACGCTCGCATCACCCGTGTCCAGGCCGTCGCTCATGATCAACACGATGGTGTGCTTGTTGACGGTGCGCAGCGCCCAATCGGCATTGAAGGTCTTCAGGCTTTCGCCGATACGCGTCCCACCTGACCAGTCCGGCACCTCGCGCGCGATGCGATCCAGCGCGGTGTAGATGTCGCTCGATCTGAAGTAGTCCGTGACCCGCGTCAGCCGGGTGGAGAAGACGAAGCTCTCGACTCGCCCAAGCGTGTTCTGCAGGGCGTAGATGAACTGCAGCAAGAACTTGCTGTAGGTGTCCATGCTGCGGCTGACGTCGCAGATGAGCACGATTTTCGGCTTGCGGATCTTGCGCTTCTTTTTGGCTAGCTCGATGACCGTGCCGCCGTACTTGATATTGCGCCGCATCGTCCGCCGCAGGTCGATGGCGTGACCACGCTGGGTTGAGCGGTAGCGGCGGCTCTCACGCGTGGACAGCCGCCGCGCGATGACCATGATCGCCCGGGCAATGTCTTGCATCTCGTCGGGTACGAAGGTGCTGAAGTCGCGCGAGGCCAACACTTCGACCGGCGAGTAGAGGGGCATGTCCAGCCCCTCCTCGTCGTCGTCCGCTTCGGACTCATCGCCTTCCGCCATCTGCGGCTGCGGCATCTCCTCGCCCTCGGCTTCGGCATCCTCGCTGGCGACGCCTTCCTCGCCCTGTTCCTGGGCCCGCTCGGGCATGCGCGTGCGCCAGAACTCGTCGAAGCTAGCGTCGTGCAGCGGGATGTCTTCGGGCTTGGCAGTCAGGACTGACCGCAGCGCCGTTTTGAACTCCTGCCGATCGGACAGATCGACGGCGTCGGCGGTGCGAATGGCGTCGATCACCTCGGAGGGCGTGACGAGCATCTCCCGTTGGCGCAACAACCGACAGAAGTCGATGATGTTGCGCTGCAGGTCCGAGTGCCGAGCTTTACGGGGCATTAGTTTCTGTGTCCTGAGGAGCACATGTCATCCTGAGCCTGCGAAGGATCCGATGTTGTCGGCACATGACTCTGGATCCTTCGTCGTGCCTCCTCAGGATGACAAGCGGTCAGCGAGAAACCAGCTCCTTGTCGATCCGCGCCGCGATCTGCATGGGCGCAGTCCGCAAGCCCTCTTCGTCCAGGCTGGTCAGCTCACTCACAATGGTTTCAGCCCGCGCGCCGGCCAGCCGGCTGACGTCGTCGCGGTCCTTGAGGATCGCCCCGAGCGTCTCAGTGACCGCTTCGGCCTCGAGGTGATCGGCGTGCAGCGCCATCAAGCTCATCGCCCAGTCGAGCGATTCGGCCATGCCTGGCGTTTTCGACAGGCGGATGCGTCGGACGACCTGCATGAAGGCGGCCACCTGCTCGGCCAGCAAATGATTGATGCCCTCGACCTTGGTCTCGATGATGCGGACCTCTTTGTCGAAGTCCGGGTAGTCGATCCACAGATAGAGGCAGCGCCGTTTGAGCGCATCGGACAGCTCGCGCGTCCTGTTCGACGTCAGCACGACGTAGGGCCGATGCTTGGCGTGGACCGTGCCCAACTCGGGGATGGTCACCTGGAAATCGGACAGGACTTCCAGCAGAAACGCCTCGAACTCTTCGTCGGCGCGATCGACCTCGTCGATGAGCAGCACCGGCGCCTGATCCTCGCGGGTGATCGCGTTGAGCAGCGGCCGCTTGAGCAGGTACGGCTCGGAAAAGATCTCGGCCTCCTGCTGCCGAATGTCATGCTTTTCGCCGACCGCCTCTTCCAGGCGGATGTGCAGCATCTGCTTGGGGTAATTCCACTCGTACAGCGCGCTGTTGGCGTCAAGGCCTTCGTAGCACTGCAGGCGGATGAGGTCGGTGGTGAGCGAAGCCGCGAGGACCTTGGCGATCTCAGTTTTGCCGACGCCGGCCTGGCCTTCGATGAGCACCGGCTTGCGCAGCTTCATGGCCAGGTAAATGGTCGTGGCGATGGCGCGGTCGGTGACGTAGTGTTGGGCTTCGAGCTGGGCCTGAATTTCGGCAATCTGAGGCAGCAATTGAAAGGTCTCCGATCAGTCGCGAATTATAGGTTCGTCAGGAGAAGCGCCTGGACCATTGTGCCTTTCGGCAGCGGATTGTCGCCCGGGCTGAGCTCGAGCAAAGCGTTCGCGCCGACGATCGACATCAGTCGACTCGACGATTGCAGTCCCGTCGTGCGGGCCACGAAGTGGTGATCTTCCCACGTCACCGTCGCACGTTGGTATTCGGGTCGGACTGGATCCGGTCGAATCTCGTGGCCCAGTACGACCTCGACCCGCGGACGCATGACGTTCGCCGCGCCGCCGAGTTTCAGCAGCGCCGGGCGCACGAACACTTCCAACGTGACCAGCGATGAGACTGGGAAGCCAGGTAGCCCAAACGCGAGCTTGCCGTCGGTGGTGGCAAAGGTCAACGGTTTGCCCGGTTTAAACGACACGCGCCCGAAGTGGATCGTCGCCAGCTTCTCCAGTAGCGGCTTGATCAGATCGCGCGTACCCATCGACACGCCGCCCGACGTGAGGAGCACGTCTGCCGTGGCCAGCCCATTGCGCATTGCGCGTTCCAGGGCGGCTTCGTCGTCCACCGCGTGAGCGTGCCAGGCCACGCGGGCACCGGCTTCCTCGGCGGCGGCCATCAGCGCGAACCGATTACTGTCGCGGACTGAGCCGGGTGGCGGCGTCTGATCTGGCTCGACCAGCTCATCACCTGTGGCCAGCACGGCCACTGTCGGCTGCCTGAAGACGGGCACCCGCGCGCAGCCAACCGTGGCCAGCAGTCCGACCTCGGCCGCGCCGATGCGCACTCCCGCCGACAGCACGTGCTGGCTGCGGGTCAGGTCCATGCCTGGTGGATGGACGTTCTCACCGCGTCGGGGCCGATGCTGCAGCACAGCCCGGCCGTTGGTCTCGTCCACCTCTTCGACCATGACCACGGCGTCGGCGCCGCGCGGCAGCGTCCCGCCGGTCATGATCCGCACGGCGGTGCCCGGCGCCACCTGGGTTTGCGCCAGGCGTCCGGCCGTAACTTCTTCCAGGACGTCGAGGTCGGCCGCGTCGTCGCCGGCGATCACCGCGTAGCCGTCCACCGACGAGCGCGGCATGCCCGGCAAGTCGGCGTCGGCCAGGATGTCCTGGGCGAGAATGCGGCCGCGCGCATGGGTCAGCCCGACAGTTTCGTGGCCCAGTGGCTGGGCGTGGTCGAGGATGGTCTCCAGCGCCTCGTGGACGCTGACCATCGGATAGGCAGAAACGCGCGGCGGCATGCTTCTAAGTCACACACCCACAGCGCGACCGCGGGTGGGACCCCCTTGGGGGAAACTCGCTGTCACTGACAATGTCAACTCCCGTGGGAGAACCCTTGAGAGACACTCAGCTCGCCTGCAGCTTACCGATCTGACACTCGAAGAACTGGTTCATGAGCATCTTGGCCACGCCCGGCAACATGCGCTGGCCGACGCCAGCGAGCATCCCGCCGACCTGTCCGTCACCCTCAACTTTGACGTGGGTGCCCTCGCCATCTGGCTCCAGCGAGATTCTGGCCGTACCTTTGACAAACCCCGGACCTCCGCTGCCTTCAATTTGCAGCGTGTAGGCGCTGGGCTCTTCCTTTTCGATAATGGCGACTTTGCCCTTGTACGTGCCCTTGATCGCCGCGACGCCAACCTTCATCAGTACGTCCCAGTGGTCGGGACTGGTCTCTGTCAGCGACTCCGCACCGGGAATGCAGGTTCGGAGTGACTCTGGATCAAGCAGCAGATCCCAGACCTTCTGCTGTGAGCCCGGAAAGGTATAGGCGCCTTCAACCTTCATACCGTGATCGTACCCGGCATACTGAGGCGCGTGGGGGCTAAACCACGCATCGACACCGCGCAGCGCCGGGCCCGACTCGGTCAGCGCCATCGCCTGGCTCCGTCCGCGCTCGCCCAGACCCCACTTGAGGTGGCGCGCAGCCTGGTCGCCGTCCACGGGACCGACCCCGCCACGGTGTACCTGTCGGTCGTTGCCCGCTCTCTTGATCCGTCGGTCGCCGACATCGAATCGGCCCTGTACGTTGATAAAGCGCTCATCCGGCTGTTGGGCATGCGCCGCACGATGTTCGTCGTCCCATCCAATGCCGCACCGGTGGTGCACGCCGCGTGTACCCGCGCGATCGCCGTCGGCCTGCGCCGCACCACGCTGAAGCTCTATGGCGAGGCCGCCTTTGCCGAAGATCTCGATACGTGGCTGCGCACTCTCGAAAACGCGACCGCCGCGGCGCTTGAGAGGCGCGCCGAGGCGACCGCTCAAGAACTGTCGGCCGACGTGCCCGATCTCAAAAAGCAGGTGGTGTTTGCCGCGGGCAAGAACTACGAAGGCGTGCAGGGCGTGGCCACGCGCATCCTGATGCAGCTGGCCGCCGAAGGGCGCATCATGCGCGGTCGGCCGCGCGGCACGTGGATCAGCACCCAGTACCGCTGGTCGCCGACCGCTGCCTGGCTGCCGGGCGGGCTGGCCGACATGGAGACCGACGTGGCTCAAGCGGAGCTGGACCTCGAGCCGGTACGGGACCCTGGGCCATGGGTTGCCTTACTGCCCGCGCTGGACTCGACGCCCATGGGGTTTACCGAACGCGGCTGGTTCCTCGGCGCCCATGGCCCGAAGATCTTCGATCGGTCCGGCAATATCGGCCCAACGGTGTGGTCCGACGGCCGCATCGTCGGCGGCTGGGCCCAGCGCAAGAACGGCACAATCGCCTACAAGCTGCTCGAAGACGTCGGCACCGAGGCCGAACACGCCATTGAAGCACGCGCGCATAGCCTCGCCACGTGGCTAGGCACCGTGCGAGTCATCCCGCGCTTCCGAACGCCCCTCGAGCGCGAGCTGTCGGCCTGAAACGCCTCATCCTCATCCTGGTGATCGTCGGGGTGGCCACCTGGCTGCCATTCGCCGGCTCGCTGCTCATCGCGTCCGAAGCGCCCGTCGCCGCCGATGCGATCGTCGTCCTGGCCGGCAACTCCAGCGATCGCCTGCCGCATGCCGAAGAGCTGCGCAACAACGGCTATGCCAATCTGATCATCATCTCGAACGAGCGTGTCCACACCCACGGTCTCGAAACCACCTGGTTGGACCTGTATCGCGCGGGCATCTCCGCGCCCAATCTGCCGCCTGACGCCGTGATCGCCCTGGATGATCCACCGCCCGAAAGCACCATCGATGAAGCCCGCCGCGCCGCGGCCATCATGACCGCAAAAAACCTGCACTCCGCCCTGCTCGTCACCGACGCCTTTCACTCGCGCCGCGCGAGCCTACTCTTCCGCTCGGTCTTCGCCCATCACGGCCTGACCATTCGCTCCACCCCGGTCCCCGATCGGCTCGACCTGGCCCACTGGTGGACCCATCCGCTAGCCGCCCGCCGCGTCGCCGAAGAGTGGACCAAGTTCATCTACTACCTGGTCCCAGGGCGCCTACTTCTAGGCAGCGTCGAGTAGCCCGAGCACGCACTGCTCCTCATCGCTTAATCCCCGCGTCGCAGAGACGCCCGCCTCGGGCTCGAGCGAACCTTCGAGGTACGCGTTCAGCACCACCGGGTGAACATACGCCTTGCGGCACACCGCGGGCGTATTACCGAGCCGCTGCGCGACATTCTTAATTGCCCCTGAAACGAGCCGTTTACCAGCCGTAGCCGACGTGGGCGCTTCACTGATTTTCAGGTAGCGGACCGCTAGTACCGTGCCATTCCAGGTGCGGAAGTCCTTGGCGGTGAAGTCGCTACCGCTGATCTCGCGCAGGTAGTCGTTCACGTCCGTGGACCCGATCGCGTGCCGTCGACCATCGCCGTCAAGGTACTGGAAGAGCTCCTGGCCCGGAATGTCCTGGCACTGCTTGACGATCCGCGCCAGGCGGCGATCGGTCAGCCGGACGCTGTGCAGCCGACCGCTCTTACCTTTGAACTCGAAGCGCACGCCCGGGCCCTCGAAGCGCGCGTGCCGATCGAGCATCGTCGTCAGGCCAAAGGAGCGGTTCTCACGGCGGTACTCGTCATTGCCGATACGAATCGAGGTGTCCTGGAGCAGTTTGACCAGCAGCGCCAGCACCTTGCGCCGCGGCAGGCCGTCCGCTCGCAAGTCGGCCTCGACACGGTCACGGATCCGCGGCAGGGCCTCGGCGAACGCCGCCAGGCGCTCGTACTTGGCCGCGTCACGCACTTCGTGCCACCGCGGGTGGTAGCTGTACTGTTTGCGCTCGCGCGCGTCCCGCCCCGTGGCCTGGATGTGCCCGGCGGGGTCTGGGCAGATCCAGACGTCGGTCCAGGCGGGCGGGATGACCAGCGCCTTGATCCGCTGGATGACCTGCCGGTCGCGAATAAGCTCGCCATCCGGGCTGTAGTAGCTGAAGGCCTTGCCGCGCCGTTGTCGTCGAATCCCCGGACCCTCGTCGTTGACATAGCGCAGGCCAGCGGCCGCGGCCGATTCGACGGGATTGGAGCTTTCGGCGGTCATACCCCGCCCCCAAATGCAAACGATATGCCGCGGCACGCAGAATGCAGGTTCGCCTAGCATGGACCCACACGACGACGACGAGATGGAGATGACTTCAGACGTCGAGAGCACCCTCCACGAGGATGAGAGCCACGCCACGACCGGTGGCGCGGCGGCCGCGGGCGCTGTCACCGGCGGCGTCATTGGCCTGACCGGTGGACCGATTGGTGCCGCCATCGGCGCTGTCGGCGGGGCCATCGTCGGTGCGGCCGCCGAGCGGATGATGCACAGCGACGACGACAGCGAGCGGGCCCGCGCCAGCTTAGACCACGATCACGACCACAACCCGCTGATCGAGGACCGCGCCAAGGAACCGCCCCCGGCTGGGCGACCAGGCTGACCAGCTCGATCCATCTCGAAACGCAAGGCAATACGCTCTACGAGCGCGTCGGCGGTGAGCCGTTCTTTACTGCGCTGGTCGAGCGTTTTTATGTCGGGGTTGAGCACGACCCCCTTCTGCGCCCGCTGTACCCCAGGGACCTCGGCCCACCCGCGCGCCGCCTGGCCCTCTTTCTAGTCCAGTACTGGGGCGGCCCGCGGACCTACAGCGAGCAGCGCGGCCACCCGCGCTTGCGCATGCGCCACGTACCGTTCCCCATCGGCCAGGCCGAGCGCAACGCCTGGCTAGCGCACATGACCGCTGCCGTTACCGCCAGCAATGCGGCCCCCGCCGATGCCGAGGCGCTGCTGGACTACTTCGAAAGCGCCTCAACGTCCCTCATCAATCGCCCCACCTTCACTCTGACAGAGTAATTCTCACCCTTCAGGGCTGTCCCCAAGTAGCCGCGCAGCGGCGGCAAGCCCATCCACATCGGCACAATCGCGTCCACCTGGGGTCCACTCAAGGGAAACGTTTTTCGTCCCTCGCCATGTCTGCCGCGGCGAAGCTCGCCCCATCCCCCTGGGTCCCCTCTGGGGAAAGCTATTCGTCGCCAGACGACGGTCCGCCCAGCGGCGGCAAGCCATTCGTGTCGACCCGCCTCCCATCGACTGGGTCGCCTCTGGGGAAAGATTTTCGTCCTTCGCAATGTCCGCCGCGGCTGACGCCCTCTTCCCATCGACTGGGTCCCCTCTGGGGAAAGATTTTCGTCCCTCGCAATGTCCGCCGCGGCCGACGCCCTTCCCGCGGCCCTGGGTCCCCTCTGGGGAAAGATTTTCGTCCCTCGCTAAGGAGCCGCGCAGCGGCGGTGAGCCACGGTGTCTAATCCCTACGAGATGTCGGCACTCAGCCTCTCCGACGCGGTCGGAGAACGCCTCCTCCTCAGCTTCAGGGGAGCTCAAGCGCCAGCCGAAACCCTCGCGCGGGTCCGCAGCGGCCCGTTGGCCGGCTTCACCCTCTTCCGCTCGCTGAACGTGGTCGATCCCGACCAGGTCCGCGCCCTGACCACGCAACTCCAGTCTGCCAAGCGCGATCAAGCGGAGCCGCTCTTGATCGCCACCGATCAAGAGGGCGGCCAACTCATGTCGTTGGCTGGCTCAACCCAGTTCCCCGGCAACATGGCCCTCGGCGCCACCCGTTCAGCGGACCTGGCCAGAGACGTTGGTCACGCGTTAGGCCGCGAATTGGCCGCAGTTGGCGTCAACGTCGACTACGCCCCCGTCTGTGACGTCAACTCGAATCCGCTCAATCCAGTGGTCGGCGTGCGCTCCTTCGGCGAAGACCCAACCCTCGTCGGCACACTGTCAGCGGCAATGGTCGCCGGTCTCCAGAGCGCCGGTGTAGCGGCAACAGGAAAACACTTCCCCGGCCACGGCGATACCAGCAGCGACTCGCACTTCGCCACCCCAGTCCTGAGCCACGATCTCAATCGCCTCGTCAGCCAAGAGCTGCCCCCCTTCGTGGCCGCCATCCAGGCCGGGGTGAAGCTGATCATGGTCGGCCACGTCAGCCTGCCCCAGCTCACA
>WNFC01028372.1_pt1 | contig 10008 bp, 8 predicted proteins | sample 5400541 | NCBI WGS metagenome assembly WNFC01 (sample SAMN13153342, study PRJNA577476) | soil metagenome | isolation source: 120 cm saprolite under Douglas fir tree site 2 hole 2 replicate 1 | place: USA:California | collected 2015-04-18 | reverse complement strand
ATAGCTGGCAAAGAAAACTTTTTCGATCGTGTAATCGTCACGGTCGATTTTGCCGTGAATGACCGCGTTGAGCGGAGTCTTTTCGGGCACGGGCCAAAGGCCGAGGGCGACCAAGACTTGCTCGCGAAGCTGTTTGCGTCGTTTCTCCCATTCTTCTTTGGAAGCCGGAACCTTCATGGGGAAATAGCCGTTGAGATCCTTGGGCGGACCAAGCCGGCTGTCCTTGGGTATGCCATCCAAGACGCGCGTCGGATCTTTGTCATCGGACCAGCCATTCGAGCTGAACCAGGCGGCCGAAATAAGTGTCAGAGAGGTGAAAAGCAGCGACTTCGTGTGAGATGTCATAGAGGAATTCCTTTGGTCTCGTTGGAGCTACCAATGAGGCCAGCGTAAGGAGACCAACGGCCATCGTCAACAGGTGCCAACCGCTTTCCTAGATTCTCCATTCCGCCATATGCACCGGCCGATGGCTCGCACCCCCGGCTTACTCCAATTGACACAACCCGACCGACGACTAGAATCCAATACTCACCGGACCCTTCCCGCTTTGATTCACCCACACGAAAGTTGCCGAACCGTGTCACAACCCACATTTGAGGCCAGCCGAGCCGACAAGCTGCGCCGCATTGAGGAGCTTGGGCTGGACCCCTGGGGGGCCAGATTTGATTGCCATCGCCCGATCGCCGAGATTCGCGGGCTGTCGCCGGAACAGAGTCCGCCGGCCAAGGTCCGGGCCGCCGGCCGGATTGTCCAGCGCCGCATCCAGGGCAAGGTCCACTTCCTCGATATCTGGGATTGGACCGGACGAATCCAGGTATTCCTGGGTCAAAAACAAGTGGGCGAAACCGGCTGGGCCTTGGCTCAAAATCTGGACTTGGGCGATCTGCTGGGTGTGGACGGAACTTTCGGCCGCACCAAGATGGGTGAGCTGACGATTTTTGCCGACGCCATCCACTTCCTGGGAAAATCTCTGGAGCCGCATCCCGACAAATGGGCCGGCATGCAGGATATGGAATATCGGCTGCGGCACCGATATCTCGATCTGATTTACAATCCGGAGGTCTTGGAGCGGAGTTTAAAGCGCATTCGGTTGATCCGATGCATTCGAAATTATCTGGACGAACGCGGCTACCTGGAAGTGGAGACGCCGACTCTCCATGCCATAGCCGGTGGCGCCGCCGCCCGGCCTTTCATCACGCACCACAACGCGCTCGATATCGACTTATTTCTCCGCATCGCTCTGGAGCTGCACTTAAAGCGGCTGCTGGTGGGAGGAATCGAAAAGGTCTACGAGATCGGCCGGGTGTTTCGCAACGAAGGCATCAGCCCGAAGCACAACCCGGAATTCACCATGCTGGAGCTGTACCAAGCCTACGGCGACTACGGCACGATGATGGAGCTGACCGAGGGGTTGATCGTCGCGGCGGTGAAGTCGCTGGGGGGCGAGTTGAAGCTTCCCTACGGCGAGAAGGTCATTGACCGGAAACGCGGCAACCCGGCCGTCGCCGAGCGCTTCGAGCTGTACGTGCAGGGCATGGAGCTGGCCAACGCCTACACCGAGCTGAACGATCCCGTGACGCAGGAGGCGACGTTTCGCCAGCAATTGGCGGGTCTGCCGGAGGAGGATTCGATGGCCAAGATGGATGCCGATTTTGTCCGGACCTTGCGCCATGGCATGCCGCCGGCAGGCGGACTGGGCATCGGCATTGACCGCTTGGTGATGTTGCTCACGAATACGCAAACGATCCGCGATGTGATTTTGTTTCCGCTGTTGCGGCCGGTGTGATGGATTGATCGTTTAGCGGCGGTTCGAGGAAGGTCGCCCAGCCGCGGTTCTGCGAACCGCCGCTAAACACTTTAGGGGTTTTCCATGTACAAAGTCCTTCTCTGCTGGCGTTATCTGCTCACGCGTTATCTGGCGCTGGCCTGTGTCGTCAGCGTCATGCTCGGCGTGGCCACGCTCATCGTGGTCAACAGCGTCATGAGCGGGTTCAGCACGAAGCTGCGCGACCGGCTGCACGGCCTCTTGTCGGACGTTTTGATCGAATACCCATCCTATGAAGGCTTTGCCGACCCCGAATCGAAGATCGCCCGCATCCGCCAAGATCCCTTTCTCAACGACCGCATTGAGGCGATGACGAGCACTTTGGATCCTATGGCCATATTCCAGTTCCGCCTGCCCAACGGAGAAATGGTCTTTCGACCCGTGAAATTGATCGGCATCGATCCGGAAGAGCGAGCGAAGATTGGAGGATTTGCCGAATTCCTTCAGGATGAGGAGGACCGCCAACACCCATCGTTTGAGCTACGCGGCGAAGCGCTAAGAAGGTATAACGTCAATAATCCCGACATGATTATGCCCGTGCAAGCCGTTCACATGGAGCCGGGAGAGCCGCCGCCTCCGGACGCTCCCCCGGAGGAGGTAATCATTCCTCAAGGCATCATCATCGGTCACGCCATAGCCAACATGCGCAAGAAAGGGACGACGGCCGATGCGCCCGTGAAGGATATCACCCTCCTCGAGCGCGGCGACGAAGTGATCGTCACTACCATCAAGGGATCCAAGTTGGCGCCCGCCAGCGGCCGCTTCGTGGTTACGGATTACTTCAAGTCGGAAATGAGCGAATATGACGGAAACTATGTTTTTTGCTCCAAGAAATACCTCCAGCAACTCCGGGGCATGGACAATCGCGTCAGCAGCATCCAGATCAAGCTGAAAAGTTATGACGACGCCAAAGAAGTGAAAGAACGCCTAGAAAAACTCTTCCCGAATTTCATCGTGGAAACCTGGGAAGACAAGCAAGGCCCGCTCCTGTCGGCGATTTCCGTGGAACGCGGCATCCTGAATGTCCTGCTTTTCCTCATTGTGGGCGTGGCGGGGTTTGGCATCCTGGCGATCTTCACCATGATCGTGGTGGAAAAGACCCGCGACATCGGCATCCTGAAGGCGCTGGGCGCTTCCAACGGCGGGGTGATGAAAATTTTTCTGGGCTATGGTCTGCTTTTGGGGGTGGTAGGCGCCTGTCTCGGAACGATCTTGGGATTGATGCTCACGAACAACATCAATTGGCTGGAACAAACCCTCGGCAAGATGACCGGCCGGGATTTGTTCCCGCGCGACATTTATTATTTCGATAAGATCCCGACCGACGTGCAGCTCTGGGCGGTGGCAATGGTGAATGTCGGGGCGGTGGGCATCTCGGTGATAGCCAGTGTCTTGCCCGCGCTTCGGGCTGCGTTGCTGCATCCGGTGCGGGCGCTGCGGTACGAATAGAGAATTCACCACAAAGACACAAAGTGCACAAAGAAGAACGCAGATTTCGAAAATCGAATATCGAACAAGGGATTTCGAATTTCGAGGGTAATGAAGACAATGGCGCCTTCGGAGAATTGGGAACTATTCCGATGGCGACTGGGTACTTCGACATTCAAGATTCCTTGTTCGAGATTCGATATTCTCTTTGATTTCTAGGGAGACCGCATGAAGGATGAAAATCCATTGCTAGCCGCCTCCGATCTGCACAAGACCTATCGCAAGAACGCGAATCAGGTGCCGGTGCTTCGCGGACTCGACTTGGAAGTCGAAGCCGGCGAGTTCGTGTGCGTGGTCGGCGCCTCCGGCTCCGGGAAGAGCACCATGCTGCACCTTCTGGGCACGCTCGACAAACCCGATCAGGGAGAAATACGCCTGGAAGGAGAGCGAATCGACAATCTGCCGTCGGAGCGGCGCGATCGGCTCCGCAATCAGACCTGGGATTGAGTCATCGGCTCCGCCATCAGCCGCGAGAGCTTTCCGGGGGCGAAATGCAGCGGGCAGCTATCGCCCGCGCCCTCGTCAATCGCCCGCGCATTCTCCTGGCCGATGAGCCGACCGGCAACCTCGACGCCGCCAATGGTAAGGAGATCATCCGCCTCCTCCGCGACTTGAACCAGACTGAAAACCTGACTATCATCATGGTGACGCACAATCTCGACCTTGTGGCCGGAACGGACCGCGTCGTCCGACTGGTGGACGGGCGAGTGCATGAGACCGACCCAAGCCCACGGATGGCCATCCGCGGGCTGAAAATCGCCGAGTGAAATAGCCATGACCAAAGTCTACATCAACGGCAAACTCTACGACAAAGCCGACGCCAAAATCAGCGTGTACGATCACGGACTCCTCTACGGCGACGGGATCTTTGAAGGCATCCGGGTTTACGATGGCAAAGTCTTTCGGCTGCGCCAACACGTCGATCGGCTATATGACAGCGCCCGGGGAATCAAACTTGAAATCCCGATGAGCCGGGAGCAAATGGCCGAGGCCATCGCCAGCACCGTGAAAGCCAATGACAAGCGCAATGGCTACATCCGGGCGCTGGTGACGCGCGGCGCCGGCACTCTCGGCCTCGATCCACGCAAAACCACCGACCCGCAGGTCATCATCATCGTCGACGACATCAGCCTGTATCCGCCCGAGTTATACGAAAATGGCATGGAGATCGTCACGGTTTCGACCATTCGCAATCATCCCAACGCGCTCAGTCCGCGCATCAAATCACTGAATTACTTGAACAACATCATGGCGAAAATGGAGGCGATCCAGGCCGGCTGCCTGGAAGCCTTGATGCTCAACCATGAAGGGGAAGTGGCCGAGTGCACCGGCGACAATATCTTCATCGTCAAGCATGGCGTGCTCAAAACGCCGCCCATCGACGCGGGCATTCTGGAAGGCGTGACGCGGAACACGGTCATTGAGCTGGCCCAAGCGGCCAAGATCACCGTTCAGGAGACAGCCTTGACGCGTCTGGACGTTCACACGGCCGACGAATGTTTCCTCACCGGCACCGCCGCCGAGGTCATTGCCGTTGTCAAATGTGACGGCCGACCCATCGGCGCCGGCAAACCCGGGCCCATCACCAAGCAGCTCCGGGAACGATTTCATCAGATTACTCGTCAGTAAACATTTAGCCGCGGAGCTTGCTCCGCGCGGGGCAAGCCCCGCGGCTAAATGTCTCCTGAATACCGCCCACGGACCGCTGACGAATGATCGAACTCCATCGCATCCTGGTCCCGACGGACTTCAGCAAGTTTTCGCAAATCGCGCTGACGTATGCTGCGGCATTCGCGGAAAAGTTCACGGCGGAGCTTTATTTGTTGCATGTCGTGCAGGATTTGGCGGTGTTCATTCCCGACATGATCACCGTGGCGCCGCCGCCCGCGCCCACCGTCGAGCAGATTACCAAGGCCGTCCAGGATGCTTTTGACCGGATTGTGAAAGAAAATAAGCTCGATCGCTTCCCCATTCACCGCGAAGTGCGCGAGGGAACTCCGTTTTACGAAATCGTCCGCTACGCTAAAGAACAAAACATCGACTTGATCATCATGGGGACTCACGGCCACACCGGATTGACCCATATGCTTTTGGGCAGCGTGACCGAGAAAGTGGTGAGAAAAGCCCCCTGCCCCGTGCTGACCATTCGCCACCCGGAGCACGAGTTTGTCCATCCTTGACCCGGACAGGCAGATTACTTGCGATTTCAGGCGTTTCCCACAACTGGAAGATAGGCATGGTCCGCTGACTTCATTCTGCGGGCGCGAAACGTAAAACCGACCTTGAACATTTAGCCGCCGACCATCGTAAACGGGCGCAGGAATTCGACAAAATAGTTCACCACTTGCCCGCGAATATCCTTACAATGGAGTTGAAAATAGAAGGCAGTTCCCGTTTATCGCTGGCAACTGAAAACAGGGTCCGAGCACAGGTCGTCATGCGTTATCCATTGCTGGCCAGTCTAGCCTTGGTGTCGTTCATTCTTTTGCCGGCCGGGGCCGAGGCCCAATCCGGCAAGTTTGTCAACATCGACAACGTCCGGATTGGCTTCCTGACCCCACCTTCGGAGCCGGGCGACCCGGTCGATGCCAAAAACCGGCCTTCCTATTTCAAGCCGGGGGCTTGGACGCCGATTTACGTGGACCTCACCGCCGGACCGCAGGGCTTGGAAAATGCCTGGCTCACCATCGAGGGGACGGACAACGACGACATCCAAAACAGCTACACCGTCGCTCTTCCCCGGCTTGATCCCAAAGAATATTTTCAAGCAATCACATATTTCAAAGCCGGCAGCGGCGGCGGGGATTTCGTCGTTTCCATCCACGACGACAAGGACAATCCATTTGCCAAGAAAACACTCTCGTTCGCGGATTATGGGCACCTAAATCTCAATGAGCTGCTTTATATGGGCGCCGGCAGCCGATTGCCCGGCCTCCGCCGTTTGGCCAATTCGATCACCGAAGAAGCCCAAAAGCAAAACTCCCCGCGAAGTCAGCTTTACCAGCCTCGAACATCATACGTGGACGATGCCAACCAATTGCCCACGCGCTGGTTCGGGTACGATTCCATCGATCTCTTGGTCCTGACCACCGGCAATTTGGAGTTTTCGACCACCCTGCTGCAGGACCAGAATAGACGTAAGGAAGCGATCGCGGAATGGGTGCAGCGTGGCGGCCATTTGATGATCTCCACCGGTAAGAATCAGGACGTCGTCAGCAAGCTAGTGGAACGGATGGGAATCCCCCTGGGTGTGAAAATCACCGGGTCCAGTCCGGTCGACTCCTTAGCAGATGTCGAGAGTTGGTGCAGCGCCCCGGCGCCTCTTCAAAGTCGACCGACCAAAGACGGCAAGAGGCCGACCTTCGATCTGGCCAAACTTTCTCCCACGGGCAAGGATGTGGATGTCTTGCTGGCACAAAAGTCAACCGGCGCCCCGTTGATCGTGCGGACTCCCTTTGGCATGGGGCAGGTGACCTTGATCGCTTTCGACTTGGATACGCAACCATTCGTATCTTGGTCCGGACAAAGCCAGTTTTGGGAAAAACTGTTGACCGAAACGCATCACTTGCCACGCGACCCGAGCCGGCGGAACCCAAACAATCAAGCCTTCAATCCCTGGGGAAATGATATCAGTGAGGAGGTGGCCGCCGATCTGCAAAACAATCTGGAAAAGTTCGACGACGTGCCCATGATCTCGTTCGGCTGGGTTGCTCTGTTCATCCTCATCTATATCGTGGTGGTCGGACCGCTGGACTATCTGTTCCTCAAGAAAGTCGTCAAGCGTCTGGAGCTGACGTGGATTACCTTCCCGACGGTAGTGTTAGTCGTTAGCGCGGTGGCTTATTTTGCCGCTTATGCAATCAAGGGCAACGACCTGCGAATCAACAAAGTGGACCTGGTGGACATCGACCTGATGGAAGGGCCAGGCAAAGCCCGGACTTATGGGCAAAGCTGGTTCACGTTGTTTAGTCCGCGGATTCAACTGTATACCATCGGCATCGAGCCGGCGGCGCCGGACTGGTCCGCGGCCAGCGGGGGCGGTAATCAGAGTGCCTCCGCCTTGGTCAGTTGGCTGGGCCGGCCGGGCACCGGCTTTGGCGAAATCAATCGAACGCGCTCTCAAAGCCTCTTTCGCCGTTCCTATAAATATGCCGACGACGCCACCGGACTTATCGGCGTGCCGATTCAAGTGTGGTCGTCCAAGTCCTTCACCGCGCGCTGGGAGGCGGCGGCGGATCCCAATCATATTCCGTTTAAGATCGATCTTCGCCATCCCTCCGACCCCGATAATCCCAGGGGCAACGTCAAAGACCTGACCGGATCGATCACCAATCAGTTGCCGTTCGCCGTGGAAGGCGCCGTTCTGATTTATGGCGACGGCGAAGCTATGCCCAGAACTTTTGAGTTGGGCCGGCTGCAAGCCCATGAAACCAAAAAAATCGACATTCACCGAAATCAGGGCGCCAATGATCTGTCCCAATGGGCCAGGGCCTCGGCTCCCCGGACACCTCAGTTTGGCCGCTTTGGCCAAGCCTCCCAAGAGCCCGCGGATACGATGTTCAACTCACTCAAGAAGGCGATGTTTCACGATGCCAGCCAAAACGAGCTCCTGCGGAACAATACGCTCCGGCATCTGGATCAAAGATGGCGGCTGACCAAGCACTCGGATGAGGCCGTGCTTTATTTCACCCTGCCGGCCCGGAAAGGTCCGGCGGAAACCATCAATCAAGCGCCCGAAACGCCCTCTCGGCTTTGGCTGGGAGCCTTGCCTGGCGCCGGCAAAGAACGGCCTGATCTCTGGGGCAAGCTCCAACAAGAAACTTATGTTCGTATCTTCATCCCTGTGAAATCCCATGATTAGTTGTGTGCCATGCTTTCGCGGCCATCTAACTTCGTGTGTGTAACGAGGAAATAATGCAAGGGCCGCGAAAGCATGCCACCCGCATTTTTGTGTGTGAAAAATCATGATAGAAACTCGCGATCTGACCAAAATGTACGGCGACTTGTATGCCTTGAATCGCTTGTCGATCAAGCTGGAGCGCGGCGACGTCTACGGCTTCATCGGGCCGAACGGCGCCGGCAAGACCACCACCATGCGCATTCTAGCCACGCTCCTCAATCCGACCTGGGGCGAAGCCACGGTGTGCGGCTACTCGATCTATAACGGCGCCAAAGAAATTCGCCGCTTGATCGGCTACATGCCCGATTTCTTCGGTGTCTATGACGACATGAAAGTGATCGAGTATCTGGAATTTTTCGCGGCCGCTTACCGGATCAAAGGTCCAGAGCGGCGACGGAAATGCGATCAAGTGCTTGAGCTGGTGGACTTGGGTTACAAGCGCGATGCCTTGGTCACCAGTCTGTCGCGCGGCATGACGCAAAGATTGGGCCTGGCCCGTGTTCTCCTACATGAGCCGCAGGTCTTGCTCTTGGACGAGCCGGCCAGCGGCCTCGACCCGCGCGCCCGCATCGAAATGCGCGGTCTGTTGAAAGAGCTGCGCAACATGGGCAAGACCATCCTCGTTTCCAGCCACATCTTGCCTGAGCTGGCCGACATCTGCAATAAGATCGGCATTATTGAGCGCGGCAAACTGCTCTTCGATGGCGACGTGCAATCCGCCATCCGCCAAGTTCGTCAACACACTGTCATGACCGTCTGCGTCTCCGACGGCCAAACTCTTCTTGCCAAGGAGAAACTCCAAGGCCATCCCGAAGTCCTGGGCATTGAAATGAAAAACGAGGAAGACCTTTTGCAAGTGACCTTGAATGACGGCGTTCACGACGGCAGCTTCATCGCCGATGTCCTCGTCAAAAACGGCTTCCGACTCAAGATGCTCAAAGAAGAAGAAATCGACCTGGAAGACGTGTTTATGGGGATTACCAAGGGAATCACGAATTAGCCCCGGCCTTTGGCCGGGGTTCGGCCCATTCCGCCGCCTGGCACGGTTGCAATATTACTTAATCCCTCCACACGATCCATAACACCCCGGCCAAAGGCCGGGGCTAAAAAATGCGTATTCTCGTCACCGGCGGGGCCGGGTACATCGGCAGCCATGCGGTTCGATTGTTTTTGGCCCGGGATCATGACGTCTGGGTTTATGACAATCTGTCGATGGGCCACCGCCAGGCCGTGCCCGCCGACCGGTTGATCGTCGGCGACCTGGATGAGATTCCAAAGCTGGATCATTCTCTGCTCATCCACCGGATCGAGGCGGTGGTTCACTTCGCTGCCTTCGCGTATGTCGGCGAGTCGGTGACTGATCCCGGCAAGTATTACCGGAACAACCTCGTCAACACGCTGAATATGATGGAGTGCATGCGGCGCGAAGGCGTCAGTCGCTTTGTCTTCTCCAGCACGTGCGCCTCTTACGGGGTTCCTCAACACGTGCCGATCACTGAGGACGAGCCGCAACGGCCCGTGAATCCCTACGGCAACGGCAAGCTGGCGGTCGAGCGCGCTCTCGCCGATTATGCGGCCGGTTATGGTTGGAGCTATGCCGCTCTCCGCTATTTCAACGCCGCCGGCGCCAGCGCCGATGGGGCGATCGGCGAAGATCACCATCCGGAAACGCACTTGATTCCACTCGTCCTGCAAGCGGCAATGGGACAAAGGCCCCATGTCGAGATTTACGGTACGGATTATCCCACGCCCGACGGCACCTGCATTCGTGATTACGTTCATGTGGATGACCTGG
>WNFC01011130.1_pt1 | contig 10008 bp, 10 predicted proteins | sample 5400541 | NCBI WGS metagenome assembly WNFC01 (sample SAMN13153342, study PRJNA577476) | soil metagenome | isolation source: 120 cm saprolite under Douglas fir tree site 2 hole 2 replicate 1 | place: USA:California | collected 2015-04-18 | reverse complement strand
CAGCAAACACCATCACCAGCCGCAAATCACGCACCCCACGCCAGCGCGTCGCCGCACGCGCGTCCGCGGAGGCGAGAGACCCCGTCACCCGACTTCCGAATACTTACAGTACGTGCGCCGTGAACCGCTAATCGATGACGAGCTTTGGTACAAAGTCCAGGCTGCGCTAGACGCCTGCGCAAAGAAGCTGTCGGGAGTCCGGTCCAAGGGCTCAATGCTTATCCAGATCGCATTCTGCGGGTACTGCGGCGGTCCGCTCTACCAGAATTCAGCGCGCCGGTCGGACGGGCAGGGGCATAACCATTACTACTACTGCCCGATATGTAAGCCGACCGCTTCCGTCCGCCGGGAGATACTTAACGCGGTAGTCGCAGATGCGTTGCTTGACGCGGTGGGCGACTGCGAACCTACCGCAAAACGAGTTTTGGCAGCCGACGACCATACCGAGACCCTGAGGCGCATCGGAATGCAGATCGCAGACCTGACGACTCAGCACTACGTACACGGTGGAGTCGATGACTTCCACGCCAAGATGGCCGAGCTTGAGGCCGAGCACGAGAGAATCGCCAATCTTCCGACCGAGAAGCCGAAGGTGCGCCGCGTTGGTCTCGGCAAGACGTTCCGGCAATGGTGGGGCGAGTCCGATGAGGAACAGCGGCATTCATACCTGAAGACGGCCGGGGTCAGTGCCCTGATTGTGCGCGCTAAGGATTTCCAGCAGGTTATGCGGTTCGACCGTTCCACGGACGCGGCTGATGATCTGGTGCTGGATATCCCGACGAACGTCATCCGGGAGTTTGACGGACGGGACGCAAGGCCATCTGAGCCTAGGCCGATGCGGTTCGCTATGAACATCTCCCTGGGCACCCTGGCCGAACAGCTTCAGTGTGCCTCTTCGGTCGTCGCGTAGAGGTGTTCATCGATCTGCGCGAGGTTCACCGGCCCGTGGAACCTTCGAGGGTCCGAGGGATTGCGTGGGCAGCCGCCCACTTCTCCAGGGCGTCGATACAGTCAGGGTGCCCGCAGTCCGGGCTCTGGTCACGCCGACCGCAGCCGTCAAGACCACTGCCCAAGCGCCTCCTCGGCCTGGGTGCCGTCAGGCTATTTGGTGAGGGCGGCCAGTTCGCGGCGTTCGCGCTGCTCTTGCTCGCGAGCGGTGCGCCATGGTTCGGGCAGCACGTCGTCTAGGTCGATGAGCAGCATCGACCTGTGGCCTTCGTGCAGGGGCATCCACGCCGGCCCGCAAGCCGGGCAGGTGACACGCGGGTCGAGCGAGGCGGTGGCGATCTGGAGGTCTCGGGACGCGGCGGTGGCGGCCAGCGCGCGGCGGGCGGACTGCTCACGCCGGGGCGTGGCGGGGAAGCAGAACAGGATGGGCGCCTTGAACGTGACATGGCGCTGGGCATGCTCGGCGTAGCCGACGAGCTTGTCGGCGAGCTGGGGCAGGTGCTCGCTGCCGGTGTCGTATTCGAGGACGAAGCAGATGTCGCGGCCGTCCGCGGCCCAGATGCCCTGCTGGCCGCGTTCCACAGGGTACAGGTCGATCCGCGTCGTGTTCGTGAGGCGTTGCTACGTCCTTGAGGCTGTGCTAGGCGCACCAATATTCGGTTGCCTGCGGCTGTCACCCGATGGGATAGTGCGGTCGAATCAGGTTTGGTCCGGCTCTAGCGGAGCTGATCTGCTCTCGCCTGAAGTCGGCTGTGTGGAAGGGAGGCGTCTGTGATGTCTGCGCCCGTTGCGGGCTCTGTCCTGCCTGCCCTAGCCACCGCCCACCTGAGGAGCAATTCCAATGCGCGACAGCGCAGATTCCTACGATCCAGCATTTGGCCGGGTCCGCCGCGCCAGGAGTAAGCGGCAGCGGAAATTCTATCAGCCTTACGACGACCAGGCCACCTACGTCAAGCGCGCCTGGGAGCTGCCAAGCCTCGCCGGGGAGGATGCAGACGACGCGACTGACAGTCTGCCTGAAGGCGATCGCTGGTCGACCTGGGATCAGTCAACGCCAACGGAGCGCGGCCCGAAGCCACACCCGACGTGGCTGGTCACCGACCTCGCGGCGGTCGACTACGAACTCGGCGTTCTCAAGACAGGAAAAGAAGCTGACGTATTTCTCGTCCGCCGTGGCGTGCCGGGAACAGACCGGTCCTGCCTGCTCGCCGCCAAACGCTACCGGGACGCGACGCACCGGCAGTTCCACCGGGATGTCGGCTATCTAGAAGGCCGCCGTGTCCGCGAGAGCCGGGTCAACCGGGCGGTGGCGAAGCGCAGCGGCTTCGGCCGGCAGGCGATCGCCGGTCAGTGGGCGAACGCGGAGTTCAACGCCCTCGTGCAGCTCTACAACGCCTGCGTGCCTGTTCCTTACCCGGTGCAGATCCTGGGGACAGAGATCCTGCTCGAGTTCATCGGCGACGCGGACGGCACCGGCGCGCCTCGCCTCGCCGAGACCCGCCCGGAGCCGCCCGAACTCGCCAGCCTCTGGAGCCAGCTCGTCGAGGCAACGGCAACTCTCGCCAGCGTCGGCTTCGCGCACGGCGACCTGTCCCCGTACAACCTGCTTGTCCACCACGGGCGGCTGGTGCTGATCGACCTGCCCCAGGTGGTCGATGTCATCGCCCACCCGAACGGCCGCAGCTTCCTCGACCGCGACGCCAAGAACGTCGCCACCTGGTTCGCAAGAGCTGGCCATCCTGACGCAGATCCTGAGGTGCTAGCCCGCCTGCTGGCCGACGAGGCCCGCCTGGAGTTAGCCGGTGACCGATGGACCCTCGGACGATCGCGAGCCTGCAACTGCGGGCGCCCGGGAAATGGCGCGTGCTGTCGTGCCAGGCCGCTATGACGCCCGCGACCGCTAGTGGCCGCATTTGTTTGCCGCGCCGCGTCGCGCACCCGGACGGGCCGCGCTACGGCGCGACAGCGGCAGATTCGGGCCACGCTCGCCGATACGATCTCGTCGTGGCACGGTCCTACGAATCCCTGTGGCTCTGGCTCGGTGCCGCATTCATCGCGGTGGATGCCGCCTTGCTGGGGGTTTCGGGCGGCCTTGATGCCGCGTCCAAGGTGCCTTACTCGTTCTGGACGAGCGGTCCCGTGGTTGTCGCCTATGCCATGTTCGGCTTGTCGCTTGCCTGCTTCGGTTGCGCGATCCGCGAAATGCCGATTCCGTATCCTCCCTGCGGAGGCGCCGTCGACAGTCGGACCGGCTCTCCCGATGCACCTGTTCGCGTCCGGCTTCTGGTCGAGCGTGACATGGCGACGGACGGTTTCCGGCTCGTCGCGCTCAACCGGGGCGAGCTGGGCCGTTTCCGTGCCGAGGTCACCGGCATCCGGGATCAGGACGGCCCGGTGCCAGTCACTCCCGGCGGAGGCTGGCCGGTGACGTGGCTGGACGACGGCTCCGTCACCGCAAAGGACATCCCGACAGCCGGGAGCCGGCGCCTGGACTTCGCTCACTTCAGCCTGAGCAACCTGCGGGAGGACCTGGAGGGAACCAAGTGGCTTAACGGCGACCACTGGACCTTCCCCAGCCTGCCGAGCGCGGTAAAGGTCAGGTACCCGGCCGTACGCACCTGGCAGGAGCAGGACCGGCACTTCTTCACCGTAACGGTGCGGGTCGTCAGGGACGACCCCGCGGGCTACTCCGACACCGAGTTCAAGATCGGCACCGAGGGACAAGAACCGTACTGCCGCGAGGTGTCCGCCGAGTCCGCCGCGCCGGGGGAACCAGCCGAGGGCAAGCTGGTGCCGGGACCAGCGGTCACCGACCGGTGAACGAGCACCAGCCAGTTCGTCAGCAGCGACCTGCTGCAGCTTCAGAACAACGGCATGTCGCATCCCGCCTACATGAGGCGCTCTCCCCAGGACCCGCCGCCGGCCTCACTGCGCGTCGGGACCATCGTCGCCTGCGGGCAGCTTCCGCGTGACACGCCGCCGACTTCCTCCATCCGGACGTCTTTTCCTTGCCTTCCTCGGCAGGCCGGAGACCATGGACCTCATCGCAGAGCTGACTGACACCACGGGCATGACCTGGAAAGCGTGGGACGAGCGCCCGCGCTTCAACTTCGGTGCCGTCCTCGGCGGCGATGACAAAACCCAGGCCGCGGCGGCATGGGCGCGCCTGCTGCTGCCCGAAACCTGGGCCAGCCACTTCGATCGCGACCCGCGGTACGCCAACCTTGTCCTTTACACAGAGCCGCGCACCACCCCGGAGGGCGACGTTGCCCCTGCCGGGCTGACCGAATGGCATCAGCTCTTCGCGCGGGCAGCCCGGCCTCCCGCAGCACTGGCGGGATACCCCAGCAGCGATCTCGGCCTGGCCACCTCCAGTGACCCCGCAGCGGAGGTGGCAGTCTGGCTCAAAGCCCGCGGCACCTCGCTCACCGAACTGGTGGACGTCAACGGCTTCACGGTTGTGCCCGGGGTACAGGCGAACTGGTTCGTCGGGCTTGCCTCCGCTGACCCGCAAGGACAGGACGTGAACAGCCTGGCCCGAACGTGGACAGCGCAGATGTGCGACTTGATGCGCCTCGACGGCCACGAGACGGTTCTCCGGTCACTCCGGACCACCGGACCGGCGTAACCAGCACCAGCCCACGGCGCTGGCGCGAGATCCCAGAATCCACGCGATCACCTTCATGCCAGGCCGTTTCCGGACCCGCGCTTATCCGGTGCCGATCCCCAGGTCAACGCCCATGGCATATAACTGGGGGTCAGGGATGGAACACGGAGTGGCTAGGTTCGCGCCTGCGGTGGCCGCTTAGGGGACTTGTTCGGGAGGTGCGATGGCAAAGGCGCGCGGCATTCTGGTTGGCACCATCGAGCGCCTGCGAGCACGGCAATGGCGATGCTCCTGCGGCCCGCACCCTGCCGGGGCAGCGTGCGGCCTGATCGCTAGCCACGACCGCGACCTGCGGCGGATCGGCGGATGGGTGCCCACCGACCCTGCCTAGCCGCGATCCAGGACCCCTCCGGATCGGGCGGCCCAGCCAGTCTCGGCAGCGGCCTGACGGTAGGCGCGCCAGTGCCTCGCAGCGTGCTGAGGCAGCTGGAGCATCCGCGACACAGCAGGACGCACGCGCGATCTCCAGGTACCTTGTTCCGCACCGTCCCTGCGGCAGCACGCTGGTGGTGGCCTCGGCTGTCGGATCTTTCCCGGCCTCCGAGATAGTGGCGATCAGGCCGCTGGCGGCTGGCCTGTGGCGCTGCTGGCCAGGTCGGACCAGTCGAGACAGTAGCCGTCCCACGGCCCGGCCCAGTCCCAGCCGGTACGGTCTCCCGGGGCGTTCCGGGCCTGCTCTGCTAGACCGGGCAGCGCGTCCGGAAGGTCGGGGAGAGCGGCGATGATCTGTGTCCCGTGGCGTTCTGCGGCGCGGGAGCGGGACAGGAGGCTGGCCATCTCGCGGTCCGGGACGACGACGTGGCAGTATGGCACGGCCATGCTGAGCGCGTCGATGTCGTGGACCGCGTTCATGCTCCAGGGCTTGGCCGCATTGCGGAATAGCTCGACCTTCAGGTCGACGGCGATCTGCAGGGAAGGGACCGCGTCGGCGAACGCGACCATGCGGCGGCGGGACACGTTCGGCCGGTCCGGGTCGTACCCGACTTCGCGGTTCAGGTTGATGCGGTACTCGCTGATCAGGGCCTGGAACATGGCCTGATGCTCATGGATGAGCTCGCGAGCCTGGAGGCGGACGCGAAGCTCCGCCTTGCTGGCCGGATGCTCGGCGAGTATGTCGACGTAGCTCGCTTCCCATTCCAGCCTGCTTGCCTCGACCTCGGTCATCGCCTCGGGCCGGTAGCCGTAGTGCTCCCGCAGTTCGCCGATCTCCTCGTCACCCGGGCCTGCCAGCATCATCATCTCGGTGAGCTGGTTAGCCTTGCGGAGGAACTCCGGCATCCCCCCGATGGTGGCCGCGTCGATCACAGCGCCGTCCGGGCCGCGCAGGACTCCATGGCCGGGCTCGCCGGCGAACGCCCAGCGGATGCCGGTGCCCAGGGCTTCCGGCGGCTGGGGCCGGAAGGCCGGTCGGCCGAAGGTCAGGTGCATGGCGTGCAGCATCTGATGGCGCAGCAGGACCTTGCGCGCGCGCAGAGTGCGGCAGTGCGAGATGGACGCTATGGTCCTGGCAAGGTCAAGCCGCTGCCGCGGGCTGGTGATTTTGCTCGTCTCGATGTAATGGGTCGTGGAAAGGGGGAAGGCCACGCCTTCCGCCGCAGCATCCTGGACCGCGGCCAGCAGCCGGAGATCGGAGGCCTCCCGCGGTTCCCTGTTGGCAGCCCTCGCAAGGCGGATCCACACCCACTGGTCCAGGTACACGCACGGCCTCGCCGGATGAAGGTCCAGGAGGCTGAGGCCGGAGGAGTCACTCACGACGATCATCATCCCAGCCGGTCAGGCGTCCCGCGAATGAGTTTGCTCCTGGCCCGATACGAGGCCCCAGGGTGCGTGCAGGCCGGGGGTGCCGCCACTGGCAGTCAGGTCGTAATGCCTACCCGTGGAGTGGATTGCAGTCCTGGAGTCTGCGGGACGGCAGCGTCTTGGGTCTTGCGCGAGCGAGCCCGATCGTCCCGGACCGATGCTTCCGCGCCGGGTGCTCCGTCAGTAGGCACCGCATCCGTGGTCCGGACGTGTCGTTACATAGCGCCCGGCCGGGCCGCCGATATGGTGGAGTACGCAAGGTTACGCCGTGGTCACACGGCCCGCGAGCACGCAAGGCGGAAGAGAGCGTGACCGGAACCGCACCCAGGATCCCCGCGCGGCGGGTTCTTCCGCCCAGTCGCGACCGCGACGGGAACCCGTCGGCGGCGTGGCTGCTGGTGCAGGCCGCGCAGCTGGCCATCGAGACGTCGTGGGTGCTGCACGCGGTCAACGGCACCGGCATGAACCTCGCTGAGGAGCGCAGGGCGCAGTCCGAGGCTGCCGCTCTGCTTGAGAACGCGGCCCGCGCCGCGGTGATCATGGAATCGGGGATGCCGCTGGCGGCAGCATGGGCAGAGGGCCTTCCCCGCGCCCGCGCGATCTTCGCCCGCGCCCGGGAAGTCGGCAGCGACGTCGCCTCGGTCATGCCGGACTTCGTGCTTCCCCCGAGGTCCCCGGTACCGCCGGAGATCCTGTCCGAGCTTGAGCGGGCGTCCTGGGAGGATCTCGACCCGCTGCCCAAGTGCGTCGGCGTGACCAAGCGGGCGTCAGGTGCGAGCGCGATGTGTTCAAGGGGATCGGCTCGGCGCACTGCCATGATCACTTCACCACTGAGGAGCGGCGACGGCGCGACTTGCTGGAGGCCGCCCGCGCCCGGATGCGGGACACCGAGGAGCAGGCCGTGCTTGACCAGCAACGACTGCAGGCTGAGTGGTGGGTTGACCGCTACAGACGGGTTGCCGTCCCGGCTGGAGGTGCCGTCGCCGCCCGCGCTGATGGGAGAGGCTGACCCCGACTGCCCGGAGATCCCTGCCTCGGCCGAGTTCCGGCGGATGGCGATCCGTTATATGTATGCCACTGGCTGGCCGGACATCACGCCCCGGGCGGCAGAGGTCATCCGGGCCTTGACAGACCTGGGGTACGCCTCACCTCAGGTGATCGCCGAGCACGCTCTCGCGTACGCGCCTGGCCGCTGGGCCACCGCGGAGGAGTGGCTGGGCTCCAGCATCTGGGACGAATATCAGCCCCCTTTGGAGCATCTTCCGCCTGCGGGGACCGTGCCGGACTTCGATGAGTACCCTGGCGTCCGCGAGTTGCGCCGCCGCATGGAATGTGAGGCCAGTCGGCTCCGCCGGTGGAAGGACGGGTTCGAGGCCCTCGTGGCCGCCTGCGCCTGCAAGCCCGTTGCGACCATGAGCGAGCTGCTGGCCTTCTGGCTGGACATCGACGTGCTTGAGGAAGCCTGCGATGCCGACGCCGGGGGAACCCGGCTGTGTATTGAGATATCCCCTACCAGCCCGTGGATGGCCGTCCGCCTGCGCGGCCAGGGCGGGGACCGCCAGGTCCTGGACCATGCCCTCCAATTCCTTGTCAGGTCCGGGGTGCCATTGGATCCGGACACCATGCACGTCGCGCCCGGCAATCCGGACATCCCGCCCCGCGAGTCGGCCGACGTGCCGCCCGCCTGATGATCCCCACCGCCGAGGCCATCCCGGCACCCCCGACCGGCGCCCGCCGGCTCGGAGAACAGGCCAGCGACCAGATCACCACCAACCTAGCGACCATTTCACCATGCAAGTAGCGACCATTTCACCACGGGTATAGCGACCAGATCACCACGACAATCGCGGGAATGCTGGCGTCAGTGAACCCTTTATGACACTCTGATCAGGTGGTACGCGTCACTCCCAGCCCCCTGGGTAAGCTCCTTGCCCGGCACTCTGAAATGTCGGTGAGCGAGGCGTTGGCGGACACCAGGGTCGTGCTCGTCACCGGGGCCCGCCAGTGCGGGAAGAGCACGCTGCTCGGCTTGGTCGCCAAGGGCAGGGAAGCCGAATGGCGCAACCTGGACGCTGCGGCGACCCGTCAGGCGGCCATCGCCGATCCGGCCGGGTTCGTGGACTATCCCGAGCTCATGGTGATCGACGAGGTCCAGCGCGTGCCCGGCCTGCTGCTCGCCATCAAGGAACAGGTCGACACCGATCAGAGGCCAGGCCGGTATCTGCTCTCCGGGTCGGCACGCGTGCTGGCGCTGCGCGGCCTTCCGGACACGCTGCCCGGACGGATCGAGGCGATCGAACTGTGGCCGTTTTCGCAGGGCGAGATCGATGGCACCCCGGACCGCTTCGTCGATGTCGTCTTCGAGCACGGCGAAGCGGTGACCCACGAGTCCGCCATCGGCAGGCAGGAATACGCCGAACGAATCGTGCGGGGCGGCTTTCCCGAAGCGCTGGCTCGTACCAACCCACGCCGTCGCGAGCGCTTCTTCGACTCCTACCTTGCCGACCTCGTCGCCCGTGATGTCAGTCAACTATCCGAGATCGAACGCACAGCCGAGATGCGGGCGCTGATCCGGCTCCTGGCCGCCCGGTCGGGCCAGCTTCTGGTCGTGACCGCGGTAGGCGGCGAGACGGGTCTTCCCGCCAGCACCGTCAATCGGTATCTGAGCCTTCTCGAAGAGGTATTCCTGGTCAAGCGGATCCCCGCATGGTCGCGTAACGTGAGCACGCGGGCTAGCGGGACGCCCAAGCTGGCCTTCGTCGACTCGGGCATCGCGGCCAACCTGCTGGGCGCGGACATACGAAGCCTGCTGCGGCCAGGCGGGCCGTTCGGCCCGCTGCTGGAAGGATTCGTCCTGATGGAACTGGCCCGCCAGCTCACCTGGTCACGCCAGCGCGCCGAACTGTTCCACTATCGCACCAAGGACAAGGTGGAGGTGGACGCGGTCCTGGAAAACCGTCAGGGCTCCGTCGTCGGAATCGAGGTCAAGGCCTCATCGACGGTTGGCCCGGACGACTTCCGCGGCCTCAGGCACCTGGCCGCCAGAACCGGTGACGACTTCATCGTCGGCGTCGTACTCTACACGGGCACGCAGACGCTGCCGTTCGGGCCGCGGATGCGCGCGATGCCGGTCGGCACGCTGTGGGAGATCTAGATCCGTCGCCACAATTAGGGCAAGCCGCGCGGCGCGGGATTCCCCGGCGGCCCGGGTGGCCACGCTGGCCACGCTGGCCACGGCCGCGGCGCACGGAATGTGCGATGCTGCGCTGGCGATACTGCCGATGTCGTTCTGCGGGCGTACGCTGGGAACCTGGACTCGTCCCTGCGCGGTGACCCGGGCGGGCATCGCAAGTCCAGGGATCAGCAGGCGGAGCAGCGGAGCGGCCGGCTTGGCTCGCCATAGCTCTTCCGTGAGGAAGGGAAGGCGGGAATCGTGAAGACCAGGCTTGCTCGATGGATTCGCCGGCGGCGTGAGCGCCGTCTGGATCGTCAACAGACAAGGCAGACACCGGACGCGCGTCGGGCGTCAGGCGCCGCAGAGGCGCAGCGGTACCACTCAACGGGTCACGGCCCGTGACAAGCCCGGCGTCCTG
>WNFC01011128.1_pt1 | contig 10008 bp, 8 predicted proteins | sample 5400541 | NCBI WGS metagenome assembly WNFC01 (sample SAMN13153342, study PRJNA577476) | soil metagenome | isolation source: 120 cm saprolite under Douglas fir tree site 2 hole 2 replicate 1 | place: USA:California | collected 2015-04-18 | reverse complement strand
ACGACAATGGCGACGTCACATGGGCGGTGCCGAGCGCAGCCTTGAACTTTCCGGCGACTGTCCCGGGTATCACCGCGCACAACTGGCAAGCTGGTGTGACGCCGACCAGCACGATGGCCCACAAGGGGATGGTGTCGGCCTCGAAGGTTTTGGCTGGAGCAATGCTCGATTTCCTGACCAAGCCTGAACTCGTCCGGCAAGCGCGGGTTGAATTCGAGAAGGCGATGACCGAGATGAAATACTTTCCGGTATTGCCGCCTGACGCCAAGCCGCCGCTCGACCTCAATAAGGAGACCATGGACCGGTATCGGGCCGAGATGACCAAGCACTACCTGAACAGAACGGTGCGGTTCAATTGAGCGAACCTTCGGACCTACGCCTCTACCCTTCCTCCCACGCAAAGCAGAGGAGCGTCCGCGTGGGGGTGCCCAACCGGAACCGAATCTTATCTTTCGTGCACCGTTGGACCGCGGCTGGGTGGCGCACAGGAGACTTCAATGCAGTCGCAGCCGCAAGCTCCGATCCTGGCCGGCACGCCCGACCACCCGATTACCATTACGGCGGCGCCGCGCCGGGTGCGCGTCACCTTCGCGGGCCGTGTGGTGGCGGACACCATGCGGGCGCTATCGCTGGCGGAAGCATCTTATGCGCCGGTCATGTACATTCCGCGGGAGGATGTCGACCTTACAACTCTTGAGCGAACAAGCCGCAAGACGCACTGCCCTTACAAGGGCGAGGCGTCATACTTTTCGATCCGGACGGATGATCGGAGCTCCCAGAACGCCATATGGAGCTATGAACGACCGCTTGAGGCCGTGGCCGCCATCGCGGGGTACATGGCGTTCTACCCTGACCGGGTCGATAGCTTGGAGCAATTGCCGGATTGAGGCGCGCCCTCCCTAACCTCCCCCCGCAAGCGGGGAGCGTAGGGTTGGACTGATTGCGGCAGGTGCAGACCCGCCAACGGCACGCTCCAGGCGATCAACCGAAAGCACGCTTGCGTTAAGAATTGGACCTTCCTGGCAAATATTTAACTGTTTTTTTGCCTTGTTCCTGCGCTACCTTTTGAATAAAGAGGCTTGATGGGGATTCCGAAGATGGATGCACGCTTCGCCGCCCGGATGGCGACCGGATTGAGCTTGGCGATTTTGAGCCTTGCCGGACTGCAGGGAGAAGCCTTCGCGCAATACTACCCCCCCGGCCCCTATACGCCTGTTCCGCCACCGTATCGCCAGGCGCCGCCGGTCCCGCCGGACGACGATGAGGATCTCCCTCCATACCCGGCGCCGGGTCCTTACGGCCGGCCGTCAAACGCGCCGTATCCCTATGGTAGGCCGCCTTCCAGCATTCAGAGCGAAGCCTTGCCGCCGCCCGGCCCCCCGCCATATGGTGGCGGCGCCTACCAGGAGGGAGGATTGCCCCCGCCGCCCGGCCGCGGATACAGCTACGGCAATTGGGAGCCCCTCCGTCCGCCGGGTGACGTGTACGCGCCCAATGATCGCTCGCTGCCCCCGGGCCCCGGCCGGCCATCCGACTATGCCAACAGGCCGCCGATGGAGATAACGCCGAACGCTGGAAGCCCTCCGCCGCCCGGCTCCGGCTATGCGGCCCTGCCGCCGGATTATCGGCCAGAGACAGGACAGCCGCGGGAACTGCCGGCACAGTTCCGTCGCCAGATGGTCGACTACCCGACCCGCGAACCGGCTGGCACGCTCGTGATCGACACGCCCAATACCTATTTGTACCTGGTCCTCGGTGGCGGCAAGGCGTTACGCTATGGCATCGGTGTCGGCCGCGAGGGCTTCACGTGGGCGGGCCGCGAAAAGATCAGCCGCATGTCCGAGTGGCCAGATTGGCATCCGCCCAAGGAAATGATCGAACGCCAACCCTATCTGCCGCGATTCATGGCAGGCGGTGAGAGCAACCCCCTTGGCGCCCGCGCGCTGTACTTGGGGAACACGCTGTACCGCATCCACGGCACCAATCAGCCGTCCACCATTGGATCATTCGTGTCGTCAGGATGCATTCGGCTTGCGAACGCGGACATCGAGGACCTTTACGGTCGCGTTACAATGGGCACCAAGGTGGTCGTTTTGCCGGGAGGAAGGCCGTCGGCTGACTCAAGAAATGTCCGGTAGCCGAGCGCAGCCGATCCCGGAACCAGCGTCTGATTGACCCGTCCTTGTGGCATTGCGACGTTCGACAAATTTACGGTGCCGCATCGCTGCACTCTGCCCTCTGCCCTCCCTCGCAACCTGAGAGGGTTGAGTGGAGCGCGATCGGATTTTGCAAATCGGGCTATACAAATGCGGCAGTTCCGGCAGGCCATTGTGTGGGGATGCGTCGGATGGGTTTCCACCTGCCCGAATTTTGATTTTGGCGTGCGCTCGAATGCATTGCCGCTGGCATTCGGCATGACTCCGGAGGCTGCTGGCGCGGCTCTCCTCAGTCCGCTCGCCGTTGTTTCCGGCCGGCGGGATGCCGAGATGTATTATACGGAGAGGACCGCTCTGGCGACTGGCTTCATCGTCCATGAACGGCAGCGGTTATGGCTGCAGTTCCGCCATCGCAGGCTCACCGGTTGGAAGTACGACTGGGATCGACCGATCGCATGGTAGCGGCCTTGCGTAGGGCAGGTTCGCTTTAACTGTCCCGGTGTTGTGACTCTGAGGTTCATTCCCATTGCGGTGTCATGCCCCGCGAAATCGGATGTTTCCGATTTCGCTCGCTTAATAGCTGCCGAAGTCGGCCAAGGCCGACTTCGGGTGAAATCGGATGTTTCCGATTTCGCTCGCTTAATAGCTGCCGAAGTCGGCCAAGGCCGACTTCGGGTGAAAGCGGGGCATCCAGTAAACCCTGTGCATCAGGAAGAACTGAAGCTGTGCCCCGAAGCGAAGTCTCAGGGTTACTGGATCGCCCGCTTTCCGCGGGCGATGACGCCACTGTGAATCGAAGGGAAGAACACCTGCCCTGCACGCTGATGCCTCAGTCGCGTGCCGAGCGGCGACGTCATCACTGCACTGAGGGTCCTCAAGCGGAACCGCCGTTACCTATTCTCCGCTGGCGGCCTCGCGGTGCGTGTCGCCTTCAGCCTTCTGTTTGGCCTCGAGGTCTTCACCGCTTTGCTGGTCGACCATCCTCATCGACAGCCGGACTTTACCGCGTTCGTCGAACCCCAACAGCTTGACCTTCACCTTGTCGCCTTCCTTGACGACATCTGAGGTCTTTTGCACCCGTCGCGGCGCGAGCTGGCTGATGTGCACGAGGCCGTCGCGCGAGCCGAAGAAATTCACGAATGCGCCGAAATCCATCACCTTCACGACCGTCCCGTCGTAGATCATCCCGACCTCCGGATCGGACGCAATCGACTTGATCCAGTTGATGGCCGCCTTGATCGACTCGCCAGACGAAGAGGCCACCTTGATGGTGCCGTCGTCGGAGATATCCACCTTGGCGCCAGTCTTCTCGACGATCTCGCGGATCACCTTGCCGCCGGAGCCGATCACCTCGCGAATCTTGTCGGTCGGGATCGTAAGCACCTCGATTCGCGGCGCGTGTTCTCCAAGCTCGGCGCGGGCCGAGGTGATCGCCTTCGCCATTTCGCCGAGAATATGCAGCCGGCCGTCTTTGGCCTGGGTCAACGCGACCCTCATGATCTCCTCGGTAATGCCGGAAATCTTGATGTCCATTTGCAGCGAGGTGATGCCCTTCTCGGTGCCGGCGACCTTGAAGTCCATGTCGCCGAGATGGTCCTCGTCGCCGAGGATGTCGGAGAGCACGGCGTAACGTTGCTCTTCCAGGATGAGGCCCATGGCGATGCCGGCCGTCGGCGAGCGCACCGGCACGCCGGCGTCCATCAGAGCGAGCGATGCGCCGCACACCGTTGCCATCGACGACGAACCGTTCGACTCGGTGATCTCCGACACCACCCGGATCGTATAGGGGAACTCGTGCTTGAGCGGCAGCATCGGGTGCACGGCGCGCCACGCCAGCTTACCGTGCCCGATTTCGCGCCGCCCCGGCGCACCGAGGCGACCGGTTTCGCCCACCGAGAACGGCGGGAAATTGTAATGCAGCATGAAGCTTTCTTTGTAGGTGCCGGTCAGCGAGTCGATGAACTGCTCGTCCTCGCCGGTGCCGAGCGTCGCCACCACGAAGGCCTGGGTCTCGCCGCGCGTGAACAGCGCGGAGCCGTGGGCGCGAGGCAGCACGCCGACCTCGGCAACGATCGGCCGCACTGTCTGGAGATCGCGCCCATCAATGCGGCGGCCGGTATCAAGAATGTTCCACCGCACGATTTTGGCTTCGAGTTCCTTAAATGCGGCGGCGACCCGCTCCGTGTCGTAGCGCCGACTCTCCACGCCGTCCTCGTAGAAGTGCGCCATCACGGTCGCCTTGGCTGCATCCACGGCCGCATGGCGCGCCATCTTGTCGGGGATCGCGTACGCGGATCGCAGTTGCGGCTCGACCAGGCCGAGCATTTCCTTTTCGAGCTCGGTGTTGTCGACCTGCCCCAGATCGCGCGGCTCCTTGGCGGCCTTTTCGGCAAGACGGATGATTGCCTCGATCACCGGCTGGAAGTGCCGGTGGCCGAACATCACGGCGCCCAGCATGACTTCCTCGGGAAGTTCCTTTGCCTCGGATTCAACCATCAGCACCGCTTCCCCGGTACCAGCGACCACGAGGTCGAGGTTGCTCTCCGTCATCTCGTCGACTTGCGGATTGAGGACATATTCATTGTTGATGAAGCCGACTCTGGCGGCGCCCACCGGGCCCATGAATGGCACGCCGGAGAGCGTCAGGGCGGCAGACGCCGCCACCATTGCCAGGATATCCGGATCGTTTTCCTGATCGTGCGACATGCAGGTTGCGATGACCTGCGTATCGCAGCGCCAGCCGTCGGCGAACAACGGACGAATCGGGCGATCCATCAACCGTGACGTCAAGGTCTCGCGTTCGGTCGGGCGCCCCTCGCGCTTGAAGTAGCCGCCGGGAATGCGGCCGGCCGCAAAGAATTTTTCCTGGTAGTTGCAGGTCAGCGGTATGAAATCGACGCCTTCCTTAGGCTTCTTCGCCGCCACAACGGTGGCGAGGACGGTGGTCTCGCCATAGCTGGCGAATACCGCGCCGTCGGCCTGCCGGGCTATCCTGCCCGTCTCGAGAACGAGCTTGCGCCCGCCCCAATCGAGTTCCTCACGATGGATGTTAAACATTGGTTTCGACTTCTTTCATGGTTTTCGCCATGAATGCCATGAGCAAGATAGCGGGAGACTGCGCGCATCACCCCCCGGGGCTCTGCCCGGCGGGGCTTTGTTTCAGTGACAGTGTCCGGCAATCCTGCCATGGCGTTCTGGCCTGGGGCTGCCGGGCATTCTTCGCCCGGCCCAACACCCCCCAACCCTACCGTCCCCCGCCTGCGGCGGAGGGTAGGGTGGAGGCGAATACAGCGGATGCACCACATGCCTCCGCTGAAAATTGCGCAACCGGCCCCTTCCTACGCTCCCCCGCCTGTGGGGGAGCGTAGGAAGGGGGCCGGCGTCCTCGATGACGGATAGCGGCGGAAAACGGGTCAACGAACGAGTTCTGCTCAACGACGGATACCAAGTATCTGGATCAGAGCCCTGTAGCGGCTTTCATCGGCGCGCTTGAGATAGTCAAGAAGCTGGCGACGCTGGGACACAAGCTTCAACAATCCCCGTCGAGAGTGATTGTCCTTAACGTGCTTCTTGAAATGCTCAGTGAGATTGGTGATGCGCTCCGACAGGATCCCGACCTGTACCTCAGGTGACCCAGTATCGCCGGCCTTTTTGGCATGCGCCTTGATGACTTCCGATTTACGCTCGGCAGTGATCGACATCGTTAACGACCTTCCTGTCGGCCGGCTCTGCCTTGCAGTCCGGCGAGGTTGAACACGCGCTTGGGGACGATTTCGCCGCGGTCGACTTCGGCTAGGGCAACCAAGCTGCCTGAGGCCGTAACGTAAACCGTGCCACGGACGACGGGGGCGTCCCGTCCGCGCATCAAGACGGCTTGGCCCCTTTGGAGCCTCGCCGCGTCGGCCCTGCTGACGGCTAGCGCCGGGATGTCGTCCAGCGCAGTCGCAACCGGGAATAGCGCATCGGCAAGGCTACCCTCACCGGCAGCGGCTCTATGGCACAAAGCCTCAAGTTCTTCCAGAGAAATCATGTCCCGCTCCGCAAACGGGCCGACGGCTATTCGACGCAAGGCGGCGACGTGCCCGCCGCAGCCAAGGGCGCGGCCGAGATCACGGGCCAGCGCCCGCACATACGTCCCTTTGCCGCACTCCGCCTCGAAGCCGGTATGGTGCGGATCCGGCATGTCGACCAGCGTCAGGCGGTCGATGTTCACGACCCGGGGTTTGAGTTCAGGCTCCTCGCCGTCACGTGCGATGTCATAAGCGCGCTCGCCATCAATTTTGATCGCGGAAAACCGCGGCGGCACCTGTTCGATAGCGCCGACGAATCCTGGCAAAAGCACCTCGATTGCGTCCGGCGTCGGACGCGTATCGCTCGACTTTACAACCCTTCCCTCGGCGTCGTCAGTATCTCGTTCTTCGCCCCAGCGAACCACAAAACGATAGATTTTGCGCCCGTCCATCACGAACGGCACCGTTTTGGTGGCGTCCCCCAGAGCAATCGGCAGGCACCCGGACGCAAGCGGGTCGAGAGTGCCGGCGTGACCGGCCCGTTTGGCTGCGAACAATCGCTTTATCACCGACACCGCGTAGGTTGACGTCATGCCGATCGGCTTGTCGAGCGCCACCCAGCCATGGACATCGTATTTTTCCCGCTTGAACTGCTGCGCTTTGCCGGCTCGACGGGGACGGTCGAGCGGCGGGGCCGGTTCGGGTGCGGACGGCGGGACGCCGTCGACAACCATCGGCCCATCGGTAGCGGCGTCAACGGGACGTGGATCGGCTATGATGGAACTCATTCCTGCTCGCTTGAATCGTTATCGAGATCGCGTTTCACTTGTGGGGAACGCAGCAGCCGTTCGACTCGCTCGGCTTCGTCAAAGCGTTCATCGATGCGAAAGCGGATGTCAGGCGCAAATTTGAGGTTCACCCGGCGGGCGATTTCCCCGCGAAGGTAGCGTTTGTTGCGGTCGAGCGCCGCAAGCACGACTGCGGCGTCCTGGCCGCCAAGCGGAAGGACGTATACGGTCGCGATTCGCAAGTCCGGCGACATGCGGACCTCCGGAACCGTGATGAGATGGGTTTCGATCACCGGATCGTGGACTTCGCCGCGTGCCAGAATTTCTGCCAGTGCATGGCGAACGAGTTCACCTGCGCGCAGTGAACGCTGTGTAGGCCCCTTGGCGGGCTCACGGGCATGGCCGCGCGACATGGTCTTTTAACTCAGAGCGAGCGTTGCACCGTCTCCACCCGGTAACATTCGATCACGTCGCCGACCCTCATATCCTGGTAATTCTCAAAAGACATACCGCATTCCTGGCCGGCGACCACTTCCCTGGCATCATCCTTGAAGCGCTTGAGCTGCGACAACCTGCCCTCGTGAATCACCACATTGTCGCGGATGAGGCGCACGTTGGCGCCGCGCTCGACCGTTCCCTCGGTGACCCGGCAGCCGGCAATCTTGCCCACTTTGGTGATATTGAAAATCTCCAGGATGAGAGCAGTGCCGAGCATCGTTTCCCGCAATATCGGTGCCAGCAAGCCGGACATTGCCTTTTTCACGTCATCGACGAGATCGTAGATGATATTGTAGTAACGGATTTCTACGCCATCGCGCTCGGCCATTTCGCGCGCTTCCTTGTGGGCGCGTACGTTGAAGCCGATGATCGCGGCGCCCGAGGCCTCGGCGAGCGTGACGTCGGATTCGCTGATACCGCCGGCGCCCGCCAGGATTATCCGGGCGCCCACCTCCTCGGTCCCGAGCTTTTCAAGCGCACCCGCAATGGCTTCGACCGAACCCTGCACATCGCCTTTGATGAGGAGCGGGAACTCCTTGCGTCCAGAGGTCTTGAGCTGACTCATCATCTGTTCGAGCGATCCGCGCCTGCCGCTCGCCCGCGCCGCGACCTTTTCGCGCTTTTGACGGGCACGGTAGTCGGTCACCTCGCGGGCACGCGCTTCGCTTTCCACGACTGCCAGACGGTCGCCGGCTTCCGGCGTTCCATTGAAGCCAAGAATCTCCACAGGCGTGGACGGGCCGGCGTCGCTCACGGACACGCCGGCATCCGACAACAGGGCCCGCACGCGACCCCATTCGGCGCCGGCGACTACGATATCGCCGCCGCGAAGCGTGCCGCGCTGCACCAGCACGGTCGCCACCGGGCCGCGACCACGGTCAAGCTTGGCCTCGATTACAGTGCCTTCGGCCGGCCGGTCCGGATTGGACTTGAGATCGAGGATTTCAGATTGCAACCCGAGTGTTTCCAACAGTTTGTCCAGATTGATTTTCTTGGTCGCCGAAACTTCTACGTCAAGCACCTCTCCACCGAGCGATTCGACCTGCACCTCGTGTCGCAGCAGCTCGGTTCGCACCCGCTCCGGCTTCGCGTCCGGCTTGTCGATCTTATTGATTGCGACGATCATCGGCACCTTCGCGGCCTTGGCGTGCTGGATCGCCTCGATGGTCTGCGGCATCACGCCGTCATCGGCCGCAACCACCAACACCACGATGTCGGTGACCTTGGCGCCGCGCGCCCGCATCGACGTGAATGCCGCGTGGCCCGGCGTATCGATGAAGGTAATCTTCGAGCCGAGCGGCGAGGTGACCTGATAGGCGCCGATATGCTGCGTAATTCCGCCCACCTCTCCGCCCGCCACATTGGTGGCCCGGATAGCGTCGAGCAGCGAGGTCTTGCCGTGGTCGACGTGGCCCATGATGGTCACGACCGGCGGTCGCGAATGCAGCATGGCCGGATCGTCAACGTGATCGAACAGACCTTCTTCAACGTCCGATTCGGCGACGCGTCGTACGGAGTGGCCGAGTTCCTCGGCGAGGAGCTGGGCTGTGTCGGCATCGATCGTGTCGGTGACCTTCGCCATCTGGCCTTGCTTCATCATGAGCTTGATCACGTCGACCGCGCGTTCGGACATGCGGTTGGCAAGCTCCTGGATGGTAATTGCCTCCGGGATCGTAACCTCCCGCGCCAGTTTTTCCTTGGCCTCATTGGCGGCATGGCCTTTGAGGCGCTGGGTGCGGCGACGAAACGATGCGACCGAGCGTTCACGCACCTCGTCGGCCGTCAGCGCGGTCACTAGCGTGAGCCGCCCGCGACGCCTCTCCGATCCGCCTCGAGCCGGCTTGGGGGCGGCCGGTGCCGGACGGGCGGCGCCGGCGCCGCGACGGGCCGGCCGCGGCGTCTCTTCCTCCTCGGCTTCCTGAACGATACGGCGCGCACTGATCGGCGTGACCGCAGTACCGGGAGGCTGCGCAGCGGTTTTTGGCTTGGTTTCGTCATCTCCGAAACGTTTCTTGGCCTCGGTCTCGGCCTTGCGCTTCGCCTCCTCGTCGTGGCGGCGACGCTCGTCCTCTTCGTGCTTTCGCGACTCGGCGGCCTCGCGCTCGGTCCGTTCGGCCACCTCTTTTTCCTCGCGTCGGCGCGCCACTTCCTCGGCAATCCGCCGCTCCTCGATTTCGCTGACCTTCGATTCCGCAAGGGCATGAGCGCGAGCCGTGCGCTCTTCCTCGGTCAACTGGCGCAACACGAGACCCGATGGCTTGCCGCCGGACATGCCCGGCGCGTGCTGGGTGGCACCCCCAGCCGCACCTCTGCCGCCGGGCGCTCCCCGCCGCGGCGCCGATGCCGGCGTTGCCGCCGGCGCAGTCTCGGCGACTTTGCCATCGCCCGGACTCACGGTCCGCCGCTTCACTTTTTCAACCACAACCGCTTTCGTACGGCCATGGCTGAAGCTTTGGCGCACCACCCCCTGTTCGACGCTGCGCTTGAGCGTCAACGTCTTGGTTGGGGTGACCGTCAAGGTCTTCTCGCCGGGATTCTTGGTTTCAGTCATTACGA
>WNFC01011126.1_pt1 | contig 10008 bp, 9 predicted proteins | sample 5400541 | NCBI WGS metagenome assembly WNFC01 (sample SAMN13153342, study PRJNA577476) | soil metagenome | isolation source: 120 cm saprolite under Douglas fir tree site 2 hole 2 replicate 1 | place: USA:California | collected 2015-04-18 | reverse complement strand
CACCGGGATGGTCGGCGCGCGCTTCCACGAGAGCTCGCCGAACTGCGCCAGCAGGATGCGCGTGAAGACATTGGCGCGCACGGCGCCGCCATGCGCCAGGATCGCCGCGCGGGCCCGCGCCATATGCGGCGCATCCGGGCTGTCGCCGATCATCTTCAGGCAGAAATAGGCTTTTATCGACGCGCTGATGTCGAACGCACCGCCATGGAACAACGCCCAGCCGCCATGCTCGCCCTGGATGCGGCGAAGATAGGCGCCGATCTTGCGCTCCAGTTCCGGATCGTCCGGCTCACCGAGATACTGGCGCAACAGGATGTACTCGGCCGGGATCGTCGCGTCCGCCTCCAGTTCGAACACCCAGTGCCCGTCGTCGCGCTGCTGCTGCAGAAGCGCTTGCGCGGCGCGGTGAATGTCGACCTCGATCGACGTCAGCTCGTCGAATGCGTCGTTCATTGGGCGAGAGCCGCGGCCGTTTCCCCGGAGCGAAGCGCTCCTTCGATCGTCGCAGGCAGCCCGGTATCGGTCCAATCGCCGGCGAGAAACAGGTTCGCCCACCGGGTGCGGCAATGCGGACGCCGCGCATCCTGCGCCGGCGTTGCCGCGAAGGTTGCCCGTTTCTCCTTCACGATGCGGCACGGCGGACTCGGGCCGGACAGGCCGTGGACCGCGGCGACGTCCCGCCAGAGCAGCGCAGCCAGGGCGTCCGTATCCATTTTCAGCAAGCGGTCGGCGGCGCTGGCGGTGACGGACAGCCGATCGGGAAAGGCGAAGACCCATTCCGCCGTGCCGCCGATCAGGCCCACGAGAAGAGGGCTGCCGGCGGGCGGGACGATCTTGAAATGCGCATTGACGATGGCGCGGAATGCGTCGGGCGCGGTCAGATCGGGCAGCAGTTCCTGGACCGTCCAGGGCGGTACGGCAAGGATCACGTGATCCTGCGGAGCCAATGACTCCTCGCCATCAGTGAAGGTCAAGCCGGTCACCTTGCCGTCTTCGAGTTTCAAGGCGCTCAGTCGGCGACCGAGCCGGATCTCGGCACCGGACTGGCACAAGCGGTGCAGGGCGGGTTCGACGAACGCGGCCGCCAAACTGGGCATGGCAACACGGGGACGGATCCGGCTACCGCCCTTGGCGAAGGTCTCGCGCATCACCGCGCCCGCAAGATCGGCGGATCCTTCCTCCGGCGCAGTATTGAGGGCGGAGACCAGCACGGGCCGCAGGAATTTTTCCCACAGCAGGCCGCGGCAGGGCAGCACCTCGTCGATTCGCCGGCCGGGATGGCGTCGCATCAAGGTCGCCACCGCTAGATAATCGCCAAGACGCGTGCCCGGTACGCGGCGCCCGGCAGCGAGAGTCCACCAGGGAATGGCCCCGTCATTTGGGCGAAGCGTCCAGGTTCGGCCCGTGGCGAGGTCGAAGAACGGAAACTCTGCCCGGGACGGTCCGCTCAATCGATCCTCCGCGCCGATGGCGCGCAGATAGCGGCCAACGGCTTGGTTGCCGGACAGGACGAGGTGGTTGCCGTTGTCGATCACCATGTCGAGCATGGCGTCGTGGTAGGAGCGGCAGCGCCCGCCGGCCTGCTTGGCGGCATCCGAAAGCACGACAGGAACGCCGCGGCCCGCCAGGGTCACGGCCGCCGACAATCCGGCCAATCCCGCTCCGACGACATGGACGCGTGCCCCTGCGACCGGCTGCGTCATCTTCCGAACACGCTGCACCGTGCGACGATCCACAGCAGTCGCGGCTTGGCGATGCGGACGCGCCGGCGCGGCGGCGCCCAGCCCTCGGCGAGCATGTCCTGCAGCATGGTCCGATAGACAGCCGACATCAGCCGCGGCGCCAGCAGGCGGCCGCGCGGCTTGGAACGCAGCAGCCGATTGGCGGCCGCGAAGTGATCGAGCGTCTGCGCGGCCAACTCACGGCAGGCGCCATCCACGCGCGGATCGCCGATCGCGGCTGCCGGATCGGTGGTGACGATTCCGGCCTTCACCAGCAATTCGCTCGGCAGGTAGAGACGGCCGATCTCGGCATCCTCATCGAGGTCGCGCAGGATGTTGGTCAGCTGCAAGGCATGGCCCAACCGGTGCGCGAGCTGCAGCCCCGGCCCCTCCTCCATGCCGAAGATGCGAATCGAAAGGCGGCCGACCGCGCCTGCCACCCGGTCGCAATAGAGATTCAGTGTCGCGAGATCGGGCGCGCGGATGTCGGCTGCGACGTCCATCGCCATGCCGTCGATCACCGCCAGGAAATCCGCCTGCCGCAGGCCGAAGTCATGAACCGCTTCCTTCAGGAAGCCGGCGCGACCGGCAGGCCTGTCGGCATAAAGAGCGCCAAGATCGGCGCGCCACTGGTCGAGTTCCGTAGCCCGCGCGGGCCGCGGCCGCGTACCATCGTCGGCGATGTCGTCCACCATCCTGCAGAAGCGGTAGATGGCGAACATGGCCAACCGCTCCGCCTTCGGCATGACACGCATGGCGGCGTAGAAGGAGCTGCCGGAGATCTGCGCCTGAAGCGCCGCCGGCTCGGCCTGGGTCTGAGGTTCGGTGGTCATCCCTGCCTGTCGCGCAGCCGGGGTTGCTTCTGGCGCCCGGTTCGTCCGAGCCAGCCGACGACGACGCCGAGACCGCCCCGCAGCGCCAGGCCGATCGCCTCCACCGGATGGTGATGGACACGCTCGGACAGCGGATCGCGGCGCGTGAGCCGGGTCGCAAGGCTCTCGGCCAGCGCCTGGATGACGCCGACCTCCAGGGCCAGGCGGCGGTCCACGATCTCGCCGGCAAAGGGTCGTGACTGTTCGAGCAGCGTATTGGTGCGCCGAGCCAGTCCTTCGATCCCCCTTCGCAAGGCTGGCGAGGCTTGGGTTGCCGCCAGAGACTCGACGCCCGTTCCGTGGGCCGCCAGCACGTCGAGCGGGATATAGACCCGGTCGAGGGCGCGGTAGTCCTTGGCGCAGTCCTGCAGGTGGTTGATCACCTGCAGCGCCGTGCAAAGCGCGTCATTGGCCGGCCAGATCGCCGCGGTCTCGCCATGCAGGTCGAGCACGAAGCGTCCGACCGGGGCCGCAGAATAACGGCAGTAGTCCATGAGCTCCGCCCAATCGGCGTAGCGCCGCTTCGTGACATCACGACGGAAGGCTTCCAAGAGGTCGAGCGCATGTCGATCGCTGAGGCCACGGTCCTCCAGGACCGCGTGCAGCGACTCCCCTTCCGCATTGGCGCCGGCCTGGCCGCGCAACCCGGCCTCCATCCGGGCAAGCTGCGCCAGCTTTTCCTCGGGTGCCGCCTGGGCATGATCGGCCACATCGTCGGCGGCACGCGCGAAACGATAGAAGGCCAGGATCGGCGCGCGCAGCTCTGCCCGGACCAGGCGGGAGGCGACGGGGAAATTTTCATCGCGATGGCCTTTGCCGGAAGCGAAATCGGCGGCGCCCGTCATGTGTCGCCCGCCTTGGCCTGAGTACGCCCCTTCCACATCCCGCCGCGGCCGCGCCAGACTTCTAGAGCGGACTGCAGGGTGAACAGCGTATAGGCAGCGGCGATCGCCGGCAGGGCAAGGCCCCAAAGGGGTGAGACCTGGTAGAAGCGGAGCATGGGCTGGAAGGCGAGCGACATGAGCAGCCAAGCGCACAACCCCGCCGCCTGCGCAAGGCCGCTGCCGAAAAGCGTGAGCATCGGGGCCATCAAAAAGGTCAGAACCATACCGGCGACAGTTCCCGCGAGCAGCAGCGGCGAGTAGCCGAGCTGCGCGTAGGCCGAGCGCGACACCATCCGGCCGATCTCCCGGAACCCACCATAGGGTCGCAAGCTCCTGGCGCGCCGGGTCAAACCGAGCCAGATCGGCCCCTGCGCCTTGAGGCGGCGAGCCAGCGCGCAATCGTCGATGATCTCGGACCGGATGGAAGCGATCCCGCCGGCCCGCTCCAGCGCCGCGCGCCGCACCAGCATGCAGCCGCCGGCCGCCGCGGCGAGCTTGCGCTCCCTCTGCGCCACCCAGGCGAAAGGATAGAGCATCTGAAAAAAGAAGACGAAAGCCGGGATCAGGAAACGCTCCGCCCAACGCCTGCAGGACAATTGCGCCATCAAGGAGAGCAGGGCCGCGCCTTCGCGCTCGGCACGCACGACCAGCGCCCGAAGATTGTCGGGCGCGTGGCCGATGTCGGCGTCAGTCAACAGCAGGTAGTCAGGCGCCTCACCGCAAGCCGTGACGTGATCGACGCCCTGCTTCTGAGCCCACACCTTGCCGGTCCATCCCGTGGACAGCGGCTGCCCGCGCAGGACCTGGAGGCGCTCGGCACCTCTCAGGGCGGCGGCCGCCGCCAGGGCAGCGGCGGCCGTGCCGTCATCGCTGCCGTCATCGACCAGCACGATGCGGAAGGAACCGGGATAATCCTGCCGCATCAGGCTTTCGATCGAATGCGCGATCACGTCCGCTTCGTTGCGGGCGGGCACCACGGCCACCACGCTCGGCCAGCGGTTGGGCGCGAGAAGGACTTGCCGGTCATCGCGCTCGCGCGCCAGCCAGAATCCGCCGCGGGCGACCAGCAAGTAGAGCCAGACCGCCGGCACAAGAACGCCCAGGGCCATATCCAGGCTCATGTCAGGTACCCCGCCTTTCGAAACCATGCCAGCGCATCGACCACGCCCTCCTGATAGGGGCGGCTGTGGTAGCCGAGCTCACGCTCGGCCTTCGCCGAGGTGAAGAACATTCGATAGCGAGCCAGGCGCAGGCCGTCGACGGTCAGCAAAGGCTCCTTCCCCGTCAGACGCGCGATCGCTTCAGCGCCGAACGCCAGGGGGAACAGCGGCGTTCGCGGCAGTTTGAGGCGCGGCGCGCGCCGGCCAGTGACGCCGGCGATCGCAGCGAGCAATTCATGCAGCAAGACGTTCTCGCCTCCGAGAATATAGCGCTCGCCGATGCGGCCGCGTTCAAAGGCGAGAAGGTGACCCTCCGCGATGTCGTCGACGTGCGCGAAGTTAAGCCCGGTGTCTACGAAGGCCGGGATCCTGCCGCGCGCCGCATCCAGAAGGATGCGTCCGGTCGGCGTCGGCCGAATGTCGCGGGGACCGATGGGCGTCGTGGGATTGACGATGATGGCCGGCAACTTGTCCCGCAGGGTCATCGCCTCGACCGCGCGCTCCGCCAGGGTCTTGCTGCGCTTGTAAGCGCCGATGGCCTCGTCCGCCGCGAGGGGAGAGGTCTCATCGACGGGGCTGGTGGCGCCCGCGACCTTGAGCGCCGCGACGCTGCTCGTGTAGACGATCCGCTCGACGCCCGCCGACAGCGCTTCCCGCATCAGGCTGCACGTGCCGTCGACATTCACGCGCATGATGACCGAAGGGTCGCGTGCCCAGAAGCGATAGTCCGCCGCGACATGGAACAGGTAACGGACGCCTTGCATGGCAGCTTTCAAGGACTCTTGATCGGTGAGGTCGCCGGCGACGATCTCGCAGCCGAGCCCCATGAGATTGTCGGGCGGGCTGCTGGAACGGACGAACGCGCGCACACGCGATCCGCGGGCAATCAAGGCGCGCACGACGGCCGACCCGAGAAAACCCGAGCCGCCCGTCACGAGCACCAGATCGTCCGGCCGCAGGGCTACACTCATTGTTCGCCCTTGTGGCTGCTTGTCGGTGGTTCGTGGGCGTTCATGTTGCCGATCCTCAGCAGGGAATGTCGGCAAGGATAGGCCACAACATTGCGCAGGGCTGTCAAGGGCGAAACCTCATCGCGCTGGACGGGAGAATACTTGCGCACCGCATGGAGCGCGCGTGGCACTCGGGATCGGCGCTGAGACACCACGGATGGGGACAGCTCCACGGGTGATGCCAGCAAAATGCTGTCAGACGACGGGCGAAAATCACCGGCATCGATTTCATGAAAGAAGTTATAGCGGCATCACGGCCGGCCGCCCATGTCCAGCCGGGCTGGCCGGATAGCCCAATTCCACCAACGTCTCGATTCACGCAGGTACTCTGCCGAAAACCGCCGCCCTCAGCTCTCGGACTGAACCGACGGCGCTGCCTTTCTCCGCGCCCAGGGCTTTGTGACAAGGAGCACAAGCCTGGCCAGCGCCGGTACCGTCGTTGGACGCAAAAATCGAGAATCATATCCCGCGAAGCGGCGATCATTCTCCTTCAGGCAAAGCGTCATCAGATCACGAACATTGATTTCAACCGGGCTCACCGCGCCGGCACTGCTTGCAGTGAAACTGCTGTCCAGGCGCGCTTTATCGCCCTTCGCGTCCAAGCTGCGCGCCAGCACAACGCGTTCCCAGGCAATCGACATCCAAACCGCCGCGACACGAAGCTCGAAGGAGAGGCGTCGCCACCAGGGCAAGTTTGCACGGTGCGATGCCACCAGATTGGCAAACAGCAGGATGTGACGGCACTCCTCCTGGATGACGGGTTCAAACGTCTCCACCAACTCGGCCGGAAAAAAGCCGGATCGACGCGCCAGCTCGAACAGGCCGAAAGCAAAGAAGCTGTCGATGCATTCGCAATATCCAGTGGTCAGATAGGCCCATTCCGGATCACGCGGATGCTGGAACGGCGGTTCGCTTGCCAACGGGATCCCGTAGGCCTCGACGAGCTTGGCGATTACCTCTTTATGGCGGCTTTCTTCCCAGGCGTTCAGCATGACAGCGGACCGCACCTGCGCGTCGCCGATTGAATTCGCATAGAAAGCAAATCGCAGACGCGCCCGGCTTTCGGTGTGCACGGCAACGTCCCAGATCGGCAGAGACGTCACGCGTTGCAGGATCGCCGGGCTGAGCTTTGGCCAGGAGATTATGGCAGGCCGGTAGGGATTGAACGTTTCATGGAACATCCTGCAGACTTCACGCTTGTGAGCCTCGGAGCCCGGACGGAGCACTCCGACATGCGGGCTGGTCCAATAGCGCGAGGTGCGGTCCGCGGCTTCGACAGCAGCGGCGGTGGGAGGGTCTGCAGGCAGTTCAGGGGGAGTGAAACCGGCCGCGATCAGTTGGCTTGTGAAAAGATCATCGTGATCAATCATGCTCTTTGGTTTTCCTCCAGCCTAGTCGAGCACGGTCCGAGTGTGAAGATTGACAAGCAACACGTCCAGCTTGTCCTCGATGCGGGTCTACTAAAGGATACTGGACAATATCGACAATCCTTGTCGTGAGTCGCCCATGGGCTGGCCAGGGGCGCGCCCTGAGACAATGCGGCGATTGACCTCTTTGTCACCGCTGCCCATGGTGCATCGATGCGAGCGTTGATGTGCTTCCTCTCGGCCGGCTCCCTGCTCTGTCCGCAATGGGCTTTCGCCCAAACGCAGCCGTACCGGGCGGAGTACGCGTTGCGGCTGGGCACGGCGGTCAATGCGGCGCGCGTTGGCAGCGCCGTGCAGGACCTCATGCTCACGTGCGACGGCTGGCATCTCAAGCGCGACATCAGGGGCGAGATCGCCCTGTCGGCGTCATGGAAGATGAATGTCACGTCCCAGCTCGATGGCGAAGAGCAGCGTACCGGCGATGCGTTCAGCTACCGCACTCAACAGGTTCAGAACGGCGCCGAACGCAAAACGCACGGCAAAGTGCAGCGTGCCGGCAAGGAACTGAGAGCCGAAATCGTGTCGCCGACCGGGCCCGCACAACTCCTGTTGCCGCCGCCCACCCTGATGCCGGTTGCCTTGATCGATCATTTGATCGAGCGGCTCCGTGGCGGCTCGACGACATTTCCGGCGGTCGCCTTCGATGCCGAAGCGACCGGCGATGTCTTCCTGATTGATGTCACCCCGATGGATCCCGGCGCCATCCGCGGTCGGCGCCCGGCCGACAAGCCTGTCGCGGTGCCCGGCAAGTCCTGGGCGGCGTTGATGAGTTTCACGCGCAGCGGCAATCAGGAGCAGAAACCCCTGTTCACGATCAGCGCGCAGGTCTTCGAGTCGGGCATCCTCGATCGCCTGACCGTCGAAACGCCCATGGCCACCGTGACCGCTGATTTGCAGGCGCTGGAGATGCGCAAGCCGCCAGCCTGCCCGCCATCCCCGGTTCCAACCAAGGGATTATAGCCGGGCCGTACGGCCGAGTACGTGATGGTGCCCCCGGTCGGACTCGAACCAACGCCCCGACACTTACATCTGAGGTAATTGATCCACGTCAGACGAAGCTTAGTCTACGTGTCGTGGAAACAACGAAAAACCTCGTCCGACATGATGTCCCATCGCGCGACTTCGGGAGCCTGCTGCGTCACTGGCGCCTGATTCGCCGGCTAAGCCAGCTTGAACTCGCCGCCGAGGCGGCGGTGTCCGCGAGACATCTCTGTTTCCTCGAGACCGGGCGCTCGCAGCCGAGCCGGGAAATGGTTCAACTGCTGGGCAACACGCTGGACCTGCCGCTCCATGAGCAAAACGCCCTGCATCGCGCGGCGGGCTATGCCCCGCCTTACGGCGAGCGCGACCTTGCCGCATTGGATTTGGGGCACGTCCGGCGTGCGCTGGAGTTCATTCTCCGCCAGCAAGAGCCCTATCCGGGGATCGTCATCGACGGGCGATGGGACATCCGGATGCGAAACGATGCCTCCAGGCGGCTGTTCCGTCCCTTCCACGAAGCTTACGAGATCGACGACACGCGCGTCGAGAACGCCATGCATGTCGTGTTTCATCCCAAGGGCTTGCGGCAGTTCATCGTCAACTGGGAAGAGTTCGCGGGCAGCCTGATCCAGATCCTCCATCGCGAAGTCGCTCAAGGTGGCAACAGCGCAGCGGCACAGCTGCGCGATGAAATCTTCACCTACCCTGGCTTGCCATCCGGATGGAAGGTGCCTCATGGCCCGTCGCACGACTCGCCGGTGCTTCCCATGCACCTCCGCAAAGGCGATCTCGACCTCGCCTTCTTCTCGACGCTGACGACATTTGCCATGCCGCGCGACGTCGCGCTGCAGCAATTGAAGATCGAGTGCTTCTATCCGGCCGATACCAAGACCGCCGAGGTGGCCCGCCAGCTGGCTGCGACGTCGCAGCCCACGTAACCGCGGCCGATCTCTCGTCTCGTTCATCTCCAGGAAAGGAAATGCCATGCAAGCCGCAGCGACACGCCTCCCTCACAATGACCCTATGGCTGAACTCAAGGCGCTGAACGCCCGCTTCATCCACAACTACGTGACCAACGACGTCAGTTCGCACGACGCCATGATGCATCCGGACTTCATTTGCATCGGGCCAAGGGGGATACGCCAGAACCGGGCCGACTATCTCAAGCAATGGGCAACGCAGTTTGACCCGGAGGTCGTCGTCTACTGGGATGTTCGCGACGAGGTCATCACGATCATCGACAACGTTGCCCTCGTTCGCTCGACGAACAAGCGCACGATACGCCGCGACGGTGAGGACACGACCACCATGTCGACCTACACCGACACCTACTTGTTCCAGAAGGGCGAATGGAAGTGCATCCAGGCGCAGATACAGACCCTGCCGCCCGAGAGTTACCCGGGCGACGACACGATCGTCAGCGTCTACATCAAGGGAAAGCGCCAGTAGAAAACCGCCTCACGGGTATGTTTCAGAAATCGAAATAAGATCGCGATAGAATGCTGACCACCCCGCATTAGCGCAGTGGTGCGCCCGGTCGGACTCGAACCAACAGTTCCGTGAAGAAACCTGATTTTGAGGGGCGGTAGATGGCCTATCCTTTCTCTAGCCGGCGGCCCGCCACAGTACGATAAGCGCCTAATCTATCTGGCATTTCCACGTCGTACCGTGAACCAATCCTAGCCGGTCGTACGCCACGGTTGGATTTCTGGCTGCACCTATTCCGCACCTGAAATCCGGCCTCGTCGGAGGATAGGCATGCCAAGACTCAAACTCACGAAGACCGTCGTAGACACCGCTCAGCCAGAGAAGGCTCCTTACGAACTTCGCGACGCGGCGATACCGGGTTTCCTACTCAAGGTCACGCCGACCGGCCGCAAGGTCTTCATGGTGGCCTATGTCGCCAACAACGGTCAGCGCCGCAAACCAGCCATCGGCCGCTTTGGCGAGATC
>WNFC01011125.1_pt1 | contig 10008 bp, 7 predicted proteins | sample 5400541 | NCBI WGS metagenome assembly WNFC01 (sample SAMN13153342, study PRJNA577476) | soil metagenome | isolation source: 120 cm saprolite under Douglas fir tree site 2 hole 2 replicate 1 | place: USA:California | collected 2015-04-18 | reverse complement strand
TTGGTTGCACGTGAAGACTCCTGACGGCACCCGAGGCTGGATTTTCTCAAGGCTCGTCGCCCCTGAGTAAATACATCTACGGGTCGGGGGAGCTTGCAGCCCCCCGCCGCCAGTCGCTGCTCCGCTCGTGCCTCGCTGCGCGCTCCTTTCCGCGGCGACCCCCCGCATGATGGGGCTTCGCCCGATGCATGCGTCCCAGATTCCGATTCGGTGGGGGACGCGGCGAATCGAGACGTTTCGGTGAAGCCGTATCCGCGTTTTGGGCGTTCCGACTGCGGACAGCACGTACGCGGGGGGTCGCCGCGGGAAGGAGTGCGCAGCGAGGCACGAGCGGAGCAACGACTGGCGGCGGGGGGCCGCAGGCTCCCCCGACCCGACGTTGCTAAGTGTGAGCAAGTACAGGAACGCCGATATCGGCCCAGTCCCAGAAAAACCTGGCATCTTCGGCAACGAGGCCGGCGCAGCCGTGGCTGGACGGGATGCCGAACTCGTCGCGCGGCTTCCAGTAATTTTCGTGGAACGCCTTGCCATCGGCGCTGAAGTACTGTGTCCAGCGCACATTTTCAACCTTGTAGTCGGCGCGCTGGGCGTCGAGGCCGATCAGGCTCGTCGATTCCATCGTCTCCTTCTCAACCCGGCGCTGGACGGCATAGCGCCCGGGCGCGGTCTCCCAGCCAGGTCGACCCGTCGACGTGCGCGCCAGCCGAACCGCGTTTCGGCCTTCGTACGCGACCACGACCTGATGCAGGAGATTGAGGTCGATCCACCGCCCGGTCAGTCCGCTCGCGGACTCGGGCGCAGGGGGCGGCTCGAGCAGCGCCACCGGTCGCAGGATCGAGCTGTACACAAACGCGGTGTCGCTGAGCGCCGCCCAGGTCGGATTGTCTTTGATGACTTCCTCACCGGCCACCCAGGCCGAGACCACGATCGGGTGTCCGCTGGGCAGCTCGCCCTGGCTCGGCGTGCGCGTCGTCGGCTGTGTCCGAATATTGGCGCCGTCGACATACGACAGCCCCCACCACCGCGCTGGGGTGTCGATCCGCACCGGCGGGTCGATGGGACCGACGGTCCGCGCATCAAGCCAGGATTCGGCGCCCGAATACGGATCCTGGACATGCAGCAGCGATCCGTCCTGAGGGTCCAGTTGCTTGAAGGGGGTAGACGGAGGCGCCAGACCGAGCAACAATGCCCCGCCTGCATCGCCCCACAAGGCGGCATCGGCGACCGTGGCGACCCAGCCGACGCTCAGATCGTCAGGTGGCGGCGCCAACGTGGGCGGCGGCCAACCCGGCGGCGGCGGGCCGGATGGGCCGACAGAAAGCGCATCGACCCAGGCGTAGTCCCTGGTCCGCGCCACGAAAACCTGGAGGCGGCTGCTCGTCTGCGGGCTGGCGATGAGCAAGTAGTCCCAGCGCGCGGCGACGCCGAATTGCTCTGCGTAATCGTCAGGACCGCTCCACAACGGGATCGGTCGCAACGCTTGAACCCAGGCGGGCGACGCCGGAACGGGCGTCGGAACCGCGGTCGGCGACGGCTGCGGAATGGCCGTCGGGACCGAGGTCGGCGACGGCTGGGGAATGGCCGTCGGGATCGAGGTCGGTGATGGCTGGGGAATGGCGGTCGGCGACGGCTGGGGCGTGGCTGATGGGACCGCGCTCGGGTACGGCGTCGGGGTGCCCGGCGCTGCCAGGATAGGCGACGTTAGCCCCAGGCCAATCGCGCCCAAACCCTGAGTCATGCGCTGCAAGAAGATGCGCCGGCTGAGCGCGTTGGATGCTGTGGAAAGCGGTTGCCGGCAGTGATTCACGAACCGAGTCTAACTGGCACGAGTCATGCACGCCCACGTTCCCCAGAGAGGAATAAGCAGCCGCGCAACCGTGTTCTAACCCTCGAACGCACCTGAAGTCGCTGGACCGCGGCGAGAAGCGCGCAAACGAGTGTAACGTCGTCAAGCGACACTTCGTTTGTTCACTGATCGCGTGGCATCGAGCGCACGTTTCAGGACACCCGACAGCCTTCGGGCCTTGAAAGGCTTGACGAGAGAAATAGAAGTGGTAGGATAGGGTAGCAGACTTGACCGCCGTAGTGCGAGCTGTGCACGACGCAGTTTGCCTGGTCGGTCCGGAGTTGCCGCCCAGGCCGCGCACCGGTAGGGGCGGCTTTTTTTGACCCCCTTGAGTTGGGGCCCCAGGAGCAACCAAACACAGTGAGCCTTGATCTTTTGCACGAAACTGAAGAACTCCTCAGTCCAGAGACCGAGCGAGCCGATCCCGAAGCCGAGTCTGAGACCGTCGCGTCTGAGCCGATCAGCCGCTTTGGACTGCTGTCCGAAGAGCTGTCTGGCGGCGCCGGGGCGATGTACTTGCGCGAGATCGCTCACCACGAGCTTCTGACCGCACAGGAAGAAGTGTCGCTGGCGCAGCGGCTCGAGGCGGGCAAGGCTGCCCTGCGTGAGCTCGCGACCGCTGACGAGACGCTCGATCCGGCGCACCGCGTGGAGCTCGAACACCAGGCTGAGGATGGCGAACGTGCGCGTCGGCGACTGATCGAGTGCAACTTGCGCCTGGTCGTCTCCGTCGCACGGCGCTACCTGGGGCGTGGGTTGTCTTTCCTCGATCTCGTGCAGGAAGGCAACATTGGCCTGCAGATCGGCGTCGAAAAGTACGACTGGCGGCGCGGGTTCCGATTCAGCACGTACGTGTACTGGTGGATTCGCCAGGCAGTTACGCGCGCCATCGCCGACCAGAGCCGCACGATTCGTTTGCCTGTGCACGTGACCGAGTTCTTGACCAAGACGGCCCGCGCCGAGCGCGAGCTGGCAGCCGAGCTCGGGCGCGAGCCCAGCGTCGACGAGGTCGCGCAATTCCTCGACATCGATCCCGAGCGCATCAACGAGGCGCGGCGCGCGGCGCGTATGCCGCTGTCACTCGAAACACCGCTGGGTGAAGACGGCGAGCTGACGCGAGGCGACCTGATCGGCGACGATACGGCCGCCGAAGCAGCACGCGAGTCGTCCGAGGCCTCGGATCTGTCTGAGCGGCTCGAGTCCGCGCTCGACGAACTGCATCCGCGGGAGCGGCAGGTGCTGCGCCTGCGGTTCGGCCTGGATCGCGGCCACGAGCGAACATTAGGCGAGGTTGGCGAGGAGCTCGGCGTCAGCCGCGAGCGAATCCGCCAGATCGAAGCAGAAGCGCTCGCCAAGCTGCGGCGCATGCCTCGGTTGCGGCGCGAACTGCTCGAATACGTCTCGTAATACGTAATTCCCCAGAGGGGACCCGTTCGGGAACGGTGGTTAAAGCCGCCGACCCCGGGGTCCCCCGGGAAAGTTGTACGCCAGACCCGAAATACGTCGATGAGCACGTCCTAAGCTCAATGTTGTAGTCTGGCGCCTCCATAAGGGGGACGTTACACATGCTTCGCGTGCGTCCAGCGCTGGGTTTGCTGTGTGCTGGCATGCTGCTGGTGTCGGCCTGCGGACCAGCCACAGCGCCCGCTGCGCCAACCGCTCCTGCCCCGGCGGCACCGACCACACCACCGGCCGCCAAGCCCACGACTGCACCCGCTGCCGCGCCAACGGCAGTATCAGCGGCCAAGCCGACGACCGCGCCTGCCGCCGCCGCTCAGCCGACCACCGCGCCCGCTGCAGCTGCCCAGCCCACGGCGGCCGCCCAAGCGGGTCAGCCCAAGCGCGGCGGCATTCTCAAAGTCGGCCTGCAGGCCGATCCGACCTCACTCGACCCACAGAAGACCAGCCTGACCGCGCTGTTCCACGTCACCGAGCACATCTACAGCATGCTCGTCCGACTCAAGCCGGATCTGACCGTCGAACCCGACCTGGCCGAGAAATGGGACATCTCGGCCGATGGCAAGACATACACCTTTACCCTGCGCAAGGGCGTCAAGTTCCACAGTGGTAAGCCGCTCGTCGCCGCCGACGTGAAATACACGTTCGACCGGCTCGTCGACAAGGCCACCGCGTCGCCGAATGCCACGCTGCTCGCGCCGGCCGAGAGCGTGGCCGCGCCCAACGAAACCACGGTCGTCATCACGCTCAAGACGGCCGACGCGTCGTTTCTGACCAACCTGGTCGCCCCGGCGACGGCGATCATCAACAAAGACGCGGTCGACAAATACGGCGACCTGACGAAAAATGCCGACGGCACTGGGCCGTTCAAGTTCAAAGAGTACGTGCCCAACACGCGCGTCGTGCTCGAGCGGAACCCGGAGTACTTCGAGGCGGGCAAGCCATACGTCGACGGGATCGAGATGACAATCGCCTCAGACGATACGGCCCGCACTGCCGCGGTCAAAACCGGCACCGTCGATTTCATCGAGTACGCCCCGCTCAAGGACATCCCCAGCCTCAAGACTGACACCTCGCTGAGCCTCGCCGGCGATCAGAACACGAATATCCGCTTTGTCGGCCTGAACGTGACCCGCAAGCCGTACAACGACTTGAAGGTGCGCCAGGCAATTGCGCTGGCGGTGGACCGCGAGGCGGTCCTGGGGCCGGCGGTGTTCGGGTTCGGCACGCCGACGCTCGAGATCTTTCCGCCCGGCTACTGGGCCGGGCTGGGGACCAAGCCCCCCAACGCCGATATCGCGAAAGCCAAACAGATGCTGGCCGACGCCGGCTACCCGAGTGGCTTCAACACGACGATTTTGAGCTGGTCGCAGTACTCGTTCCTGTCCAACGCGGCCGTTGTGTTCCAGGAACAGCTCAAGCAGATCGGCATCAGCGCCGACATCAATCTCGAGGAAAATGCCGCGTTCATCAAGGATTATCTCGACAACAACTTTGACCTGACGGTTAGTGGCACGAGCGCTTACGTCGATCCGAACGACATCTACTTCCGGAACTTTGGTACCGGTCAGCCGAGTAACGCGGTCAGGTACAGCAACCCCAAAGCTGACGAGCTGATTGCCGCGGGCGTAGCAACTACCGATCAGGCCAAGCGCAAGCAAGTTTACCAGCAGTTACAACAGCTGCTGCTCGACGAAGCGCCGTGGATCAACCTGTACATCGCGCAGCAGTTCGAGGCGATGAAGACCTACGTCAAAGGCTACACACATATCCCCACTGGGACGAATTACACGCTCAAGGATGTGTGGCTGGAGAAGTGAATCTGAAGTCAGACGTCAGACATCAGAAGTCAGATGGTCGGTGTCGGTCGTCGAAATCTCGGTCGGGTGGCACTCGGGCGCGGCATTGCAACGTGGCGACATGGCGGAAGTTTCGATCTGCGAGGGTAATCAGACTGTCAAGGGGCAGGCCAACGCTGAAATCTGATTTCTGACTTCTGACTTCTGACTTCTGACTTCCGTGACAAAGTACCTCCTCGCCCGTCTCGTCCTCCTCCTGCCCGTCCTGATCGGGGTATCAATCGTCACCTTTTCACTCATCCGACTGGTGCCTGGCGACCCGGTGACCGTCATCCTGGGACCTGACGTGCGGGTCAGGCCGGAGGACATGGCGGCCATTCGAGCCAAGTATGGGCTCGACGAACCGCCGCCTGTCCAGTACGTGCGCTGGATGGGCCATGTGGTCTCAGGCGATCTGGGCACGTCATTTCGGAGCGGCCGCAGCCTGACCCAGGAGCTTGCCTTGCGACTGCCGGTCACCGTCGAATTGACGGTGCTCGCGGCCGTGCTCGGGCTGCTGCCGGCGCTGCTGGTCGGCGTGCTGGCGGCGGTCAAACGCAATTCGATCGCCGACTACATCGCCACGGTGACTACCCTCATCGGACTCTCGGTGCCTGGCTTCCTGTTGGCCACGCTGCTGGTGTTGGCGTTTTCGCTCTGGCTGCGCTGGCTGCCGCCCATCGGCTACGTCGAAATCGAGCGCGACCCGCTGGGCAACTTGCGCACGATGCTGCTGCCAGCGATCAGTCTGGGACTGCCGTTCGCCGGGATCATGATGCGCATCACGCGCTCGTCGGTCCTGGACGTCCTGGGCCACGATCACGTGCGCGTCGCGCGGGCCAAGGGCTTACGCCCGCCAGAGGTCCTGCGCCGTCACGTGATCCCCAACGCGGCGATCCCGATCATCACCGTGGCCGGTATCCAGATCGCGCGGCTGCTGGGCGGGGCAGTCATCATCGAGACGATCTTCGGTATGCCCGGCATTGGGCGCTACGTGTACGAGGCCATCAGCACGCGCGACTACCCGGTCGTCCAGGGCGTGACCCTCGTCGTGGCGCTGGCATTCGTACTGGTGAGCCTGGTGGTCGATGTGCTGTACGCGGTGGTTGACCCGCGTCTGCGCACGGCGAGTTGAGGCTCATGCACCAGGCGGAGGTAGCTTCAAAGCCACTCGCCCTCGAGGTCGACGAGCCGCCCTCGGCACCGGTGGCAGTCAAGCGCCGCCCGAGCTGGATGCGCCAACTGTTGCGCCAGCGGCTGGCGCTGACCGGCTTGTGCCTGGTGGCCTTGTTCGTGCTGGTGGCGATCGTCGGCGGCTGGGTCGCGCCCTTCAGCTTCAGCGCGCAGCATGTGCGCGACCGCCTGCAACCGCCGAGCAGCACGTACCTGCTCGGCACAGACGAGTTCGGTCGCGACCTTCTGAGCCGCCTGCTGTTCGGAGCCGGCATTTCGTTTCAGGTTGGGCTGATCTCCGTAGGCATCTCGGGCATTTCAGGCGTGTTGCTCGGCCTGGTCGCCGGCTACGTGGGCGGCTGGCTCGACGCCGTGCTCACACTGTGCATGGACGTACTACTTGCGTTTCCAGCAGTGCTGCTCGCCATTGCAATCGCGGCTATGCTGGGCTCGTCGCTGCCCAACGTCATGTTGGCGATCGGCATCGTCACGACGCCGACCTTCATGCGCGTCGTCCGCGGCTCAACCCTATCGCTGCGCAAGGCGCAATTCGTCGAGGCCGCGATTTCGCTGGGCGCACCAACCAGGCGCGTCCTGGCGCGGCACATTTTCCCGAACCTGACCGCTTCGCTCATCGTGCTGGCTTCGCTGAACTTTGCCTTCGCGGTGTTGACCGAGGCGTCGCTCGCCTTCCTCGGACTGGGCAACAAACCACCGTCGCCGTCGTGGGGCTCGATGGTCAGCAGCAGCTACGGCTTTTTAGAGACCGCGCCGTGGCCAACGCTCTTCCCCGGCCTGGCGATCGCCCTGGCCGTCCTCGGCTTCAATCTGCTCGGCGATGGCCTGCGTGACGCGCTGGACCCGCGGCTGCGCTTCTAAGGTGTGCCGCGCAGGATGGCGCCAAGGCCTCGGAGATCGGGCTGGCTGTCGATGTTCAAAATGTGCGCAGCGGCGGCGCCGGGATCGCCGAGGCTATCGGCGGTGAGGCCGACGAACTTGGCGACCAGCGCATCGCGCTGGACAGGGTTCTCTGGCTCGCCGGTCGCAAACTCGACGCGCGTGGCCAGGACTTGTCCGTCACGCAGGTGGATCTCAGCCGAGGCTGGCCACTGGCTCGGATACGGCGCGTCGAGCGTGGGGTCGCGATAGCAATCTGTGCGCGCCATCAGGTCGCGGACCGTTGGATCCTGCAGTCGCTCGGGTGTGTAGGCGTCGATGCCGCCAGTGCCGAAGACCAGCGCCGCGGCCGCGGCGTATGGTGCGCTGAACTGCGCGTCGACGATGCTCTGGGGCGCGCGCTTCTGGTCGATGGGGTCGGCCACCAGCAGCGCTCCGCCGCTGAGCACGCCGAGACGAATGCGCGCGACGTCGCCTGGTTGCACGTGATAGCGCTCCGCCAACTGCAGGATGCAGTCGATCAGACCGTGGTTGTAGCGGCAGCAGGCGTACGGTTTGATCGACACGCGCATGACCTGGAGCGGTCGGCCGAGATCGGCCAGGAGGCGCTCGGGGAACGGCGCGTCGCTATACGCATGCAGCACGCCCAGGCGGCCTTCGAACACGCTCGCTGGACCGCTGAAGCCGGCGCGCGCCAGGTGCGCGGCCGTGATCCCGGCGTGGCCGGCCCAGCCTGGATTCAGGCGCTTGGTCCATGCGCCGTCGGCCAGGTACTCGAGCGAGCCCGACGCGAGGGTGCCGGCGATGCCCAACGCGTGCGTCACCGCTTTGTTGTCCAGATCCAGCAAGCGCGCGGCCGCCATCGTCGCGCCGAACACACCCGCCACGCCGGTGGGGTGGAAGCCGCGCGCATATGCTGACGCCGGGTTGAGCGCGTTGCCGACACGCATCGTGACTTCATACCCAGCCACGATCGCTTCGAGGAGCGCTTGCGGACTCGCTTGCAGCTCTTCGGCCAAAGCCACCGCCGCCGGGATCACCGCGACACCCGGATGCAAGGAAGATTCGGTCGTCACGTCGTCGAGCTCGACCGCGTGCGCGGCGGTCCCGTTGGCCATCGCGGCCCACACCGCCGACGTTCGCCGGTCCGCGCCGATCAGACTCGCCGCACCCTGACCACCGAGGGCAAGTGCCACTTCCGCCGCCGGCGGACTGGACGGCTGCCGAGATCCCGCCAGCGCCACGCCAACCAGATCGAGCAGCAATTCGCGCGTCCGCGCCTGAACGTCGTCGTCGAGCTGATCCCAGCGCAAATCAGCGCAAAACGCGCCCAGCGCAGCAGCAGCAGACTTCACTGGTGCGGCAATCACAGTCATTGCTACTAAGGTACGCCTCCACGCCAGCCGCGACCACGGCAATTAGCAGACCAAACTACGGGTCGGGGGCGCTGCGCCCCTCACCGAATTGGAATCGGGGATGCAAACATCGGGCGAAGCCCCCTCATGCGGGGGGTGGGGGCGGGAAGGAGTGCGCAGCGAGGCACGAGCGGAGCAACGACTGGCCCCAGGGGGGCGCGCAGCGCTCCCCCTAACCCGGACAAAGCACTGGCGGGGGATGCAGGCTCACCCGACCCGTAGCTCAGTCTTCTATTTGATAAGGCCCTTCGACTGGAGATATGCCTTCGCCACCGCAGAAGCATCTTTGTGGTTATTGCCGACGTCGTTGTTCATGGTCGTCAGGTCGGCCGTCGTCAGCTTGGCGGTGACGCTGTTCAGCAGCGTCTTGGCGTCTGCGCCCTGGGTCAGAATCGCGTTGCGCACGACGGGGGCGACGTTCTCGGCCAGCTGCAGGTGCTTGTCGTCGTCCAACAGGACGAGGTTCTTGACCGTGATGTTCGGGTCGGTCGTAAACAGCAGGCCGATGTCGATCTGCGCCGGGTCGCTGGTCAGGGCGGTCACCGTCAGTGGCCCGCCAGCATCCAGCGGTTTGAAGTCTTTGAACTGCAGACCGTACGTCTGCTGCAGACCGAGCTGGCAGAAGGGCCGCTGCGGACACTCGGGCGGTCCGCCCAAAACGAGCTGGCTCGCCACAGGCTGAAGATCGCTCATTTTGGCCAGCTTGTACTTGTCAGCGGTGGCCTTGGTGACCACGAAGCCGTTGGCGTCGACCGCCTGCGCAAAATCGAGCACGGTCAGGTTCTTGGGCGTCAGCAGGGTTTGGAGCGCCGTCTGTGTGGCGGCCGGGTCGCTGCTGGCTTTACTGGGCGTGCTGTTCTTGCCCGCGATGAATGCCTCGACGGTGGCCAGGTACTCAGGTACGAGATCGATCTGACCCGACTCGAGCGCTGGCTCGACGATTTCTCGGTTTCCAAGCCGTGCATGCCGTTCGATCGTGTAGCCGTTGGTCTCGAGCACCTGCGCGTACAGCTCCTGCAGGATCTCGCTTTCGTCGAAGTTGAACGAGCCAACTTTGACGGTCGGTTTCGGTCCACCCGCGCTCACGGCGGCGGCGGATGGGCTGGCCGCGGCGGCGGGACTCGCAGCCGGCTTCGGACTGGCTGCCGGCGCTGGGCTAGTGGCGGCCGCCGGGCTCGGCGCTGGAGCCGTAGTCGGTTTGGCCGGCGCGGTAGTCGGCGGTGCGGCGGGGGCAGCGGTTGGGCTTGGCGCGCCACCCGTCGAGCAGGCGCTCACAAAGAGCGCTAATGCCGACGCCCCGGCGGCAAGCAAGCGGAAACTCCGCATTGGGTTTTGCTCCTTTCGCGGCATTCAAAGCCGTGTCGAGGGTGGGGTCACGCAC